>Ga0182095_1364486_pt1 | contig 11583 bp, 9 predicted proteins | sample 041ome_19_FD_127784 | JGI IMG/M metagenome (GOLD analysis project Ga0182095, IMG submission 127784) | Metatranscriptome of coastal salt marsh microbial communities from the Groves Creek Marsh, Georgia, USA - 041412BS metaT (Metagenome... | ecosystem: Environmental > Aquatic > Marine > Intertidal...
GTTAACAAATCATCGCGACGAACACGTGTTGTCCACGAAGAGTTAAATTGTGCAATTACACCGCCTTCAAGCTCAAAAATAGCGTAGGCGGCATCATCGGCAGTACAATCATAAGGGGTTCCTTGTTCATCAATACGTTCGGGAATATGGGTTGCTCCTAAACAAAAAACGCCTTTTACATTCCCAAATAAATGATCTAAAACATACCGCCAATGACAAAGCATGTCTACAATTATTCCCCCGTCATCTTCTTTTCGGTAATTCCAGCTGGGGCGTTGAGCCGGAACAGAGTGTCCTTCAAATACCCAATATCCAAAATCGCCTCTTACGGAAAGTATTTTTCCAAAAAAATCATTTTCAATAAGACGTTTTAATTTTAAAAGTCCGGGAAGCCATAGTTTGTCTTGGACGACTCCATTTTTTACTCCCTTTTTTTGACATAAAGCAAATAAATCAAGGGCTTGTTGGGTTGAGGTGGCTATCGGTTTTTCACAGTAAATGTGTTTTCCTGCGGCAACAGCTTTTTCAACCGCATCGGCTCTGCGTCCGGTGGTTTGGGCATCAAAATAAATAGAATATGAAGCGTCTTTAAGTACACTTTCTAAATCGGTTGTCCATTTAGAAATCGATGTGCGTTCTACCAAAGCTTTTAATTTTATTTCATTTCGACCCACCAAAATCACATCGGGCATGATGCGTTCTGAATCATTAACTTGAACACCACCTTGTTTGATAATCGCATCAATGGACCGGATTAAATGTTGATTGGTTCCCATTCTTCCGGTAACCCCATTCATTATAATTCCTATAGTATGTACTTTCATTTTCTTTTATTTCAATTAATTTCTAAAAATTTATGTTGCTGATAAATAGGCCTTTTTAATTTGTTCTAAATACATCTTTTGGTCGGTATTCCAAAGTCGCTCTGAAAATACTTCAACTTCAATTTTACCCAAAAACCCTGCGTTTTCAACCCAAGAGCGAATTTTTTTTAACTCTATACAACCCTCTCCCATTAAGCCTCTATCGGTTAACATATCCCTAGTAGGTACCAACCAATCACATACATGAAATGCAAAAAGATGGTTGTTTTTTCCACACCGTTTAATTTGCTGTTCTAAATGTTGATCCCACCATAGATGGTAAACATCAACGGCAACACCAACCCAAGGGGAATTAATAATTTCAGCTAGGGTGTTGGCTTCCTCTAATGTAGTTACTGCAGATTTATCACCGGCATACATCGGGTGAAGTGGTTCAATTGCCATTTTTACTGCAGTTTGTTCAGCTAGCGGCAAAAGTGCGTTGATTGCTGTGGTAATTTGTTCTCTATTCTTTTCTAAAGATTGATTAGGATCCGCACCACAAACCAAAACCAGTAAGGGAGCTCCAATAGCTTGAGCTTCGTATAGGGCTGTAATGTTGTCTTGAAGAGCTTGTTCTCTTTTCTCTTTGGAAATGTTGGGGAAAAACCCCCCTCTAACCAAAGAAATAACTTCCATATTGTTTTGCTCTAATTTTGCTTTAACGGCTTTAAGGTCTTTATTTTCAAGCAGATGTCTCCATATCGATATGCTGTAAATTCCTGCTTTTGAATATTCTGATATGCATTGATCAATATCCCAGGGTTTAGTAGTTTGGGTATGGACACACAATCGAGAAAAATCGTTTAAAGGCTGAGCCATTATTCCTCTTTTTTAAGAATACAATTATCAAAACGATAATAGGGTTCTTTGTTTATAATTTTTTGAACGTACAAAGCCAATTCACGCATGTGGTAATCGCCCCACATAGAAGATTCATTACAGGCAATTTTTTGACCTTTAGGAACGTGATCCCATCCGTTTGGTTGATGGTAAATACTGTGTAATAGTATTCCCTGATGTTGTTTATCTTCACTGAGGTACGGAGCTGACAACAATGTATTTAAAACCGTTAAGCCCGCTTGCCAATACCGTTTTGCCTCTATTGGATTACGTTCTTTTAAAAAATGACCTAAACGAAGTAAACCTTGGGCTCCAATGGCAGCTGCAGAACTGTCAACGGGTTCCCAATCATTATAGGGATCCGCAGGGTGATCGAGGTAATTACCCAGTTGGTATAAATTCGGTGCTCCAGTATCCCAATAGGGAATGCCACAGCTAGGGGTGTGGGTAATGTAAAAATCACAAGTGGCTTGAGCCGCCTTTAACATTAACGCTATCATTTGTTCTTTTTCTAAAACAGAAGAAAAAGCTGCTGAAGGAAGCTCATTGAGCACTTCAAGCTCTTCTGAAAAACCCAACATGGCCCATGCCAGACCCCGTGTCCATGTACTAAACCCTGTATAGCCTTGTTGTGAATTAGGACAACGGAATTGACCATCATTCACATTAAAAATACTCTCATGTGCTGTCCTTCCCCAAAGATCGTAACGATCACGTCCTTCACCATAGTATACACTGTACTTTGCTGTACTTTTTATGTGATGCAATGCACGATCTAAAAGTGAAATTTTAGCATCGCCTTCTGAATGATAACGATGCCCTAAAAGGTGACTGACTACTAATATTCTACAAGACCGAATGGTATCTACAAATAAAGAATGAGGACCGTTAAAAGAATAGATATACCCCCCTTCAGGAATTGTGGTCCAACGTGAAGACTGAACTGCTCCTGAAATTTTTAAGGCTAACGTATAAAAATGAGATTCCCAATCTGATGCTGGAATTTTTCCTTCGTTGGCAAGGCGTAACAAATTCCCGTAAGTACTTAAATTATTGAATCCGTGATCATGAACACCATCATGACTAACATGGGGTGCCATATAATCAACGGTTTGTTTTCTCCCTAAGTCCAAAAAATCCAAATCATTTGTAGCGTCAAATTGAAGCAGTGCTGAGCCAAATTGAAATCCGTGTGTCCATTCGGTCCACCCTCTTGTTGAATAGTTTCCCTCTACGGTAAATACGGGAGCGCCTTGTTTAGGGTCAAATGTAGAGGCGATGGTATTGATTTTTTCGCCAGACAATTTCCAAAAATGTAAAAGGGGTTGCGATAGACTTTCCGCAGAAAGGTTTTCATTGATTTGAATCATAAAATTAGGACTAATGTAAAATTTCCGTTAACGTTAACTAAATTATATATTTTTATGGAAAAGAAAAGGCAATTGACATATTTGTACGCTATAATTTGGAAATGTTTTTTACATAATTTTTAAAACGATGATTCGAAACGCTTTTGTAATGCAACTAAAAAAAGGATGTGAAGCTGAGTATAAAAAAAGGCATGATGCCCTTTGGCCTGAATTAAAATCCCTTCTTTTTCAACATGGAATTGATTCCTATTACATTTATCTTGATGAAGAAAACGGAAAGCTATTTGCCTTTCAATCCCTTGTAAACAGTAATACTTTGGCTGCAATTTCAAAAGATCCTGTGATGAAAAAATGGTGGAAATTCATGGCCGATGTAATGGAAACAAATCCCGATGACTCTCCCCTTACTTTTCCCTTATCTGAAGTATTCTCTCTTGAAAAAGAATAAGAGACCGCTAAACACCCTGTGATTTTATTCCTGAAAATCAAATAATATTCAATTGCAGAGTATTTGAATTGAATAAAGAATTAACTATATTCGTTAACGTTCACGAATTTACACTAATTAATAATTAAAAACACCTTGAAAACAAAACACAAACTTTGGAGTTCGCTTGTCCTTCTAATGGTAAGTTTATCCACCATTGCACAAGATGCTCCGTGGAAAATTCTTTTTGATGGAAAGAATTTTGATCAATTTGAACAACTTAACGGAAATGCCACTTACCTTATTGAAGAGGGAGCTATGGTGGGAATCTCAAAATTAAAAACTCCCAATAGTTTTTTAGCCACCAAAGAACGATTCACAGATTTTATTTTAGAATTTGAAGTATTGGTAGACAATGGGCTCAATTCTGGAGTTCAGTTTAGAAGTAATAGTATTCCCGAATATTTGAAAGGACGAGTTCACGGCTATCAATGCGAAATAGAAACCAGTTCAAGAAAATGGGCAGGGGGCATTTATGACGAAGCTAGAAACGGGTGGTTATATCCCCTAACGATCAATCCCACTGGGCAAGAAGCTTTTGTGACGGGACAATGGAATTACTATCGAATAGAAGCTATTGGGTCAACCATAAGAACATATATTAATGGGATTCAGTGTGCAAACCTTGTGGATCCAACCACAGCAGAAGGATTTATTGCGTTTCAAGTGCATGCTATTGGAAATGCAGAAGATGAAGGAAAAAAAGTACGTTGGAAAAATATTAAAATTTTAACCGAAGAACTTGAGACCTATCGCAACCCAAGTTATGATTATGCTCCCGAAATAAGCAATTTAGAAAATACACTCACCCAAAATGAAATTCGAAAAGGGTGGCGTTTGCTTTGGGACGGTAAGTCTTCCCAAGGGTGGAGAGGTGCAAAATCAGCTGAGTTTCCAAAAAATGGATGGGAAATTCAAGATGGAGTATTAAGTGTGATGGCTTCTGGTGGGGGTGAATCTACCAATGGAGGCGATATCGTTACCGAACAAGAATTTTCAAATTTTGAATTGAGTGTTGATTTTAAAATGACAGAAGGCGCAAATTCAGGGATCAAGTATTTTGTTGATACTGAACTTAACAAAGGAACCGGTTCTGCCATTGGACTTGAATTTCAAATTTTAGATGACCGCAAACATCCCGATGCAAAAATGGGTAAAAACGGAAATCGTACAGTAGGATCATTGTATGACTTAATTCGTGCAGAAAATCTTACCACAGGTGGTAGAGGTAAAAATTTTAAAGGAATCGGCGTTTGGAATAATGCGCGTATCGTTGTCAAAAACGGAACCGTTGAACATTGGCTAAACCATGTGAAGGTAGTCTCATTTGACCGCTTCAGCCAAACCTTTAAAGCCTTAGTAGAAAAAAGTAAATATGAAAAATGGGAGCAATTTGGACGCCAACCCGCAGGACTTATTTTACTTCAAGATCATGGGGATAATGTTTCCTTTAAAAATATAAAAATTAGAGAATTTTAAACATAGTAATTATTTAGAAAATGGACAAAACAAGAAGAAATTTTATTAAAAAAACCTCCCTAGTAACAGGTGGGTTAACCTTTGGCGTTGCCACGGGTTTGTCAGCAAAAAGCTATCGAAAAGTACTCGGTGCAAATGATAGGGTACGTGTTGGAATCGTTGGATTTTCAAATCGCGCAAAAGGAGCGCTTATTCCTGCCTTTACAGGACATCAAAAGAAAATGAATTTTGAAATCGTTGGGGTATCCGATATTTGGAACCGACGTCGAGATGAAGGGGCAGCATACATCAACGATAAAACAGGGAATAAAGTTACTACTTGGCGTAACAATGAAGAAATGTATGAAGACAATAAAATTGATGCTGTAATTATATCTACTGCAGACTTTCAACATGCGCTGCATACTGTACAAGCAGCCAATGCTAAAAAAGACGCTTATGTTGAAAAGCCCTTTGCTGAAACTATGGAAGACGCAAGAATAGGCCGTAAAGCAGTTGAGGAGTCAGGAATTGTTTTTCAAATTGGATCACAGCGACGCAGTGGAGCCAATTATCATGCTGCCAATAAGTTTGTCAAATCTGGTCAATTTGGTGATATTGTAATGGTAGAAATGTCGTGGAATGTAAACCAACCCGGGCGTTGGAGACTTCCTCAACTGACAAAAGAAATTAAAGAATCTGATACGGATTGGAAACGTTATTTAATGAATCGACCATACGAGTCGTGGGATCCTAGAAAATACCTAGAGTACCGACTTTTTTGGCCCTACTCTTCTGGAATACCCGGGCAATGGATGTCACATCAAATTGATACTGTACATTGGTTTTCAGGATTAAATCACCCAAGAAGTGTTGCTGCTAATGGAGGAATCTACCTTTGGAAAGACGGTAGAAAAAACTTCGATACGATGACTTCAGTATTTGATTACGGACCCACAGACAATTTAGAAAAAGGATTCCAAGTGGTTTATTCTTCTCGTTTTACAAATTCAGCAGGGGGTACAAAGGAAATATATTATTCCAATGGAGGCGAGTTAAATCTCGACACGAACAAAGTAACCTCAAACGGAGGATTATCCGCAGGACAAGCACGAAGAATGGGATTAGATGCTAATCTTTTGACTGACTATGATTTAAGTGATAGCGAAGTTAAAGTAGTCACTTCAGCCGATACAGGTGCAGATAATATGACATCCATGCATATGCTAAATTGGATGGAATGTGTAAGAAGTCGAGCCAAAACAAATGGACCAATTGAAGCAGGTTACAATCATTCTATTGCGAATATAATGACCACTGCCGCTTTACGCACAGGCCTTAAAGCTACTTTCGATGAGCAAAATCAAGAAGTTCTTGCAGGAGGAAAAGTATTTCAATATTAAATTTTGATATAATTATGAAAAAAATTAGTGGACTCTTTTTCTTATTTGCCCTTCTCATAAGTTGTCAAAATCAACCTTCTAAAAAAGAAAGCAATTCAGAAAACACAATGTCAGAAGCTATAATTAAAATTGTGCCCGATGATGGAAATCAAAAAGTAGATGTACTTGTTGAGGGATCCCTATTTACAAGTTACCTCTACACAGATGCTTATTACAAACCAGTGCTTTACCCTTTAATTACCGCTAGTGGCAAATCACTAACCCGAGGGTTTCCCGTTTCACCAAAGGCTGGTGAACGGGTAGATCATCCCCATCATGTTGGACATTGGTTAAACTATGGCGATGTGAATGGTTTGGATTTTTGGAATCATTCTGATGCTATCCCCATGGATAAAAAAGCAGGGTACGGAACCGTTTTTCACAGTGCGTATATTATAGGTGAAGATCAAAAATCACTTACAGTCAAAACCGAATGGAAAGCGCCATCAGGAGAAGTGTTACTTGAAGAAAACACAGTATTTGAATTTTCTGTTCAAGCAGCAAATCGAATTATTGATCGAACCACTACCCTACTTGCAAAAACTGAGGTTTCGTTAAAAGACAACAAAGAAGGTTTTGTTGCCGTACGCGTAACACGTGCTTTAGAGCACCCTAGTGATAAGCCAGAGCTCTTTACAGATGCCAATGGTATTCCAAGTGAAGTAAAAGTCTTAAATAACGATGGAGTAACGGGTTCTTATTTAAGTGCGAATGGTTTGACAGGTGAGGCCGTTTGGGGCACAAGAGCCCCATGGGTTGCACTTAATGGTGTGGTTGAAGATCAGGCAGTTGCCATTACTATTTTAGATCACCCCGATAATTTAGGATACCCTACGTATTGGCATGCCAGAGGCTACGGACTCTTCGCTGCGAATCCTTTAGGTCAAGAAGTGTTTTCGGAAGGCGCTGAAATACTCAATGCCTCCCTATCTTCAGGAGAATCACTCACTTTTAAATACCGAATAGTGGTTAGCGATCAAAATATGGATGCCACATTAATCGCTCCCTTTGAACAGTTTTAAAACAGATAGAATGAAAAAAACACTAGTTTACGTATTCCTATTTGCGGTTGCAATGGGATTCAGCCAAGAACGTTTTTCAAAAAAGCATCTTTTTTTTACAGGTGTCGATTTTTCAAATTGGGACGTTCCTGAAAATAATATTTGGTGGTCTGTAACCCCTGATGGAGAATTAGAAGCCATTAGTGATCCCGATGAAACAGGATCTACCTTATGGAGTTCAGCATCCTTTTCAGATTTTACAATGCGCTTAGAATTTAAAATGGGCGAAGGAGTTGTAGATTCTGGAGTTTTTATCCGAGGAGAAAATCCTCAAAACCCTCAAATACAAATTGGTATTTCGGGCTCATTAAAGCGAGATATGACTGGTTCACCTTACGTTCCCAGTCAAGGGTATCCCGTAGAAGCACTCAAAGATTATCCGAACGTCCTCGTACCCAACGATTGGAATTCTATGGAAATTAAAGCCGTAAAAAACGTTTATGAAGTATGGTTAAATGGTATATCCGTATTAAACTATACCTTAGAAAATGCGAATCTAGATGGTCCTGTAGGATTGCAATTGCATCCGGGCAGGACTATGGATATAAAGTTTAAAAATATATATCTAAAACCACTATAAGTAAAAATAAACCCAATTTGATTGTTCAAAATAGTAACCTATTTTGAAATATAAAAATGAGTAAATCCGTTGGCATTAAAGAAATTGCTGAATTGGCTGGTGTTTCTATTGGTACAGTGGATCGTGTATTGCACAATCGTTCGGGGGTTTCGAAAAAAACAGCCCTTTTGATACTTGATGTTATCAAAAAAACTGGGTATAAAAAAAATAATGCCGCTAGTCGACTAAAATTAGCTCAAAACAATCAAATAAAAATTGCAGTCCTATTACCCATAGAATCTTTACTAAAAGAACACTATTGGTATTTGCCTTTAAAAGGCATTGAGTCTGCTATAAAAGAATTTATTGATTTTGGGGTAAATTATACTTTACTTACTTTCAAAATGTCTGAAGCCCAATCATTTGAAAATCAAATTCAAACAATTCTTCATTCCGATTTTAATTCCGTAATAACCGTACCCTATTTCTATTCAGAAAGTAAAAATTTGCTTATTGAAGCAAAAAAAATAAAAATGCCTGTAGTCTTTATAGATACGCATCAAGAATTTACTGAAGAACATTATTCTATTTATCAAGATTCACAGAAAAGCGGTAAAGTTGCTGCTCGTATTCTACACAGTATAATTGGGGAAAAGGGAAACTATCTTATTGTTAATTTAAACAATAAAAACACTGAGGTTCAAGATAACATGAAAAAAAGAGAAGAAGGGTTTAGGTCTTTCTTTGTAAATCAAAATGTATCATCCCTACCACAAATTGTTACTTTAAGCACAAACGCAAAAAATCTTAATGCCTTTAATATAAAACTCCAAGATCTTTTAAAAAAGAATACGTCTCTTGGTATTTTTGTAACCAATTCAAGAGCTTATCTACTGCCTCCTTTAATTTCAAATGATCAGGCTAAAACGGTGACCTTGGTGGGGTATGATCTTAATAAGTTAAATCTCGATCTTTTAAAAGAAGATAAAATCCATTTTCTATTAAATCAACAACCTGAAAACCAAGGGTATAATGCAGCCAAGGGGTTGTTTAAATTACTCACAGAAGATGAAGATAGTTCGTTACATTTAACCATTCCAGTTGAAATTTTCATTAAAGAAAATCTATAAATAATATGATTTTGAAATGAAATAAAAAAAGACCGCCGAAGCGGTCTTTTTTTTTCTAAATATAAAACTAAAACTACTATTGAGTATATCCTGAGTTTTGAGGATAACCCCCTTCTGTTCTATCAATTTGATCTAAAGGAATGGGTCTCAAAACATGATGCGCTTGAATATTTCCAGTAGCATCAAGGTTATGTGCTTTAACTCGATCAATTAATTTTCCAGTACGCACTAAATCAAACCAACGGTGTCCTTCACCAACAAGTTCTCTTGCACGTTCATCTAAAATAAAATCAATATTTATATCAGCTGCAGTTATTTCCATTTCAGCCTCTTTACCATCCCAAGCAGCACGCTTACGGATTATATTGATATCTGCAGCTGCGGCAGCATTATTTCCTAATTTATGGTTTGCTTCCGCACGAATTAAATAAGCATCTGCTAATCGCATGAGAATAAAGTCACGCTGACCTTGTGTGTGCTGACGGTTGGGTCGGGTATTATCAATCCACTTATTCATCGAAGGGAATGTAATTTGGTTGTACTGATCTGTAGTATAGACTTGATATATCACAGAACTTTTTGCCGCATCATTCCACTTAGCATCTTGGTCAACCCCATTTTTATCGACTCCAGGTCCTGGAATATACAGCGCGGTATCACCAACTTTTTGTCCAGCCACAGGATTATTTGCATACCAAACATGTTTGTAACCCTTGTCGTAACGTGCGTCTTTTGTTCTATCCCATAAACTTAATAAATAATTAGTAGGTCGAAAACGTTTCCATGGACGTCCGTTTTCAGTATCTCTTGTCATTCCAGGCTTCTTGTCATATTCCATCAAGAAATATAAGTGGCCTCTGTGTCCGTAGTCATCTAGACCTTCATCCACTTGTTGTTTAGAATTAATAATAGAAAATACTACTTCTGAGTTTTCTTCATTATTAATATCCCATAAATCGCTCCATTCTTCCAATAATGAAAAACGAGGATTATTAATAACTGCAGTCATATTATCTACTGCGCCTTGAGCATTTCCATTAGTTAAATGAACTTTAGCTAATAAAAATTGAGCTGCAGGCTTAGTAACACGTCCATAATCTGTTTGTGAATCAGGTAAAGCAGATATTGCCTCATTTAAATCACTAATAATCGCATTATAAATTTCTGTTTTACTTGTTCGGTTTGCTGTAGTTTCAACACCTTCTGTTTCTTCAAGAGAAAGATGAACATCTCCATAATGACGAACTAAATTAAAATAGCTTAATGCACGAAGAAACTTCACTTCAGCCAATCGTGTGTTTTTTAAATTAGCATCCATATCATCAATAGCTTCTGCTCTATTTATAACCGCATTTGCTTGATTAATTGAACGATAGAATATTCTCCAAGTGTCACGAAAATATGCTGCAGCAGAATTGTGTTGGTTATTATACCAATTCAAATATTTATGGCTTCCATCAGCTCCATTAGTATAAGTGTCTGTTCCGAAAACAGTCATTGAAAACCCTAATTCAGTACCATAAAATTCTTTTATGATACCATATGTTGCTTTAACTGCATCTTCTAATCCAGCAGCGGTTGTGTAATAAGAAGAGGCTGAAACATTCGCAATGTTATTTTCTGCAAGATAATCTTGGCAAGAAAATATTGAGATTATCCCAACAGCAATTAAAACCTTTTTAATACTATATTTTTTCATTTTTTTTATTTTAAAATTATTAAAATCCAGCTTTAATTCCAAAGGCAACTAACTTTGAACTTGGCGTTGTTCCACCACTCAAATTAGCTTCTCCAATTTCTGGATCAAAAGTCTCATAATCGGAACTAAACCACAAGTTTTGTCCTTGTACATAGGCTCTTAAACTAGACATTCCCATTTTAGAAGCAATATTACTATCAAAGTTATACCCTAAAGTTACGTTTCTTAATTTAACATAACTACCATCAAAGTAAGTAAGTGTTGAACCATTTTCAGGCCGCTCTTGAGTAAAGTTAGGTCTTGGATAATCATTGGTGGGATTAGTTGGTGTCCAATAATCTACATCTAAATGATTGTAACGTAGCTGTCCGTTTGCATTTCCAACATGAAAATCACTTTGTATCATGTGTCCTTGACGAAAATATAAGAAGGCACTCAAGTCAAAATTACCATAGGTAAGTGTATTGGTTATACCTCCAAAGAAATCAGGCACATCAGTTCCGATTATACTTCGGTCGGCAGGTGTGATTTTACCATCACCATCTATATCAGCTAATTTAATTTGACCAGGGTCAGTACCTTGTACTTGAGCAGCTTGAGCAGCTTCATTTAATTGCCAAATTCCAATTTTGGTATAGTCGTAAAATACACGAATAGGTTGTCCAATAAAC
>Ga0182095_1304277_pt1 | contig 11563 bp, 6 predicted proteins | sample 041ome_19_FD_127784 | JGI IMG/M metagenome (GOLD analysis project Ga0182095, IMG submission 127784) | Metatranscriptome of coastal salt marsh microbial communities from the Groves Creek Marsh, Georgia, USA - 041412BS metaT (Metagenome... | ecosystem: Environmental > Aquatic > Marine > Intertidal...
AGGTAAAGCGGATCACGCCACGCCACTTGCAACTTGCGATCAGAGGAGATGAAGAGCTCGATATGCTCATCAAGGCAACTATCGCGGGTGGTGGTGTCATTCCGCATATTCATAAGTCTCTTATGAATAAGTCCTCAAAGAAGGGCGAGTAGGAGTCACTTTGAAATGAGTCTCGTTCTGAAACGGGGTGTCGCTTTCAAGCGTCGTTATCAAGCCCCTCTAGAATACTACTTCTAAATTGTACTAAACCATAAAGCTGTATGGGTACGATAGTAATCAGCCTTAGGAGCGTGACGATGTATGAATAAAACAATATAACAATATACAAATGCAAAAGCAAATGTCGGTAACACGAGTGCTCACACATTTCTTTTACTCAGTTAGCGTTATCACTCAACTTCCCATCACAAGCAACAACTTTCAACAGTTTTACTTTAATTTCTTTCGGTGCGCCGTTCATTACTGCGACACTAACTGTGGCATTTTCGACTATGAAAGTCCAGACGTTTCCGCAGAAGCGGTATGTGTGCAACTGACCCTTCATATTGCTTCTGACTTTCGATGCACTGAGAGACTTGCACACACTTTTATCAAACTCACTCAACACTTTCATGGCCATGGTGGGAGATAAGACTCCACTAACGACTAATTCGTCAAGAGCATCTGTTAGCGCCAAGCCCAAAGTAGATCTGCGATACAGTTCAAGCTGTTTACACTTAGGACACGTTTTATTTGATTCAAACTAATTCAAACTAGCTTACCGACATGGAAGCAATGGTTTACTCCAGGATAATTTGATAGAGCCTATACTTCTGTATGCGGATTCTATTTCGACTCAGCAGTTGCTTTTTTGTCACGTAGGAGTCCTCCGTTTCCGTTTCAAGCTTAGGGCGGTTTGTTAGTAAATATCCGACGCCAGCTTTGGTCTTTCACTAACAGTAGTTCGACCAAAACTGTTGAAAGAAACTTTTCTTTCTGCCGTCTGACACGCCAGTCGCCAGCAGACTCTTTAGAACCCGTCTTCTTCTCCTCATCTTGCCCCCTTCCCCCCCAAACGGATGTTAAATGCGTTGTGCAATTATCGCAATAGTACTACTGGTAGTACAATATCAATATTATATTGAATAACAATATTGAATATAAAAATATATTTATAAATTGTGCATATAATGTGTAAATATACTATCAATAGCTACATACATACTGTGTCGTCAACTATCAGTAACAGTCAATAGTAATTTATTCTTCTTTCCACACGCCAGAAGTAGCAAAGAGCCGTCTACTAAATCGTTCGCAGTCACAGTCGTTTCGTCATCCGTTATTTTGTTGTTATTCATTCTGAGACCTCCACCTTGAATCAAACGCTTCGTCGCACCTTTGCTAGGCTGCAGTCCAACCTTGACTACTAACTGAACCAAGCTTTGTCCGACGACTTCCTCCAGTGGTAGCTCTGCGCTAGGAACCAGGCCAACCATAGTACGCAGGGCAGTTGCATCGAGCTCAGTTTCCAGTCCTGGTTTTAGTATATTTGTTGCAGCTTGCGCTTCACTCAGTCCTTGCACGCCGTGGACATAACGTGTCATCTCTTCCGCCAATCGTCTCTGTGCCGTATTTACAACATACTCTGTGGTATTCATCTCACGTTCAAGTTCTGAGATTTCTGACAGTGGTAGAAAGGTAAGCATTCTCAGCAAGCGAATTACGTCTGCATCGTCAACTCCAAGAAAATATTGATAAAATTTGTACGGTGATAGGCGTCCAGCGGATAGCCAAATTGCCCCTTGCTCTGATTTTCCAAATTTTGTACCATCTGACTTAAGCAAGAGTGGAAACGTCATCCCGCTGACTGTTGCTGCTGGCTCAAGACGTCGGATCAGGTCAGTACCTGCAGTAATATTCCCCCACTGATCGCTACCACCGACCTGAACTGAAACCCCATGATGTCTAAACAGATGAACGAAGTCATAGCCTTGCAGTAGCTGGTATGAGAACTCGGTAAAACTTATACCACCTTCGCTCGCAAGTCTAGATTTCACACTATCCTTGGCCAACATAGTACCCATTCGAGAGAATTTACCAACGTCACGTAAAAATTCGAGAAAACTCATTCTTGAATACCATTCAAGATTATTGACAACAATTAAAGATTCACCCTGCCACACTTTGTTAGATAATATTGAGCGAATTGTGCGCTCTATGGCTTGACTATTTGAATCGATAGTTGCGTCGTCGAGCATAGGACGCTCCGAGGACTTGCCGGATGGGTCACCCACCCTACCAGTTGCTCCACCAATTAGCGCGACTGGAGTGTGCCCATATTTTTGAAACCAGGATAAAACGATGATGCCGAGCAAATTTCCAATATGCAACGAATCTGCAGTGGGATCGAAACCACAATATACCCGGACAGGTAGAAGACTTGTTTCGTCGACTAAGGCTTCATTTGTACAGGCGTCAAGTAGGCCTCTGTCCCGGAGTACCTTGAATATATTAGTCTCTTTACCATCTTCAAGTGTGCCTTCCTGAATGTTAGCTGCCGTACTCGTTTTTCTAAGAAACCTCCGATACCTTTTGGTGTGCGTACATATTTTCGGTCGCTGCCGCTGCACAAGGTTTAGAATTCCATACTTCCACGTGCTCCGAGGTATTAAAGATTGCAGAACACAAGGGGACCTACAAACACTGGCTAACATGCTCGAAAGCACGAAAGTCACACACGACTAATATTGCTCGGGCGAACGTAGTGTGGAAAGAGCTCGCCACCAACGGACTCGTGTTCCGCGTCCCTCATACCAGCCCACATGGATTATTACCCGAAGTCGGTATAATTGCGAATGTACAACGAATGTCAATATAATGACAATATTATGTCCGTCAATGTTGACAGTGATGATTGACGACCCAGTGTTTAGCTAAATCCAACTGATATTTAACATTGGAAGACTACCAACGTTGTATGAATTGGATACATAAAACAATAGCTCCATACGGGGCTTATGGAGTCCACTAATTTCATATCATAATAGACCCATTCCACTAAGGAACCTTCAACTTTTGCGTATATAGTTATATGTTTCTCCTATTACCTTTTACACCAAAATTTAGCGAAATTCGAGGTCGCCCGTTTGACCTCACACAAAATCGTCCGTATACTAATCCGAACGTGACATATCCAAAAGTTACCTTAAAAGTCGTCTTCCGCTGTTATTAGTAACGTTAAACGTCCTTGTCTGCCTGCTAGGCAGACTCTGCCTCGGAAAACGTACCCAAAGCACCGTACGCAAGAACCGCTGCCAGAATTGCTTGCCAGAGTAAATCAGATTCAGTCTGTAATAGTGCATAGCAAACTACTACTTCTTTCCATTTAAGAAATCAAAGTAGCGATGGCAACTGATGCCGACGACGAGTTTGTGCCTGGCGCGGAGACGGAAGATGACCTGGAAACATTCGATCGGGAAGTAGAGGTAACGTTTTTAATTTCACGCTAGATTAGTCACTGATTACCATTCGTCGTAGATGACGCAGTTTTCACACGAGGAACATGTCCGTGAAGTAAACCAGCTTGAAGCAGAGAGTGAACTACCTCTACACATATTGTTACGCGCATACGGCATCGAACCAACCCAACCGCAGCAAGAATCGGAAACAAGGCGTTCTAGCGTGCAGTTTCGCAATCTAACCGAATCGACACATGCAAGTACCGATTGTGCGAGTGTATCAGCCCAAGAGTCCACGAAAAATAGCACTTTTTTTCTTGCAGAAAGCCTTGCGATCGAGACAAGATTACTTGAAAGCTGTGGAAACTCCCAGGGTGGTGTTACACAGCCAACGAAACCATTACCATGCTTTCCAGAACCTAAACCAAACAAAACTCACTGGTTTCATGCGTTAGAAGAAATGTCTTGGCTTGCTGGAGACTTCATTAGAGAGCGGAAGTGGAGGTACGGACTTGACCTCAGCACAACTTGAAGCTTTCTCACAAATAATTGTACCATTTAGAGCCCGAACAGCACTAAAATTTGCTACCACAGTCGTTAAGAGTCGACGCAATTCAGCAGCAATAGTTCAAAAGAGAAATACTTCCGAAAATACAGTGCTCCAGAAAACAGCAAGAAATATTGCTCACGCAGTCATGTTATTTTGGTTCAAGGTTGAGAAGGTCACGTTGTGAAGACTAGTAGAATTCAAGCATCACACTTCATCTAGGTACAAATGCTGAAACATCAAGTAGCTGATGCACACGTGGAAAAATGCAAACTCGATGCACAGCTAGACAAATTAGTAGAAATGACAGAAGCGCACTCGAGCAGGCTCGCGAAACGATTGAGATATTGTGCGGATGAAGAAGATGGCGATGGTTCAGAAGAACGTATTTCACACATCGGCGTTGAAAATTCAATTGAAAATTCGAAAGATTTGGGAACAACAAAAGGTGTTGATCTCACTACGTCTAACAGTAGACTAAACAGATCATCAAATGAAATTGAAGGAATGTCTCGCTTACTCAAGCATAGTTTACGTGACTATCAATTAGATGGTGTGAAGTGGATGAAAAGTTGTTACTCAAACAACTTGAACGTATTGCTAGCTGATGAAATGGGCCTCGGCAAAACAATTCAAACAATAAGTCTTTTATCATTACTTGCTACAGAATTCGGGAACTGGGGGCCACACTTAATTGTTGTGCCGACATCTGTGATGTTAAATTGGGAAGTGGAGTTCAAAAAATGGTGCCCAGGATTGAAAGTTTTTACTTATTATGGAACTGTCAAGGAGCGCCGAATCAAACGACACGGATGGAGTAAACCAAATAGTTTCCACGTGTGTATTACTTCTTACAGGATAGTTACACAAGATCATAGTATATTTCGCCGCAAAAATTGGCAATATCTTATCCTCGATGAAGCGCATATGATAAAAAATTGGCGTTCTCAAAGATGGCAAACGTTACTAAATTTCAGTACAAAGCATAGACTTCTGATTACCGGTACACCGCTTCAAAATGAACTCATGGAACTTTGGGCACTCATGCACTTCTTGATGCCTGATCTTTTCTCTTCACACTCCGAATTTAAAGACTGGTTTGCAAGCCCATTAACTGCCATGGTTGATGGCAGTCAGTCCATCAATCAATCGTTGGTGAGCCGTTTGCATTCAATTCTGCGCCCGTTCATTCTTCGGCGCCTAAAATCTGAGGTTGAAAAGACACTGCCGTGTAAATTTGAACATGTGATTAAGTGTCAGCTCTCAAAGCGGCAGAGGCGTCTGTACGAAGAATACATTTCGGCAAATAGCACACTACAGACTTTATCGAGTGGGAACGTAATGGGAGTAATGAACTGTCTGATGCAGTTGCGAAAAGTATGCAATCATCCGGATCTATTTGCAGGACGGCATATATCTAGTTCATACGATATGTGCCATGTCTCATGGCTGCGCCTGGACTCGATAGACAGTCTCGCGTTCCAAAACAGAAGGTTATCGAGTAACGAACTCTATCAGAATTCACAAGGTGACGATCAGCACATGCGTTGCACTCAATATTTATGCACAATAGATGAAACTGCTAAATCAATTTCATCAAGATCTACAACGATTGTACTAAGACATTTTACGAAAGAAAGATATTGTGTTTGCGGTGGAACATTTCAACGCCTGTCAAAGCAGGACTGCCATAGACCGCGTCAGATAGATCGAATTCATAGTTCTAATTGGCTTCTAGACTTATTTATGACAAATACTAGTAGCAATCACGTATCCGAACAGATTCAGAGCACTTTGGCAGATATGTGCACGGCAATGCTACAGTTCACGTTCATCATACCTCGTGCAAGGACTTCAACACCAGCAACACGTAACATAATTTATGGGGATCTAAAAATGTCCCAGCTTTCTGACAAAGCCATGAAAGTCATCAGGCCTATTAGACCAACCATAATACGACAGACCATGTTCTTCCCTGACAGACGCTTAGTCCAGTTTGATTGTGGAAAACTGCAGGCCCTTGCTGTACTACTCCGCAAGTTGAAGATAGAAGGACATAAGGTTCTGATATTCACACAGATGACAAAAATGCTTGATATACTAGAAGCATTTTTAAATCTTCACGGATATACGTATTGTCGTCTTGATGGGAGTACAAGCACCGAGCAGCGACAGCTACTCATGCAGCGATTCAACAGTGACAAAAAGATTTTTGCTTTCATTTTGTCCACTCGCTCAGGTGGTTTTGGGATAAATCTCACTGGTGCTGACACAGTGGTCTTTTACGACTCAGATTGGAATCCAGCGATGGATCAGCAGGCACAAGATAGGTGTCATCGCATAGGACAAACTCGACAAGTTCACATTTATCGCCTGATTAGCCAGGGGACAATCGAAGAAAGTATCTTAGAAAAGGCCATCCAAAAACGGGAGCTTGACAATGTTGCTATACAGCTTGGTAACTTCAATACTGAGGCTTTTGCGCAATCAGAGCTAGTTGGTAGTGTTAGAAAGCACGAGGAATGTCCAGATACCGCACTAGAGTGTGAAACAAAATCTGATACCCCTGGACAGCGTTCTGCGGAACAGTCGATGCTACGTTTAAACGATGACGATTTGAATTCGCTTTTGCCGATTGAAAAATATGCCTTGAAGTACTTTTCAAAGTGACTTTCTTGATAGAATTACATTCTATACAATCGATAGATTCAAGTGCAACAACATGTGGCGGCACTTTCGATAGTCTCATTAGTGCTTTGAAATCGGTAAGATTCGTACACGCGTTTTTCATGCTTATGTATAGTCTCCAGAAAACAGAACAACATTTTTTTCGTTGATCAGCGATGAAGTATTTTAACTGCAGTATCATGCATACACTTCAAATGCACAAATAACTGGTACGTTCGAATTCAAGTCTGGGACAGAAGGTTCAGAAGCCAAATAGCCTGAAGTTCATCGACTACTTGTCAACGGCACTGACTTCAAAGTTAAAAGCAAGAATAGTGAGTATAGAATGGAAATTCGCACCTAGTTACTTCGTATTCTATTTCTGTTTGCGTCCGTCTCTTGCGCTGAGTACTTGGTACAGAAAGTTTCTTTCCAAACTTAGGGTTACTCTAAAAGAATGTTTATTGCAGATCCAACATGAGACTCACAAGAAACTAACCTCCTCGACAAGAACATGGGAATATTTGGTTGTTGCAAACGTGTATCCGGAATCGTAAACACCAGCACTCAAACGCCCCTACAACGCTGAATATACGTAATCCAGAATAGATAAGCCTTGAGTGCTCACCAATAACTCATTTTCAATACTTTTGTCAAGGCGTGCTGCCACTTGGGCCTGATGCATGGTAGCACATCATAAGTAACAAGGAGTGTCTCACATCCAAGTAAAGATAGACGAACCTTGCGTTCCGTTCTAGCATCGCGTTGTGCGTGCCGAGCTGGTATAGTTTCGATTTTGCAGCTTTAAACAAGCCTCAGAACGTGCACAAGTAGTAGACGTGATAAAATGATGCGCACCTTTCTACTTTTTCTAATCTTCTTGAGCGAATAAGGAGCTGTGTCAACTTCGTCAGGCGCTGCTTACTCTTGTGAACCAAAAATTTTGGCCTTGCGATGTGTTAAGCGAAAAAATCAGTAGTGCAGATTAAGCCTCACCAGTATTCAAGTTGCGAGTTTATCTGATGTAAAGCTTCGTCGTATTTAGAGCTAAGTTCTGTTCGATGCCACATGCGAGCAGGTGTATGTGCCCTCTCAACCGATTTAGTATAGAGACTGATAACACCTGTTTGTATTTGAAAGTTAGTACTGGACAAAACGAAATCCCAGTTTTGCAAACACCTTGTTCTTCGCGAACTGTCGCATACTGGCTGTTCGCAAGCGGACACGAACTTCTATTACACATGCCAGTCAAGTTGAATTCGTTCCTGCAAAAGTTTGACGTCTCTTTGTCAAGGCGGTAGCTACAGTGCCCGTGATTAATTATCTAGCTTGCTGTGAACTAGTTTTCGTGATACACAAAAACGCATTACCTGCCACACTACCTCATCGCTCTGCATATCTATTGGCCAGTAAAGGATCTGGTATGAATGACAGCTGCACGACCTGCACCACTTTAGTGTCGTAGTGTAGTACAGGGAATTTCCACCAAGCTCGCGTTACCTGTGGCGGCGCTATAAGTCGGGCGTGGCTAAGTCTCAGACAACAGTAATGTTTTATCGATTTTCACATACGGATTTATTAACATATAAGTCTATCAAACTATGATAAAACTGTCTAAAATACATTCACTCATGGCCAATCATGACCCATCCCTACGGAGGGACTATGGTTGGCGAAACTCTACGCTCGAATAAGTCCAACCGGTGCTGCGCTGAACTAACAATAATACAGTATGGGTAAGAACTCCATTTCAATATGTAGATAATATTAATATAGTTACAATAAACAATTTCGCTTTATTTATTATGGCCCATTTCTCTGTTTAAAATAACGTAACTACAGCATTAGGAAACACGAAATAAAAGCATAGTCCAACACTCGCCGGTTTGAACTCCAACTCTTAGGCTCGTACCAGTACAAAGCGGCGAACTGAAATAGTTTTGGTTTCGCCCAGCAGCGACTAAAGCGTAGCTTCTTTACAAAAGGTGCTATCCCGTTGACAACGCGCTATTGTAGAATCAAGAGTTGTCAGACCCCGAGTACGCTCTACGAGCGCATAGGAATCTCCGCTTCTTTCTTTTCCGCTAAAGGACAAGGGTTTTTGAACGATGAATAAACACCAACTTGAAAACACGTGGACTCTTTGGTTTGATAATCCGAATGGCCGGCAGAAGCAAACAACATGGGGCCAAACTCTGCGAAGCGTTTACACGTTTAACACAGTTGAAGATTTTTGGTGCCTGTACAACAACATTCTCTCACCCTCAAAATTGATCATGGGTACGGATTTTCACCTTTTTAAAGAAGGCATCGAACCCAAATGGGAAGATGATACTTGCGCTAAGGGAGGCAAATGGACTTACTATGTACCAAAACAAACAGATGCAGACTCGCTAGACGAAAGCTGGTTAAACCTCTTGTTGTTCATGATTGGTGAACAGTTTAGCGCTCCTGGGGAGATTTGCGGTGCCGTCGTTAGCGTCCGACAGAAACAACATCGTATCGCTCTTTGGACGAAGACGGCTTCCAATGAGGCGGAACAAGTTTCTGTTGGGCGCCATTTCAAAAGTGTGTTGGACATTCCCGAAACTGAAAAAATTGGTTACATGGTACACGATGACGCCATCCGCCTCGAAAGGAGGGCCAAAGATAGATACACCGTATAAGCGACGTATTTGTTAAGAGGTTTATCTTCCGCAATGCATCGCATACAGTATTAAATGCAACATACACATTGCTATGAGGAAAGCTCAGAGATACATATGCAACTCTGTAATGACATTAAACATTAAAACAGTCAGAACTCTCCATATTGAAATCTACATAAGCTCTTTGAAATGCAACGTTCATACTGTACATGCGCCAGGTGCAATGAAAATAGACACGGCCAACTTTCATTATTTCATAACTTTCAGTATGGGTAAATTTTCCTTATAGAGACATGTTTCAATCGCGTCGAGTATGCGATTTTGCATATGTGCGTATGGAGATAAAAAAAAGTGGGTTGGGGGGGGGAGGTCCGAAAAGTTGGAAGCCTCCATCGTACTACATTTCATACATAAGATTTACGCGAAAAAATAGAAAAAGCTAAAAGAGCCAGCGAATGTTGTGTGCAGTTCAAACCGAGAACGACAGCTCGACCTCACCAGAGCCGTTATTCCAGCTACATGATGAACTTGTGAGAAACGTTCGACCATGAGAATGCACGGCGAGTGTAGCGCTCTGATTGACCGCGCTCGTTCGGAACTTTCGCGTGGTGCATACGAGTCCGCAACGACATCGTTTGAAACTTTAGTTTCAAAACTTTTGATGTTCATAGAACAACGTCAGCATTCTAAAACGGCTATGGATCGAGTAGATATCGAGAGAACCACCGAATCCGTGTGTACAGAGCTATGCGTTATTGTTTCCGATGTTCTAGCGCGCGTCAGCACTCTACCACAGTGCGAACAAACTTTGCTTCTTCACAGTGTTGAAAGCCTATGTGAGCTGTTGTGGAAACTTCGTACGTCCAGCAATCAAGGAAAAATATTTGCTCTCCGGTATACCCTTATCCGGAGACTTGCGGGATGCCAGGAGCAACACAAAGTCCTGAGAGCGTGTTGGAGTTTTCTTTCTGGTCTACTTGAACACAGCGCCGATGCGAAGTGCTTCGATGTTGCTGAGTTGCAAGCGGTTTATATTCGTCGTAAGAATGAAAAGCATTTCGTTTCTATTTTGATCGGCGTCCTTTTAAATCTTCTTGGATCGTTTGCGCTGGACGCAGACGAGATCGATTTTCATGAAGTAGACAAGATACTTGGGGTGTCGGGTGTTGTCTGTCATATTGTTGATTTATTAACAACTATGCCCATCGAGTCAGCTGAAAAACATGTGAACGGATTCGCGAGCAACTCGCTTCGCATGGTGGCGTATCTTAGTCGCTTAATACACACGCGCACGGATGCCGTGCACGCACAAATCAACTACTGTCGAGTTTTGGTTAAGTGCATTCATTTCTTCAAGGCAGAACGTAAATTTGTACTTATGGTGTGTACAAGAATCATAAAGTACGTACATTTTGACCACATGTATACTATAATGGATGCAGTCAAAAATACACTAGAGAACTTCAATTCATCAGATTTTGCATTTGTGTGCGAAGAAATCGTAAAATGTGGAATTAAAAGTAACAGTTGTGTTGAAGCACGTTGTCTTTTGGAGAGTTTATTTTCAGCTGCTTCTCTACCGTGGTTTATCATAGTCGCATGTGGCACGTTGCGCTTAAAGCATCGAACGGTTGTATTTGATTCACTTGAACTCGAGCACGCATTATCTGAAATGAAATGCGTGAACAAGACTTTTACGTGTATACTTTCAACTGCTAAATCCAGTGAATACTTGAGGATTGTCCGCGTGTACAATACCTATGCGAGGCAAGTGAACAGCTTCAGTGATATTTGTGCTCGTTGTGACATTACGCTTTTGAAGCGTGTGTCACGTGAAATACTTTGTTTCTACTCTTTCAGTCCTAAAATCGTTGGATATCTTTGTGCAATGAGTGTTGAAGAAATGAGGCAGTGTGCAGAGTTACCACAGTTTTACTTACATAGTATTGCCGCAATTATGCGCTTCGAGTTACAAGCTTGTGAAAATGAGGAGCTCTCTACTACATCTTTTGAATTCATCGATTTATTTAAGCAGCTTCTTCACGGGAAGTCTCAACTGAACAATGTGAATTCACGTCGTACTATATACACCCTCGCAAGCTTTTGTATGAACACTGGCTTTCCTAACACGGCAATTTCATTGTTGAAATTAGCTCTAACTCACTGCCTACGGTCAGATGAAACAGAAACGATGAAATTTGATGAAATTTCCAAGCAGATGCGTGCTTTTACGAAAATTTTACTTGAAACTGGAAGAAGTGATC
>Ga0182095_1636228_pt1 | contig 11513 bp, 9 predicted proteins | sample 041ome_19_FD_127784 | JGI IMG/M metagenome (GOLD analysis project Ga0182095, IMG submission 127784) | Metatranscriptome of coastal salt marsh microbial communities from the Groves Creek Marsh, Georgia, USA - 041412BS metaT (Metagenome... | ecosystem: Environmental > Aquatic > Marine > Intertidal...
CGGGGCAACGTGAAATGGCATGGATTGCCGATCAATATGCCCGCATGAACACAACCGATATCAATGCCAAAGCCTGCGTCACTGGCAAGCCGATGAACGCGGGTGGAATCGCGGGGCGGGTTGAGGCCACGGGGCGCGGTGTTCAATATGCGTTGCAAGAATTTTTTCGCGAGCCATTAGACCTTCAGCGCGCTGGGTTAAGCGGGTCTTTAGAAGGCAAGAGGGTGATTGTTCAGGGGCTTGGCAATGTCGGGTTTCATGCCGCAAAGTTTTTATCCCAAGAAGATGGCGCCAAAATTATTGCGGTGATCGAACGCGATGGCGCGCTCATAAACGAAACCGGGCTGAATGTTGAGGGCGTTGCAGATTGGAGAAATACAACAGGGGGTCTTAAAGATTACCCGGATGCCGTCTTTGTGCCAGAGGGCGCAAAGCTGCTTGAGCATGATTGCGATATATTGATCCCGGCGGCTTTGGAGGGTGTGATCAATTTAGATAATGCAGCGCGGATCAAAGCGCCGTTGATCATCGAAGCAGCAAATGGGCCCGTCACGGCGGGCGCTGATGAAATATTGCGCGAAAAAGGCTGCGTGATCATTCCGGATATGTATGCAAATGCGGGGGGCGTAACCGTCTCTTATTTTGAATGGGTAAAGAATCTTAGCCATATCAGATTTGGCCGGATGCAGCGCCGTCAGGAAGAGGCACGCAGCCTCATGTTATTGGCCGAATTGGAGCATCTCTCAACCCAAATGGGCGCTGATTGGAGCATGAGTGCAGATTTTAAAAAACGCTTTGTTCAAGGCGCGGGTGAGTTAGAGTTGGTGCGCTCGGGTTTGGATGACACGATGCGCGCTGCGATGCAGGCAATGCGGGCGCTTTGGCATAGCGATGAAAGCGTCACCGATCTGCGCATCGCAGCTTATTTGGTAGCCATTCGTAAAGTCGCAGAGAGTTATCAAACTAAAGGGCTTTAAAGCCGGATCGTGCTTTCCTGAATTTCGCGGAGGCGTAAAAAGCCGGTTTCTTTTTGCTCAGTACTAGACTTCGCCTTAGGAAGCTCCGATATTCACCTCATGAGCCTGCCCGTTGGATTTTTGGATGAGTTGCGAAGCCGCGTCAGCATAAGTGCTGTTGTGGGCAAGAAGGTCGCATGGGATCTGCGTAAATCCAATCAGGGCCGGGGCGATATGTGGGCGCCATGCCCCTTTCATCAAGAAAAAACGGCGTCGTTCCACGTGGAAGACACCAAAGGTTATTTTTATTGCTTTGGCTGTCAGGCCAAGGGCGATATCATCACATTCGTTAAAGATACAGAAAATGTGAGCTTCATAGAGGCGGTTGAGATTTTGGCCGCCGAGGCAGGCCTGAGCATGCCAGCCCGAGATCCGCAGGCAAAAGAGAAAGCGGATCAAAAAGGTGCGCTTGTCGATATAATGGAACAAGCGGTTCGCTTTTTTCGCTTAAGCCTGAAAACAAATGCCGCTGCTGATGCGCGGCGCTATTTGTCTGGGCGTGGGCTGTCTGAAGAGGCGCAAGCGCGCTTTGGCATTGGCTTTGCGCCAGAAGATCGATCTGCGCTTATACAGCATTTTAAAGCTGCCGGTGTTGCCACTGAAAAGCTTATTGAAACAGGCCTTTGTATCCAGCCCGACGAGGGCAGTGCCCCGTATGACCGGTTTCGTGGACGGATCATGTTTCCAATTCGCGATGCCCGTGGGCACTGCATTGCCTTTGGTGGGCGCGCGCTTGATCCGGCTGCTAAGGCTAAATACCTCAATTCTCCTGAAACAGTTTTATTCGATAAAGGGCGCACGCTCTACAATATGGGCCCTGCCAGAAAGGCCGTTGGACCGGATCAGCCATTGATTGTAGCTGAAGGTTATATGGATGTAATAGCATTGGTTGAAGCGGGCTTTGAGGCCGCGGTTGCGCCGCTGGGCACTGCCATCACCGAAACGCAGCTCTCGCTGTTATGGCGCATGACCCCCGAACCTATTGTGGCTCTTGATGGCGATAAAGCTGGGTTGAGAGCGGCCTATCGATTGATCGATTTGGCGTTGCCGGCGTTGGAAGCCGGCCGTGCTTTGCGGTTTGCCTTGATGCCCGAAGGCCAAGATCCAGATGATCTTATTCGCGAATCCGGGGCTGGCGCCTTGCGCAAATTGCTGCAAAACCCGATGCCGATGGTCGAGCTGCTCTGGCAGCGCGAAATGGCGGCGGGACCGTTTGATAGCCCGGAGCGCAAAGCCGGCTTGGATAAAGCGTTGGCGAGTAAGACCAAGTTGATCAAGGATCACGGCCTGCGGTTGCATTATGAAGCGGCGCTGAAAGATTTGCGCTGGGCGTTATTTCGAAACCATGGCAAGCGCGGCGGCAAGCGTGGTCAAGCGGCAAGCCTGCCGGGAAAACCTCAGCAAAGCACCAAGGCTTCAGCGCTCGCCTCAGGTAATGATAGGGTTGCCCAATATATCCATGAGGCAGTGATCGTTGCGGCCGTGCTGGTCTGCCCAGCCGTGTTGGAGGATGTGCGCAGTTTACTCGAAGGCGTTGATTTTGATGATCAAAATTTAAACGCAATGCTCCGCCTCATGGTGCAAAGCAAAAATCAAACGCGCTCTGAGTTAGAGGCCCAGATCGCCGCTGAGCTAGGGCCTCAGGTGATCGAAAAACTGTTTTCTGCTGGGCATGTGCGCATGGCCGCCCGTTTGTTTAAGTCGGATCAAACAGAAAACGCCCGCGCTGCTATTTTAGAGGCTTTGGGAAAACTTTCCAGCCACAAAGGTTTGGCCGCAGAATTGAAAGAGTTGCAAGAAGCCGGAGAGGAAGCCTTGGATGAAACCGCTGTTTGGCGTCTGAAGGAGGCCGCTAAGGCAGGGCATAATGCCTTAAAAGCAGTCCAAGAAGATAAGGTTCAATATCAGATGGCGCAGAACGGTGCGCGAATCAACCGCAGCGAAAAAGAGCGATTCGATGAGATTTTGGGAGGGATTTCCTTTCAAAAGCCAAAAAACTGACTAAATAGAGAGATATCGGTAAATAAAGTGCTGTAAACGGGGTAGCCGAATCATCTGATTCCGTTATCTCTTGTCAGAAACGAATCACCCGCGTTAGATTAGGAGTGCTGAATGGCCGCTAAAGACACCGACGATCGCAAGACAGATGATCAGGATGCTGAGATCTCCCTTGATATGAGTCAAGCCGCAGTCAAGAAAATGATCGGTGAAGCGCGTGAACGTGGTTATATAACATATGATCAACTTAATCAGGTATTGCCACCTGATCAGGTTTCTTCCGAACAAATTGAAGATGTGATGTCGATGCTGTCTGAAATGGGCATCAATATCATTGAAGATGAAGAGATCGAAGAAGAAGAAAAAGGAGCCACGGATCTGGTCGCGGTGACAGGCGGTAAAGATGTGGCGCTATCCTCGGGTGAAACCGAAAAGCTTGATCGCACCGACGATCCCGTGCGCATGTATCTTCGTGAAATGGGTTCGGTTGAGCTGCTCAGCCGCGAAGGTGAAATTGCGATTGCCAAACGGATCGAGGCAGGGCGCAACACGATGATCCTTGGGCTTTGCGAAAGCCCTTTGACGTTTCAGGCGATCACAATTTGGCGCGATGAATTGCTGAGCGAAGAGATTCTGCTGCGCGAAGTGATCGATTTGGAAACCACCTTCGGCAATCAAATGGAAGAAGATGGTGAAGGCGAAACTGTTCTGGCAACCGGCAATGTCGCGGTTGGGCAGCAAAAGGAGGCCCAATCCGAAGAGTTGGATGCAGATGGCAATCCAATACTGAGCGATGACGATGATGATGACGATGAAGACGATCAGTCCAACCTGTCTTTGGCGGCGATGGAAGCGGCGCTGAAACTTCAGGTGCTTGAAACGCTTGATCGTATTGCATCCGATTATATCAAATTATCCGATATGCAGGATTCGCGGATTTCTGCAACTTTGAATGAAGATAGCAGCTTTACTGAGACAGAAGAGGCAACATATCAGGCATTGCGCGCTGAAATTGTCGAGCTGGTCAACGGGCTTCATTTGCACAATAACCGGATTGAGGCACTGATTGATCAGCTGTATGGCATCAACCGGCGCATCATGCAGATTGATAGTTCAATGGTTAAATTGGCGGATCAAGCGCGGATCAACCGGCGCGAGTTCATCGATGAATATCGGGGCCATGAACTCGATCCCAATTGGATGGAACGCATGGCTGAGAAACCCGGCCGGGGTTGGCAAATGTTCATCGAACGCTCTACCGATAAAGCGGAAGGGTTGCGCAGTGATATGGCGCAGGTTGGTCAATATATCGGTTTGGATATAAGCGAATTTAGACGCATAGTGGCGCAGGTTCAAAAAGGCGAGAAAGAAGCCCGTCAAGCCAAGAAAGAAATGGTTGAAGCAAACCTGCGTTTGGTGATTTCAATTGCTAAAAAATACACGAACCGCGGCTTGCAATTTCTTGATTTAATTCAAGAAGGTAATATTGGCCTGATGAAGGCTGTGGATAAGTTTGAATATCGGCGTGGGTATAAGTTTTCAACCTATGCGACATGGTGGATTCGCCAAGCGATTACCCGTTCGATCGCCGATCAGGCGCGAACCATTCGTATTCCTGTTCATATGATTGAAACCATCAACAAGCTTGTGCGCACCGGCCGGCAGATGCTGCATGAGATTGGGCGCGAACCAACGCCCGAGGAATTGGCTGCTAAACTCCAAATGCCGTTGGAAAAAGTGCGCAAAGTGATGAAAATCGCCAAAGAGCCGATTTCACTAGAAACCCCGATCGGCGATGAAGAAGATTCGCAACTGGGTGATTTTATCCCAGATTCTAACGCAGTCTTGCCATTGGACAGCGCCATTCAAGAGAATCTGAAGGAAACCACCACGCGCGTGCTGTCATCACTCACGCCGCGGGAAGAGCGGGTTTTGCGCATGCGCTTCGGGATTGGCATGAATACGGATCACACGCTTGAAGAAGTGGGGCAGCAATTCAGCGTGACGCGCGAGCGGATCCGGCAGATCGAAGCCAAGGCTTTGCGCAAATTAAAGCACCCGTCACGCTCGCGCAAATTGCGTAGTTTCTTGGATCAATAAACACGCTACTTGGCCGGTTTACAGTCCAGATGCATTCAATGCATCTGGTGAAATTAGGGCGGTTTGATAAGCGCAAGCCAAATGTGAGAAACCGGTTGAGCGGGTATGATGCAAAAGACTTTCATTGTACAAACAGATGGTCCGCGGCTGTATGAGCTTACCGATCGGATCGCTCGGTGGGTGCAAGGTAACGGTCTGGTAAATTTATTCGTTCAGCACAGTTCGGCAAGCTTGTTGATTCAAGAAAACGCTGACAAGGATGTGCGCTCTGATTTAATGGCGTTTTTGATCGTTTGGTGCCGCCGGCAACCCATCCTTCCATGTCATATTTGACCCATCTTTATGAAGGTGCGGATGATATGCCGGCGCATATAAAAGCCGCGCTTTTACCGACATTTCTAACTATTCCACTGCATGAGGGCCAATTGGCATTGGGGACGTGGCAGGGGATTTACCTGGTCGAACATCGCGTGGCGCCGCATCAGCGTCGGATCATTGCCTCTGTCTTGCGCGATCAGCTGCCCGCGCCCATGTAAAGGCGCTGCGCCCTGTTAACCATTTTTTGAACGTGTCTCCTGTTTCTGTACAGGTAGAGCGGCGCGATAGGTGTCTGGGCAGGCCTTATGAAATTCATCAAAATCTATCTGTAGTGATCAAAAAAGCAGACTACACAAAGCGTTGCGGTTGCCCTATAGTGCTCGTGTAAAACAGTCTTTGGCCCGCAAATTCGGGCCAGTCTTATGCCAAAGGATATGCCAATGCGTTGCCCGTTCTGTGGGAATATTGATACCCAAGTGAAAGATTCCCGCCCCGCTGAAGACCATGTTGCAATTCGACGCCGTCGGTTTTGTGCAGCTTGCGTGGGGCGCTTTACCACTTATGAGCGGGTACAATTGCGCGATCTTGTGGTGATAAAGTCGAATGGACGACGCGAAGATTTTGATCGCGACAAGCTCGAGCGTTCCATTCGTATTGCGCTGCAAAAACGGCCAATTGAAAACGAGCGGATGGAGCAAATGATTTCGGGGATCGTACGGCGTCTGGAAAGCCTTGGCGAAACCGATATTAATTCGAAGAAAATCGGTGAGATCGTTATGGAGGCGCTGGCGCGCATCGATACGGTGGCCTATGTGCGCTTTGCGAGCGTTTATAAAAACTTTCAGGCTGCCGATGATTTTGATAAATTTGTCAGTGAGTTAAGGCCCAATATACCCACTGAAGAATAGGCAAGGTCAGTGCAAGATCACCAGTTCATGACGCATGCGCTGGCTTTGGGGCGGCGCAATCAAGGCCAATGCTGGCCCAATCCGGCAGTGGGCTGCGTGATCGTAAAAGAGGGACGCGTTGTTGGCCGCGGTTGGACCGCGATAGGGGGGCGCCCGCATGCCGAAGCACAGGCGTTGAAACGCGCCGGCGCGTTGGCAGCGGGCGCCACTGCCTTTGTCACGTTAGAGCCCTGTGCGCATCAAGGGCAGACCGGTCCTTGTTGTGATGCGCTGATTGCGGCCAAGGTTGCGCGGGTCGTGATTGGTGCGGCAGATCCAGATCCCCGGGTCGCGGGGCGCGGGGTGGCGGCATTAAAAGCTGCGGGCATTGAGGTTATTGAAGGTGTAGAGGTTGAGGCTGCTGCCTGGGACCATGCGGGCTTTTTTAATCGGATTCTGCTTAACAGGCCGCATATAGCGTTGAAAATGGCGGCCAGCTTTGATGGCAAATCGGCGATGGAAAATGGCGAAAGCCAATGGATTACCGGGCCTTTGGCGCGGCGATGGGTGCATGGGATGCGGGCCCGCTATGATGCCGTTTTGGTTGGGGGGGGGACGGTGCGCCGTGACAATCCCAATCTGACCGTTCGGGATATCGGCATTGAGCGGCAGCCGGTACGTGTGGTGGTTAGCAATGGCGCTGATCTTCCCGAGACCCATCATTTGGCGCAAACCGCGAAAAGCGTTCCTGTCTGGATCTGCCATGGCCCTCAGGCGGATAAAGCGCGCTTACGGGCATGGCAAAAGCTTGGGGCGGTGTTGATCGAATGTGCGGCGGATAAAAACAATCTTGACCTTAAAGATGTTGCGCAGCGTTTGGCGCAAAAGGGCCTGACACGGGTTTTTTGCGAAGGCGGAGGGGCGTTGGCAGCAGCTCTGCTGAACGCGGATCTTGTGGATGAATTGATTGGAGTCACTGCCGGGCTTGTGCTGGGCGCGCGCGCCCAGCCGGTGATTGGAGATTTGCCCATCAATCACTTGAAAGAGGCAAAGCGCTTCGTTGCGCATAAGGCGCAGGCCCTTGGCCCCGATCTGTTGCAAATTTGGCGGCGCTGCTAGGTTCGTTGTGTCCAAATCTTAGCTCAACGCCAAAACGGATCGGGCTTGGCAAACCAACCCTGCAGTTTGACGAGCACTCTGTTCGCCTGGCTTGGGCGATGCGCGCCGGGGTCCAGCAATCGATCTACCACCACTTCAACGGGGCAAGCCCTGCGCGTGACTGGATCAAAGTAGCGCGGGTATATTATAAGGCATCCGTATAAAAATTCCTGCAAGGTTAGGCCGGGTTTGCGCCGTGCGATTTTAGGCCCTAGATCATTGGTGAATCCCCAGCCTGCATAAAATGGTTGCCCATATGTTGTAACGGAAATACCGCGAAGCAGCGCTTCAAACCCCATCAGTGATGTGCCAGTGTGCACTTCATCACAGCTCTCAAGGGCCTGCGCTGCGCCACAATTTTCGAGGCAATCATCGGCATAGCGCAGAACAGTTTTTTTAGGTAAGGCGCCACGCCTTAAATTGCTTTCCACATCCGGGTGTGGCTTATAAAGAATAAAGGCGTTTGGATTGGCGCGCCTGACGCGCTTTAAAAGCGATAGATTGTCACCCTTTGGGCCGCCGCCGCACAGCACAGAGGCATCATCGGCAACTTGTCCCGGCACTAGGATGAAGCTTGTTTCTTGCTGCAGGTTATAGGCTCTATGAAGATTGTATTTTGTCAGATTATGGTCAATCAACCGCCTTTGCAGCGTTTCGATGCGCCGCGTCTGATCCGCGCGAAGCGGCGGCATTTTTAACAATATGCGCTCAAGCCGGCTTTCTTGGGAAGGGTCGTAATAAATGCCAAGATCGTCACAAATTAGAGAAAGCGGCGGCACCAAATTAGCCCCCAAACCCTGCGAGCGCAGGAACCCGTCTTCGATGCGCGTGACAGATGTGCCGGCCGATTGTTGTGCGCTGGCCCAAACCATCCTTTTACGCGTGTTTCCTTTTTAGGTCTTCGCTGGGTGTGTTTTGAAATTTCACGGATTTGTATCGGCCAAAAAAAGTCCGAAAATGCTGCCGTTTCCACCGGCTAATGCTCGAAGCAGACCAGCCTTGATGATCTTCGCGCCACGTGCGGGTTTTGGCTTCCAAATTGTCTAATATGGTTTCTAAACTGCATAAGCGGTCCCGATAGGCATCATACCAAATTGGATATTTAATCATTGCCGCCAAAAACAATTGGCTAGAGCTAAGCTTTCGGCTTCGCCAGGGCATAGGCTTGTGATCCACTGTTAAGCCCCAGCCTGCATAAAAAGGTTGCCCAAAAATATGGGGGCGGTGCCCCGCTAAAATCGCCTCAAAACCTAGCTGTGACGAAAAACTATACACTGCTTTGGCGCGTTCCAAGAGATGCCAGGGCGAAGTTGCGCGATTGAAAAGCGTGATCTGTGGGCTATCGCAATGCCGCGCTGAAAAATAACCTTCGCGCAGATTGAACCGCGTTTCTGGGTGGGTTCTGATAATGATTTTATGATCAGGGAAATGGGCTCTTGCGTGGGCAAGCATTGCGTCGAAGTCTATTTGCCCACCGCCAGACGCGCGTACGGCACCATCGCCGCGGGTTTGATCGATCAGCAAAATGAACCCGGGTTTGGGAAGCGGCATGCGCGGGTCAAAGGCTGAATATTTGGAAAGGTTCTGGTCTTGAAGCCGAGATATTGCGTCTTCTGCGCGCTGCAACTCTTGTGGATCGTTTAGCGGTTCATGCTGCAGAATCTGTTCCAGATCGCTGGGTTGCGCCGGGTCGTAATGGAAGCCCCCTTTGTCGAGCATCATGCCGATCGGGGGCTCCTTACCTAACCGAGCGGGAAAAAGAGATCGTAAAATGCATCTTCGCAATAAAGAAGTGGTGCGTTGAAACGCTTAGCTATCTTTTGGCCACGCCGCGCGGCTGCCGATTTTCCCCAGATCAGAACTTCAGCTTGCGCAAATGGAAGGCCCAGCGTCAACTGATATCCTGATAGTGCCAGAATACGTGCTACGCGGCGCTTGTGTAAAAGGCCTAAACTATACCAAAAAACAGGCTTTTGGCGCAGTGATTGAACCACGCGGCGTTTTTTATCAGCGAGAGGCGCTTGCATCGCTTAGGGTTTTAACGAGAGGGTATTCGCGGATTGATTGATCGTGTTTACAGCGTCTAAAGATCCGGTAATGGCGGCGATCAACTTGTTCCATTGGGTAAAGGCGGCCTCGGTTACGTAAACGGTATCTTGATCACGGATGGTGAAGTCGCGGGCAATAAAGATACCTGTGGGCTTTGTTAAATCCAAAATATAAATAATTTTAACCTCGCCGGTTAGATCCGAGCGGCCCAAGACATGATTGGCGGTTTTGGCGGTCTCATTGCGAAACACGAAGATTCCCTTTGGATCAGAGGTAACTGGCGATAATCCTCCCACCAAGGCCAAGGCTTCGATTGCGGAGATCGTTTGCGTGGGAAACCCGATGCGCGCTTGCGTGCCCGTGGATCCTAATGAGGTGAAGGCGCGCGTGTCGGTTTCGACAAGAACCCTATCTCCTGCACGCAGCGGAATATCGGTGTTCGGGTGGTTGTAGAGGTCTTGAAACCAGACCTTTTCCAAAAGGCTCCCCCGTAAGATGGTGATTTGTGCCACTTCGGGTTCGATGGTCACGCCGCCTGCTCGGGCCAGCATAGCCCCCAGCGTTCGCGTTGGTCGTTCTATAGGATAGATTTCCTGTTTCACCACGGCGCCAATCACCGATACGGTCGCGCCATCGCCCGAGCTGCGACGCACTTGCACCTGCGGGTCTGGGGTTTGCACCTGTAACATTTCCGTTAAATGCTGGCGGATCGATTCAGGGGAATGCCCAGCCGCTTTAATCCGCCCAGCATAGGGAATGAAAATATATCCCTCACCATCCACTTGTACTTCGTCAAGGATCGTTGAATTGCTGTTTTGAGCTGCCAAAAGACTGCTTTCCACGCTTTCCCAAATCGTCAAGCCTAATGTATCACCGGGCTGTATCGTGTCAGAGCCCAGCATGGCAGCTGATTTGAATTTATTAGAAAAGCCCAAAGCAGGAATAGTTGCGGTTTTTTGCGCGACGGCGGCGTCAACTTCGACAATAAGATTTGTTTCATTTGTGTTTAAATCGTTAATAATCTCAGCCCGCGTCGGGCCAACTCTGGGCAATTCACACGCCATAACAATGCTTAAACAGATTAGCCCCGCGATCTGGCGAACCAGCCATCCGGGCGATGCGGGTTGAAAGCGACATACACTTAAAAAAATGCGAGATAAGGGGGTCATTCGGCTGCCACCAATGCGGGTGCGTGCGCGGTCGATAGGGTAAAACCATCCGGATTCTTATGACGGGGTTGATCCGTTAAATAAGCGCTATAAGGGTCAAGTGGATGAAACATTTTCTTAGCAAGTTGGGCAATTGCTTGCTGCCGCCCGGCTTTTGAATAAAACCCGCCAGGTATTTGGGATGTCTGCAGTAAAAAATTTCGAAACGCTTTGTAAGCTTGGAGATTTGGAGCTTTTGGATGGGCGAAAAACGCATCAAGCGATTGCTTGGAGATAAATTTATCGTGATTATAAATCGCTTGTCCCAGTGTTTTTACTGGAATGCCTCGCCATAAAGCTTGTTGGCCAGCGGTTGAATTGACAGTCACAACGCTGAGGGCTGGATCTAAGACATGCGCGAACTTGCCGCCGGGAAGATAGTGAATACGCCTGTTGATGCCGAATTTTGTACCGAGTCGGCGCAAATGATACGCGATTTCTGAGCGACCATCTTCCAAAGGGTGTGCTTTGATCACAAGATGATGATGGGGCGGGGCGTTGTTTGCGAAACTTCGCAGGGTGAGTTCTAGAAAACTGGCGTTCGTTTTGAAAGGAGAATGGTTTTGAAAGGCGCTGTCATGCTGTAATTGCATCAAGATCAAATGATAGGGGAAGGTCCTACACTTTAAGGTCAAATTCGCCCAGAAACGCGCCGCTATCCGCGCCGGCGTAAAAACCAATTGCTTTAAATGAAGCCGAGATTCCTTCCTAATGCTGATCTCTCGGTGCGAGGTAAAATTGGGAAATTGACGATTGGCGCACAGAATGCACCAATGATA
>Ga0182095_1057732_pt1 | contig 11500 bp, 2 predicted proteins | sample 041ome_19_FD_127784 | JGI IMG/M metagenome (GOLD analysis project Ga0182095, IMG submission 127784) | Metatranscriptome of coastal salt marsh microbial communities from the Groves Creek Marsh, Georgia, USA - 041412BS metaT (Metagenome... | ecosystem: Environmental > Aquatic > Marine > Intertidal...
AACGGAGCGCGACGGAGACGACGCGGGCGCTGCGAGCGGCGCTGGAAGACGCGACGGCGAGCGAGACGAACGAAGACGCGACGGAACGTGCGGCGCGCGATGCGATCGTGCGATGGGGATTGGAGAGGTTTTTGGACGAATTGATGGAGGTGTCGGAGAGTTTGGACGATTTGGAGGCGTTTTTTGAGGACGCGCGATGCGTGGCGGCGAACGCGCGCGCGGAGGATTACGAGGCGGAATACGGATTCGAGACGCGGGACGTCGAGGGGTGGACGCCGATCGGGATGTTTTTGAAGCGGTGTTATCTGGGGTTTAATTTATTGCCGTTTGAGGCGACGCTGACGTTGCTGGATGAGGTGCGGGCGTACGCGGAGGAGGTCGCGCGGGCAATCCAAGGCGACGAAAACGAGCCGCCGAGCGGGAGAACGTGCGCGGCGCCGGATGTGCTGACGACGCTCGTCACGCGCGCCGTCGAGGCGTACGATACGCACGCCGTAGATGCCGATCGAGTTTTACCGCCGGAAGCGCTCGAGGATCTGCGGGATTTGGCGCCCGAAGTGCCGACGCTGCACTACTTGCGTCACGCAGCGGCGTTGCGACGGAAAGATTACCCAGCGGCGGTGGAGCATTTACATCGACACTTTGACATCAGCGGCGAGCACAACGAGTTGAGAGCGGATTTAGGAGGCGATAACGTTTTAGTGGGCGGGTTTGAAAGCGCCAACGCCGGGCGCGAGCGGTTGCAGACGGCGTTATTGGCGCTCGCGTCCACGCAGCTGGCGTTTTCGCACGCGGACGAGGCGACGTTTGCGATTTCCGAAGCCGTGCGCACGGCGCAGCAGAATGGTGACGAGGCGTCGTTGGCGCACGCTCTCGCGCTCACAACGGCATTGTTATCGCGAGCACCTTTGGACGCGTCGAGTCATCGAGCGTCGCACCAAGACGAGCAACTGCCGACGCTGCTCCGACGATTGACGGCGCAAGCGGCGGAGCTGGCGTCGCCGCATCTCATCGCCTACGCCTCGCTCGCACTCACAAAGTACGCGATCGACAACCCGTCTCGGGCACTTGGGTCACATTCGCACGCGCCCGGCGGTGGTGCCTTGTCTCGCGCGGCTCGAGGTGGCGTAGACATCGTGACGACGCCGGCGCTCGCGACGCGAAACCTCGTCGACATCGAGTTAACGCGACACTTCACTCAACTCGTCTCCGCCACGCCCGCATCCGCGGCGTCGTTAGCATTAGCGCGTGAGTCATCGGGTGACGGCGTGCTCGGCGCTGGGAACGATTTGTACCCACCGCCCAAAGGTTTCGCGTCGACGCCGACGTGTGGGTACACGCTGAGCGCCACGGCGACGGCGCTCAGGAGCTTGACGGGTACTGCGTCTACGCTCGCTGCGGAGGGTTGGAGCACGTATGGGTGCAAATATATCGGTCGACTGTACGCTGTTCGTCAGCTTTACCTCGATCGCGAAGCCTCGGCGGATGAAACCGCGACGAGTTGCGCGACGCTCATCGCTGCGGCGAGCGAGTGCGAAGGCGTTGAAGCCGCCGACGAAGTGTGTCGACACGTCGAAGAAATATTCGGCAAAGATGGATGCGAAAACAAGTTTTCTGCCCTGGCGTTTTTAAGGCTACACTACGACCGCGCCGTAGGCGTTGGTTCGTACGCGACCGCGAGACGCGCCGCTCAGCGCATGCTCGCCGTCATCGACGCGAAGTCGGGAGCAGACAACGCGGCGTACTTTGAAGCGAGGCGGATGAACGCAAACCTGGACAGGCTGATGAAGAACTTCGATGATGCCCAAAAAGAGTTGAACGCACTCATCGCTGACGCCGAGAAAGTGAAGGACGAGCACGCGGCGATGTGGGCCAAAATCTCACTCGCCGAGACGCATCTGAGCGCCGGCGCGCCAACGTTGGCGTTGATGCGCGCTCTACCGCTCGAGCTCGAAGCGTCCGAAAGTGGTGTCGAGCCGATTCAAACGCGTGCCTTGTGCATAATGTGCGAGTCTTGGCTCGAGCTCGGAAACTCGCACGCGCAACTCGCGCGCGACGCGTTGGACGCGCGCGCGCTTGAGCTCCTATCGAGCGACGATTTGCGCTTGCAAGCCAGAGCGTACGTCGCGTGCGCGCGCGCGCTCATCGCCACGACCGTCGATTCTGGTCATGCATCGATCGCATCTCGCGTCATCGATGCCCTCGAGCGCGCTGCGGAGCGTTACGCCAAGCTCGGCGCCCATCGCGACGCGGCGATGACGTACGCTCGTCTCGCCAAGGCGCGCGCGCGATTCGACATGGATACCGTCGCTGCCGCCGCCAAGTGCCGCGAACACGCGAACGCCTCGTTATGTTTCGCTACGTAGCACCGTCTTCCACCCTGCGCTCGCTCACGATTGTAACATAACGAAATGATTTGTACGCTCGTCTTCGTCTTCGCGCTTCAACCCGACGCCTTACCAACCGTCGTCCCCCATCGTGCGACGCGCGTCCCCGACACGCCTCGCGCGCGCGCCGACGGGCCGCGATGGGGGACGCCATCGTAGCGGCGACGCAGTTGAATGACGTTCGCGTCATCATCGCGTTGTTCATCGTCGGTGCGACGTCGATCGCGCTGACGCTTCACTGGGTGCTTCGAACGGTGTTGCCCTGGTTTATAGGACTCGCGGTGCGTCATTGCGCGGCTTCGACGCCTCGAAACGGTCGCGCGATTTCCTTTACGTCGATGCGACGCGCGAAAGGACGGACGGCGCACGATGGCGGCGGAAGATCGATGAATGATTACTCGACGTGGGACAGTCGACTGACGACGCGAATGGCGACGACAGGCGAGCTTCGTCAATCGAAGCGGGTTGCGATTGAGTATCGATAGTTTCGGGATCACGAGCGTGCGTGGAGTGAGCGTGAGCTTTAACAAGCCCGGCACGGCGCTGCGTAGGGTGCAGATTGCGGAGATTGCGTACGTGGGGAACGCGTCGACCATCGTGACGTGGTTGTTGAATTTCGCGTTGCGCAAGGCGAGCGGGAAGCATTTACGGGATGATTTGCCGCGCGTGGGTGAAAAGAATGGTAAAACCAGAAGTAAAAGTGATGATGGGTTCGCGGAGATGACGCCTCGTGGTAACGATAGTCCGTCATCGGATGGAACGCCGGCGAGCGGACGAAGACGGTTCATACGCTTTGGCGTCGGATCGCTCAAGGCGGCGTTCGTGGTGTCGGGCGTAGAAATTACGACGCGGAGTAAAGCCGACATAAATACGGAGGATGGGTTGCAAAAGCAGTCGTCTGATTTAGGTCGCGCAAAAATGACGAACACTAAAAAGAAGGCGATGACGCGCGGCAAGTGGAGATTGATGAAGGGCATCGCGTCCTTTGTCGACATCACGGTCGTATCGCTGACGGTGCGCGAAGAAGATGATGATGACGTCGACATGTTGTTTTGTGATAAACTCACGTTTGAAGCGTCTGGCACGGCCGGAGCTTCGCTGAAATTCCTCATCACGGCACGTATGCTGCGAGGCAAGGATGGTTGGAGCATGACAGACACCAACGTGAACCTCGTCGCGGAGTTTGATTCCGAGACGAAAACTATCGTACCTGTACACGCGGGATTGAGTGGTTCGACCTTGTCTCTCGTGAAGCGTGTTGGCGAGCGAGCGAAGAAGATCGAGACGAAAACAGATTTGGCGCCGATTACCGTCAAACAACAGCAAGGTCCGCACAAGGCTGTGAGGGGTCTACTCAAAGTGCCGAGGAAATGCAAGATAGAATTTAAACGCGTCGTGATGGAGAATAAGAACCAGGAAGCACCGTTGACTGGCGTGATGACGCATATGCAATTCTCGGTCGAGAGAGTGAGCGCGTCCAAAAAGGGATTTCGTCTCTTTCGAAAGCAACAGCAAGTCGTCTCGCCGTTTGCCTCCACGGCGTTCGAGGCGGACGCGTGGGCAGAGGTGAATATGTCCGTGGCGGATGCAAAATTAGTGCATGGAAAGCATCAGACATTAGCTCTCATCAACGCGCCGAGTGCCTCGGTATTCTTGTCGCTTTCAGAGAAAGCACTCGGCGACGGCGGCAAATTGCCCGCCACCGCAACGTTTACGGTGGATTCGTGCGATTTTAGGCACCATGCCGATGCGGCAGATTTAGTCGCTGCGTTAAAGGCGCAGAAAACGAAATCAAGAAACGGCTCCACTAAGTCGACGAACACAAAAAAGAACTCGGCGCCGTGGGACGTCGTCGATGCGCAGATGATGTGCAAAACGTCGCTATGCGCGAGAATGTACGACGAGCACGGGGCAACATCGTGTCAGTTTCTCACCGAGCAGATTCGTGGTCGATATGGAAATTTAGTCGATGAAGGGACGTGTATGCTAGTTAGTTCGAGCGCGTCAGACAAGCGCGGCGTGTGCACGATGTCACGCGTACAAGTGACGGTTCCCGGTTACCACCCCGTCGTGCAGATTGAAGCCATCAGCGTTGCGCGATCCGAAGCTGCCGGAAACGCGGTTGAGTTGTCGGAAACTACCATCGATTTGAACATGAACGAAGCAGGTGAACTCGCAAAGAAGATTGATGCCGTCGCGAAGCGCGCCAAGGCAACCATGGCGAGCGCAAAAGGCGATTCGTCTGACAAGGCGACGTCTTCAAATAAGGTGAAGAAATCTACACGCGTCATCTTGGTCGACACAGCGATGCGCGCTCGATGCACGATGACGCCTTACTCGACGTTCGGTGAGATACCGCAAAACTCGCGCGGCGATGAGCCTGTAGAGTGCGCGCTCGACATAAGTTGTCCGCTCGCAGAGATGTCGCAGCCGGAGGCAAACTTAACGAGAATGGCGGCGGGTGGTTTCACAGTCTCTATGTACGACACCATTCAAAGACCCGCCAAAGCCGAAGAGGCGAAGAAAGATTCGCGGTGGGTCGGACGAGTCAATTACGAAGAAGTCGCGGTAGAGAACAACCGCGTGATGCTAGTCGGAAGTCTCGATGTTGAGTACAAACAAGGCGCCAACAAGCGCGCGGCAGTATCCGTGGAAGGCGTCGAATTTGATTGGGAACCGGATGCGCATTTTCTCGCACTAGAAATTTCAAACCTGGCAAAGGCTGCAAAGCCAGCAAAGATGTCGACTGACGGTACGCAAAACGCCTCGAAGGATCAAACAAAATTGGATCTTTCGTTTGACGTGCGCAAAGTCAGCGGCTCGTTCTTTGTCACGCCGGGCGCGTGCGCGCAAGTATCATTTGGACTTATGGACGCGCGCCCACTCGAAAAAACGTGCTGCGTGAGAGATGTGACTTTTGGTATGAACGGATACACGATAACGGAGTTAGAATTGATCTCCGTAACTCAAGACGAGTGCGAACGCACGTTGCCTCATGTCGCAGCGATCACACACGAAGACGCCGAAGACATCGCCAGGCGCCGCAAGTTTCAAATTGTGGTTGAGAAGGCAAAGCTCATGCTTCCCGCAAACTTAGACCTCGGCGACGCCATGGTAGCCATGATTATAGGCGAAGCGGTATTCTCCGACGTCGTGAAAACGACTGGGAAGCGCGCAAAGAAGGAGCGAATTTCGTTGGCTGCCAATTTACCCGCCTGCGCCGAATCGTCTCCGTCAAAACCGGCGACTGAAATCAATGTCAAGGTCAGCAGTATCGAAATTGAAGTCGAAGACTCGAATGATTTGGAGCGTTTTATGCGTGCAAAGCAAGCTGCATTGGGATCTTGCATCGCGGCCGCGGAGTTTACGTCTTCCACTGAAGAGGCGATGCGAAGCATCACCACGACGTATCTCCAGCATAAGGAATTCTTAGCAAACGGCGGTGGCTCCGCGTTGCACATGGATATAGGCAGCGTCACCTCTACGGCAGTGTGGGGAGGTGGTAAAGGCGATGGTGATGAGCTCACAGCGAAAGCAGGCGCGCACGTACGTCGTGTGGATGCTCCGTATAGCGATTCTGTGTCTTTGCAGATGCAAAACGTTTTGACGATGCACACAAGCGTAACCGAAATGCGCGTCTGCGTGGCGGATTTGACCGCACGTCCTATTTTCATGTGTAGTGAAGCCACGATCGCAGGGACATTTGTGCAGGCTAGACAATACGCCCCGCGCATATTGACGGGACAAGTTGCCCTCCCTGTCGGACGAAGACGATGGGCGAAGACAAACGGACCCGACACGCCTTCGCGACCGACGGCGATGTGGTACACAGATGCGACTTTTGACATCAAAGAAGCTGATATATTTGTGGCGACGTGCATTGAGCCGTATTTGTTCAATGTGTCGCGAGAGCTCACGACGAGACTCGTCCTTCCACGCCTGCACAAGCACATTCCAGGAGGCGGAGGTGGACGTCCGCCGACGAAGGAATACGATCGAAACAATCCCAGACCGCCGAGCATGCCCTGGTGGGATATTTTGAGAAGTCAGTGGCGCGGATTAATGCGTATAACGATGATTCAGTCCGGTGCGAAGGTGGATAGTCAAGGACAGATTGAGCATCTCGGCGCGCACGGGGGAGACTCGTTTGCGAGCGAGCTAGAGATTTTCGCCGACATGTGGGAGTTCGACATGAAGCCGCGCAACGTGGTCATTCGTAGCGCGAACTTCACGATATCAAGAATTCAAGATGATGAAGAGTGTACCGAAGCTTCGACGCCACGCGCGGATGAACCATCGCCGAAGCATAAGTTGGTCATCTTCCCGGTCATGTGCGTCAAGGCAGATTACGAATTCAAAGCCCTCCTCGATGGCGGCGATGGTCATCGTACGCACTACAGACACGACTCAACGACTGGAAAGGAGCTTTTCTCCAGAGATTTGACGCGCTCAAGTGCTTGTTTTGTGAATCTCGATGTCGATCTGGCGTCCATGGAAGAGTTCGTCACGAAAATGGTCAACGCCGCGACCATGGATCGCTTCGTCGAATACGTGAGAAATCTTACCACTGACGTGCCATCGTTCGAACACCGGGGCCACTATTCGAATCCGACCATAGCGCTGACACCAGATGACGTTGAGTTCATGAAACAATGGGAACATGGGATGAAGAAGCCAATGGTCGCGCTGCGGTCGATCTGGAACTTGCGACCGTGGGGCGCCCCGCGACGGGTAAAACACCCAGAATCGATAAGTTTGGTTGACTTGTTCGCAAGCATCGACACTGTCATCACCTCGAGCGTCATTCATGTGGTGAACGCTTCGAGCGACGAGACAGCTAATGCGTACGGGGCGTGTTTCTGTCTCAAATCGGTGCATTGCGTCGCGAAAAAAGCGCCTCGGACCAAGGTGGAATTCACCCTGCGAGCAGATTCGTCGCAATTCCACGTGCCTGAGCGTGACGGCAGTCTCGAACGTAAGGGATCGAGTCCACGTCGCCTCGCTAATCTTCGCGCTGGATCTATTACCAACAGACTGAACTTTGCAGAGCTCGACGACGTCGTCAAAGAGATGTTGCAAGGAAGCGCCAAGAGCCCGTCACAGGCAGATGATGGATCGGCTTCGCGCCCGACGTCCACGGATCCAACGTTGGTATTAGACACGAAAAGACTCGAGATTACTCAGCGCAATGAAGATTCAGTGGCCAGCCAGGGCATTCAGATCGAAGTTGACGCTCCTCGGATCTTAATTGAAGCCGAACAGCGGAACGCTATCCTCGGCTGGATCAACGCCATTTGGACGGCGGCGCAGACGGAAAGACGCGAGCCGACTTGGACCGAGCTCAATCGCATCTTAAAGTCAGCGGATAAACTGTCGGGAGTGAGTCGACGTCGCCGTGAATTAGACGATATCATGGGCGATGGACCAAGTTTGCACGCGCTAAGTGCGGAAGAGACGCTCGAAAAGAATTACGAATCACCGAAACGTGCGACGGAAGCTGTTGTGCTCTTCGTCATTCAAATCACCGCTCCGCAAATCAATTTTAAGGGCAAAGATGCCGCTGGTCGAATGTTACTCGCAGCCGAAGGCGGACTTGTGGTTGGTAGACGAATGGACGACGGCGGTTCGACGGGTCGTCGTCTCGTCACGGTATCTTTACAACAAGTTCAAGCGTACGTGGCGCCGACGAACGTCGACTTAAACGCCGGTGTGCAGTGGTTGCGGGAAAATCATTCTTCGGTGGATGGCATACATACTTCTTTGGTTCGTGACGACGTATTCGAAAGTGGCGACGGTCGCAAAGAATCAGGTTCGCTCTTGCGACGCATTTTCGCTCCAGGTTCGATGGTTTTTGAGCACGCAAACGCCGTCACAGCGACGCAAAGTCGCATAACCGACGCCGAGTTGTACGCGTACAACGAGCCGACGGAGGCTGATGTTCAGGCTTTCGGTAAGCGCACGGCGAGCGAGACCAAAGGGGAAGCGGTGAGCCAATTTTCAATGCGTTCTCCCGAAATCGTCGCGGAAATGAATTCGAGCCAGTACGTTGTTTTGATCGACGTCATGGCGAGCCTATTCTTGACACCAGCGGCTTTGGAGCGTCCTCGACCGAGCTTTCAGGCTTCAAAGGTTTTGATGAGTCGTGATCGAACGTTGAGTGACACGGTTGCGCTTGAATCTTCAGCTATCGTCGCGAAACCGATGATGAAGTTGATGGCCGCTCGCTGGGCGGTGGAGAGTATGGAGAAGAATTATCGCCGCGCGGTCGCTCTGGCGCCGAGCGAAAAGCAGAAAGTCCTTCGTGAAATCGATGTCCTTTGGTCCGCTGCGCAGAAGGCTGAGTTGCGCGTCCTCGCTGCGGTGCATCAAGCCGAAGAGAACGATAGGCTCTATCGGCGGCACTCCGCGATTCGATTAAGTCTCGAAATCGAACACGCGGCTTGGACTTTGTGGCAGGGTGGGAGTCCTTTCATCTCCGCTCAGCTCTCGCGACTGTCGCTTTCGCGCGAACGCCAGGTTGACTCTTCTGGGATGCTGCGATTTAAGCTGCACGGTTTAAGTATGGTGTCGCTCGATGAAGGCTGCGTCGATCAGATGTTTTCTCGCTGGATTCCACCGGGAAGCGTGCACGAATCACGCGCGCGTAACGACGCGCCGTTGATTGACTTTTTCTCCATCCGCGCGGGATCGGCGCCGGAGAAACCGGTATACGACCATTTGGAGCTGAGTGTGCAACCGTTCGAGGTGGACATCAAGCACTCGCAGTACAAAATGATTTACCAATATCTCTTTCCAATGACGAAGTCCAGCGATCACGACGCGTTTGAGAATGTTTACAGGCGTCCGGCGCTCGCCAAGAATGCGGAGATGTCGCCGCGCGAGAGCTTGATTCGGGCGCAATCTATAAACGCAAAGGGTGTGCATCTGACGCCGCTTGAATTGCCGTCGGAGATGTCGGCGTCAAAGCATCGGCGACGATGGCGTTGGAACGAAGAAAAAGATGAAGTTCTCGAAGATTTTGAAGACGTGCATGCGAAAAAGGGCGAAAAGGGTATTGATCACAAAACCGTACTTTTGCGCTATTTCAGAATTCATCCTCTGCACATGAAGATGACGTACGAAGGCAAATCACGCGCGTTCAGAGACTTGCAACTCGGCGTCGACGCCTTTGCGTACGAAAACTTTTCCGGTCGCTGGCGTGACTTGACGTCAGAGCTTAAAAACCACATCGTATGGAGCGTGTTGAAATCGCTCGTCGGCTTTCGAGGAAAGTTTGTCGAGAGCAAGATCGATGACACGCAGTCCATCTTCATGCGCGTCGCGGAGCGGTTGAAGAAAACTGCCAACTTGCTCCCGAAGCCCAAACCAGAAACTTCCAGCGGCGCCGAGCACGATTCCGAGTCGGAGACGGCCGTCGACGACCGAATTAAGTCGCAGACGTCCCAGGCCGAACTCTTTCGCACCGGATGGAACGACGTCGACGTCGACATCGAAGTACCGCGCGGCGATGGTCGAAAAGCGCCGTCGCGACGCTTCTCGAGGAAGAAGAAGAAACCTCGCCGCATCCGCCCAATCAAAAACACCAAGAAATTCCTCGCCACGGTCGGCATTGGCTCCTACACGCCGAGCGGTGCCGAGGGAACGCCTTCTTTGCGCAGCCGCACCGAAGTCATCGACGCGTGGTCCACCCCAAACTTGTAACGTTGTAATACTACTCGCGGCGTCAAACTGCAGAAAGGGGAACGAGCACGAAAAAGAGACGATTTGTCTCTCCGAGTGCGCAATCGCTCGCCCGGCGTCACTTCGCGCCTCGCGCGCGCGGCGAACGCGCATCCCGAGACGAAGCACACGATGCCCACGTCACCGCTCGCCGATCGCGCGCCGCTGAGCGACGCCGACGCGAACGCGAACGCGAACGATGATGGATTCATGAGCCACGCGCCGCGCGCCATCAAATTACGAAACGTCGCGACGCACCACCCGGTGCGTAAACTCGGCCCGAGCACGGGCGTCGAGGCGATCTTGGGCGGTGATGAAAACGCGCCGTTCGCGCAGAACGCGCAGAGGAAGTGGAACGAGAACCGGGCGAGACAGCACGCGGGGGCGAATCTGTTCGGCGCGGCGTCGCCGGCGAAGCGAGACGCGCGAGAGGAAAGAATCAAAGATGCGAATGGGAAACTCGCGGACGTCGGCGCGAGGTACGACATCGTGAGCGCGAAGACGTTAACGCTGCAAGAGTTGAGACAGGCGTGCCGGGCGCGAGGGGTGAATCCTGGGGGAAGTAAGGATGCGCTGTGCGAACGGTTGGAGGACGCGATAAAGGCGGGCGCGCCGCCGCTGACGTTAGATTCGAGACCGACGACGCAACGAAGTGCGATTGGAGCGGGTGCGCGATTTACGAGTAAGGCGTGCGAAGTGCGGGCGCCGTCGATGGCGCAGCGCGAACTGCGCGAGTCGCAAAAGATTTGGCGAAGCCAGCAAAACGGACACGACATCTTCGGGACGTCCTTCGGCGACGCGGAGACAAAGAAACGGAAAGTCGTCGAGGGACCGAAGACGACGTTTTCATTCGAAGCCATCACGCAGTCGTACGTCGACGAGGGCGCTGTCGCGACGAAGGAGGCCGACGTCGCGCCCAAGCGTGCGAAGCGCGAAGCGCCGGCTTCCACGAATCCCATCACCGACGCCTTCGTTGAAGCGCCCAAGGCGGAGGTCGAGACGATGGCGGACCATCGCAAATCGGCGTGGTCGAATTTCCAAGGCGCGGGTTTGTTCTCCGAACACTGGACGACCGCGGAAGACGAAGCAGCGGCCGACGAGGCGCTCGTGAAATCATCCACCACCGAAACCGGCGCGTGGAAGACGCTCGAAGAAGAGCAAGACGAGCAGGACGAAGACGAGGCCGAGGCCATCGCCGAGCGCGAGGCCGACGAAGCCGTCGCGGCGGCAGAGCGCGAGTTAGCCGAAGAGCTCGCTCGCGAAGAGCAATCCGACTAGCGGCGGCCGAGCGCAAGTGAGCTTAAGAGCTCGCGAGCCTAAGAGCTCGCTCGCGAAGAGCCATCCGACGCGTCGGCGCCGAACGCTCGCGACTTCGTCTCGCCGCACGCGCGCGC
>Ga0182095_1321631_pt1 | contig 11496 bp, 5 predicted proteins | sample 041ome_19_FD_127784 | JGI IMG/M metagenome (GOLD analysis project Ga0182095, IMG submission 127784) | Metatranscriptome of coastal salt marsh microbial communities from the Groves Creek Marsh, Georgia, USA - 041412BS metaT (Metagenome... | ecosystem: Environmental > Aquatic > Marine > Intertidal...
AGCGCGCCTTTCTTCTTCGCGGCGCGTTTATCGTCGAGAGTCACAACAAGTTAACTTTAAAGTGTGACGTGCTCGAAAATTTTCAAAATTCGACTTCACGCGTCATAACACGACATCCTCGTGCGCGCGAACCTTTGTCCATCGAAAAGAAACGCGCGGCGGCGCTGTCGCGGACGGAAGCAGGATTTTGGCGCATAAATATTTTCACGCCATGCGCGAACGAGAAGAAGGAGGAGAAGACCAACAAGAGGTGCTCCTCATCGAACGGCTTCACGCCGCGCTCGAATCTTTGCTCCGTTTGCGCGTGCGCTTCCAGTGGGTGGCGAAGTGTTTCCACGCGTTGAAAGAAGCGCGCGGTGGTAATAATAATAATAATAATGCAGATGCGGTCGATGAGAAACTCGCGCTCGTGTACGACCAATTCATGTACGCGGACGTGAACGTCGCGTGCGACGGTTCCACGGTGCTCCCGTCGCCGGAGGATTTGAAACGAAAAGAGAGACACGAGACGATTGTGCGGGGACGGTTCGCGTTGCAAATCGACGAGGTGGCGGATGTCGGGAAACCGTTTAGCAGTCGGTACGAGAGCGCGAATACTAGCAGTAGCAATAACGGCGGGTTTAGGAATTTACAATCGAGGTGTTTGAAAATGAACGCGACGGATGGGAAGCACAGATACGTGTTGTACGAGTACTCGGCGATACCGGCGTTGGACGCGGTGGAGACGAAGGCGGGATGTAAAGTCGCCTTGATAGATCCGAAGGTTGTGAATGGGTGTTTGTACGTCGATAAGGATAGGTTAGTAGTGTTGGGCGGGCAAGTGATGCGATTGGAAGCGGCGAGGCAGAGGATGTTGAAAAAGTGGAGAGAGCCGAACAGACCGGAGGAGTTGACCGGCGAAAGCGCGAATAGGAGAGAGGCGTGCGAGAAAGCGGCGTGGGGGAGAAGCGGTGGTGCGCAACAGCAACAGCAACAGCGGCAACAGCAACAACAACAACAACAACAACAACAACAACAACAAGCACCGCCAAATACACCTCGAAATCAACAGCATCAGCAGCCAGCACAGCATCATCAAGAAGAACAACATCAACAAAATAGAAACGCAATCATAGAACTAGACTTGGACGACGAAGATGAAGACGGTGCACCGGACGAAGTGGAGGTTATTCCAAACACACAACTCGAAGACGGTGGCATGGGGCGAGATGTGGAAGAAATAGAAGTCGCGGGAGAAGAAGAAGAAGAAGAAGAAGAAGAAGAAGAAGAAATGGAGATTGATGATGACGACGTACAAATTGCACGGGTGGAGCGACCTACTCGTCGCAAACACGTCATCCTCTCTTCTTCTGAGGACCCAACGCAAACGACGCAAAACAACAACGATGGCAATAGAACATCCGTCGATGCGCCCACTACGGGGACGACTACAAACACCAACTCCACCAATCGAAGCTTATCCGCGTTGACCCAATCCGAGGAGTTCCGCATCGCCGTCGAGGTTCAAAAGAACGCCACCAACGGTCTGTGGTCGTACATCTCTTGCATCAAACGTCTCCGTCGAGCTAAAGTTGGCAAACCTGACGATAAACGCACGATCGTGTTTAATTTACTCGCGTGGATAACTCGCGTCGAATCCATCGCGCTGAAGCCCAACGGTAACGGCGGCTATAAATGGCGCGCGAAAATCATGCTTCAAGATTCCACCCATTACCTCACCGTCTGGATCAAAAACGACCACCTCGACCCGTTCACGGAATGCACCGTGGACGAATACGCCTCGTTCTCCGCCTCTAAACGCGCCGAGGTCCAAAAAACGTTCCAGAAAAACTGTTTCCAATTCTGCGGCGTCGTCTTAGTCGAGGCGTTGAAATACGAGAGAGAAGGCGAAGGGCACCCGTCCATACTTTCCATCTTACACGACGGGAAGTTGAAGAAGAATCTGCTGACGTCGTTACAGCAGAGGTGCGAGAAGACGCCCTTCGTGTGACAAAGAGAGAGGTTCAGACATTTCGCAAGAGCGCGCAAACAAAGTTGTTTTGCGTTTAGAAAGAATAGCCTATTTATGTAAGCCTGTGTATCAATGTGAGCACCTTTTCTTCTCTTTTTATCTCGAAATTCTCCTCCGCTCCTCTTCACAAAAATAAATGATACCAACTCCAAGCGCGCTGCCGCGCGAGGATGAGAACGACGCTCAAACCGACCGACTCTCCGTTTTGAGCGAGGACATCTTGCACACCATCCTCCAAAAGCTCGATTTAACCGCCCTCGTGAACTTTGCCGCGACGTCGAAAACGCTCCTCCGGAAATGTTTTCAAAAGACGCCGCACGCGTTCCGAGTGAAACTGTTGACGTGGAATTTGAAGTTCGACGAAGCTATGGGGAAAGGGAAAGGACACGGCGGGCCGCAGTGGTCGGAACGAGTGAAGCTCGTCGCGAAGACGATACGGGCGGAAAAACCGGACGTGTTTTGTACGCAAGAAGATACGAAAGTGATGTGCGATGAGCTGTTGAGAGTGATGGAGAGCGTTGATGACAGTTACAGAGGAGGAGGTGGAGAGCGCGCGCGATACGCGCACTTTTGCAACGGGAAGGTAGTCCAACGGGTGAAGCAAATGTACAGAGAGTTAAAGCCGAACGAGGAAGCGTTTGTGACGCTGTTGCCTGGGGAAAATGAACAGGTAGATGCGTACGAGCGGAGATATTTGCGTAGCGGCGAGGGAGATGGAGAAGGCGGCGAAACGGAGTCGGCGGAGCGAGAGAAGGAGGAAACGTTTTACCCCGAGAGCGGGTATTTGAACAACGTGTGGTGGCGAGAAGATCGTTTCGAGTTTGTCGATGGCGGAATGTTTCGGTTTAAAGTCCCGATGAACTCAGACTGTCCGTTTGGATTGCCTCCCATGACGTGGGTGATGTTGAGGAATAAAGCGAGTAAAAAAAACGAGGCGGATCAACAGGTGGAGACCGATTCTTTCATCGCGTGTAGCGTGCATTTACCAGCTGGACACGATTGGGATTGGATTCCGTATAAAGTATCGATAGCGAAGTGCGTGAGATGCGCGGTCGCGGAGTTACAGGTGACGTTCGGCGTGGACGTGCCGATATTTGCAATGGGCGATTTCAACTCGCAAAAAATTGCCGAGGTTGTAAAAGTTTTAAACGGCGAGATTAGAAAAGTATCTCTGGAAGATAGTAACAATAATAATAGCATCAATAACGGAAAGGCGATGAGCATCGTTGAAAAGTACGAAGCAAAGGCAGCGGCGGCGAGAAGAATGGGAGCAGGAGTGGCGACGACGAGTTTCTCCGCCTCTTCTCGACCGCGAGCTAATGGTTTGCAATCTTCTGCGCTTCACAAGCAAACGCACGCCGACTTTGTCGATTGCTTCGAAGCGTTGAGCGAGGATAATCCAATCATTGCCGCGTCCGAACCAACCGTGACACCTCTCAACGCATACTCTTCGGATTACACGGGGATCATTAAATACGACGAAACTCCGCGCATCCGCACGGGCGGATTAAACGGAACTACCTGGCACAACTGGAACGGACCGGCGAATAGCGAACACGTTTCTGACGAAATGGCGAAGCAAGCGAAACACGCGCAAGGTCTTTTCGCCGTCAATAACGGGAATGGCTACGTTCGAGCGCAAGCCGTGGGACACGAACGACACATCGATCACATCTATTTCGTTCGAGGCGAAACGCTCCGACCGAAAATCACCGGGAATATCAGAACGCTCAAGAAGAGGAAGCAGACGATGTCGCTGCAAAACGACCAACCTTCTTCGAGTAAACGACGACCGCGACTCCTTTTAGAGCCCAAAATACGCGTGCAAAAATGCAAAGTCATTTTGGACATCAACGAAACCACGCCGCTATACCACGACGACACCATCGAATTCGACGAGCGCACGAAGAAGAAAAAGAATACCCAACGCACAGTTTGGGCGAGCGACCATTTCCCCGTCGCCGCCGTCGTCTTGCTCTCCGCGTTCCACCGCGAAAACGAAAAGCACCGAGCGAGATTGCGAGACGCCAAAGAGGACGTTTTCATAAACTCAGACGACGAAGACGACGAGAGCAACCGACGATTTCGATGTGCGACGCCGTGAAAAGCAACAACAACATCTCGAAAGAGAGAGAGAGAGAGAGAGAGAGTCTTTGTATCATCGTTACATGCGCGCGCGTCCGCGAGAGAGAGAGAGACATTTTTTTGTTTGCATGACCTTTTCTCCATTTTAAAAAATCCACCTCGCGCGCGCCTTTACCTTTCACATACAACATTTAAAATCATGGTTTCGGTCGGTTCTTCGCTCTTCGAGCTCTCCGGCTTGTGGTTCCAGGTCTTTGCCATCTTCCCACTCGCGATGCTCTCGAAAATCGCCAACCTTTTCGCGTCTCTCTTCGCGCTTTCCCTTCGCGGCATCGACGGGTTGGATTCGTTCCGATCGATGGTGTTGGACGCGATCGAACGCATCGTAAACCCGACGACGACGACGACGAGGGCTTCTGGACGCAGGAATGCGAAAAGGAGAGGTTTTACCCTCGCCTCGAAGACTGAAAACGTTGGCGACGAAAATGGCGATGCATCGAAAGGAACGAGGATGTTTACCGACCCGTCCGTCTTACCGACTCGGTTCAAACACACGTGCAACGGAGACGTGGACTTACAGTTGCAAAAATACGAACGGCACGTCAAATTTAAGGAAGAGGTGCATTACGAGACGCTATTGTGCCGCCCGTGCCCGAACTACGCGAGCGTGAAAGAAAACTACGGCCACGCGTTCCACGGGATCACGAAGAATGGACACGTGTTGCAGCTGGAGCGGCCTTCTGGGTGGCAGAAACTGATCGACGCGATGAAAGCGAGAGGATTCGAGAGCGACCCGACGACGCCGGTGAAAGAACACATCGCGTTTGTGACGACGTACGCGTTCGATAAGGTAGACTCGAGACCGTGGCCGGACGGGAAGATCACACGGATCGTCGACGTTTCTCAATTTAGCGCCGGGGAGTTGAACTTTGAGGTATTAGGATTCTTGAGGCATATGGCAAAGTTTGGAAGCGCGTTTTTATGCGAACGACACGGAAAAGTGTACTTGTGTAAACCGAGCTCGACGTTTAGATTCGTCTACGCTTTAGTTGCCCCGTTAGCCTCGACGAAGACGTTAGACAACGTATTCATATTAGATAGCGTGGAAGAAATGCGAGCCAAGATAAGCGAAGAGATTGATTTGAAGCACGTGCCGAAAGAGTTTGGCGGCGACTGCGAGTGCGAAGGCGGATGTTGGTTCGGGCATCCGAGCGAGAGGGCGCTGAATAAATTCGCGAACAAGCTGAACGGGATAGAGGATGACGACCAAAAGGATGACGATGCAAAAATAGAAAACGGCGGCGCGGAAGAGAATAGAAAATTGGAGAATGGTAATAAAAGCACATGAAATAGTATACACGCGGAGACTTTCTCACGCGAGCTGTGTTGTTACACTCGTTATCCTATATTTTATTAGATTTCATTTTTTCGAAACGACGTTTGGCGGCATCTCAAACACTCCTTTCTTCTCCTTCTCTCTCTCTCTTCTGCTCTTCTCTTCGTACTCTTGAATCTCCTCCGGCGACCATCCCGCGTACACGTCACCATCTGGCGCCTCTTTCGCGACTAACGCGGCAATCTCGTGCGGTTCCAACCCTTCGAACGGATCCGACTCTTCCTCTTCGTCTTCGCCTGGTGGGCCTAAACTATCCGTCCTCGGATCGTACTCTCGAGTCCCGACGAACGAGCGCCCTTCGAGCGCTCGCGCCATCGCGCGCCTATTTCTCTTCAACTCTAACTCTCTTCTCTCCGTCTCGTTCGTCTGTTCGAACTGTTCTCGAATTCGATTCGACGCGATCAACAAAACGCAAAACGCAAACACGAACCAATACAGTTTGTGCCACCACGGCGTCGGACCTTCGTTTCGCTCGGAAGAAAGCACCGCGCGCTCCCAAGGGAACATCATCCCGGCTAACGGATTCGCGGTCGTTGATTCTTTTTCCTCTTTTTTATCCTCTTCTAAAGTCGTCGTCGTCTTCTTTTCGGTCGAATAATAACACCGCGCCGTCGTCGCCTGGTCCATCATCGTCCGTCGTCGTCCTCGTCGTTCGCGCTTCCACTTCTCTCGTCGCACGTCATCCTCTTCTCCCGCGGAGGAATGAAAGCTAATGCCTCTCCTTTGAACGACGAGAAGACGGGGAAACAAAGCGCCGTTTGGACCATTCTTCGCGCTGCTGTCGTCGTCGCTACTACCGACGCTACTACTCCCGATGATACTCGTCGTTGATGTTGTCGTCGCCGCCAGTCCCCCCCCACCCGTCGAGGAGGAGAGCGTTAGTCTTTGTCGCCGGGGCGGTAAAGAAGCCAACAACGACTCCGTCAGCGTCGCGACGGCGCGTTTGCGCGACATTTTTTTGCCTTCTTCTTTTTCTCTCGCGTGAGCGTTTTTTCTTCTTTTTTTGCTTGAAACCCTAAAAATGCACTTTTTTTTTCGCTCGTAAACGCAAAAAGGGGCCGCGTTTTCCCGCACCTTTTTGGACTCTCTCGTTGTTGTTAAAGGGTGTTTTATATCATCTTCGCGCGCGGCGGTAATAAAGATCTTTTCGCGAGAGAACCGACGAGAGAAGAGGCAAAGAAGTGTAACGACAATCTGAGAAGATGACGTCGATAAACGCGGAACAGGCGCCGTTGTTGTTGTCGTCGTCTTCGTCGAATGATGATGATTTTGGAGAAAAGAATGTGCGAATTGGAAAGTCGTACTACGCGAAAGTCGCGGTCGGCGCGGTGGCGCTGCTGACGACGCTCGCGGCGGCGGCGACCAAGACGACGGAAGGCGGAGGGAAAAGCGCGGTTTTGATGCTCGGTGGTGGTAGTGAGCGCGCTTCTTCTTCTTCGTCTTCTTCGAGCGCGAGTGCCGCGAGGCGTGAACAGCACCACGAGCAAAAGCATCGCGCGGCTTCTTCTTCTTCTTCTTCTTCTTCTTCGAAGAACAAGAAAAAAAGTCACCTCCTGGACCTCGGGAAGAAAGAAAAGAAGAAAAAAGAGGACGAAAATCCAATCTGCCCGCAAACGTACATACGGATCACGGACACGAACGTGAAAGAGCGCGACTTCGAGGAGGGTGATTTAGCGTACAAGCTCGAGTACGAAGACTCTACCGTGGAGTGCGAGCAAAAATGTAACGAAGACGCCGAGTGCGTCGGCTTCGTGGATTACGGCGACCAGTACCCGAAGTATTGCCAGTTTAAAACCGCCGTGGATGGAGACGACATGGAAGACTACATCGGGAGAGATTCGTATAAGAAGCTGGAGGCGACGTCGTATTACGTGCCGCATTTTAACAAGTGGGTTCCGGCGCAAGAAGCAACCGACGAGGGGGCTGAGTACGAAAAGTTCGTTTATCAAGAATCCGCGGAGGAGTGCGAGGAGATTTGCACGGAGTCGGAGACGTGCGACGCGTACGTGGATTATAAGGACGCAAATAAGCCGTATTGTAGGTTTAAGACGAAGGATTACGTTCAATCCATTTCGGACACGCCGGCTAAGGATTTGTACTCGAAGAAGACGTGCGTGCCCGGGCAGCCAGTCGGGAAGGAAGTTTTGGAAGAGTTTGAAGAGAAATCGGAAGAAGACGAAGAAGAGGAGGAGGAGGGAGATGAAGAAGAGGAAGAGGAATGCGAGGAGTGCGGAGATGAAGAAGAAGACGAAGACGCGCGACTCGCGGCGATGAAAGAAGAAGCAATCGCGAAGTTTTTGCAGCACAAGAAAGACACCAACGCGATCAAGGAAGCCATCGCGGCGGCGAAAGCAAAGGAGGAACAAACAAAGGCGCCCGCTTCGACTTCATCCACGAAAGGAGGACACTCGAAGAAACCGATGTGGGTGAAGGTCGTCGATGAAGACGACGACGAAGAAGAAAATATGGAAGAACACGAACTGAAAATCAAATCGAGTTCGAGCAGCAAAAAGAAGAACAAAAACGGACAAGAGAGAGAACAAAGTAAGATTTCTTCGTCCACCAAATCGAAAAGTAAATCCGCGCGACTGGCGCAATCCAAGCTGACTAACTTCGGTGAAATCGCAAAACAAGAAAAGAAGAAAAACGAAGCGTTAGCGTACGCGAAGAAGTTGTTCGAACACGAGAAGAAAGTCAAAGCTGAGCTCGCGGAGAAGAAAGCGCGGGAGGAAGCAGAGGCGAAAGCGAAGGCGGAATTAGAGGCGAAAAAGGCCGCGCGCAAGGCGAAGAAAGAAGCCGAAGAGAAAGCGAAGAAAGAGGCGGAAGAAAAAGCCGCGGCGGAGGAAAAAGCAAGGTTGGAAGAGGAGGAAAAGAAGCGACTGGAAGAAGAAGAGTACAAGAAAAACTGGGCGTCCAGATGGATGGAGAACATCGAGGCGAGAACGGAAAAGCTCACGGCCAAGAAGGAGAAGTTGGAGGAAACAAGCTCCTTGGGTAGCGGATTCAGAAGTTTGATTCAAAATTTCTACCCGAGGCGCATGTGGAATCCAAGTTCTACGACAACGACGATGTTGTTGAATAGTAACAGCGTCGATTCTGCCTCGAAGCCGGAACAGAAGCAAGAACAAGTCGTGGAGAAGAATGATGACCGACCATCGCGGGATTTATCCAGTGACATCGCCATGCGAATGTCCGGTAAATAAAGAATAAATGGCACATTATATATATATATAGCCGCATCACTTAGCTTAAACTATTTATTGTTTGTTTTTAAAGGTCAGCATCATACACAACATGCACATAATTGAATTCAACGCACGCATAACTCGATACCGATACAGTTACCACCACCGCTCTGAATATATTTCGTCATTCTTTGTTCCTCGCGGCTGCGCGCTTCAGCGCAGCGCATCATCAAATCGCAGCCATGTCCAAGAAAGAAGAAGAACAAAAGAACGATGTCGAAGACCAGCAGCCACCGCAACGCATCGAAGACGACGTTCTGGCGGAACAAAAGCGCGAGTCCATTCTCTCCACATTTCTTTCGGAAAAAAGAGCCGAATTACAGAAACTGAGAGAGTTTTCCACCGATTTCAGAGGATTGCGAGATATTCACTCGGCGAGACCGTTTCGTTTATCCGCGTCGAACGAGTCGATCGGGAAATTTTCCGCGGATTTGGGTTTGTTCTTCGATACGTTGGTTTTAGTGGGCGTTTTGTGCCTGATTCTGAGCTGTTTGACGTTGCACGAGACGATAGTCAACGTGGAAAAATCGAAACTTTCCGGCGCGTACGATTTACAAGTAGCCTTGACGACGACGACGACGACGACGACGACGACATCGTCGTTTTCAACATTTAAGTGTTTGAAGAGCTATTACTCGAACGTGGCAAATTTCGTGTTGCGCACGACGCCTGGATCCAAGTGCGAAGATGCGAAAGCGAGGAGCTTTTATAACTGTCCGACGACGTGTAAATTCACGGCTAAAGACGAGGCGGAGTACGAGAGCGTAGTTACGGGAACGACGACGGAGAGTGCGGTGTGCGATATGATTTTACCTTGCAGATTTGTGGACGAAAACGTTACGGATGGTAGTAGCTCTATGATGTGTTGCGAGGAAAGCGCTTCGCCAGAGCTCGACACGAAACCGTCCTTAAACGTGGGCATTTTCATAATTGAAATTTTAGTCGTCTTGGCGTGTACTATCTTTGACGCCGTGTACCAAAAACTGCAATCGGAAAAGTTTTTAAAGTACGACGCGGAAACAATGACGGTTGGAGATTACTCCGTGTTGGTAAGGTTCCTGGATAAGGACGCCACGCGAGAGGAAGTTGGCAATTTTTTTACTCACTACGGTGAGGTTGCGAACACAGTCTTGATGAAAAACGTCTTCAAGCTCGTGGAATGTGAAAGAGAGTTATGTCGTCTGCGTTTGAGACGTGCGGAGATGGCGGCGCAAATAAATGCTGGAAACGATCCGCAGAAAAGAAGAGCGAAGAAGAAATCTGTTTTCGGGAAATTTCTCTACGGAATGTTTATTTTGCAAGGAAAACTAGCGACGGAGAAAAATTTAGCGGCATTGGATGAACGAATAGAACGGATGAAAGAGAAAATACGCGAGATTGAGAAAACAAAGGTTTTAGAGGAAAACACCGGCCAAGCGATCGTTACCTTTAATTACGAGGTGAGCGCGTCGGCGTGCGTAGCTGATCATATTTCAGATGCCGAAGAGTGGTTTGTACGGAAGCTTCGTAAGGAACCGGATGCCCCAAAGTTTCGAGGAACTACCGCAATCGTAGTCGAGAGAGCGCCGGAACCTTCCGATATTATCTGGGGGAACATGGGTTTTAACTCCAGAAGTGGTGATGAAGATAACAACCACAATAGATTATTTAGGAATAGACACGTGCACGCATTCTTCATCATGAGTGGGAGTCTCGTCGCATTTTGCGTTGCCCAGTGGTACGCCGAACGGTGGAGAACGAAAATAAGATTGGACATTCTCAAGAAAACCGCCTTGAATGGCGGTGAAGTTTCAATCTCTGATGCCGATCAGAACGTCTTGCAAGTGCTTAAAATCACATCCGCGTTGACCATTTCGCTCATCAACGTCATTTTGACGCAAATTGCGAAAGGAATCAACCACTACGAGCGCTACAAATCGCACTCGATGGCGAACACGATGTTGTTGGGCAAACTAGTTTTAGTCCACGCATTGAACGTCTGCGCGATTCCGATTTTGGTGACACCGTGCGGTAAGTCAGATGGCGATTGCGAGTGGTACACGTCCGGTGGATTAGTCGACCAAGCCTTTTATTTGCAACTGTTCAACATTTTCACGCCACATATAATGGTTTTAGGGCATTTCATCTTCTCGCCTGGATACTTTGTGAGAAAATTTCTGGCGCCGTTTGCCAAGACGCAAGCGACGATGGATTATCTGTACTCGCCACCAGATTTTCCGCTGGCGGAGATGTACGCGCAGTGTTGTAAAACGTTTGCGATGGCAAACTTATACGGTCAAGCGTTACCTGTTGGCTATCTGCTTGCTGTCGCCGCTTTGTTTACTCAATATTGGGCGAACAAGTACACGACGCTACGAGTCTCGCGAAAACCACCTAGATTGATGATGTCGTCCACGTATATGGTTTCCAGCGTGATCAAACTCACAACTTTAGCCAACATACTGTTTGGGTATTACGTTTTTTACCGCACGAATACGGATTCGACACTAGGAACCGCTCGGCTGTGGACCCTCTTGGCCATTTGGATCGCCGAGGCTGTCATGCCAACCAGATTCACGCTAGGTATCGGAAAATACGCAGAACGGTACAGTAAAGTGGCGAAAGGTAGGAAACAGTTCGAGCAACGAGGCACATTTGGGCAGCCATACGTGTCCTTGTTGTGCATGGACGAGGATTCCAGGATGTCTATATCTTCAGCAGAGACGAAATCTACTGCGTCTACGCCACCGGTGTCGCCGAGAAAACATTTCTTTCAAAGC
>Ga0182095_1643855_pt1 | contig 11496 bp, 13 predicted proteins | sample 041ome_19_FD_127784 | JGI IMG/M metagenome (GOLD analysis project Ga0182095, IMG submission 127784) | Metatranscriptome of coastal salt marsh microbial communities from the Groves Creek Marsh, Georgia, USA - 041412BS metaT (Metagenome... | ecosystem: Environmental > Aquatic > Marine > Intertidal...
AATACCACGGGCAACAACAACACCGCCAGTGGCAGTGCGGCGCTCTACACCAGCACCACGGGCAACAACAACACCGCCAGTGGCATTTGGGCCCTTCGCTACAGCACCACGGGCAACAACAACACCGCCAGTGGCTTCAAAGCTCTCGAAACCAACACCACGGGCAGTGGCAACACCGCTATTGGCTACCATGCAGATGTGGCCTCCGGCAATCTCAGCAACGCCACCGCAGTTGGCTTTGAAGCAGACGTGGATGCCAGCAATAAAGTCCGCATTGGTAATGACTCCGTGACGGTCATAGGAGGTGCAGCCGCTTGGTCTAATTTTTCAGATGAGCGTCTGAAAGAGAACATTGAGCCAGTAAGCAGTGGACTCAGCCTCATTAACGATCTCAAACCTGTGGTCTATCACCGCATCAACAATGATGCACCCGATGTCGAGATGGGACTGCTGGCGCAAGAGGTTGCAGCCACCTTGCAGAAACACGGCTTGGGTAACAGCGGGATGGTGCATCAGCCGACGGAAGAGGCGTATATGTCCCTACGCTACAACGACCTGATGGCGCCCATGATTAGAGCGATTCAGGAGCTGGATGATGCATCGGAGGCGAAAGATGCACAGATAGCCTCTCTCCAAAAACAACTGCAATCCCAGCAGGAAGAGCTGCTCGCTCTTGTTCAATCGCAACAAGAACAGATAGCCAAGTTGCAGAAGATGGTTGAGCATCAATTCGCTATGAAGTGATTTCTGTGAAGCAATTCTGGCACCTCCCGCGAATAAGCAGGCCCGCTGTTGCGGGTTAGGGGCTTTGTTGTTGAGAGCCTCCTGCGAGCCTTTCGCCCGACTTCGTCCTTGTCTGGCCTCTCGCGGCGCTTTTTTATTCGGCTAATGACAAAGCCACGTTAACAACCTTGCTAAATTCCGCATTAAGACACTCTCTGGTAACTTTTCTTCTTGCGCAGATCGGACAACCGCTATCACTCTTAATTGCGTTGGGTGTCACTAACCACTCATGCCCATCAACCGTGCATCGATGAAGAATCTTCTCCGCCGCCTTGGTGTAACGACCGATAACCTCAATTCTGGGGTTAATTTCAGTTACCTGAGCTAGATACTCGTCGTGTGTGATTCGCTTCATCTCGATGCACACAAAATGCACACAGGGGATAACATGACCAACTAGCACCCCTTCCAAAAGGCAAAAAAAAGCCTGATAAATCAGGCATTAAAATGGCGGTGGGCGTAGGATTCGAACCTACGGAGGGTTTCCCCTCAACGGTTTTCAAGACCGCCGCTTTCGACCACTCAGCCAGCCCACCAAAAATTGTGCCGAGGGTTCCCTCGGCAGACAGCGCGCATTATATAGCCGCGTTCTGTCTGATCAAGTTTCCTATTTACCGATCGCTCCACCGATCAAGCTGCGCGGGGACCTCTGGGGTCGTTGCTAGCTCTTGGCACGTCTTGGTGCACAACCGATACTGCCGGCGCCTCCGGCCGCGCGAAGAGCTGAGCCTGCTCAGTAACAATTTGCGTCTCAATAATCGGCTTCGGCGCGATGCGGGGGTCATTCACTGCACGCCCTGAGTCGGTAATGCCACTTGTATCCCGAACCAGTGCACCAATGACATCACCAATTACCTCTGCGCTCCTGCGCTGGGTGTCAGCTTCATCAATCACCTTGGATGCCGGCTCGTCCGCTTGAGCCTCGGCGGTGACCCCGGCGACTTCAGCCGTAACGCTGACAGCGACCAACGCTTCTGCTTGCGCAGCCGCATCTGGTTCGGCAATTGACTCAAATGCTGCGCTCAATGCCTCAGAAGAGGCCACTTCGACAGCTTCAGTGATAGCATCGCTGTCTGCCGTAGTCGGTGACAATTCACCCTCGGTCGCGATCTCGTTGTCCTCTGAACCCGCGGCTTCAGCTGTTTTCCGCTCTCGGCGTCGACGCCCCTCGCTGCGCTTTTCTGCTGGCCGGCGCCGATGCGAGTCTACCTCCCTGTCCGGCGACGACATATTTTCCTCATCACTGGTATCGACTTCTGTCGCAGCATCCAACGCCTCTGCGGTGCCGTTCTCACTGCGGCGCTGACCACCACGCCGGCCACGTCGCCGTCGTCCGCGCTTGGGTTGATCGTCGGAACCACTTTGCGCAGCGGTCTGCTCTGACTGCAAGTCGTCAGTGGTATTGTTATTTGGCGCTTCATCATCCGCTGGGCGTCGGTTGGATTTTCTTCGGCGGCTATTGCGATCTTCGCGACCGGATCGTTCGTCACCGCTCTTGGGCCCTTTGGCGCGCGAGTCCTGATTGCGGTTGCGTCCCCTCGGGCGATTGTCTTTCTGGTCGCCACCACGACGACTCTTGTTGTTGCCAGAGCGCTTTTCAGGCTCTGGCACACCAAAGAGCATGGCCCACAAGCGAGCAAGCAGACCGGGACTTGCTGCTTTCTTTGGATCGGGAGAAGTGGTCTGCTGTTGCTTCCTCTTCGTCCCGCGAGATTCCCGAGGCGTATCGGTGGTCACCGGGGCCGGTCCCTCAGGCTTAATGTCTCTCACCAGGGCTTCCGGTGCGCTCGTCGGACTTTCGTTAGCCGCTTCCAGCGCTGGCTCTGAGGGCGACGGCATTTCAATATCAAAGCTGAGCCTTCGAGACTGGTCTACCTCGTCATCTCTAAGTCTGCGCACTTCAAAGTGAGGCGTGTCCAGATAGGGGCTCGCCACAACTACGGTTCGCACGCCAGTTCGCGACTCGATGTCATTGATGTCTGCGCGTTTTTCGTTGAGCAGAAAAGCTGAGACATCAACCGGCACAATCGCCTGAACTTCACCGGTGCGTTCCTTTGAAGCTTCTTCCTGAATAAGTCGGAGAATGGCGAGAGCCAGAGATTTGGTATCACGAATTGTTCCTTGCCCAGTGCATCGAGGGCAGACCATGCCGCTAGTTTCACCCAGTGACGGACGCAACCTCTGACGCGACATTTCAAGCAGACCAAACCGGGAAATGCGACCGATTTGAACCCGCGCGCGATCCAGCTCCAGTGCTTCGCGTATTCGATTCTCTACGGCACGTTGATTACGATTCGAAGACATATCGATAAAGTCGATCACGACCAATCCGCCCATGTCCCTCAACCGAAGCTGGCGTGCAATCTCGTCAGCCGCTTCTAGGTTGGTTTGTAGGGCAGTTTGCTCGATATCGCTCCCCTTGGTTGCCCGCGCGGAGTTGATATCTATCGACACCAGCGCTTCGGTGGGATCTACGACGATGGATCCTCCCGAGGGTAGCCGAACCTCTCGTTGGAATGCAGTTTCAATTTGGCCCTCAATCTGAAAGCGATTAAAGAGCGCGAGCGGATCCTCGTAGCGCTTGAGCCGATTCTTGTATCTGGGCATCACCATGCCGACAAAATCGGCCGCGCGCTGATAAGCCGCAGGATCATCGATCACGACCTGATCGATATCATCTCGCAGATAGTCGCGGACGGCGCGGATGATTACGTCACTCTCTTGATAGATGAGTACTGGCGACTTATTTTCCTCATTGGCCTTCGCTATCGAGTCCCAGAGTTGTAGGAGATAGTCCAGGTCCCACTGTAATTCTTCTGTGGTGCGCCCCACGCCCGCTGTGCGGATGATAACGCTCATGCCATCTGGCAAAGTCAGTTGCGACAGAGAGTCTTTCAGTTCGCTTCGATCCTCACCTTCGATCCGGCGAGAAATGCCCCCGCCCTTAGGGTTATTGGGCATCAAAACCATGTAACGTCCAGCAAGGCTGATATACGTCGTTAGCGCCGCTCCCTTGGTGCCACGTTCCTCTTTATCCACCTGAACAATGACTTCAGTGCCTTCTTTCAGCACATCTTTGATACGAATCTTGCCTTCACCCTCGGGGGCCCGGCTTCGGTAATAGTCGGGGGAAATTTCCTTGAGAGGTAAAAACCCATGTCGATCGGCCCCGAAATCGACGAAGGCAGCCTCAAGGCTAGGCTCTACCCGGGTGATTTTTGCTTTGTAGACGTTGGCTTTGGTCTGGACTCGCTGTCGATTCTCGATATCGAGATCGTAAAGTTTTTGTCCGTCCACCATTGCCACGCGCACCTCTTCCGGTTGCGTAGCATTTATTAATATCTTTTTCATGAATCTATCCAGTTAGCGAAGCAACTGGGCGGTGCGGAGGCCTGAGGCTCTCCTGTACTGCGTGCCCGCTCAAAAACGCGGGTGATCATCCTGGGAAGCTCTTAACGGCTCCCGTTGTGTGGTCACAGGCCCGGTTTGCATTGCCGGAATCCTGACTCGCAATTCGCACCGCGCCAATCACTGTCGCGGGTTTATGGTGTCTACCCTGGGCCGCTCTAACAGATGCTGGGTCTGGAGGGGATTGCACGGTAGACTCTCGAATCTCATATCGGGTAAGCGAGAGCGGGAAGGGCTCGGCTTGCAGCACGCTTATTAGGCATGCTGAGAAGAAGGCAGGGGGTGTTGAGCAGGCCCTCACAATGGACGCGCTGATCAACGCCGCCGGGGCGCTTCTGTCCCGACGCGCGAAACTTAGCACCAAGAAGCATCGGATTCAATCAATAGATTGTGTGCATAAAGTACCTAGATGAAGACTTCTGAGCAAAAGCCTGCCCCCAGAGTGCAGCGCGTTACCGCCCAAGAATCCGGACAGCGACTGGATAACTTTTTGCTGCGTCACACTCGGGGTGTTCCCAAAACGCGGGTTTATCGCGCAATTCGTAAGGGAGAGGTGCGGGTAAATAAAGGACGGGCCAAGCCAGAATATAAGGTGGTGGCGGGCGATGAGATTCGAATACCGCCATTGTCGGAGGGAATCCCCCAATCAGCCGACAAGCCCTCGCTAGCATGGGAGCGACGTATCCGTGACAGCATTATTCACGAAACGCATGATTTTATTGCAATTAACAAGCCCACAGGATTGGCCGTGCACGGCGGCAGCGGTGTCCGTTTAGGGCTAATAGAAGCGCTCAGGCGTCTTTTTCCTGCAGAACGGTATATGGAATTAGTTCATCGCTTGGATCGAGACACCTCGGGGCTGGTGCTCGTCGCTAAAAACGCGCGAACATTGCGCGAACTTCATCATCAGCTACGTGATGACCGAGTCGATAAGCGTTACTTGGCGCTAGTCGCGGGAAAGTGGCCGGCGTATCGGGCTTCGGTAGCAGCGCCCCTGGCCAAGCACCACACGGCCTCCGGCGAGCGTATCGTTAGAGTCGATGCGAATGGTAAACAAGCGGAGACACGGTTCAGGGTGCTCGAGCGGTTTGCAAATGCCACGTTGCTGGAGGCCAAGCCCGTCACGGGCAGAACCCACCAGATTCGGGTCCATACCCAGCACAGCGGGCACCCCATACTGGGTGATTGCAAGTACGAAACAGAGCTCGCTCGACGCTGTTGCGAAAATGCGCCCATCAAAAGGCTGTTTCTGCACGCTCAGGCCATTACCTTTACGGTGGCGAGCGAAACTATATCCCTCGAATGTCCGCTCTCGGCGGAGCTGGAGGCGGTGTTACATTTTTTCAGACAGTAGTGGCAACGGTAATCCCGCCTCGCGAAATAAGTCACACACGGCAATCAGCGGGAGCCCCTCAAGCGCCGTTGGATCATCGGTTTCAATCTGACGAAATAAAGTAATCCCAAGGGACTCCCACTTGAAGCTGCCGGCGCAGCCCAGAGGTTGATCCAGTTCGACATAGCGTTCGGCCTCTGAAGCTGTGATATCTCGAAACCTGACATCGCAGGTCACAACGCGATCACCCCTCCAGAGGGTCACGGTATTCCTGACAGATACCGACGTCCAGAAGCGCACAGTGCGGCCCGAGCAAGAAATCAGCTGCTGCATCGCTGCTGCTGACGTTCGGGGTTTATGCAGAATAGCGCCGTCAAGACAGGCCACCTGATCAGATCCCAATACAAGCGCAGGCTGGGTTGCGACAGCCGCGGCTTTCAGTGCACCGAGGCGACGCGCGCGATCACTTGGCAGTTCGCCCTCCACCGGTGTCTCGTCAACTTTTGGGTCAACCGTTTCAAACGGGACCCGTAGCCGCTGTAGCAGCGCCAAACGATAGGGGGAGGTCGATGCCAGAATAAGCTTCATAGTCAGTTCGGTAGGTTTGTCTGGTGAAAGTACCCCGAGCGTGTAATCGGCGATATTGCCCCTATTGCACTTTGACAGTGTTTGACGCCATCCGTATGATCCGCGGCCATGAAAATTGGACCGCTTCCAAAGGATCTCGATCTTCGCGGTCTAGCTGCGCGCGGTGTAATGATCAAAGGTACCGCATCGATACAGGCCTTGCCACGCCTAAGGGGGGCTGGCATTGGGCTAGAGGGACAGGCAGTTGCCGAATTTCACTTCAGTCTAGACGAAGAGGCCCGCTACATCGTTGAGACCCAAGTCGAGGCAACGTTAACAATGACTTGCCAACGGTGCCTTCAGGAGATGGATTTGCCTCTGGTGGCAGGGTCACGCATGGCGTGCGTGTGGAGTGATTCGGATGCAGTGGCTTTGCCTGGCTGGCTCGAGCCGCTTATGGTGGGAGAAACGGCGGATCTCAATGAGATTGCAGAGGAGGAAATGCTTCTCGCAGTTCCGGTGTCGGCTACCCATGAGGAAGATTGCCTGACAGAGCAGAGGCTTTACCCGCCTGCGCCAGAACGAGAGCCCGGGGTGGCGCCAGAGCCGGGCGTAAAGAGTCCTTTTGCAGTGTTGGAAAAATTAAGAACCTGACGAGGGCTAGTACGTGTATAAGGAGTACGCGGGTATAAGCAGGTACAAGTAGGTCCTGCTGGATAGCAGCGGTAGGGATAACCGATCCCTTTTCGGTAAGGAAGCATCAAAGAGGAGGCCATAGCATGGCTGTTCAACAAAATCGAAAGACCCGATCAAAGCGGGGAATGAGAAGGGCGCACGACGCCATTGATGGCCCAACTCTGACAGTTGATGAGACTTCAGGGGAGACCCGTCGCCGTCATCACGTCAGTGCCGATGGCTTTTACCGAGGCAAGAAGGTCGTCGAAACGGGCAACGAAGAGTAACGCTTCTTGTCTGGTCGCGCCTTTTTGTTCCCTGGGCAAGGGTCACAATCAGTAGGTATGTTGGGCGACGCGGCCCAGCGCTATCCTGTCATTGGCGAAACCTTTGCCGAAGCTAGCGATGTTCTGGGGTATGACCTCTGGCAATTGGTGTCTGAAGGACCTGAGGAGCAACTCACGCTTACTGAGTTTACTCAGCCGGCCATTTTGACCGCCAGCGTGGCGTTGTATCGTTGTTGGCTAGCGGAGAGGGGCGCGATTCCGGAGTTTGTGGCCGGCCATAGTCTTGGAGAATATTCTGCTCTCGTGGTCGCTGAAGCGCTTGAGTTGCGAGACGCCGCGCTCCTGGTTCAGACGCGGGGAAGAGCAATGCAGTCTGCCGTGCCAGCAGGGCAGGGTGCAATGGCCGCGGTACTGGGTTTGAGTGACGCGGTAATTGACGAGGTCTGCGTGACGCACTGCGACGATGAGGCCTATGTCGGCGCCGTAAACTACAATTCCCCCGGACAGGTCGTGATTGCCGGGCACGAGAAGGCGGTCGCAGCTGCCTCTGAATTCATGAAAGAAGCGGGTGCCAAGCGCGTGTTACCACTGCCGGTCAGCGCCCCTTTTCATACCCCGCTTATGCAGCCGGCGGCGGTGGTGATGGCAGAGGCCTTTCAGGCGGTATCGCTTAAAGACGCCAAGATGCCGGTTGTCAGCAACGTTGATGCACAACCTCATCGCAAAGCAGTTGAGATCAGAAGGCTGCTGGTTCGTCAGGTGTCGGAACCCGTTATGTGGACGCAATGTATGCTGACGCTGTTAAAGGCGGGTTGCCAAAATTTTATCGAATGCGGGCCGGGCAAGGTGCTCACGGGCCTCATCAAACGAATTGACAAGCTGGCGGTGTGTACGCCACTAGAGAACCCAGACATACTGCGAGACGCTGCAAAAGGCTAAAACCGATGAGTGAGCCAACTCAAAAAATAGCATTGGTGACAGGCGCCAGCCGCGGCATTGGCGCTGCTATCGCCACCGCGTTGGCTGATCACGGCTGTCGTGTGGTTGGTACCGCTACCAGCGAGGCTGGAGCAGACAGGATAAGCGAGCGCTTGAGCGATCAGGGCGGTAAGGGCAAGGTGCTCGATGTCAGGGATCCTGACAGTATCACCCAGCTGATGGAGTCCATGCGATCTGAGGTGGGAGATCCATTGGTTTTGGTCAATAACGCAGGGGTAACTCAGGACAATATTTTGATGCGCATGAAAGATAATGAGTGGAGCGAGGTAATTGATACCAATTTGAATGCCCTGTTCCGGCTCACAAAAGTCTGCTTGCGAGGTATGACCAAAGCGAGGTGGGGCCGCGTTATTAACGTCACGTCTGTTGTTGGATCTATGGGGAACGCCGGACAAAGTAACTACGCAGCGACAAAAGCGGGTGCGGAGGGCATGGCGAGGTCTCTCGCCCGGGAGCTCGGCTCTAGGTCAATTACCGTAAATTGCGTAGCGCCTGGCTTTATTGATACGGATATGACGAAGGCGCTTGATGAACCCCAGCGACAAGCGCTTGCCACGCAGATCCCCCTCGCGCGGCTAGGGCAACCCGAGGACGTAGCTGCCGTGGTCGCGTTTCTCGCGAGTGATGCCGGCCAATACATAACCGGCGAGACCGTGCATGTTAATGGCGGCCTCTACATGGGATAAAGTGCGGCATCAAGGATTTTTCACGTGTCAAAAAGGGTTTTCCTCACCGCAAAAACCAGTAAAATCCACGGCGTTTGGACTTCGGGTCCGACGACAATTTGGGGAGCAAAGACTACACCATGAGCAATATTGAAGATCGAGTAAAGAAGATTGTCGCCGAGCAGCTTGGCGTCAAGGAAGAGGAAGTGAAGGCCGAGGCTTCGTTTGTCGATGACTTGGGCGCTGATTCCCTCGATACAGTTGAGCTGGTGATGGCACTCGAGGAGGAGTTCGAGACTGAAATCCCCGACGAAGAGGCCGAAAAGATTACTACCGTTCAACTCGCTATTGACTACATCAACGACAACCTCTCTTAAATCCAGTACCGGAACGGAGAGAGGGCCGCCCTGTTTTACAGCGCGGCCCTTTGTCTTTTATGGGCCAGTAGCGTCAAGCGGCGATGCCGTTAATTTGTTACCGATTAAGCGTTGCGATAAACGAGCGATAGAAGAGAAGTAAAAGCGTTCCGCAGGGGCAGCAGGAGCACAGCATGAAGGGCAATAGGGTGGTAGTGACGGGTCTCGGGGCGGTGACGCCTCTGGGACTGGACGTAGCCAGCACGTGGGAGGGCATTTGCGACGGTAAAAGCGGTGCAGCGCTGATCGAGGAATTCGATGCCAGTGCCTTCACCACAAGATTCAGCGCAAGCGTAAAGAACTTTAGTGTCGAGGGGTATTTGGAGCCCCGAGATGCTCGGCGAATGGATCCGTTTATACAGTACGGAATGGTCGCGGGCATTCAGGCCTTCAAAGATTCGGGAATCGTCGTTACGGAACAAAATGCTCCCCGTATTGGCTGTGCGATCGGGTCAGGCATTGGCGGCATTGGATCGATTGAAGATACCGCGATGTTGGTTGATCAGAAGGGCCCAAAGCGCGTTTCACCGTTTTTTGTCCCCGGAGCGATCATCAATATGATCGCGGGCAACCTATCGATCATGTACAACTTGCAGGGGCCAAACCTTGCTGTTGTCACCGCCTGCACCACGGGTACACATAACATCGGCTTGGGTGCTCGACTGATCGCTTCCGGCGATGTTGACGCAATGCTGGTCGGAGGTGCTGAGATGGCGACTACGCCAGTTGGGGTGGGCGGATTTGCCGCCGCGAGGGCCCTCTCTACCCGAAATGACGCCCCTGAGCGAGCGTCTCGTCCATGGGATCAAGATCGTGACGGTTTCGTGCTGGGAGACGGGGCGGGCATGCTGATGCTCGAATCTCTGGATGCTGCCATCGCCCGCAGCGCTAATATTTATTGTGAGGTGACCGGATTCGGCATGAGCGGAGACGCGTACCACATGACTTCCCCACCCTCTGACGGGCGCGGCGCGGCTGCTGCCATGCGCCAGGCATTGCAAGACGCAGAAATTGCAATAGAGGACGTGAGTTACATAAACGCGCATGGAACGTCGACTGAGGCAGGCGATCTGGCTGAGTCGCAGGCAATCAAGGCAGTTTTTGGCCCCCATGCTTATAAGCTCGCTGTGAGCTCAACGAAATCAATGATTGGCCACTTATTGGGTGCCGCAGGATCGGTTGAGGCGATTCTTACCATTTTGGCTCTGCGGGATAACGTTGCTCCGCCAACAATCAATCTGGATAACCCCAGCCCTGAGTGCGATCTCAACTATGTGCCCCATGCGGCACAGGAACGAGCCATGGCGCACGCGCTGTCTAATTCCTTCGGATTTGGCGGCACCAATGGCTCTTTAATTTTTAGTCGCATGACCTGACAGACCGAACGATGATGGGCCATAGCTGGGTGGACGGCGAGGAGGCATCAGCCATACCGGTTGATGACCGAGGTCTTAACTACGCGGATGGCGCATTTGAAACTTTTCTTTGCCGAGACGGTCGCATTTTGTGCCGGCCGCTGCACGAGGAGAGGTTGTCGAAGGCACTGTCTGCGTTGCAGTTCGACGAGCCACATATCGAAGCGCAGAGAGCGGTTCAGGAGGCTGAACAGTGTCTCCTGAAGGTCAGACACGTTGGTAGCGCAAGACTCACAGTGACGCGAGGGTCAGGACGGCGCGGGTACGCACCGCCTCATCGACCGTCGCCACGCTATATCCTTACCGCTACCGCACCCCTCGCGCCGGCGACTTTCTCTTGGCGTTGTGGCATCGCGACAGCTCATTGGCAAGATCAACCTCAACTGGCGGGGTTAAAGCTACTGGCGCGAACGGAGCAAGTGCTGGCGGCCCACGAGGCAGCCCTTGCGGGTTGGGATGATGTTGTAATGCTGGATAATCAAGCTCAAGTGATCTCTGCCAGCAGGGGGAATATTTTAATGATTACAGGACAGCGGGCGCTGACACCCTCTCTTACTCGCGCTGGTATCGCGGGAACCCGTCGCCAATTGCTGATCGAATCAGTCCTACCCGACCTGGGTTATGAGGTTGAAGAATGCGCCATAACCCTGGATGACCTGCTCGGCGCAGACCTTGTGCTAATCACCAATACGCTGGTGGGTATCGCAACAGTGGGATCTATCGAGCGCCATATTTACACGGAGAATGACGGCGTAGTCGGCGTGATCCGAGATGCGCTAGAGCAACATATACGTTGATTTTCCGCCGTTTCCTCCTTGCTACGACCTTGGTTCTGACGTCATTGAGCGGCGGCGTGGTCTATGTAACGACGCTGTGGCACCAAACACTCAGCCTCGGTGAAGCATCACGTCTATTGACAATAGAGTCAGGTGAGAGCCTTAACCAGGT
>Ga0182095_1082493_pt1 | contig 11495 bp, 6 predicted proteins | sample 041ome_19_FD_127784 | JGI IMG/M metagenome (GOLD analysis project Ga0182095, IMG submission 127784) | Metatranscriptome of coastal salt marsh microbial communities from the Groves Creek Marsh, Georgia, USA - 041412BS metaT (Metagenome... | ecosystem: Environmental > Aquatic > Marine > Intertidal...
CGAGTTTGAGTTCAATCATTTATTTCGTTTACGATCGACTCTCAGAAGACGTTAATTACCCTTTATTAGTTCTGTCGCAAGAACCAGCTCAAAATGAAATGGAATTTTTATGGCCTTATCCATAATAAGTGAAACTTGAAACCGTTGTTCTTCAATTCGAAGTACTTCCAGGCAGATCCAAGTGAGTCTAACCGAGTCTAGAAAAGTATTGGCAGCATGATCGAATTTTTCTTTAAATATCCCCGATCAGTATTCAATGATAGTGAATTCATTTTTGCCAGTGGCTGGCCGTTATGGATTCTTGCCATACTTCTGTTTGCCTTTTTTGTCACGCTGCTGGTAATAATGGCTCGGCGGCCAGGCAATATGAAGGGGTATCAGCTTGGTACTATCGGTTTTATTCAATTATTAATGCTCGCCGTGGTGCTGATTGTGGTCTGGCAACCGGCACTGGTTTCTGAGCGCTTGCTCAGTGGCGAAAATGCTGTGGCCATTATGCTGGATACTTCCGGCAGTATGACTTTCAATGAAGGCGGCTCCACCAGAATGGATCAGGCGCAGGCTCTGCTCACCCCTGACGCGCTTGCAGGCATAGCCAATATTTACAATATCCTGCCCTACGGTTTCGCTGATAGCGCCAATAACATGGATGCTTTTTCGATCCTGCCTGACCCCGGAACTGCAACCAACCTGGGGCAGTCCGTGTTACAAACCTTGCGTCAGGCTAGCGGCGCTTCGCTGGGAGCAGTAATCCTGGTCAGTGACGGTGCAGATAACAGCGGCGCCATTTCCCAGTCAGAATTAAGCGAGATTGCCAGCTTTGGCGTCCCCATTCACAGCGTTGGTATCGGTCGAGAGAGCATTCCTGAAGATCTGGAACTCAGCGAAATACTGTTGCCGGAAAAAGCCCTGCCCGGCACCACGCTTTCTGCCAGGGTTGCCATTCGACATGACCAGGGCGGCAGCGCCAGAGTCAAGGTTTATGACGGCGATACCTTTTTGACCACCCAGGACATTGTGCTCGGAAACGATCAGAACATGACGCTTGCCTTTGTGGATATCGAAGTGCCTGAACCGGGCCAGCTTGACCTCCGCTTCACTCTTGATCCCATTAATAATGAAAGCAATCTCGCCAACAACACGCGCTTAAGAGTGGTCGATGTGGAAGAAAGTCGTTACAAGGTCTTATATGTAGAAGGTGAGCCACGTTGGGAGTACAAGTTTCTTCAGCGTGCCCTCAATGACGACCCCAGCATACAGTTATCCACCCTGCTCAAGGTAACCCCCAATAAATATTATCGCCAGGGCATTGAAAGCCCGGAACAGCTGGAGAATGGATTTCCTGAGGAGCGCGCCGAACTGTTCAATTATGACGCCCTCATTATTGGCAGCCTGAATGCCGCTGAGCTTACCAGTGAGCAGCATGCCATGATTCGTGACTTTGTCAGTGATCGCGGCGGCAGCCTGATGATGCTGGCAGGGCTCAATGGTCTCGGCCTTGGCGGCTGGGGCGAAACTGTCGTCAACGAAATTCTGCCATCGCGACTGAATGCGGATAATGCTGCATTTGTGCGTGAGAAAGCGCCGGTTACCCTCACCGATAGCGGACGACTGGCACCGATGCTGCAATTCAGTGACAGTGAATCGGAGAATGAGCGACTCTGGTCCGAACTACCCGAAATAGCTGATCATCAGCAGCTTGGCCCCTTGCGCCCGGCGGCAACCACCCTGTTGGGCATTAATGTTGAAGGCCGCATTCAGCCCTTGCTGGTCACCCAGCCCTATGGAAAAGGCCAAAGTTATATTCTGGCCACTGGCGGTACCTGGCGCTGGCAAATGAGTCTGCCGGTGGCCGATATGCGCCATGAAACGTTCTGGCGTCAGCTTACCCGGGGGCTGGTAGCCAATTCCCCGCGGCCTTTCGAGCTCACCAGTCGTGTGCAAAACGAACAGATCAGTGTGCGCGCGCAGGTACGTGATCCGGATGCTGAGGAAAACCAGGGGCTGGAAATTTCCGCCGTGGTGTCCTCCGAAAACAGTGATGTGGTAAGTCTGGATTTACAACCGGTTCCCGGTCAGCCTGGCGTCTATGAAGCATCTTTCACACCAAACCAGACCGGGCTTTACAGTATTGAAGCGATTTCGCGAGTAGGCGAAAGCCTGGTCAGCGCGACAACTACTGCAGTGCGTTATGACGAAGGCCAGGAAATATTCAATGTGCGCCAGAATCGTCCCTTGCTGGAGCGAATCTCACTGCTTACCGGCGGGCAATACTGGAGCCCTGAGCAATGGGATGAAATCCCGGAGGCTATTTCCCATTCAACTGCCGGTATCACCGAACAACAAATTAGTTACCTGTGGGATGCGCCGTTCTTTTTCCTTTTATTAATATTGTTGAAAACTGCCGAATGGTTGCTTCGACGGCATTGGCGCACCATTTAAAAGCCTACTGAGAGGGTTATGAACAAATCAATCACATCCCTGTTTATTGCATCAGTTGCCATGATATCCACCCTGATGCCCACAGCAGTGCAGGCCGCACTCTACGTCACCATTGTTCAGGGACTGGGTGGAATGCCCGAGTTTGATAGCGCATTTACCGATCAGACACAGAAAATCCGTGAGGCCTCTCTTACCCTGGCAGAAGAATCACAGGTCACCTCTCTAGGCGGAGACAGCGCTACACGGGATGCCCTTCTGGCTCACTTCCAGAGCCTTGCAGCGGCAATGACTGATGCCGATCGTGCCGCCATTTACCTGGTTGGCCATGGCAGTTATGACGGGGAACAGTATAAATTTAATATTCCTGGTCCGGATATTACCGATGCCGATCTGGTCGATATTTTGGACAGCTTGCCGGGTCAAAATCACTTCCTAGTTAATACTTCCAGTACCAGTGGCGCCATTCTTGAAGCTCTTGAAAATGAAAACCGCATCATTATTACCGCGACGCGCAATGGTAATGAGAAAAATGCCACCGAGTTCGGGCCCTTCTTTGCCACTGCCCTGACCAGCGAAACTGCCGACATTAACAAGAATAATAATGTCAGCATTCAGGAAGCATTTGATTTTGCCGAGCGAAGTGTCACTGAATTTTTTGAATCTTCCGGGAAACTGGCGACAGAGCATCCTCAGATCCGTGGCGAAGGCGCCGTCAGCTTTACTCTCGCGCGAGTTCAGGCGGTGGAACTTTCCGATGACAATCCCCGTATAAGTAATTTACTTACCAGACGGCTCGAACTTGACGCAGAAATAGAGTCATTACAATTACGCCGCAATGAATTCACCAATAGCGAATATATTCAGCGTTTACAGGCGCTCATTCTGCAGTCCGCAGAAGTCAGCGAAGAGATTGAAACGCTGCGGGAAAGCTCTCAGGCAGATGTTGAATAAGGTTGTAGAAAAAATCCTTTCGCACACGACTGTTACTAACAAAACAGTTACCGTGAGCCTGTGTCTGGCTTTTCTTTTGCCGTCTTTGTCGGTTAATACTTTTGCCCGCGATCATTTATATGGGGCTCTTGAGAATGAAGCCCTTCTGGAGTGTGACACTCTGTCCTGGAGTAGTGAGTCTGCAGAGGCCAGAAACTGCTATGCCAGTCTCAACAGCCTTCAACATCCCCCTCAGATCCGCGCTGAAGCATTCTGGGCTCTCGGTGACCTGCAAAGCGCAAACACCCAGTTCAGGGATGCTATCAGTCAATTTCCTGAAGACCCCATGGTACGGATTCGCTGGGGCGAACTTTTTATGGAGACTTACCAGTATCAGGAGGCCTTTAATCTGTTCAGCGAAGCCCTTGAACTGGATCCGCTTAACTCATGGGCCCACATCGGCGCAGCCTCTGCCCTGAGTGAAGGCGGCGATCCCGAGGTCCTGAACCGTCATCTTTCCAGTGTCATGGAAGAAGGTCTTGCACCCTATGGGGCCAGACTACGCGCCATCATGATGACAATCCGCTCCCTCTTGCAGGGGGATCGCTATGACGAAGCGCTGAATTCCCTGGATGAAGCATTCGAATTTGCCAGTGATGAATCACTTCCAACCATGGAGCTAAAAGCCCTGCGCGCCGCCCATGCCTTCATGACACGAGAAGAACATGAAAGCTGGATAGCAGCGGCATTAAGCGAAAGCCCTGCATACGGTGATGCTTATTTTATTCCAGGCTACTTTGCCTCCATCGTGCGTCGCTATAAAGAAGCAGGTGACTTTTTTAAACAGGCCGTTGAACTACAGCCCAATCATTGGGAGGCGCATATCTATCTTGGGCAGAATTATCTGCGTCTGAACAACATAAATGATGCCATTCGCCACGTTAATATTTCCTATGAAGGTGACGCCTTCAATCCGATGACCGTCAACATGTTGCGTTTGCTGGATACCTTTAACGAAGATTTTGTCGCCATCAGCTATCCGGACCCTCCCGCTGGCCCCTTGCCAGAATTTATACTGCGTCTGCATCGCGACGAAACCAACGTATTGAAAAACTATGCACAGAAGCTTTCAAAGGACAGCATTGATCTGTATTCGGCGCGCTATAATTTCACGCCACAAGAACCCATCATTGTAGAAATTTATCCCAATCATGAAGATTTTGTAGTGCGTTCCATCGGTATGCCGGGTGTCGGTATACTGGGTGTCACCTTTGGTTATCTGTTTGCCATGGATTCGCCCACCGGTCACCCCGAGCAGAGTTATCATTGGGGAACGACTCTGTGGCACGAGATGGCCCATGTCTTTACTCTTGAAGCCACCAATCATTTTGTTCCGCGCTGGTTCAGTGAAGGAATTTCCGTTTATGAGGAATGGCGTACGGGCCCGATTCCAGGCCGTAAAATTCCTACTGATGTCCTGCAGGCCATGGCAGAAGGCAAGTTCATGCCAATCTCGGAACTGGATGATGGATTCATGCGTCCCACTTACCAGGGGCAGGTCATTGTTTCCTATATGCAGGCAGGCCTGATCTTTGACTTCATCGACCTGGAGTACGGCTTCGAGAAAATTGTCGATATGCTTTACCAGTTTAATGAAGGCGCCACACCGGTGCAGGCTATTGAAAACAGTATCGGCATCAGTGATAAAGAGTTTGATCGTCACTTTAAGCAGTTTATTGATATTGAATACGGACCCTTGCTCAGTGGTCTGGGTGTCTGGATGGAAGACATGCGCGTTAGTTACGCAGCGCTCGGGGAAGAAAAATGGGATGAGGCACTGGCCGCGGCACAGCGAGCCGTGTTTACCTATCCGGACTATGTTGAGAATAATAGCGCCTATATAGTTATTGCCAGAGTGAGCAGTCAACTTGGTAATCACGAGGAAGAATTCCAGGCCTTGCAGTCTTTCTGGCAAAAAGGCGGTTATTTGCCAAGCGCCCTGTTAAAACTGGCAGACTACTATCTTGAGCGGGGTATGAAAGCGGAGGCAGAGGCGGTTCTTATGGACACCAACTACGCTGACCCCTTCATTGAAAGCCTGCATGTGACCTTGGGCGACCTCTACATGGAAACACAGCGCCCTGCTCAGGCTCTGGAAGAATATAAAGTGCTGCTGGCGCTTGATCCTCTGGACAAGGCGTCAGCCAACTATCGCATTGCCAATGCCTACAACGCATTGGACAATGCAGAGAAGACAATGGAATACCTGATGACAGCGCTGGATATTGCGCCACAATACAGACCAGCCCAGCAATTGTTATTGGAAATGAGCAGGACACGAAACTGATCCGGAAAAAATTTCAGATAAAACCTACAAAATTTAAAGAGTGAACCACAGGAACAAGTTATGAGTGAAAACGTGAACGATACCTTTGATACGGAAGAAACACGCGAGCTGGTGAAAGCTTTCCAGAATGCCAATAGCAATATCCGTGAGCAGATTGCCGGTACCATTATTGGACAGCAGCAGATTGTCGATAACCTGCTTATCACGCTTTATGTGGGTGGACACTGTCTCATTACAGGGATGCCCGGAACCGCAAAAACCCTGTTGGTTCACACGCTGGCCTCTGCGCTGGGCCTGACCTTCAAGCGAATTCAGTTTACGCCTGACCTGATGCCTGGTGACATCACCGGTACCGACATGGTTGAAGAGGACCAAAGCACGGGCAAACGTGAATGGCGCTTCGTACCTGGCCCGGTATTCACCAATGTGCTATTGGCCGACGAAATTAACCGAACACCACCAAAAACCCAGGCTGCCCTGCTCGAGGCCATGCAGGAGAAAACCGTTACTGTGCGTGGACAACTGCATCGCCTGGATAAACCTTTCCTGGTTCTGGCAACCCAGAACCCTATCGAACTGGAAGGCACCTATCCATTACCGGAAGCCCAGCTCGACCGTTTCCTGTTTAACGAAATTCTGGGTTATCTGTCACCGGAAGAAGAAGTCGCGGTACTGGATCGCTTTACCCGACGCGTAGACATGCCTGAAGTGAAAGCCTGTACCAGCAGCGAGGAAATTATGAAGTTCCAGTGGCTGGTGCGTCAGGTTCCCATTTCAGAATCGGTTACCCGTTATGCTGTGGATGTGGTCAGGGCAACCCGCCCCTCGGATCCTCTGGCCACTGAGATGGTTAAAAAATATATTAACTTTGGTTCCAGTATTCGTGCGTCCATGAACCTGGTACTGGCCGCCAAGGCTCGCGCCCTTATGGAAGGTCGCTACCATGTAACACCAGAAGATATCCGGGTGCTGGCTACGCCCATTCTGCGTCACCGTGTGTTGCCAAATTACTATGCGGAGTCTGATGGCATGACGGTGGACGATATTCTCGCCAGCATGCTTAATGATCTGTCTGCGCCTGCTGAAGCCGCTTAAGCAGAACAATACAAAAGAAAAAACGGACAACTGATGAGCCTGACCCATACTGATAACCGCAAAGCCCAGACCCGGCTTCTCGACCCCGCCGTGCTTGCCAGCATGTCCAATCTGGAACTGGTGGCAAAAGCGGTGGTTGAGGGTTTTGTAAATGGCCTGCATCGCTCGCCCAAATTTGGTTTTAGCCAGGAATTTGTCGAGTACCGGGAATATAGCGAGGGCGACGATCCGCGCTATATCGACTGGAATGTATACTCACGCACCGACCGCACCTATATCAAACGCTTTATGGGTGAAACCAATAGCCACCTTATGTTGTTGCTGGACACCAGTGCTTCCATGGGCTTTGGCGCGGCAAGCAAAACCAGTGGCCCCTCAAAACTTCAGTATGGTAAATATCTCGGCGCAAGTCTGGCTTACCTGGCCTCCCGACAGCATGATGCCGTTGGCGTCATGTTATTTGATGACGAGGTCATTGATTATCGCCCGCCCGCCAGCAAACCCGGTTCCCTTCAGGGTGTAATTCACACGCTGGATAAAGCCGAAGCATCAATGGGCACCGATATCAATAAACCCATGACCCGCTTTCGTGAACACGTGAAAAAACGCGGGCTGGTTGCAGTAATCTCTGACTTTTACTGTGATGCCGATGAACTGTTAGAACATATTCGACCACTGGCTATGCATGGACAGGATGTGATCATTTTCCATCTGCTGGATCCTGAAGAACTGGATCCGCAAATCAAACAATCAACGCTTTATGAGGATATGGAAACCGGCCAGGCCATAGAAGTCGAACCTGGTTATATGGCAAAAGCCTACCGGGAAAAAATTCAGCAACACATCAAGACTATCGAGGAAGCGGCCAGTGGTATTCGCGCTGACCATGTGCTGATCAATACCTCTGATCCTCTGGATAGAGCCTTGCACAACTATTTAACCTTCAGAGAAAAGCGAGGCTGATTCGTGGCATTAATAGCTCCACTTTTTCTACTGGGACTTCTGGGTATTGGCTTGCCAATCTGGCTGCATCGCCTTGAAACCCAGGTTACTGAACGTGAACAATTCAGTACTGCCATGTTTCTGGAGCCCGCCAAAAAACGCATCCATGTGCAGCGTAAACTTAAATATCTGCTGCTTATGGCTCTGCGTATTCTGTTTTTCCTGATCCTGGTGCTGGCATTTACGCGTCCGGTTTTTTTCACCCCCCCGGCCGCGCTTGTTACTGAAGATACAACTCACCATGTCATCGTGATGGATACCTCATTCTCAATGCAGGAAGGGGCGAGTTTTGCCAGTGCGGTAGAGGCAGCAAGAGACATCGTCAACTCTATGACCGAGGATGAGGTGGCAAGCCTGTACACGGCTTCCTCAGGAGTAACAACAATAGTCCCCGTCACAGATGACAGCAATGTCCTGATGCAGGCATTAAGTGGCCTGTCGCCGGATAATGGCAAACTCGACCTTGGTATTATGGTCACCACGATGAATACCCTGATCGAGGAAAGCCAGGCTAATTTCATCATGCACTTCATCAGTGATTATCAACAAACTGGCCAGGCGGTTCGTTTTGCCGACATGATTCCCGATGTTATTAATGGCCGGCCCGTCACTCTGGATATTGTTCAGATCAGAACAGAGAACGTCCCCAACTGGCTTGTGGATTCAGTTCTTGTCGATGCCCGCAATAGTGTTGAAGTTGGTATTCGCGGCCTGGACATTGCAGACGATGTGGCTGAGAAAACAGTTGTTTTAACTATCAACAATATTGAGCAACAGCGCCAGGACATTACTCTCGCGGGTAACGGTATTACTCTTGTAGATTTTGACAGCGTGGTGTTTGAGGAAGGTGATAACCGAATAGATATTCGCTTGTTACCAGCTGACTCCCTGCCCGGTGATGACGTCAGATACACCGTGTTTGACAACTCTCCGCCAGCCCCGGTGCTGTTGCTTACAGCAAGCCCGGAATCCCTCGGCGTCACCTATATACGGGCCGCGCTTGAAACTGCCCCAAGAGGCTATGAAGTCATTACACAAACAATCGATGACCTGGATGCACGAATCCTGCAGCGCTATCCCTGGATTGTGATTGAAGATATCGGTGCCATTAATGCCAGTCTGGCGAGTGCAATCAACGACTATATCGGAGGCGGCGGCGCCGTGCTGGCAGCTGCGGGAGAAGCCAGTCTTGGTCTTGATACTGTGCCCGTGCTTGAGCTTCAGGTTGGCACTGCCCGCCCAGGTCGCGAAAGCCGCAATCCAATCACCATGATTGATAGCAGTCATCCCGTGCTTTCAGACACATCCGGGTGGGGGTCAGTCAACATGCAGACCCTGCCCGTCAATCCGACTGCAGACCAACGCATCCTGATCGCCCAGAGCGAAGATCGCCCGGTATTGATTGAAAGTGAAATAGGCCGAGGTCGCATGCTGCTGTTGACTACGGCCTTGGACAATACTCTCAGTGATCTAACGGTGAAACCGGTGTTTGTGAGTTTCATGGCAGAGGCGGCACGCTATTTATCCAACGAAAATCTGTTAGTCCGCGAACAGGTAGCAGAAAGTTTCCTTCAACTATCGCAGGCCGGAGGTGCTTCTGGGCAGGTTTTTGATCCTGATGGCGAAAGCCTGTTGTCATTATCGGATACCACCCAGTCACAGGATATTCGCTTGAATAAAACCGGCTATTACCAGGTCTTTACTCCAGCAGGAGAAGTGCTGGTCGCAGTCAACCCGGATCGAAGAGAATCAGATCTCACAGTAATGGATGCCCAGGTAATTCAAAACTGGCAGAATGTAGTGGCCGGAACAGCCAGTGCGGGGGAACAGAACCTGAACCCGGACACTGGCGCAGCTAACGCAGACGAAGAACGCGAGGAAAATGAAATCTGGCGTATCTTTCTGATTTTATTGGTTATTATTGTTTTGGCAGAGTCGATTCTTGGTAATCAGTATTTACGCGTAAGAACGGGAACCCTGTAAATTTCAGGTAATAGATTATAGTAGGCTAAATAAAGGCTATTAGCAGATGAATACTTCCAACCGTTTGGATCAGTATCTCGACGCTTTCAGACAGCGTCTCAGAAAACTCACTCTCCTGCAGGGCATTGCTGCCAGTGCCGTTGTATTGCTGGTCGTGTCTGTTATTGGTGCCTGGTTTTCTACAGAAAGTGGATTTGCCGGCGAAACTGTCGCCGCTTTTCGAATTCTGCTGGTGCTGGCGCTGGCTGCAGTCATCATCATCACAATTGTTCGCCCTCTGCAGGATCTTGATGCCAACATCAGCAACAAAATTGAAGAACGTACGCCGGAATTTGGTGGGCGTGTCGAAACCTATTCCCAGATGCGCGAAAGCAACAATCCCTTCCTCGATCTGCTGGCGGAAGATGCGCTTCAGGTCAGTGAGACGCATCCGGTTCATGAGCAAATAAAACAGAAGGACTTTAATATTGCCGGTGCCATCGGTGCGACGGCGATTACCGTCCTGCTGATCCTGGTAGTCGCCGGTCCTGGCATGATGAATTACAGCCTGCGAAATTTATTTGCCGGCTGGGCTGTAGATAATCTGCTTCCCCCGCAATCAATCACTATTACGCCTGGCGATCAAAGTGTAAGACGCGGCGCCAATCTGCGGGTCATGGCTGTCATGGATGGGTTTTCACCAGACGAGGCGGTCATCCATGTACGTGAAACGGGTGGTGAATGGCAGGATGTTGAAATGGTGAAAAGCCCCGCCGGCTTTGAGTTCACTTTTTTCTCTCTGCAAAAAGACATGAATTATTTTGTTACCACCACTGGTATTCGTAGCCCGGAGTTTGAAATACAGGTGGTTGAAGTACCAGGTATCGAAAAACTGGAACTGACCTATAACTACCCGGCCTGGACCGAACGGGATCCCGAAATATTCGAACTCGGTGATATACGAACCCTTCCCGATACCCGCATCGGACTCAAGGTAACCACTACCGCCCCCCTGCCCGGCGGCGAACTGGTGCTGAATGAAAATGGCCAGCCACTCACTGTAGATGGCGTGGAAGCCACGACAGAATTCATGGTCACCGATGAAGGCGAATACTATATTGCTGCCATTGTTGGCGGTGAGCAGGTACGACTGAGTGATGACTATTTCATTCGAATCGCAGAAGACGGTAAGCCGGTGATTGAATTCATTCGCCCCGGTGGCGACTGGAATGCCAGTAATATTGAGGAAGTTACTGCGCGCATAGAAGCCAGTGATGATTTCAATCTGGAAGCGCTCAGGCTTAAATATTCAATTAACGGGGGGGACTGGGAAACAGTTACTCTGGCCGAAAATACCCGTGATATCACTGCTGAATATATCTTCATGCTTGAAGATATGCGTGTCCCTGAAGAGGAAGAAACACAGACCAATGTAGGCCAGTTTTCAATCGTTACCTCCAATCAGGAACAACAGCAGCGTATCGAGGAATCTGAAGAGGAATACGTCAATCTGATGATCGGGACTGGTGAAGACGAAGCTCTCACGCCAGCGCCTGAAGTCCCCCTGGTGCCCGGTGACCTTATTTCCTTTTACGCAGAAGGAAATGACCGCACCCAGACGGTACGCACCGATATGTTTTTCATTCAGATTCAGTCCTATCAACGTCGTTACAGTCAGTCCCAGCTTTCCGGTGGTGGCGGTGGTGGCGGTGGCGGC
>Ga0182095_1317988_pt1 | contig 11484 bp, 3 predicted proteins | sample 041ome_19_FD_127784 | JGI IMG/M metagenome (GOLD analysis project Ga0182095, IMG submission 127784) | Metatranscriptome of coastal salt marsh microbial communities from the Groves Creek Marsh, Georgia, USA - 041412BS metaT (Metagenome... | ecosystem: Environmental > Aquatic > Marine > Intertidal...
ACATCATCATCATGTCGTCGTCGGAAACGCAAGCGCTTTTGAACGGAGACGAACAGAAGAGAACAAGTAAGTCTTCTTCTTCTTTCACGTCACCGTTAAAAGCGGCGACGGCGATCGTCGCCGTTTCGACGTCCCTTTTTGCCACCGCGTCGTACTCCGTTTCGGGGACGCGGGGATCGTCGTCGTCGCGATTGGGCGATCTTTCTCAAAGAGAAGGAGGTGTGGACCTGTTTAAACGAGCGGTGGCGAATTTAGGCGAAGATGCCACGACGACGACAACTGTAGGTTCGAACGATAAAGTCACCTTAACCGTGGGGTGTTCGCACAGAGACGTCTTGAAACGTTTGCCGTTCGACCCGGAAGGTTGGGATTCCAAAGTCGGGGCGAAACTCATCACGGAGAGCAAATCGAAAACGTTTTCGTACGAAGACGCGATCGAGATGAAAGAAATCGGATGCGGGAAGTTTCAAACGCCGTACAAGTTAGGGAACGGCGCGAAGTTTGGTTTTTACCTGTACGAGAAAGCGAACCCGGAGAACTACGTGAGCGATATTGGCGGGAAGTTGGTATTGCTCGAGGAGGAAGAAGAGGAGGAAGCGGCGATTGGCGAAACCGCCGCGTCTTCTTCGAAGAAGAAGATGAAGAAGATGAGTCCGTCTTCTTCGGTTTTAAAACCGTCCGCGACGACCAACACGGAATCGTCGTCCTCTACTACCACCGATTACGCCGCGCAAGCCGTGGCGGCGGAGCAAAACGCGAACGAAAGAGCGAAGGAAATCTCCGCGTTGTTGTCGGCGAGCGTCGGGAAGAAGAAGCACGCGTCCTCGAAGAAATCGGTGAAAAAGCACGTCGAAGAAGAAATCGAGGAAGAGGTATCCGAGGACGGTGCGGTTGAAAAGAAGAGCTCGAAGAAGCACTCTTCTTCTTCTTCTGCTGCTGCTGATAAGACGGTGAAAGGTTCGAAGAAATCTGATCCCGTCGCGGTCGCTAAGGAGGAACTCGAGTCTTCCGGCATCGAAGTCGTCGGCGAGTACTTTGACTGGGGATGGTGGATGTCTGCGTTGTCGCAAGGATCGCAATACCAAACCACCGATATCACGTGTGAGAACACCACGTGCACAATGCAAGTGTGCGAGAAGACGAAGTGCACGGAATATAAGAAGGAATGCGAGACGACGGAAGTGTGCGATGATCTCGGCGACTTCGTGAAGGAGCAAACGGCGTCGATGGGCAAGTCTGGCATCACCAAGAAACAAGCGTCAAAGGCATTGAACAAAGCCACCGAAGCAAGTTCGGAAGTTTCCGAGTTTGAGATTAAGACCTCGTCGTCGTCGTCGACGAAGTCTCATCACAGACACTTGCTCTCTCACCACGCTAAGGTGGCTGACGTCGAGGAAGTCGAACCGACGCACGCGAAGGTGCACAAGAACAAACACTTTGCTGGTTTCGGTTCCGACGCGGCTAAGGCGGCAGAAACCGAAGAAGTTGAAGAACTCGACGAAGAAATCGAGGAGGCGAAAGAAGAAGTTGAAGAAGAAGAAGAAAAGGTTTCGTCGAAGAGCAAGAAGTCTTCATCTAAGAAGTCTTCCAAGAAATCTTCCTCCTCCTCCTCCTCCAAGAAGCACAAAGGAGACGATATTGCGGATACTGGTGCGAACGAGTTCGACACGCGTCACCCGGCGCACATCGCCTCCAGAATGTCCAGCTGCACGACGCAACACGTCGCTGAGAACATGGAGTTTTACCCGAGAGTTCACGGTCCGGCGAACGCCAACCACGTTTACATCTTTGGTGGATGCTACAACGACCGCGACCACGAGACGTGTAACATCCCGGTCGATGTGAACCCGAAGCAATGCGTGATTGTCCATTTGAACGACAAAAACTTTCAAGAAGCAGTCAACGCGTGCTTGGAAGAAGCGCCGATCGATGGTAAGTGCGTTCAGTACGGCAAAGAGTCCAAGTTCGGGATCTTGCCGAGATGGGACGTGACGCAAGTCCACAACATGCAAAAAGCCTTCGCGGATACCGATTTCAACGGCTACCTCGGGAGCTGGGACACTTCTCAAGTTCGTAACATGAACCAAATGTTTGCGAACAACAAAGCGTTCAACGGTGATATTCGAAAGTGGAACTTTGAACACTTAGGTTCCGCCACTGGAATCTTTGACGGCGCCGACAAGTACAACGCCAAGTGGGAGTGTGGCTTCAAAGCGACTGGGATTATCGATTTCAGCTCGTGCCAATCGTCCGAAACGTTGAAAAAGCAAAAAGAAGTCGAAGACAGATTGCAACGCTCGCACTTCGTCTCGAACCCGGAATACAACCCGGAAGAAGAGAACGCGGTGCAAGAAGATTCTGAACCGCTTTCTTCGGCGACGGCTTTTGATGACGAAAACGCGGAAAAGTACGCCGCGGAAAGAGAGCAAGCTTTCAACGAGCAAGTCGAGGAAGCGAACGAAAAGGAAGAGTCCGGTGGTTTGTTGCAGAAGCTTTTTGGGGGCGGTAGTTCTTCCTCAGCCGCACCAAAAGAAGAACACGAGTTACCAACGGCAGCAGCAACTACAACTGTTTCCAATGATGGCGATTACGAAAGTAGCAACGAGCGACCGACACCAACAGCACCAGAAGAACTCGCCAAAGATGACGCGAGTTCCTTAGCATCTTCCGATGACGACGACCGAACGACGAGCTCCTCCTCCTCCTCCTCCTCCTCCTCCTCTTCTTCCTCGTCGTCGTTTTCCTCCAAAACCTTCACGGAGAAGGATTTAACCGATGAGAACTTCAGACGGCAAGTCGCTTTGTGTTTAGCAGAAGAGCCGAAAAAGGGCGATTGCATGGACAACGAGTTCGGGCCGATGATTTCTTGGGACACGTCGAAAGTCACGAACATGTACGAAACGTTCCAGAACCCTCCGATGTTAGTCGAGGGTGATGAATCCTCTTCATTCAACGGCGACTTATCCAAGTGGGACACTTCGCACGTCACCAACATGCGAAGAATGTTTAGCAACGCCAAGGCGTTTCAAGGCGGCGACTTGAGCAAGTGGGACACCTCTCACGTGCAAGACATGTCGCAAATGTTTTCCGGCGCGAACTCTTTCGACGGCGACATTAGCTCCTGGGACACCTCTCGATGCGAAGACATGCACCACATGTTTGAAGACGCGCAACTGTTCAACCAAGACATTGGCAAATGGCAAGTCGGCAAAGCTTTGAAAATGCGCTCGATGTTTCGCAACGCCGAAAGCTTCGACCAAGATTTACGAAAGTGGTCGGTGGCCAAAGTCGCCGAGCAAGAGGACATCTTCAAAGGCGCGAGCGCGTTCAACGACAAGTTCGAATGCGCGTCCAGGCACGATGGTCCAATCGTCTCGTGCAAAGATAAGAGCGAAAAGACGAAGGACAAATCGAACAACAACGTGTTTTCCAAAATCTTTGGTTAACAACGCGACGAGCGGAGCTGCTTTTCGCGAAAGAGATCTCATCATCAAAAACACGCGGCGAAACGAGCGAAAGAAAAAGAGAGTTTTTTTCATCACCATTATTAAAGAGAGAAGAGAGTTACTATTACACACACACATAACACATACATTAGCATTTTAAAGAGAATCTGTACTTAAGAATATATTATCACATATACTCGCCTTGGATTCGTTGACCTTTCGAACATCCATTTGATTTAGGGTAGTGGTACCATCTTAAAGCCTCTCATTAAAGGTGCGACTGTCCTTTCGTCAAAAACCGCGATCCGATCGATACACCTCGAAGAAAACAAAAGAACGTCTCGCGACGCTGTTATTCATCGACTCCTTCGTCTCGGTAAAGTCATCTCAAAGTCGCTTCCCTCCTTCGCGCGTGGTTTTTTTCCCGTCATCTCTTACCTGATTGGAGAGATTATTTAAGCCGCGGGCGGTACAAATGGTTTCACCTTTCGTGTCCACGTTCTCGCACTCGGGGGAGCGAGTGCCCTTAATCCACGACGCGAACAACAACATTAAAAGCGACGAGGAAGAGGCAAAGAATGACGACGCGAAGATGAAGACCACCACTTTTACCACCGCGTTCGCTTTCGTCGCCTTTTTATCGGCGTGCGCGTTCGCCGTTTCTTCCCTTCGGGGAAACAAAGGTTCGTCTGGTGTGTCTTTGCTCGGTTCGTCACAGTCGCAATCGGCGAAGGAAACGATCACGCTCGTCACCGGATGCTCCCCGAGAGATTTAATCTACAGCTTAGATTTCGACCCAAGCACGTGGACCGGGAAAGTCGGGGCGAAATTAATCACCTCGGGAATGTCCAGCGAGTTTCTCTACGAAAAAGCTTTAGATATGACGGAAGTCGCGTGCGGCGTGTACAGCGCGGAATACGCCATGGCACCGAACGCGACGTTTGGGTTTTTCTTGTACCAAGTTGGAAATTCGACGACGAAATATATGTCCGATATTGGCGCGCAAGTTGAAAACGGGCCGATTAAGCAATCGGAGATTGCCGCGCACGCGTGGGCGAACCAAAATCAGGCGAGTTTGGAGAACCATTTAGATTCGAGCGGGACTTTAGAGCAAGGCGAGATTACTGATGCGGAGGAAGACGTGCAGTATTCCGATTTGGCCGCGTACAGAGCGGCCGTGGAAAGCGGACACGTTGACAAAAACGGACACTTGGTGACAGAAGCCGATCCGGAGAACATCAAGATGGCGCCGCAGATGCCGGCGGGATACGGGCAAACCGAATATTACGATTGGGGCGCGTGGTTGAAATACATCGTTCACGGGGTCGAACACGCTGAAAACCAAATCGAATGCGATCCGAGCGCAAACACGTGCACGTTACAGCACTGCTCGAAGTGGCAGTGCACGGATTACACTAAGCCGTGTCAAGAAGGCATCACCGGTTGCACGCACCCGAAAGATTTCATGAGCGAGGCGAAATTGGGAAGGTTAGGCACCGTGAAGAGGTACAAGAACCCGAAATCGATGCCAGCGAGAAGAGAAAAGAGGGAGTGGGCGCCAAAAGAGGTGAGAGAGTTGAAGAAGAAGAAGAAGAGTTCTTCAGAGACTGTTCCTTCCGCTTCTTCGTCGACTTTGAAGACTTTGAAAAAGCACGGCATCGAGCAAGTCGGGGAGCGCGTCATTTTAAAATCCGCGCCTTCTTCGTCGACAAAGGCCACAAAGAAGTCACGCAGTCACTCAAAAACAAAAGTTGTCGTCGATGAATACGAGCAACCGTCAGAAGACATCGTCGAAACGATTGTTGAAGACATCGCAGAAGACGTCATCGTGCCAACTTCTAACGTCGCGGCGAGAGCTTTCCACTGGGACAAATCCGCGGCTGGAAGTCGATCCGTTCGAAGAGCGTTGCAATCGTTTCCGTCGATCAAGAACGGGATGTTTTCGTACACTCCAGCGCACACGACGCAATCAACGCCGCAGCTTGGTTTAGGTCGACTGTACCCGTCGAGTTTGATCAACTACATGGCTGATTGTAATACGAAGCATTTGCACGTGACGAACAACGGCAACGCAAACGTGGAGTATTACCCGAGAATAAACGATGTGTCAAACGCGGGTAGGGTGTACATCTTTGGTGCGTGCTTCAACTCGCGCGATCAGAACACGTGCGCGGTGCCGTCGGATACGCATCCGGCGGGGTGTAAAGACGCCACGGCAGGTTCGCAAACGAACACGAACACGGCGACGACGACTGGAAACACGCGAAAAGGCAACGCGGCTGAGCAATCGACGGTGTCAACCGCTACCGATATTGAAGACGAAACGTTAACGAATACGGATGAAACCGGAGATGCGTCGGCGGCGGCGGCGACGACGACCTCTATCGCTTCGCAATACACGCCAATCACCAACGCGAACATCCACGAAGCCGTGACTGAATGCCTGGGTTACGAACCGCTCGCCGGTGAATGTCCGCAGAGTCAATATGGCGTCATGTCCGATTGGGATGTCTCTCGCGTGACGAACATGGACCAATTATTCTACGACCCGCCACGCGTTGGCGGCGATAAGATGAAATCGTTCGACGGTATGCTCGGCGATTGGGACGTGAGTTCCGTCACTTCGTTCGAGAAGATGTTTAAAAACGCTAACGCGTTTAAAGGCACGAACTTGTACAACTGGGACGTCTCGTCGGCGACGAACATGCACGGTATGTTTGAACATGCGGAAAGTTTTGTCGCGAGAATTTCCGGGTGGAACGTCGGAAACGTCAAAACTATGGCCACCATGTTCCAAAACGCTTTGAGCTTCAACCAACCGCTGAAGGATTGGGACGTTTCCTCCTGCAAAGATTTCGCGCGGATGTTTTCCGGCGTTTTCGAAAGCGGTTTCGCGCAAGACATCTCTACGTGGAACACCAGAAACGACGCCAACATGAACAATATCTTTTTCCACAACGATGCGTACGCGGCGAAATTTACGTGCGCGAACGCCGATAGTGGGCCACCGAGTTCGTGCAAAGCAAAATCGGTCTCAGAAATGATCGCCGCGGCGATGGGTACGGACGAAGAGGACGGGAGAAAGTTCTCAAAAAAGCACTCTTCTTCGTCTAAACGCGGCACCACCAGTAGTAGTCATAGCAGTAAGAAAGCGTCATCAAAGTCGAAGAAAGGTAACGACGTCGAGTTCGTTCCGCAAGTCCATTCCACCGCGGATTCCGAGGCGGAGGATATGGTGATGGAAGCGACTGAAGTCGCTCGAGGGGGGAAATCTTTGTTCAACAAGTTCGGCTCGTTCTTCGGAAGTACCGGCGGTAAAAAATCTGAAGAAAAAGACGACGAGTTGACGTACGCGGATTACAACTCCGAAGATTTATACGGCGCGACTTCGCAAGAATCCGAGGGTTTTGATGCCACCTCCGAGGAAGCCGGAGGAGGAGATCAAAACGTCCTCGACGGCGTCGTCGCGCGCGAAGAAGAAGAAACGAAAGAAGAGGAAGGTCAACTCGGCTCGGACGAGAACGAGGAAGAGGAAGAAGAAAACCTCGACGAGTGGGGAGAACCGCTGAACAAATACGCCTCCGACCCTGTGAAGCCTAGAATCATCCGCCAAACCGGTCACGTGGACTTGTTCGGAACTTTATCTTCTTCTTCTTCTCCGAAGAAGAAGACGAAGAAAGCGCTACACAAGCACTAATGCCTCGTCGCGGCGACGAGAGACGAGGGACGAGAGAGGAAGGACTGAAAGTCTCTCCTCTTTTATACACACTGTACACTTAAAACCACATCACGACATTATTATCATCATCATCATTCTTAGACATTAACGACGATTGTTTTAATCCACATTATTACTGTTATTATTTACACGCGTACATATCGTCGTCGTCGAGACCGTTCTCTTCGTCTCGTCTTTCAAGTGCGAAGCGATCCCTAAACTGAAGCGAGATTGAAGCCGCGGCCAAAATGCAATCCGTCTGCACTTTTCCTCCCTCGACTTAAACTTGCGCGCTAAAGAGTTGCAGTTTCTGTTTCTTTTTCTTATCATCGCACACATAATGAACACCACTGTTACGAATACCGCGGAGGAGAAACCGCTTTTGGCGAAAGCCAGAGGCGCGTTGGACTCTTCTTCCTCCGCGTCGACGTCTCTCGTCGCGAATGGATTTTCCCGCGCGAGCAAAATGGTTGCCGGCGCGGCCGGTCTCGCCTTGGTCTCCGCCGGGACGCTTTCCGCGTCGAGAGCGCACCAAGCGTTTAACGGTCTCGGTTCTGCGGCATCTGCGGACGTGGTCACGCTAACCTTGGGGTGTTCACCGACCGATTTGTTATCTTTGTTGCCGTTTGAACCGAAAAGCTGGACAAAGGCTGAGGTTGGAGTGAAATTCGTCTCCTCCGCGATGTCGAAAACGTTTGATTTCTCAAAAGCGAAAGAGATGGTTTCGACGTCGCAATGCGGGGTGTACCAACTCCCGTATCAAATGAGCGAGAACAGCAAGTTTGGTTTCTATTTATACGAGAAAGGGAACCCGAGCAATCACATGTCAGACATCGGCGCGCAAGTGAAGGGCGGTCCGGTGACGGAGTCGTCTATTCGAGCGGCGGGGTGGTTGAACGATAAGAACGCGGCGACGAAGAACGCGAAGACGATCGACATCGAGGACATGCGTAAAGCGGCGAAGAAAGACGCGCAAGATGCGGATGCCGCGGCGAAGAGAATCGCGGAGAAGACGTTTCACACCAAGACGGAGACGGTGACGCAAAGAAGCGCGGCGGCGAGCGGCGACGAAGTCGTTTCCAACCTCGGCTTGGTCGAAACGAGAACGTATTCTAACTTTAACGGCAACGCGAGAATCAAGTCCGACACGATTGCTTGCGATGGTTTGAAGAAAACGTGCACGTTGAAATCGTGCGCCGGTGCCGCGTGTACGGAATACACCAAGCACGACTGCGACGCCGGCAAGCCGGGGTGCAAAGTCTCCGCGGATTTCAAAAACCCGGCGGATGTTGCCGTGAGAACGACCGAGGAGAAGAAGTTTTTCCAAGCGACCATGACGCCGCAAGAAAAGACGCGCGAGCAAAACAGAGATATGATCCAAAAAGCGCAAAGAGATTTGGGAACGACGGTGGAAGTGTTGCCGACGAGAAGACGCTTGTTGTCCAAGATTTTTGACATCAAGAACTCCGTTCAAACCTCGTTGCCGGAAATGGGCTACGGTCAATCCCATCCGACCAGAGTTATTAAGTATATGGCCTCGTGCACGACGAAGCACGTCACGGAAGATGCGGAATTCTACCCGAGAATCCACGACGCGTCCAACCCGGGCCACACGTACGTCTTCGGTTCGTGCTTTAACAACAGAGACCAACAAACGTGCAAGTTACCGACAGAAGTCTTGGCGCCGGGATGCCCGGGCTCTTCCGCGACTTTAGCCAAATCGGTGATTAACCCAATCACGAAAACGGCTTCTTTGTCTGGTGACTCGTTGCATTACTTGACGAATGACAACATCCAAATGGAAGTCGCGAAATGTTTAGGCGACGACCCGATTAAAGGCGACTGCCCGAAACAAAAGTTTGGCAAGATTTCCTCCTGGGACGTTTCCAGAGTCACGGACATGTCGCAACTCTTCGACCACCCGCCGTTGAAGAACAAAAACGACCGATATTCTTCTTTCAACGGTGATCTCGGCAACTGGGACGTCTCGCACGTCACGGACATGAAGTTGATGTTTAGCCGCGCCTTGGCGTTTGAAGGGAAGAACATCAACAAGTGGGACGTCAAGAATGTCGAAAACATGTCTGGTATGTTTAAACACGCGGATAGATTCAACGCGATGATTTCTGGCTGGAATACTGGCAAGGTGCGCAAAATGAACGTCATGTTCCAAAACGCGTTTGCGTTTGACCAAGACATTTCTCGCTGGGACGTCTCTCAAGTGAATGATTTCACGAGAATGTTCGCGGGTACCTTCGACAAAGGTTTCGGTCAAGATATTACCAGCTGGAGCGTCAAACCGCACGCGAGACAAGTCGACATGTTCTTTGAAGCGTATAACTTCCAATCGAAGTTTGTGTGCGACCACGTCGACCACGGACCAATCTCCTCGTGCGTCGGCGCAGCCGCGAGCGCCGGGAAGAGCGAATCCGAATTAAAGGAAATGGCCAAGAAGAAGGCGGCTGAAGACGAAGCCGACGATGACACCGACGTCGAAGAGAAGGCATCCTTCTTCGGTAGATTCAAGCATTGGTTGCAAAACTAACTTTTTTCGCGTTACAAGATGCAACTTCATCACCTTTTAAAAATTTTATTATATATGTTGTTATTAAATGTAAAATTATTATATTCCATTACTAGGAACACCAGTTACTAGTTCTCTATCTCTATCTACATCATCACCTTCCTACGCGGCGGCTTGCCTGTGTTTCTCTTCTCTGTATCTATCTATCTATCTATCTATTATGCGTGTATCCTCGTTTTCTTATTCTACATCTTATTCTAACATCTCTCGCGCCAACACGTTCGCCAACACCGCGTCGTCCATCTCCACCTCGTCGCACCCACCAACGCTCTCCGCCAACGCCGCCGCCAACATGTGTTTACACATCAACTTCTCGTCCCTGGAAACCACGTCCCACGTAAAACCTTTACACGCGCAAAAATGGTCCGGGTACGTCAGATGTTGTTGTTGTTGTTGTTGTTGTTGTTGTCCGCCGCCGCCGCCGCGGTAGTCGTCGTTCATCGTCGCGCCGCCACCATTCATACCACCACCACCACCACTACCATTCGTCGTCGTCGTCGTCGTCGTCGCCTTCACCGCGTACACCGTTCGTCTCGATTTTTTCCCGATAAACCTCGTCACCCCTCCTCGACTCGAGGCGACGTCCAGCGCTCTCCCCAAATTCGTCTCGCCAAAGATGCATTCCAAAGCGACCAAATCCGTTTCGCTCAAGCCTTTCTTTTTCTCTCTTATGTCTCTGAATATCGCTCGAGCGATGTTCCCTATCGAGCACGCGTTTTGCATGCCGCGTCCTCCGTGTCGCTCGGTGAGTCGTTTGATGTCTTGGTCTTCTTCTTCTTCTTCTTCTTCTTCATCCGTGTCGTCTTCTTTGTCTTCGTTCGTTTCGTTTCCAATTTTGAATTTCTCTCCCTCCCCGCGCAAAGTTTTATTCGCGCGCGTACTACGCATCGTCGTCGCGTTGTGACTCGTCGCGTTTTCGTGACCCCCCGTGCCAGCGCTTTTCCTCCTCGACGAATTCGTCGTCGGTCCAAATCTGTCGCCTAAACCCATGAACGCCGGGTACGCCGACCCGGAGATGCATTCGTCCTCGACCGTCATGCGTGCCCCTCTTCTCTCTTCTTTCTCTCTCTGGGGGAAACGCAGATTCTCGTTCGCTCTCCGCATTCGTGTCGTTCGCGCAAAGTCGTAAACACCTCTGCCAAAAGCAAATTGAGTCGATTTTTACGACGCTTTTTAGAGGAAATCAGAGAGAGAGTGAGAGAGAGAGTAATGCGCGAGGAGGAGGAGAAGCAGGAGAGGAGGGAGAAGACGAATACTGCGCGCGTTGAGAAGAAGCACGAAAGAATCATCTCGAGAGGCGAAGAGAGCGAGAACGACGACGATGATTCAGACGACGACGACGGAAAAGAAGACGAAGACGAAGAAGAGAAAGACGAAGAGTTGAACACTAACGAGAGAAAGATGGTGAAGAACAACAACGACGCCGCCATTGCCGCCGATGCTGCTGCTCTCGCGACGACGACGACGACCAAAGGAGAGACGACGACGGTTGAGAACGGAAAGAACGGCAAAGACGAAGAAGCGACGACGACGACGACGACGGGAAGGCGTCGTCTTCGAACGCTTCGAAACGACTCCTATGTGCGAAAAAAAGAGCGTCTTCGTCAAAATCGATTCGGCGTTCCAGCGACGGCGCTCGTGACGTCCGTGGTACACAAACTCCGCGAAGCGTCTCGAGCGTTGATCGACCACTTGAGCAAAGGAAGAGACGAGGCCGAACGGATATTCGAGAAGAT
>Ga0182095_1734191_pt1 | contig 11477 bp, 6 predicted proteins | sample 041ome_19_FD_127784 | JGI IMG/M metagenome (GOLD analysis project Ga0182095, IMG submission 127784) | Metatranscriptome of coastal salt marsh microbial communities from the Groves Creek Marsh, Georgia, USA - 041412BS metaT (Metagenome... | ecosystem: Environmental > Aquatic > Marine > Intertidal...
CATCAAAGTTGATTCTTCTCAACACAAGGGCATGCCGTACTTGGTGTACCAAGGTAGAACTGGCGTCGTCTGGGATGTTACTCCGCACGCGGTTGGTGTCGAGGTGAACAAGCAAGTCGGTGGTAGAATCATCCGCAAAAGACTTCACATCCGCTACGAGCACGTGCAACACTCTCGATGCAGAGAAGATTTCTTAGCGAGAAGAAAGGCGAACGACGAGGCGCACGCCGCGGCGAAGAAGGCGGGCAAGAAGATTGTGACTAAGAGAGCGCCGGTGGGTTTGCCGAGAGAGGGCTTTACTTTGGAGAACGTCAAGACGGAGATCTTGACGCCGATCCCGTACGATATCGTCAGAGAAGGTGTGCAGCTTTAAGTTTTATGTATGTATGTATATACGCATAGAGAAAAACTATAGTAGAGAGAAAGAGTTTTCGCGGGAAGAATGGAACCGTTTTCTTTCGAGCGACTAGCGCTTAAACAGAACGGGGAAAAGAGCAGACGAGAAGCACGCGGGACGGATGGCATTGCACGACGCCAAGAGAGGGAGAGAGAGAGAGAGAGAGTATATAAAAACTTTTAGCATTGAAAAGAAAATTTTGTAGGACTAAAATTATAAACAAAACTTTTTTGTATACATCACACACCCCGCATGCGAAAACCAATACGTAGAAGAAACGCTCGTGACACAAAAAATACAGCTCGAGAGAAAAAAAAGAAAGCATGTCACCCAAAATACTTTCACCATCATCTTCACCCGAAGAAGATGGCGAGGACGAAAAGAGATATGAGGAAGAGGAGAAGGAAGAGGAGGAGGAGATCGAGATTTGCGCCGGTCAAGGGCGGTTAAAGTTTCTCTCACGAGGAGCAGCAAAAACGACGGGAGTAACGCCTTCTTTCAACAAACTGAGAGAAGGAAACTCAGTCGTTCTTCATGTGAAAGATTTGTGCGAATACGCCGACGAAGAGAACACCGACGACGAGGAAGCGAGTAAAGTGCCATGGGTGGAGCATAAATACGCGATTGGAGATGGAACTCGTCCGGAAGGATTGGATGAAGCGCTGTTAAAAATGAAAGTGAACGATGTTGCCGAAGTGAAAATTGACCCATTCTCTCAATATCAGTTATGCGACGCGCTTTTACCAGAGACGCAAACGATTGGTTTTACCGCATTATTCGTGGTTAAAGTGGTTGAAGTTACCAACGAGAGCGTTACCGACGATAAGTTTGCGATGTCGCACAGAGAACGGTTGGAGTATGGCGAGAAAATGTTGGAGCGCGGCCGCATGTTGTATCAAACGAAACGGTATCGCCGAGCAAAACTCATCTGGGATAAAGGCGCGGATGTCTTTTCATTGATAGAACCGCAAGGTGAATTCGATAAAGATGGAGAAAAGAGGAACAAGGAGTCGTTTACAATCTCGCACAAGATTTATAACAATCTCGCAATGTTACATTTGAAGATGGAAAATTATGTGGAGGCAGAAGCGTTCGCTTCAGATTCTTTGGATTGCGAGAAGAATAACGTCAAGGCGCTCATGCGAAGAGCAAAGGCACGTTTGGAATTGCTGAAATGGGACGAAGCAGAAAAAGATATGGATACCGCATTACAACGCGAAGAAAAATCGACCGAATCGAACGTCGAAAAGTTAAAGCGCGAACTCGCTCCGCTCCGGAAAAAATTACAACTTCTCCGCAAACAACAAGATCTGAAAGATAAACGAGATGGGTTCGGCAACGTCTTCAAAAAAAGCGAAAAGAAGAGGTATTACAGAGACGACGAGTTTGCGAAAGAGAACGAAGCGTTTCCGTGCAAAGAGTTGACGACTACTCAGCTGGATTGGGACGAAGAATTCGCAAAAATCGATATAGAAGAGGCAGAAGCGGTCAGATGGAAAGGATTGAAAGAACGCGAATACAAATACAACTTACTGCGATTCGCAAACGATCCGGACATGTACATGAAGAATAACGCATAATAATAATAATAATTGATAACGATTTACTGGTGATGACAATATTAAGTTCGTACTTTAATTACACTATTCTTCTCTCGCACTCATCGTTTTAGTCTTCTTTCTTGTCTAAACCCAAAAGCGTTGGCGTTCCTGGAAACTCAAACTTAACGTGCGTGGTTGTCAGTTTACTTGATCCGGCGGTATCGAACAACCACTCGGCATCTTTAACCATTGCCGCCGGTATCGACCCGTCCGTTTTATTCGCATCTTCTAAGATGTGTTTCGCCATCTCTGCTTTCCCTTCACCTACCGCGGCAAACACTTTCCGTTTCGCCATATTCACCACTGGCATAGAAAACGTTATGCGTTCCGGAGGCGGTTTCGGCGAATCCGAAATTGGTAAAATCCATCGCTCGTCGTTCACTTTCACCAGCGAATGGTTCGGAAATAACGAACAAATGTGCCCATCCGGCCCAAAACCTAACAATAACAAATCAAACATCGGCAATCCACCTTCCCCTCTCGGTAAAATTGCCTCCGACAAACTCTTCAACTCTTTATCGTAAGCCTCGGCTGACTTTGCGCTCGCGCCTTCATTTGTGTCGTATAAACCGTCGTCGATGGCGTGTAAGTTCTCTCTGGGAATCGGCACGTCCTTAAATAACGCCTCGTACGCGCCACCAAAGTTACTCTCTGGATCATCTAAAGGTACGCACCTTTCGTCCACCCAGAACACGTGCCATTTATCCCACTCAATTTTCTTTTTCTTCTCCCCGTCGTCTTTCCCGCCGTCGTCCTCCTCCTCCTTCAATCCGGAGAGCATTTTAATCAAACTCCCGCCGGCTAATCCGAGCGTGAAATATCCTCTCTCTTCGATTGCAACTCGCGCGCTTTCCGCCGTCAACTCCGCGATCGCTTTCGATACTAACTCTGGGGTGTAATAAATCGTGCACTCGGGTGCTCCGTCCGGTTTCGGCGTCGATTCAAAGTTTTCCATTTTTATTATTTTTCTCTTCTTCTTCTGAAAAATCGCGCAACGAGAATTCTTCTTCTTCTTTGTCGTCAAATTCGTCGAATTCGTCGACGATGTGATGATGCGGCCGGTAAAAAAAGCAGTTCCTCGCGCAGTGGTTAAACTCGAGATCATCGACGCTTAGATTTCGTTCGCGTCGTTTTCTTTGAGGTTGTGTTATTTAAAAATAACGCTCGCTAGAGTGTGGTTGGTGGTTGAACTGTAATCGCAAGATATTTTTTTTTTGATGGTGTTTGTTCTTTTTGACTTTTTGTTTCGATGCGTTTGTTTGTTGTTGTTGTTGTGGGAGAAAAATGCTCTCTGGGAGAAAAATCAAATCGTCACAGAAAAAACCATCCACCCACGTACACGTAAAGAGAGAGAGAGAGAGAGAGAAAAAAATGAGCCAAGCGGCAAAAAAATTGATTCCGCTGCTGGACAGAGTTTTAGTGGAGAGAGCAGTCGCGGCGACGAAAACGAGCGGGGGGATTTTGTTGCCAGAAACCGTCGGGAGTAAAGTGCGTTTTTTGGTTTCTCTCTCAGTTGTTGTTGATTTCTTCTTTTTCCTTCTTTTTTTTTTTCCTCCGCTTCTTCAGGCTCTCTCTCTCGTCGTCGTTTTCGTCGTCCTCTCTGGTCTTATGTGTTGAGAGCGAGTGCGAGCGCGCCGCGAGCGTTTTGGGGGGGAATTATTTAACTCGTTCGAACGAAACGAATGGAACGGTGTTGTTATTGTGCGCGTGATTGACGAATGCGATTTTTCTCAACTCTTCTCTTGATGTTTCTCTCCTCTAAATATACAGCTCAACGCCGGCGTAGTAGTTGCCGTCGGACCGGGACGACCGAGTCCCATGGACGGGAAAATCATTCCAAACGGTACGTTACTATTTTCCATCCTTACATCACGCGTCTTACTCATCACACACGTAGGCGTCAAAGCCGGCGATAGAGTCTTGCTCCCGGAGTTTGGCGGTCAAGCCGTCAAGCTCGACGAAGGCCCGCAAAAGAAAGAGTTCCTCTTGTTTAGAGACGAGGAGATTCTCGGCATATTACAGGATTAGCTTTTAAAAGATATATACTACGTAGCATTGTGTGTGTGTGTGTGAGAAAGAGAGAGATACTTATTTAAAATTGCTTGAGAATAATGACGCTCCTTTTGAGAGAATATAATGTAGAAGATAGGGAGATCGCATACGTCCAAACCTGTACATAGCGTTGAGCGCGCGCGCGTTTTTGGGGTGCTCACCTCTGGTCTCTTTTTTTTCTTCTTTTCTCTCTTTTCTTCTCTCTTTCGTGTTTTTGGCGCCAGAAAATTGAAAATGACTTTCTCTCCTTCGCGGAAAGCGAAAGCGTCTTCCGCGAAGAAGCGGAAAGAGACGATGACGTCTAGCAAACGCTCGAAAGGAGATGAGCTCAATAACGACGACGACGACGACGACGATAAGAAGAAGAGGAAGAAGAAGACGACGACGAAGAAACGAGTCGACGACGAAGAAAAACTGGAGGAGGAAAAAACGAAAATCAAATCTCGCAGAAATCAGAAAAATCGAGAGGAGGAGGAAGAGAAATCTCAACCGACGAGGACGTTGGCCGTCGCCGACGATGAAGAGAAGACGAAGAGAGAAAAAGGAGAAGAAGAAGAAGAAGAAGAAAAAGAGAAGAAGATATCGCCGAGAGAATGGTTCGCGCTGTTGGAAGATTCCTCTTCGCGATATCGAGAGCACTTAGAGCGTTTGAAATACGACCCAGAGGCTGAGGAGGAGATGGAGAAAGAGGAGGAGGAAGATATCGGAGAAAAGAAGAAGAGCGAGAAAAACGAAGAGGGAATAAATAAACAGCGACAAAATCGAAGCAAAGAAGAAATGATATCGCCGTACGACGCGTTAGATTCCGGAAGTCTTTTGTTTGAAGACATGTGGAACGTGCGATCGAGAGCGATGGAGGAGTACGCGGTAGTTACTCCTGAAACTTCGTTCGCTTTAATCGAGGACGCGAATCCTGCGACTCTTTCGGCGCTGACAGGCACAGCGAGGGAACGACTGAAGAAAATCATCAAAGACAACGAGAAAAAAGAAGACGGAGACGAAGCAGCGATCAAAGAATTCAACGGAATCAAAACGTTAGAAGAGTTTTTAGTGCAAAAGAAGTCGCAATTGTCCAAGATTTTGGACCCGGTGTGTCATTATTCAGCGAGTAATTTAGCCTTGAAGGAACCGACAACAAGCGAACAACTCAGTCGGTTACCGCACGAGCGCTGGTTTACTAAAATCCATTACAGAGAATCCACGACCGAGGAACGCGTTGAGAGATTAAAAATGATTGCGTACGTCTTAAACTTAAAGTTGCCGAGTGAGGTGTGTCAGAAGAGAACCTCGAGTGCAATTCGAGGATTTCAAGGACAAATGAAGGAAGTGTTGACGCGTTTAAAATCTCTCGCGTTTGCGTGCGCCAGACACGAATTGTTCGAGATCGTAGGGTTTCTTACAGAGTCAAACTTAGTCACAAAAGAAATGACGAACAACAAGGCGAGAGAACGTACGCTTCAAAACGCGCAGATTGTAACCGCCATAATTTCAGTCATGATCAGTTTACTAGCCGAAAGTAACGAAAAAGCGTTTCAGGCTTGGCAAAAGTTAGAATACTCGGGAGGCGTATCTGCAAGCGCGGTGGCGAAAAAGATAAATCGCAACGTATGGGGGGACATTAAATTAGATTTCGACAACTTGAAAAGGTTGGCACGAATTTTACGCAAGAAATTGCACGCGAGAAATACGATAACGACGCCCGAGATCGCAACAAATAAGAAAGGAGAGGGAGCGCCCGGTAAAAGATCGTTATCACCGATGGTGGTGGGCGGCGGCAAAGAGCCCGACGACGACGACGACGACGGCGGCGACGACGACTTAGAGAGGATGGAACACGACCAAGTGATGAAAGGAAAAACGTATTATACAGGAGATGGAACAAAGCAGCAGCAACAGCAACAACAGCAACAACAACAAACAAATACGACGAAGATAACCACGGGATCTCTTTTGACGCACTACTCGTATTTGTCTGAGAGTAGCGATATGATTTTGGAGGATAGTGATATTATAGGTCGATGCATCTATTCCATGCCAATTATTTCGTTCGCGGTTTCGCGGTTTCGGGCATTTCGTTGGAAGGAAACCGCGGAAGGTACCAAAATAAATAAAGCTTTCGTTGAAGTTTTCAAGCTAGGCCATGACGTCATTTCTCGCTTGAGCGCAATTGCAGGAGATATGTACGGCGCGATGTCTCCACAAACTTTACAGGAGGCAATTTTCACCTCCGGAGAAGAGGTGATAGTAGCAGACAACTTATCCAGATGGTATGCGCCCGATTTTATCGAGAGCAAAGAGATGTACTTCTACTCCGAGAGCATACAGATGCCGGTTACATACGACCGGTGGATATTGATGCCGCACGTGGAGAGGAGATCTGCGTTTTGCCACAAACTCGTTGCTTTCTTCGTAGCAGCACACGACGCAGAGTTACCATCGCCTCGAACAGATATCTGCCGCACGTTGTGCGTCTTGAAGTATCACAAACACTTAGTTAATATCATCAAACGCGACCTCGTGGATCGATTATTCGCAACGGTAAAATCTCTCGGTATAGAGGAAAGTGGGAATGTTGAAGCAGCATCGTTAGCATCGTTAGCAGTATTGTTACCAATGCGAGAGTTTCCAGGACAATACGGATCGGAGAACCATCAAATTCTCTACAAGTTGACCGCAAAGTTGAACATTTTGAAAGAAATGGCGAGAGGCTCGACGCCGACTATAATTTTCGGATTTGACAGAATAAAGAATAATTACGAAGAGTGCGCGATGCTCATTGTCAAAGAGACAAACATTTTACCGATAATGCTTCAGCTCTTGGGCGATATACCGCCCGATGCAATCATGATGCAGAAAGCAACTGGTGGTCGCCGTTCCATCGCACTCGACCTCGAGTTAGCATCGTTGTTTGAAGCTTTATGCGAGAAAAAGCAAGTTCGCGAGGAGGTGCTGAACTACGAGGAGGGTGCATTCGTACCATTAGTTGTGACGAGACTGCTCGATATGCTGTCACCGTCTTCGTCTTCCACAATTACCTCCTCGTCAACTGCGAACAATGCCATCAAGCAGCTCGAGACGTACGAATACGCCATGTGTGCCTCTCCGACGTACTGGATGAAGAAGTCTGTAAAAGAACGAGCGAACTTGAAGAATAATCTACCCAGGCCGGGAGTGGGTTCTTATCAAACGCTGAAGAAAGGTACCATAACGGCAGAAATAATTCAATACGTTTCAGAATGCGTCGCGAACATGAACGGGAAAATTGTTGAGATCAACAAAGAGTTGGATAAGCGCGACTTCTCCTCGGTTTTGTTGAAATTGCTTGAACGAAAAGAAGCTAGCGTGAAAGAATCCGTTTCGGCAGCGATTATTGCCATGGATGAACACAAGAAAATAATAGGAAAGATTGAAAAATTCGTCGAAAACTTATGGAGAGATCGGGCGCGAGTGCTCACTTCATCTGAACGAGACGCGTTGAAATCTATGATGCGCTCTATCACGGAGTTAGTGAAGGAAACTCCAACTGTACCAGACGTCATCGACCGAGTCGTCAGCCGAACTCGCACGATTAGATGGATGGAGAGAATCTTGCGAGAATCAGAAGAACATATTTACGATAATCTGAAGAACACCGAGAAAGGAATGGCTTCTTTGAAATCATTCGAGGAAGAATGCGGCACGGGAAGCTTAGTTAAGTGGAATGATGTCATTGAGTGCCACGATTTGGAAAACGCGTTCATACAGGTCGTCTCATGTGTAACCCCGGAAGTCTTAAAGTTTCGTAATTACTACGACGAGGAAGACCAAAACAATATGAGGAAGACCAAGTTGTATAAGGCCATTCGCGTTTATGTGCGATTATTTCGCGCGAAAGTCGCTGTCGGCTCTCTCGGGTTACCGGAGGGAACCCTCAGCAACGAGGTGTATCCAAACGATCCCACGTTTCTAGCAACTGGAAAGCACCCTTCGGTGCTCGAATTGAATTTAGCAGAAACAATGATATCTGCACTCGCGAATTTGCGCTTAGAAGATGCTTGCGACGTTATGGTTGAAGAAGGAATGGTTGAAAGCGTGAAATCGTTGATAGAAGTTCTTGGTGAGATCAACGATCGAGTAGCAATTTTGTTAGATGCTGTGAAAGATGAAAAGGATCCGCGCATTATTTCCGTCTCGGACGTGCTGAAAGAAGCCTGTTACTGCATGAGTTTATTGGCAAGTAAATCGTGTCATCAAGACCGCGTCGCAGACGCCGGTGTTATTCCAGTCTTGGTCAAGATAATTTCTGGCTTCAACTCAGAGCAAAAGGAAAAACCGCAAGATCCAGTCGCCATCACTTCTTCTGTCGCGAGACGCGCCGCGGACGCCATCACGAACCTTGCGCATGAAAATCACGCCATCAAATCCACCGTACGACACGACGGTGGTATTCCACCATTAATTTCCTTGTTAAATTGCGTGCATGACGTGAAAGTGCAACGCGCCGCCGCTGCCGCGTTGAGAACATTGGCATTTAAGAATCCTGAGAACAAAAACCAAATCGTTGAAGAAGGCGCATTGAAAATGCTTCTTTTCATGGTCCGCTCGGAAGATTCTTCGGTCCACAAAGAAGCCGTTGGTGTGATTGGAAATCTCGTTCATTCGAGTCTACCGATAAAGAAACGAGTATTGGACGAAGGCGCTTTACAGCCAGTCATTGGTTTGTTATCTTCCTCGTGTCTTGAATCGCAACGAGAGGCTGCTTTGTTGCTCGGTCAATTTGCCGCTACAGAGCCCAAAGATTATAACATGACCCGAATCGTCCAGAGAGGTGCCATCGTACCTTTAGTCGAGATGCTGAAGAACTTAGATCCAGGCTTACGCGAAATGGCCGCGTTCGCTTTGGGAAGACTCGCGCAAAATGCAGATAATCAAATCGGCATTTGCTTTGGTGCCGGTCTCGGTCCTCTCCTGAAACTTCTGGATTCCAACATCGATGACATCATGATGCACTTACGAGAAACAAATAGCTCGGCTAAAAAGCCAGACTCCGAGCTAAAAGGCGACGCGAGACGATACGTGGAGAATTTACAACACAACGCAGCCTTTGCTTTGTACGGATTATCGGACAACGAGGATAATGTGCACGTAATCATCGCGGAAGGCTCGGTGCAACGGTTCCGCGACGCCAACAACACTCTTCTCTTGGAGGCATCCAAAACGTGCGTGGAAAAAACGTTGCAACGTTTGGAAGAGAAACTGACGTCGGATAAAAACAAAAAATGTCGCGAGTATTTGCGATATCTAATGACGACCGAGCCGAAACATGCGAAGAAGTTTCGCATTGCCGTCGCTTTCGCGCACTTGTGCAATAAGAAAGACATGCAGGACATCTTTCTCGAATCTGGAGGTTTGAAAATATTGATCGACGTTCTTGTTAAGCACGCGTGGAACAAAACTGGGCACAAGACTGTCGAAAACGGAGTGTCTTTCAGCAGGCCTGGAACACATAACATTCAACCTCGGCGATACTTCTTGAAGTCGCTTGCGTATACGCCTTCGGGCGCGAGAAAAGAAGTCGCGTGGCATGAATTAGAGTCTTTCAATCCAGACAGTATCCCCATCAAGAAGAGCATCGCCGCGATTACAGAAAAATTAGCAAATGTCCAAAAAACGCACGGTCATTGCTTGACCGCTTCTTCGTTGCTCTCATCCGGAGCGACTGGAGCGAATGTGCGTGAAGCTGTAGATGCTATCACGAGCATCGTTGAAAAGACGAAGCGCGACGGTTTAGGCAACAGTGGACCGGAAGTTTCCTCAGAAGACGAGTTCATAGAACTTGACGACGATGACTACGACGACGCAGCACACGACATTGTGTCGAACAAGTACGTTTCGGAAATTTCTACTCAGATTTTTCCACAAGATAACACTGCGAACATATTCAATGAATGTTTTCAGATTGACGCGAGGGGTTTCCATAGAAGAGAAAGACTTTGGGACAATATGATATCCCCTTTAGTAGATGGTGATACACTGGAGCATTCAAAAAAGATGGAAATAAAAATGAAGTCTGATTTATGCAAGAACCTTGATTTATGCGACGTCGTGTTCACGACTTTGCGTGGTGCAAGTGAGTATCGTGTGCATCGAATTGCGCTCGCGCACACGAGCGAAAAGTTCTTGAAACTCATAGAAGCTGGTTGCTCGCACGTCAAAAGCACAAAAAGAAGAAAGAAGGACGAGGAAGTCTGTGGCGTGATTGTTGGCGAGGAGGAAGATCCCGGATGCACAATGATGGACGACGACGATGACGATGACGGTGAAGATGATGATAATGAAAAAGATAAAGTGTTGTGTCGAGTAAAGATCGATTGTTCCGAATTGGCCTTGAAGCAATTACTGCACTATTTGTACTTTGGAACATTCCTTGGGTTCCCGCCAGGCCCGTTCAACGAATCCTTGGCGGATTTGTACATTGAAGTGCTCAATGTAGCGCGAGAACACGACCTCGACGGCCTCGTTCGAGAAGTTGAACTGAGTTTCAAAAGCCTTTTCACCTTAAAAAACTACCTGAAAATCATGTATCACCCGGCGGTGATGGGAAAGTCGGAGGTGATTACTCAACTCGGCTGGCAGTATGCGTTTGAAAAGAAAAATGTGCACAGAATAGTCGAGCTCTACGGCCTGAACTACTACACAATGATGATGCACGATGACGAAGAAAAATTGACGACCTGGTTGTCCGACCGAATCAAAAACGCTCGCGATTTCACGCGAGGAGGCGACGAACAATCGGGCGGAGAACTCGAAGAGGATGGAGAAGGACCGGAAGAATCGGAAGTTTTTTAAGTTTTACGAAGAGGAAAAGGGCGGCGGAAGCCGAGAAACTCTCAAGGAAAAAGTAGGAATACTTTCTCTTTTAATAACAATAAGTTCTACTATAATGTGAAATGCTACTACATAAGAATACACAACGCGTTGTTTTCTCTCTTTTATCTACTTATATTTATATATATTTCGCCCGTAAAGCTTCCTCCTCCATTACGAGATGATGAGCGCTTTCTTCAACAACGAACCGGCGGTCTCCGAAGGCTGCGCCCCTTTCGCGATCCACTCCTTGATCGCCGGGGCGTTCAAGGAAGACTCCTTTTTGATCGGATCGTACCAGCCTAAGAATTCGATCGGTAATCCGTCGCGTCTCTTTTTGGAATCAATGGCAACTAATCTGTAAAACGCTTGGCGCTTTCTCCCCAAACGCGTAAAACGAATCACAACTCTGTTTTCAATCTTCAACGACGGAAACGGTTTCGCAGTTCTAATCGGCGCCTTGGCGGACAAGCCTTGCGTGGAGCACACGCTGTTTGAAAAATTCAATCGAGCAGGAGTGGACGTTGCGAACGACATTATTTCTGGTTGTTCGTACTACGGGCTAAAGTGACGATTTACGA
>Ga0182095_1457436_pt1 | contig 11459 bp, 12 predicted proteins | sample 041ome_19_FD_127784 | JGI IMG/M metagenome (GOLD analysis project Ga0182095, IMG submission 127784) | Metatranscriptome of coastal salt marsh microbial communities from the Groves Creek Marsh, Georgia, USA - 041412BS metaT (Metagenome... | ecosystem: Environmental > Aquatic > Marine > Intertidal...
AAAATTGCGTGGGCAACATAACCACGAAGCCCTTTGTTTTCAAGCGCTAATACGGCTGAAGCCATATCAGAGTTCAGCTTTTTTCATGCTGGGCGACCAAGCGGCCACAGTTTCTAGGCGGGTTAACCTACAAAGGCCTTTTCAACCACATATTCTGCGGGTTCTGAATTGGCGCCCTCGCGCAGACCATAGCCTTCGAGGATCTCTTTGATGTCTGTATTCAATCCAATCGATCCGCACACCATCGCGCGGTCTTTTTCTGGACCAAAATCTGATACGTCTAAATCGTCAAACAACGTCCCATCCTGGATCAGTGTTGTGATCCGCCCCATCTTGGGGCTTTTGTCGCGGGTAGTGGTTGGATAATAAGCCAACTTTTGTAGGTTATGCATACCCACCAATTCGGCCATTAATTCATCGCTTTTGACTTGATCCACCAATTGGCGACCATATTCCAATTCCGCGACTTCCCGACAGGTATGTGTCAGGATGATTTGGTCGTAATCTTCATAGGTTTGCGGTTCACGAATAAGCGAAGCAAATGGCGCAATTCCAGTGCCCGTTGCGAAAAACCACAGACGTTTTCCAGGCAGCAACGCATCATGCACCAATGTACCCACCGGTTTGGGGCGCAAAATAATCTGATCGCCTGATTTGATGTGCTGCAAACGACTAGTCAATGGGCCTTCTTGGACTTTAATCGAATAAAATTCTAATTCGTCATCCCATGCGGGTGATGCGATAGAATAGGCGCGCAAAAGCGGCTTTCCATCATCCTTCAATAAACCGATCATCACAAATTCACCGGATCGGAAACGCAGCGACTGTGGACGACTAACACGGAAGGAAAATAACCGATCTGTCCAATGTTTTACGTCAATGACCGTTTGTGCATCCGGTAGGGTTGGAAGTTTTCTGGCAGTCGTTGTTGTCACTGGCGTATACTCTGTCATGTTTAGTTGTCACATTGCTTTTACGCGGTTTTGATGGAATTTGCTAGGCGCTTTTGCGCAGACGCGTTTGATAATATTGCGATAACCAGTTTGATCGGCACAGTCACACAGCCTCTGGTTGACGCGGTGCAAGGGCCTTTGACAGATCAATGTCGTCAAACCCGCGCAGGTCTAAACCCACGAACATCCGCAAAGGAAGCAAATTCAATGGGCATGAGCATTAGGTTATCCCAATAATCGCCAATTGCAGTCAAATCTTGATCAGCAGAAATATCAAGCGCGCGTGTCGTTGCATTCAGGATGTCAGCGCCTGCGTGTATCATTTTTGGGTCGGGGTTTGAAAACCCCTTATTACTAATAATCATGTTGATGTACTATGCTAGTGAGGGCGATCTTGTTACGAAATGACAGTGGCATTCGGTTTTTGTGCGTCTCTAACAGCGGGTTGGTGTTGAATTCATTGCGGGTAGCGTCGTATTCGAAAAATTCGAGCTCTGGACGCTGGTTCCAGTGATACCTTTCGCGCTTAGTAATCACGTAGTCAAAGGCGATAAGCGCATTTTTCAATACGAATGTTTTTTGCAAATGAAAGCATGTATCAGGCGCATTCCGCAGTACCCAAAGCCAAAACTCGTTTATCACGCAGCGATAGATAGACAGTGTAATGTTCCATTTGTTTGATCCTCAGTTGACTTTATCCGTTTGTTGGGAATATTTCCTGAAATAAGAAATTTATCGCAGTAAATAAGAAACTTTGTTCTGTGTATTGGGTTGTTTTGAATTGTTGAGCCGAAAACGAGATGGAGCGCGAAAAAATGGTTCGTTTGGATGAAATAGATAGGAAAATTTTGCTTGAGCTGCAAAGCAACGCAAGTCAGTCTTTGGAGGAAATCGCCAAGAAAACGAACAGTTCCAAGACCCCAGTTTGGAATCGCATTCGCAAAATGCGCGATTCTGGGATCATTAAACAAAGTACAACACTATTGGATGCCGAAGCTTTGGGGTTTGAGGCGTGCTTTTTCGTGCTGATCCGAACCAGTGAACATGAGGCGAGTTGGCAAGCCGCATTTCTGCAGGCCTTGAATGATCGACCCGAAGTGCAAGAGGCCCACCGATTGGCGGGCGATATCGACTATATACTAAAAGTGCGCGTGAAAAACGCGCGGGCCTATGACAATTTCTATCAGGCCCTGATTTCAGAAGTGAAAGTGCACAATGTTACTGCGCTACTCTCGATGGAAGAAATCAAGAGCACGACTCAGCTACCGCTTTAGGTTTGTACCCAAAGCGCCTCAAGCCCGCGAAAGTGATAGACATTTGCGTATTTGGGCACTGTCGTAATGCGCAAGTTTGCATGCCGCTGAAACAGTGCCTTTAGCGCGATCTGCATTTCCATACGGGCCAGCGATGCGCCAAGGCAAAAATGGATGCCTGCGCCGAATGCATGATTTTTTTGCACCGTGCGTGTTGGATCAAAACTGTTTGGATTGTTCCAACGACTGGGGTCACGCCCTGAAGCGCCAATCACAAGGGTCACCTGATCCCCCCGCGATAGTCTGTGAGCGCCAACTGTTACGTTATTATAAACATAGCGTGTAAACATGTGTAGAGGCGGGTCAAATCGCAGAACTTCTTCTACCGTGCCTGCGATTGCGTCTGAGGTGAACCACGCAGGACGCGCGCCGTGTTCGATCAAGGTCTTAATTCCATTGCCCAGTGTGTGTACCGTTGCCTCATGTCCTGCGTTCAAAAGCAGAATGCAAGTGGTGACCACTTCGTCTCGGGTCAGGCGCTCGCCGTCCTCTTCAGCGGCAATTAGGTGGGAAATCAAATCGTCCTCGGGATTGTTACGGCGCTCTTCAATATAGGCCGCCATGAACGAAGAAAACTCGATAGAAGATTTTACGGCCTGATCTTCAAGTTCCGGTGTGCGGCGGGCCTGATACATCATGACCATATCATTCGACCAACGCAGCAAATCAGGTGCCATGCTTTCCGGAACGCCTAGCAATCGTGCGATGACAATTACAGGCACCTGCGTTGCATAGGTCGATAGGATATCAAAGGGGTCATTTGGGAAATTGTCTATCAGTGTATGGCACAGATTTTCAATTTCGGGGCCGAGTGCCGCGATGCGACGCGAGGTGAACGCATGTAAAACCATTTTGCGTAATTGAGTATGGCGTGGAGGTTCCAGCTCCAGCATAGAATGTGCTTCGATATCGTAAAATGGTTGTAGGCGTTTTGGGATTTTTAAATTTTCTATTTTAATAGTTTCGCGCCCTAATGATTTATTTTTAAATAGTTTATCAATTTCACTATAGGAAAAAACAGCAGGCATACTATAATCCTGCCAATAGGCTATATCTCCCCGAATTCTATCATATACTGTATATGGATTTTGCACAAATGCAAGATCAGTTGGGGATTGGCTGAATATATGCATGGTTGATGCCAGTCTGTTTTGTTAATTAAGCCCGCGCCAACGCCTTGATGATTGGAACGAAATCATTGGCAGTCAGGCTCGCGCCACCGACCAGTGCACCGTCCACATCAGACACTGAAAAAATGTCGTCCGCATTCGATTCCTTGACCGATCCGCCATAGAGCAATCTGATGTTGTGCGCATCTGCACCAAGTGTCGATAGCAGTTCAGCTCGCATGAACCGATGCGCCTCATCAATCTGTTCTAGTGTTGGAACAAGACCCGTTCCAATCGCCCAAACGGGTTCATAGGCAATCACAGTGTTCTGTGATGTGGCCCCAATGGGAATAGATCCAGACATCTGTTGGCCAAGAACACTCAATGTTTCGCCTGCTTCTCGTTCGTCCAGAGTTTCGCCAATACAGACGATTGCAGTCAATCCGGCCGTAAGCGCTGTTTCTGCTTTGGTTTTTACTATACCGTCTGTTTCGCAGTGATCTGTTCTACGTTCAGAGTGGCCAACGATAACATAGGTCGCACCCGCGTCTGCGATCTGCATGGCCGAAATATCACCCGTGTGCGCGCCAGATGCTGTCACATGACAGTCCTGCGCACCAATTTCGATTTGCCCGCGAATGTCACATGCGGAAATCAAAAGGGGTGCGGGCGGGCAAATGATAACCTTAGGATCAGTGTCATTAACTGCTGCATTGATGGCCGCTACCTCAGATAAGCTCGTCCGAGTTCCGTTCATTTTCCAGTTTCCTGCGGCGAGTTTACGCATCTTTATCTCCTTTGGTGGGGGGCACCTTGTCTTCTAATCTTTCCCTAGGTATTGCCCATTCTGACCCATGGATGCAAGAGAGTGTTAATGATCCCCAAAATTGATTTGCAGGCGTTAATCGCCAATGATCCGCGCGCAAGTCGCGATCTATTGGCAGGGATCCAAGAGCATGGATTTTTGATCGTGCGAAACACATCACTGTCTGCGGCAGATGTGGTGCAAGTTACCGATATGTATCGACAGTTCTTCCATTTGCCAGGGTCGGAAAAAGAACGGGTCAGCATGGCGAAAACAGGATCAAACCGTGGTTGGGGTGCCTCGGGCAGTGAACAGGTCGATCCAAACGCAAACCCCGATTACAAAGAGGTGTTTGATAGCGGCTTTGTGCCTTCACCTATGCACCCCTATGCCGCGCACAGCGTTTATGCGACTAATCAATGGCCAACGCTGCCTGAAGAATTTGAGGGTATCATTAAAAATTATTACACCGCTGCAATGCGGGTTGCGATCGATGTACTCCTGGCAATCGCAGGTGTGTTGAATTTGGACCGTGATTATTTCATTGATAGATTTTCGCATCCCATGGCCCTGTTGCGCGGCAATTATTATCCTACACGTCCTGATTGGGCAGGGGATAAAGATTTTGGGATAGCTGCACACACAGATTATGGGTGTGTCACATTGCTTGCCACAGATGGGGTTGGCGGACTTGAGGCGCAAAGTCGTGATGGTAAGTGGGTTTCTGTTGTTGCGGAGCCAGGCGAATTTATCATCAACTTTGGTGAAATGCTGCAAATGTGGACAGATGGCGCTGTGCGCGAAACACCACATCGTGTGCGTGGCAGCGAACAGGACCGCATTTCAGTTCCACTATTCTTGAACCCAAATTATGATACCAACGTTGCCCCCTTCGGGTCAGGGCAAAACATCCATGCAGGCGACCACCTTACGCGACGGTTTCAAGAAACCTACGTACATTTGAAGTCGGCGTGATCACATACCTTCGAATTTGATTGATTCACCACATCCGCATGCTTCGACAACATTTGGGTTATTAAACTTAAACCCAGATTCCAGTAGGCTAGTTTCATAGTCGATCTGTGTACCAAACAAGAACATTTGTGCCATCGGTGCGATAATCACGCGCACGCCATCCTGCTCAACCACTTCGTCATGTGCGTCTGGGCCATCCACATAATCTAGGGTGTATTCCATTCCTGCGCATCCACCCTTTTTCACGCCAAGCTTCAAACCCCAATGACCATTTTTGTCCATCAATTTTTGGATCTGCCCGACAGCTGCTGGGGTCAATGTGACAGGGGGATTTCCGGGCATGCCAAACATTACATAAATCCTAGTTCTAAGCGCGCTTCATCTGACATCATATCCATGCCCCAGGGTGGATCCCAAGTTAGTTCAACCTCGACCGATTTCACGCCTGCAACGGGTTCAATCGCGTCGTTTAACCAACCGGGCATTTCACCTGCCACAGGACATCCAGGTGCCGTTAGCGTCATGATCAAACGAACATCATTTTCCGCATTAATATCAATCGTGTACACCAAACCCAAATCATAAATGTTGACTGGTATTTCAGGGTCATAAACCGTACGACATGCCTCAACCACGGCATTAAAGAGTGGATGATCAGTAGATGACGGTTCAATCAATGGTGTACCTTCTAGAGGCGGATTGGGATGTGTCATTGTGTGTTTAGTCCTGTTTCCTGACAAAACATATAAGGAATTGTTTTCGCGGCGTCCAGAGGGGCAGGGCGTAGTTATTCACCCAAGGGGTTGCTGCCTGGCAGGGATAGATTGGCCACCTGTTCCGCAATCGGTGCGGTGTTCAATGGATGTAAACTTGATGAAATGTTTTCACATTCGGCTAAGGCTTTCCATACTGTGTCGCGATAGATTTCCAATCCAGAAAACCTTGCCTTATACCCCATCTTTGGACTATCTGGCACCCAATACCCCAAGTAAACATAGGGAAGGTCTAATTCTCGGGCCATTTTGATGTGATCCAAAATCAAATAAGTGCCGATGGAGCGATCCGAAAGTTCTGGGTCGAAAAACGAATACACCATTGATAGTCCATCGTTTAAAACATCTGTCAAACACACGGCCTTTAGTTCGTCATGCTGTTCGTATTCTATAACCCTTGTGCGGATGGGGGTTTCTTCAATCATGGCCGCAAATTCAAACACATCCATATCTGCCATTCCGCCATCTGCATGACGTGTCTCCAAATATGTTCTAAACAAATCATATTGCTCTTCTGTGGCCCAAGGTGAATTTGTGCGGCGTGCCAAATCCATGTTCTTCTTATCGACCCGTTTCTGAGATTTGCTTATTTCAAATTTAGAAATATCAATGCGCGCTGACATACAGGCCGCGCATTCCACGCAAGACGGACGATATAATACGTTTTGTGATCGTCGAAATCCCTGTTTTGACAAGGTGTCATTAAGATCTTGGGCGCGATCACCATGCAGGGCAGTAAATAATTTACGTTCTTGCCGACCCTCAAGATACGGGCAGGTTTGCGGTGCAGTTACGTAAAACTGCGGTGCTATGGGTAAGGTGTGGCGCATGCAGGAAGCCTAACAAGACTTGGATTACTTGGCAATGCGCCAGTTATAATCGAAGTGCAATGTTAGTATAGGATATGCTTGCGGTTCAACATTACAGTTCCGATTACCATATCCTTCAGGGTTTTACGATCAACTCGCGTGGCCATCATACCGATTTATAAGAGTTGAATCAAAACAAATGCGTAGGACACATAAAGGCCAATGGTGTGAAAAATCCACGTGACGGAATCCAACCTGTGACCCTAGGGTTGGGAGCACAGTTGTATTATGCCCTTTCTATTCCGTCAGCTTTGGCCTTGCGGTTGCCTCTTTTATAAAGTCATCCAATTCTATGCGGTGTTTGGCTTGGCGTAGGCGCTCGAGAACAGCTTTAAACTCTTCTTTTTCGTTTACCAACTGAGTCAGTTTATCATCCTTATACTCATTAAAGGCTTGGTTGCCTGTCGGGCGCATTGTCTTGAAATACGTTGAACGTGAATAGAATTGTGATTTTCCAAACATTTTTTTATTCCAAATTATGTAAGCAAAAAGAGCTAGGCCGACTTGCCAAAAAATAAAGCCTGAGATCATGGTGGCGATCCATGCGCCCTTACATTTTCGGTCAAGCCATCTCCCAGAGCTTTCAAACCAAGATGATCTCGCACACCCTGCAGCAGATTCATCGGTTGACGTCATTTTTTGCTATCAAAATGAATATGAAGCTATTTCACATTGCAGCACCCAAGGGAAAATGTTCCGCATTTTTACATTTTTGTATTTAATTTATGACATCAGATACCTGTGCAGAAATTTTATGTGCAATTAAGGTGAGTTCGATGCTGAAAACATGCTTCACTGTTTCCGCAGCAACCCAAATTACATTAAATTTCAACAGTATTTCGTCTAACTATACAGGGCAGGAAGTTTTATGAACCAAGGGAGATACGCCACCAATTGAAAATCCCGTGGCCCTACGAATCAACGCCGCGTCCGCCTTAGTAAGTGTTGTCTCGACAATCGCCTCTGATTTTCTAAGATTGACATAATGTCCACCGGCAGTGATCAGTAGGATGAACGGAACTGTTTCAGAAATTTGAAAATAATGGATTTCCCAATTTGGTCGACCTCGCATCCAACGGCATCTGCCGCCATTTCCGCCATTATTGCACCCTGAGTTTCGCAAACTGTGTCCTCTAGGCCTAATTCGGCCAATGCGGCTTTGACACGTCTCAGACTTTTGCTCATGCTACCCTCATTCATCTAAGAATAAGATTGAAAGACCCATATGCATTTTGCAACTGCAATCACTGAAGCTCCAGACGTTTATGATTACGACGTCTATGAGGAAATAAAGCTGCAGTTTGGAGGTGTGGAGCCAGATCTGAGACATCTTTTGGGGGCAGTCGCAAGTGTTAGTCCGTTTTTGGCTGATCTTGTGCGAAAAGAGGATGCATGGTTGCGCAGGCGGCTCGACACGTGCGAAATTGATCACCCTGTCGAAATTGAAAATACCGATGACCTTGGTGCCGCTTTGCGGCGTGCAAAACGCCGTTTGGCCCTATGGACAGCATTGTGTGATTTGTCTGGCATCTGGCAAGTAGAACAGGTTTGCGGCACGCTGACGGATTTTGCTGATCGTGCGGTGCAATGCGCGTTTGATCATGCAATTTCACAACAAATCGCACGCGGCAGATTACCGGGGTTGGCGCGGGATGCACATCCACGCGACACCGGATTGTTCGTGTTGGCCATGGGCAAAAGGGGCGCAGGTGAATTAAACTATTCCTCTGATATTGATCTTATTTGCCTCTTTGATGAGGGGCGTTTTCCCGTGAACGATTTTTTTGACGCACGGGCTGCTTTGATCAAGGCCACGCGTGCCGCGACGGCCCTGTTAAATGATATTACTAGCGACGGATACGTGTTCCGCACTGATTTACGTTTGCGTCCTGATCCCGCCGTCACACCCGTTTGTATGGGGGTTGAGGCTGCAGAACGGTATTACGAAAGTCTTGGACGCACATGGGAACGCGCGGCCTACATCAAGGCGCGTGTTTGCGCCGGTGATCAGTTCGCAGGAGAGGCATTCTTGAAATCAATGCATCCCTTTGTGTGGCGCAAGCATTTGGATTTCGCTGCAATCCAAGATGCCCATGCCATGCGATTAGGGTATCGTGAAAAAATCGGTCAAAGCCGAATAACCACTATTTCAGGTCACAACGTAAAATTGGGATTGGGTGGAATACGTGAGATTGAATTTTTTACCCAAACCCAACAATTGATCGCAGGAGGACGCGATCCCGATTTGCGGGTGCGAGGTACTAAGGAAGGTTTGCAACAACTGGCTGCCAAGGGATGGATCACCGTTGATTTAGCCGATGACCTTTCGCATTATTATCGTGATCATCGGAAATTGGAACATCGCTTGCAAATGGTATATGATGCACAAACCCACGATCTGCCGTCAACTGATGCGGGGTTTACTCGTTTGGCTGCGATGATGAATGCAGCGCCCTCAGAATTGAAGACTGCGTTGAAGGATCGGTTTGAAGCTGTCCACGATCTTACTGAGGGTTTTTTTGCAAAATCACACGCACCAGAAACTGCAGGGGCAGAAGAAACTGCGGATGAGGAAAAAATCACGCAAAGTTGGCCCAGTTACCCCGCCTTGCGCAGCGAGCGTGCGTATACTCTGTTTCAAGAGTTGCGTCCTGAATTGTTGACGCGTTTACGTGCCGCGTCTTTTCCTGATCAGGCTTTTGTGGCGTTTGACAGCTTTCTGTCGAAACTGCCTGCAGGCGTTCAATTGTTTTCTTTGTTCCGTGCCAATCCGCAAATGATTGATTTGTTGATCGATATTCTTGGCACCGCGCCAAGTCTGTCAGAATATCTTTCGCAAAATGTACAAGTTTTGGATGCAGTGATTGGAGGTAGCTTTTGGGATGATTGGCCAGGCGAAGTGGATCTGCGCACTCAACTCATTCAGCGTTTAGCGGCAGAAACAGATTATGAACGTCAATTGGATTTGTCTCGAAGGTGGAGCAAAGAATGGCATTTTCGCATTGGCGTGCATGTTTTGCGACGCCTTATTGATGCGGAACAAGCGGGGCGGGAATATGCCGATTTGGCGCGGGCGACGCTGGGTGGCATTTGGCCCAGTGTCTGCGCTGAGTTTGCGCGCAAACATGGCTCGATGCCTGGCCGAGGGGCGGTTGTTTTGGGCATGGGGTCGCTGGGCGCTGGGCGCCTGCATGTACATTCGGATTTGGATGTTATTGTTATTTATGATGCAGATGGTGTCGAAACATCTGATGGACGTCGTCCATTACCCGCGCGCACCTATTATTCCCGGCTGACACAGGCATTAATCACCGCGATGACGGCTCCGATGTCCGAGGGGCGTTTGTACGAAATGGATATGCGGTTGCGTCCATCAGGGAACAAAGGTCCTGTTGCAACCTCCTGGACATCATTTCAGGATTATCAGCGAAATGAGGCATGGATTTGGGAACACCTTGCCCTAACACGCGCCACGGCCATAGTGGGGCCAGACGACCTGATCCGCGATATTGATGCATTTCGCGTGGCCTTAGCCGATATACGCAATTTTGAAACAGTCGCGCCTGCATTGTCGAAAATGCGCGCACGGATTTTCTCGGTCAAGTCAGATCGCAGTGCGTGGGATTTTAAGATTGGGCCTGGTCGCCTTCAAGATATCGAGCTGTTTTCGCAGATGGGCAGCTTGCTTGCAGGGAAAAGTGAGCAAAGTGTCGCCGTGGGGATCGCGGGGTTGGTTGATTTAGGCATAATTGATCAGGCACAGGGTGACACACTACAAACTGCCTATGAACAATTCTGGACGCTACAATTGGGCAGCAAGTTGTTAAGTGACGGCGCATTTGATCCTGAAATTGTCGGGGATGGCGGGCAAAGTTTTATTCTGGGCCTTAGCAAATCAGAGCAGCTCGACACAATGCAAAACAAAACTATGTTGCGCGAAACGGCGGCGCGTTCGATCATCGAAACGGTGTTGCCAGAGCCACAGGAGGACGTCGATGAAAGGGGATGAATTTGAGCCAAAGGGATTGATTTTCGAGGCCTATCGCATTGATGGGATCACGAAAAGTGAATGTCGAACCATCTTTCTGGATTGGGCTCTGAGCATTCCGATTGAGGCGGATCAAAAGTCGATGATCCAAGTTTTGCTGGATCGCCATGGGGCAGATGGCCATCCGATGAGCGAAGTTTTGAACGAAGGTTTGGCCTCGATTTCCGCTCCGAAACGACGGGGCGGCTGGCGCAGTCGAAATCGTACGCAAACGGATTTGAATTAACGAATTGTTAAATCTTAGTTTGCATCCCGTCGGTGTTTACTCCACGGATCATACAACCGCGACGCATGATGCAGCTTTGTTTGGTTAAACCCCGAACTTTGGTGCATCACTGTTTAACGGGGTAGGGCCGCGGCCTCGGCGGCCAATGCCTCGATCGCGGACCAATCTTTCGCTGCGATCAGGTCCTTGGGCGCAACCCAGCTTCCGCCAACACATAACGTGTTTGATAATCCCAAATATGTTGAGGCATTCGCGGGGGACACGCCCCCTGTTGGGCAGAATTTCACTTGTGGTAGAGGGGCGCCAATCGCCTTTAATGCGGGTGCGCCGCCGTTTGCTTCGGCTGGGAAAAACTTCTGCACGCGGTATCCGCGATCTAACAGGCGCA
>Ga0182095_1287255_pt1 | contig 11453 bp, 7 predicted proteins | sample 041ome_19_FD_127784 | JGI IMG/M metagenome (GOLD analysis project Ga0182095, IMG submission 127784) | Metatranscriptome of coastal salt marsh microbial communities from the Groves Creek Marsh, Georgia, USA - 041412BS metaT (Metagenome... | ecosystem: Environmental > Aquatic > Marine > Intertidal...
CGGGGGTGGCGGCGACGGCGGCGGCGGGTTCCTTGTCGGCGACGGCGGTGGCGGTGGAGCTACCCATCCCGGGGGCCTGTTCGGTGGGGGCGGTGAATTCGGTGGCGGCGATGGTAATGCTGGTGGTGGAGATGGAGGAGAAATGGGCCAGGACTTGCAGTCGGTTTGCACGTATTTACGTTCGCCCACATACGGGAGTGCGGCATCGACAACTTGCTGCTCTAATGCTGGAGTGAAACCATCCGGATAATAGAAGGTCGTGTACACAAACTCCCCTCTCGGATCTGCTTCAACCACTGGTTCATACACTCCCCACGTATCGTGCGTGCTGACACCAGTAGAGCAATTCGTTACCGTATCGATCGGTCCGACGTCCCCGATGCTTCCCGGCGTGGTCAACTTGGTGACGAGTGACCCGGAATCGCACGCGACATGAATTGCTTCTTTCGCGAGAGTGACATAGCTCTTCTCAGAATGCCTCAACGAAACAGATACCGAGCGAACGCCATCGAGTGGCGCGGCTTCCTTATCCGCCCGGGTGAGATCGTCGTCGCAAATAGCGCCCGCCCTTTTCTCGCAGCTGTACGGCTCTTGGTGAAACAAAACCTCAACAGCAACGCCAGCGTACGTATTTTCCCCAGTTTCATCCACAATACCCGTGACAGATACCGAGTTCACGATATCTTGCATGGCTCTGAGTATCCCTGGGTACAGGTCAGTCACGGTTGCGGTTGACGTCAAGCTGAACTTGCCAACAAACTGAGACGCCGTTTGTAACGGATCGCCGTGCATGAGAGGCTGCGCAGACGATTCACTCTTTACCGCACCAAGCGCTTTGGCAACGGTTGCAATCGAGTCCCTGTTTTGCTGTTGGCCCATTCCCGACATGGTCGAGCCCATATCGTGCTTGTATTGTAACCCGTACGGGAAAACGTTGAACATGCCTTGGAAAGAAGAATAAAATTCCAGGATTGGGTTCACGAATCGCTCCAATACAATCGGCGGTGGTGACAGGTTCCACGGCGGTGGCGTTCCCGGTTGCGGGTGTGGCGGCGGTGGTGCTGGCACTGGTGGCGGTGGAGACGGTTGAGGGGGTGCTCTCGGAGTCGGCGGTGGCGGCGACGGCGAGTAGACCGACCTCGAAATGGCGATCTTGTACCCGTTGTTACAATCCGCTTTCGACCCGGCGACTAAGTACCACGTCCATCCGACTTCAACGCTTAACTCAAGCGACCCGTACGGTTGTACCGTCGCAGAATCGACAAGTTTTTCTGCACCACTCGTCGCTGCCAGCTGCGTCGCCGTCAAACACGTCTCGTCGAGGAAACCAGCCGTGTTTGGTGTGTATTCCGCTTCGGCTTTTTTCAAAATCCTGTTTGTATTAAAAACCAGAAGGAAAGATGGTGATGGTCAGTTCACGTTGCTAATTCCAACACGCGCGTCGAACACAAAGAGGAACAAACACAAAGAAGAGGAGGAGGAGAGAGACCTGCTCTCTTCCTTCTCTCCCTCTCTTTTTTTTCCTTTTTTTCTAAAAAAGAGAACACGGGAACACGGTGCTTTTGGCCGAGAAAAGAACAAGAAAAAGAAAGAAAAAGAGAGAGGCGCGATGCGATCTATAGACACGCTTTTGAAGCGTTGCGGACAAATTTTGAACCGACGTTTGTCTCTCTCTCTCCTCCGTGGAAATGTGTGGTCTTTCTGAAGCGCGCGATCGAGCTCGATCTACGAATTTCTAAACGTACCAAATGTCGCTGGGCAAGATGTTCCAGTTCAAAGTGATCGTGCTCACTTCCTCGTCGACGTAATCGACAAAGATTTCCGTGGAAGTGGACGAATCGTCTACGTGTTGGACCCAATAGTACTTCCTCGGCGTCTTCTCCGCGTTCGCGAAAAGGACGGAGAAGAAAGCGAGAAAAATTGTCACTACGAGCATCATCGCGTTATCTGATCTCTTCTGCATCGTTTCAGAAGATTATCTCTCTTTTAAAAGCAGGCGCACGCGCGAGAAAGGAGGAAGAAGATTCAAAAAAAGGGCGGTGGAGAGCGAGAGGAAAGAGGAAAGAAGAAAGAAGAAGAGGATGTGATCGTTTGATTTCTGAAATTTAAAACCAAGTCTTTATCACCCTTATCCTTCTTTATTCCCGTCAATCGCACTCGCGTTCGCTTCTTTAATCTCTTCTCTTCGCGTTAGATCGGCGCGAGAGTCTTTCTTAACTCGTTTAGATCCGCGTTATGTGATAGTAAAAACGAGAACGACACGGGTCGATAATCTTTTGAAGAAGCGAAAATTCGAGAGGCGCCCGCCTGCTCTCAGGCTGTGGGGCTGGCAAATTTTTTCAAACCCTAAAACGCAGTAGATTCGTTTTTTTGTGCAGGAAGTCAAACGAAACGAACAACGAACGGGTGCCTGACTTACGCTTTCGTAAGCGCCACTTTTGTACTGTTTTGAAAAGAACACGCGCACGATGTATTCGCACAAAGCGGCGTCGAAAACGGCCATCGAACGATTAGAGCGTTCTATAGAGGTGATGGGCACGATGCCAGAGCAAATAGCTGAGGCGCACGTTCGGTTTATGGGCTACGATTTACCCGTAAATTGCTCGGCTGCCGTGAAACGTGGGAGACTGTTAAAACTCCTCTCCGATGAAGTTTTACGCGAAGCCAAACGGGCGGAAAGGGAAGAGTTTATGACAAAGGCAAAGCAGACGACTGGGTTCGATGCCGGTATCGACGACGATGATAATGATCGCGCAAAGATCGCCTCGTCTTCCCCTCCGCGAAGAAATAACTCCTCGTCGTCGATTTCTTCGAATAGACGAATATGCGACGACGGCGACAACAACTCTACGGAGACCAAAATAGTTAACGGAGGAGGGCGTTACAAAGGGAATAATGATAATAATAATAACAACAACGACTCCGACAGCGATTCAGATTCTTCGGTGCAAGGCACGGAGCGAGCGGCACCACCACCTCGTTCGCCGTCGCCCCCGGGGCAGCGAGGCGACGAGCACAGGGTCAATGCGGCAAATACGAACACATACGCAGACTCGGAGTCAGAAGAATCTGAAGAAGATCTGGACAACTATTACGGCAAAGCGGCACTCGAACCAGAAGCACCACTTGGCTCGAATCCATTCGCCACGATAACTTCAGAGAAACAAAAGGAAATGGAAAAAGAAGCGCTGCGACAAATCGAAGAGGCTAAAAAAATGATGGCAGACTTGAAGTTCAACGACAACAGTAACGATAATAGTGATATCAATAGTAGCGACGACGACCATAACGACGACAACGATAGCAATAACAACATTAGCAACAACGATAACAATACAAATGAAGAAGAGAATATAACCAGTGGGGGTCTCACGGGCGAAAGTTTCGCACAGCATCAAAATTCCAAGTTCAAAAACGTTTCGTTTCCGCCGCTTCCAATCGAAGATGACGTGCGTTCCATTCGCTCAGACGCGGTTTCCTCGAGAGGTGGTGACGATGTGGGTAGCGTGAAAGACTTTGGAGGTTCTGAATACGGTGGTTCTATTTACTCTGTCGCCGCGACGATGGGTTCTAACCAAAACGAACAAGAAGACGATGAAAAGTTATTGGACCAACTCGTTGAAGAAGCGGAAAGCGAGAGGGAGAGGAGGATTTTGAGAGGAAGGATAGACGAGGAGGACAGTAACATCATCGACGACGACTCAGAAGGGAAAGAAAACGAAGTTCCTCTCTAGTAGTAGCAGCAATTTTTTGTTTTAGTTGTTTTTTACCAACCACAGCTTAAAAAGGGAAACTCAGAGCACAAGCGTTATATCCACTTTTTCTCACGCTCCTTTTCTCTCAAACACGCACTTCTCCTGTACGAACCGAACATATTAGAAGCAGAAAGGAAACGTGGTTTATTTGTTCACAATCATCATTATCATTCGTCGAGCGTTGACTTCGAATCTCATCTCGTTTACCGGGTGTTCGAGATACCTTCGAAGAAAATTTGCAGCGGCTTCATCACAGACGTCGTCGTCGTCTTCGCCACTGTCGAAGAAATCGACGCTTTTTACTAATACTGGTAATCAACGACGATCACTCGCGCGTTCAAGAAGACAAGCGGCAACGTTATCAACTGGCCAATCTTCAATATCATCAACAATGGGCTCTGAAACGACGACCTCAATTGTCTGGTTCCGCAAAGGTTTGCGCATTCACGACAATCCGGCGTTGTCAGAAGCATTGAGAGAAGCGAAAAATGGCAAAGACGATAGCAAAAACGTTTTGCCACTATTCATATTAGATCCGTGGTTTTGCAACGAGAAGAGAGTAGGAGCGAACAGAATGAACTTTTTACTGCAGTCGCTGGCGAACTTAAACGAGAATCTTGGATCCTTATCTTCGATTGAGAATGTGAACGCGAACAACTGTTTGACGGTTGTACAAGGAAAACCGAAAGATGTGTTGCCAAACATCATCAAAAAGTTTAACGTTTCGTCCATATACTTCGAGAAGGAACAAGTGGAGCCGTTTGGAAAGCAACGCGACGAAGAAATCATCGAAATATGCAAGAAACTGAACGTGGGCGTGAAGACGTATGCGTCGCACACTTTGTACGATCAGGAATTTTTGTTGAGTAAAGCTTCAGCAAAAGGTATTCCTCCGAGCACGATGGGTGCTTTTCAAAAAGTACTCGCAAACGTTGGCGAACCACCGAGTCCAGTACCTACGCCGCCAAAGAATTCATTGCGAGTGATACCAGATGCAGGAGATGTTCTCTCGAAGGAGTTCAAATATGCGAACGGTATACCGACGCTGGAGGATTTAGGATACGAGGCGAAGAATCTTTCGTACAAAGGTGGTGAAGGAGGTGAAACTGAAGGACTGCGAAGAATGCGCGGCGCTCTGCGAAGAGGCGGAGATGGATACAAATACGTGCAGGAGTTCGATAAGCCACAGTCTTCGCCGTGTCAGATATTCGCTAAAGAAAAGGGCAACGGAAAAGCGTCGAATCCGTTTGAAATGGCAAAGAAAGCTTCTTCTTCTCCAAAAGAAGAGTCGTTGTTGTGGCCTTCAACGACGGCGCTTTCGCCGCATCTTAAGTTTGGTACCGTCTCGGTGAGACAGTTTTACTACGAGTTACAAGATATATTGAAGAACGAGCTGAAAGGAAAACACACGAAGCCTCCGACGAGTTTGATGGGCCAGATTTTATGGCGCGAATTTTATTACGTCAACGCGTGCGGCACCCCGAATTACGATAGAATGGTCGGTAATAGAATATGCAAACAAATCCCATGGAAGAACGATCCTGAAGTACTCGCCAAATGGGAAAACGCGCAAACCGGTTTCCCTTGGATAGATGCCGCGATGATACAGTTGAAAAAAGAAGGCTGGATGCATCATCTCGCCAGACACGCCGTGGCATGTTTTTTGACCCGAGGAGACTTGTTTATTTCGTGGGAAGAAGGCGCTCGGGTATTTGATAGAGATCTCGTAGACGCAGATTGGGCTTTGAACAACGGGAACTGGATGTGGTTATCTGCCTCTTCGTTCTTTTATCAATACTTTCGCGTTTACGGTCCACACTCATTCGCAAAGAAATACGATAAGGAAGGAGCGTACGTGAAACATTTCTTACCAGTGCTTAAAAACATGCCGTCAAAATATATCTACGAACCTTGGACAGCACCTTTGGAAGTTCAAAAGAAAGCCGGATGTGTTGTTGGTGTGGATTACCCGAAACCGATGGTTGATCATGCCATAGCTTCGAAACAGTGCATGGCTTGGATGAGTGAAGCGTATGGGGCTGGTAAAGATACCAAGTCCGGTGGAGAAGAAAGGAGCAACAAGAAAGCGAAAACGAAATGATAGGAGGTATCTAGGTACAACGCATAGCAATAACATATCATAGCAATTCAAACAAAAAAGACAACATCGTTAGACGTAGACATCAAATTCTTCACCGACGAGCGCTTCCGACCAAGTCCAAAGCTCCACGGCTTCCTCCACGTTCATGCTCTCTCTGCTCGTCTTCGATTCGTGGAATACGTGACCAGTTTCTCCTCCCAGGTCGTTGTTGTAATACACCCCCGTTTTATTTTCCAACTCTGGATCTAATGCCATTTTAATCAAACAATCTCCACCACCCGATACAGTTTCCGCGACGTGAAGTAAATCGTTTGCCGCGAAATCGAAGACTTTCGTAAACACTGGATTTTGGTGCTGAAAAAAGTTCGAGCGAGTAATTAAGCCCGGGCCGAAAGAAACGACATTTATTTGCGAGCCGGCTAATCTTAATCGTCGATTCAACTCGTTTGCGAACAAAATGTTTGCGAGTTTACTATCTTTGTAAGCCTTGTCCGCGTCAAATTCAGAGCCATCCATTAACTCGAATTCCGCACCATCTTCTTTTATCCCTTCGAAATCACCTAATCCGGCACCTCTCCCAACTTTTCCTCCGGGAGATTCCGGATCGTGCACTTCGGAAGCGGTGACGACAATTCGTGGTTTCAATGTAGAAGTGATTCCCGCACTTTCAACGTTTTTCAACAACAAGTTCGTGAGATAAAAATGGCCAAGATGGTCCGTCCCCATTGAGATTTCGAAACCATCTTTCGTCCGATTGACCTCCTTGCTCCCCGCGTATTGAACTCCGGCGTTCAAGCATAAAATATCAATAGGTTCGTCACCTAGAGACGTCGCGAAAGTTTTAATAGATTCCAAGTCCGCGAGGTCGCACTCTGCTGGTACCAACAACGATGAATCGTTGACTTTTCCGCCTTCTTGTGCAATCGCTTCCAATATCTCAGATTTTGCTCCCTTCGCTTTGGCCAACGTGCGACAGGCTAAAATCACCTTCAAGTCGTTCCTCTTCGCAAACTTTTTCGCGGCATCTAACCCAATACCGTGGTTACATCCGGTGATTAAAACCGTTCGAATATCGCGCATGACAGTGACCGGCTCTTCTACTTTTTGTTCATTGGTAAAAATCACCCCTTCCTCTTCCTCTTCTGCTCTGGCTTGAACGGAAGCGAAAGATATCGCGGCAGCAGCAGCAGCACTCATCGCTAACAACCCCCTTTTAGTCGTGACGATATCTTTTTTTGTCGTCGCCTTTCGTCTTCGATGATGATGACGAAGACGAAGACAACGTGGTGATTCTCGCGCGCGCACTTCTGCTTTTCCTCGCGAATAATTGAAAGACGCGCGCATCGGAACCGATGACGGTTGATGACGCCGTCGTCGTTGCGGAACCCATTGTTATTCCTCGTACTCGTATTCCTTTTTTTCTGGTGTTGAAATGCTGTGTGGTGGAAAAAATCCAAGAGAAAGTTTTTGCTGTTTTTGGATACGCAAGTGGTTACGTCGACAAAATAAGTACACCACAAGACACATTCTTTATTTTTGTGTTCCGCCGTGTTTTTTCGTAACTCGACGCATACATATAAATAATGGCTGCTAACTTTTTGCGAGGCACTATCCTTCCCTTGAACGCAGTGAGAATGGGCAACGCTCCTTCGTCGTCTTCATCATCGAGCAGAAAAAGCGCTCTGACGACGAAAGCAGGAATAATCGAATGGGCGAATGGATTAGGCAAGAACAAAGAAGATTCGGACGGATGTAAGGGGGCGGACGCTCCTGCTGGGAGCACTTACCCAATAATGGGTGATGACTCAATCATGTGTAAAAAGGCGCACGGCTCGTCCGAAAACCCGGTTCAGAAAGAGTTGCGTTGGAATTGTGATTACGAAACCGCCGACAGAATATGCAATTTCAACAGACATTACGCGGAATACGCTGGATATTTCTTATCGACGTCTTTCTTGAAAGAAGTCGACCGAACGAAAGAGACTACTTATTACGACTCAGTCACTGGTAAACCGCTCTTCATAGCCCCTCGTGGGAGAACGTTCGAAGAATTTGAGCAAGAATCTCGCGACCACGGGTGGCCCTCGTTTCGCGACGAAGAAGTCGTTTGGGAGAACGTTCGCTGTGTGCCGGGCGGAGAAGCTGTGAGCACTACGGGCACGCACTTAGGCCATAATCTCCCAGACAGGAAAGGAAATCGATATTGTATCAATCTCGTCTCCGTCGCAGCTATGCCGCCGAAATAATGGTGGATTTGTACGTGCGTGTATTTCGAAAATTGCAAGAGAAAAAGAACTACATATCAGTACTAGTACGTAAAAAGCTCTCAAAATGCACCTCTCAAGAGGGACGCGTCGAAGGCGCAACCTTTCGATCTCGCAAACTCAAAACATTCCATGTGACCATTTATATACGCGGAGTTACACACTTCTTCGTTCCATGCGAAACCGCATTCGTGCAAATACTTCAAACAGTTCAAGTGACCATTCTCAGCAGCGCAAATACACGCATGTTCTTGGTCAACGTCCTCCCATTCGTCCGACGAGTGAACTTTCAAATACTTCAAGCCTTCGAGGAATCCATCCTCGGCTGCTTCTTCGATGACATTCTGCCAACTGCAAAACAATTCAACTTCCATCACTTCGTGCACATATTTCAAAAGGTCAATGTTAATAGAGCGGACAGCGTTAATCGCCAACTGCTCGTCATTGTAAGGACAACCTTCTTCGTGGCAAAATTTTACGCACTCGAGGTGAGCATTTCGAGCAGCAAGTTCTACGGGCCGTTCACTGGGTTCGAATTCTTCGTCTTCGTGCCATTCATTACAGTTATCACAAAAATACTCGCCCTCGTGAGGCTCTGTCCAGCGACAGCCGAGTTTTTTTCTCGCGTGCACGAGGATTGCCAGATGTCCTTCTTCCGCGGCGTTCTCCAGAGTTCTTCCGTCACACGGAAGCCTCTTGTTGATTGTCAACCATTTCAAAATATCAATTCTACCGGTTGCGGCAACTTCTGAGCAAACGTATTGTGGGCTTTTTGCGTAGTAGTTGTATTTAGAAATTCGAACCATCGCATATTGCAAAGTAGATATAGAACTGAAATCGGAGATTTTCATAGTTATCACCTTTAACTTTCTTCTAGCGCGCCTAATAGCAGCTCTCGTCTCTCTCGAAACCAGAGAAAGCATTTTCACATCGACCGCGTTGAGTTTTGGAAGCACGTGTGCGCGAAATATATCGCTTTGATGCGTCCAAACTTTTGTCAGAGCGCTCGCACCTCGTTCGTGCATAGTCGCGTTCCTCGTCTTTGGTGTTTGAACGCGTATAACTTTCACTCTGCTTTCTTTTTGTTTTCCGAGAAAGAACACAAACATCAAGAGCGCGAATAAAGAAAACAAAAGTACATCCTTCTCCGCTTGCAACTGTGCGATCTTTTGCTCGTATTGCTCCGCGAAGAGCGAGCGCAGCCACATCTTTGTAGTATTGCTTTTTCTTGAAGCAGTATACGTGTATTTTTTTTCGTTTTTCAAACGAATGAACGACAGCTTTCTCACAACGCACCCGTCTTTTTCTTCACACACAAAACACACACACGCACACACAAACGCGTGACCCACGACACTTTTTACGCGAACATCGACAATAAGAATGACTCCAGAGCTGCTCCTCGAAGTCTTCAGAATTTCCTGGGCGAAGGAGAATGCGAAAAAGAAACGGCAGAAGCGATTACTCGAAGGAGGAGGAATAGGAAGAACAGAGAATGCTCTGCGTGGGAGAGGAGACGACGACGACGACGAGGACGACAGAGGAGAAGATTCAGACGCCGAAGAGATGATAATCACGGACGAGGCACTGATTGCGGCGAACGCGGTGATGAATTCATTTTTGAAAGAAGTCGTACACAGAGCCGCCGCGGCAGCGGAGGAAGATGGGGATAGCTCGGTGACTGGAGTGCATTTGGAACGCATATTACCACAGTTGCTTTTAGATTTCACTTCCTAGTACTAGAAGTAGTTAGTGTTGAGAAGCCACGCACGCTTTTTTAGCGCAGTAGTAAATTGTAGAAGAGTAATTGTTGTTCAAGTGTATGCGTAAATGTATGAATTGAATCAATGTGTGTGTGTGTTTCTCATTCTCTCTATTATACATTTGGGTTGGTAAACTACGCGCGTTTCACTGCTCGTAAAACTCAAATCCAGTCGCCTTCTTGCAACTTCAACGGTAAATAGACTTCAGATAAATACTGAAACCCGTAACTACTCAACGCCTGAATTTCCGCCTTGGTTTTCGTTTTTAACATGATTTCAACCTCTTTCACCCAGTCCGGGTTCTGTTGGATGAAATCTTCTTTCAGCATGTGATTGCCGGTTTCAATATCCTTCGCGGTCATTTCCAATCGACACTGATCGGGAATTTTAAATTTGTCTAAATCGCTCGGACGAACGCCTAACCACTTAATATCCGGCGTCGTTAAATTTGCAGAGTCGAACGCCATGTTCTTAGAACCTTGCATGTATACGGAGATGATTTTCAATCCGTAAGGATCCGCGTCGACTAACGCTAACACCGGCAACTTCAACTCCCTCTTCACTTTAGATAGAAACAAACGCGTCGCGACATCTGGTTGACCTTTCGCTGTAATTATAATGCACGGATATTTGTTATAGAACCTATCCTCCGCCAATCGCATGAACGCGGCATCTTTCTCCACCAGCAAAACAAACTTTGCGTCCGTTCGTAACTCGGTCACTTTATCGACGTTGGACGGAATAGCTTTACCGCCGACGCCCATTTTCGTGCAATCAATCTCGTCGCCATCCTCTTTATATCTCAGCCTTCCAACAACCACACCTTTCTCCGATGCTACCACGTGCAAGGAATTTCTCGTACACCCTAATAAACACGAAATATCGTCTAAAACCGCATCTGAATCTTTCTGGTCTTTGAACAACTTTACGTCTGTATAAAACAAGTCTCTCTTCGTGACGTGGATACCTTTGCTCAACACTCCGTGGATTAACTGCATAACTCGCGTCAAAATAGTCACCTTCCTGACTGAACTCATGTTCGTAAACGCCGCGGATGTGCTCTTATTCTTCAAAACGATTCTATCCAACTGGTCGATGTACACCTGGTCGTTTTGGCCTCTCGAAGGCAGTTGATAGGCGAAACCATTCCCATCCATAATCGATTTCGCCACCGCTAACATCACTTGCTCTATCGCGGCCGCAATTTCAGTCTCTGGCCTATCCACGACTTCTCTGTATAGCTCTTCCATGTTCAAATCTTTCAGAGTCTTTCTCCGGCTCGGTTGCGACTTGACGATCGCTTCCAACTTTTGTACTTTTTTCAAAACATTTTCCAAGGAACCGTCTCGACCTTTCTGTCCGTCTTTCAATTTCTTCAAAGCAAAGTTTACGCCTTCGTCGGGTAAGACTTTTTGTTTCTTGTTTTTACCGCTCATGTCGATTCGTGATCGCACTTGTAACAACGCTTCTCTTCGCTATATCCTGTCGTTTCTTTCTTTCTTTCTTTCTTTCAATTAATGATGCTATTGTTGTGACCGTATCTCAACACCAACACCAACAACATTTGAAG
>Ga0182095_1585674_pt1 | contig 11408 bp, 9 predicted proteins | sample 041ome_19_FD_127784 | JGI IMG/M metagenome (GOLD analysis project Ga0182095, IMG submission 127784) | Metatranscriptome of coastal salt marsh microbial communities from the Groves Creek Marsh, Georgia, USA - 041412BS metaT (Metagenome... | ecosystem: Environmental > Aquatic > Marine > Intertidal...
GGCCCAGAAAGCCTCCAAGCCGACATGTACAGCGCTACAACCGCACAGAGAGTTTGGCCGATTAAAAAGTTTATGCGTGCTAAGTGGGACGAACAGCTTGCGCGACATGAGAAATACCACGACATCGACTACGCGTTGCAGCCTAATGTAAAGACCTCTCCCGGCGGGCTGCGCGATATCCAGACTATCGCCTGGGTTGCCAAACGACACTTCAATGCGTCTTCTTTTAGCGACCTTGTAGAACTTGGATTTCTGAGCAGAATGGAACAATCGCTTATCGACAAAGGGCAAAATTTCTTGTGGCGGGTTCGTTACGGACTCCATCTCCTCGAAGGTCGACGCGAAGACAGGCTCCTCTTCGACAAGCAGCGCGAACTAGCCAAAATCTTCGGTTACGAAGACGATGAGCTCAGCCTTGGCGTAGAAAAACTGATGCAGCGCTACTACCGTACCGTAGGAACTCTGCGTGGGCTTAACGACCTTCTGCTGCAACATTTCGATGAGGTTATCTTGCGTTCAGGAGAGCGCGAACACATAACTCCGCTGAACAACAGATTTCAAATTCGCAACGATTACCTCGAAGTGCTGGATGAAAAAGTATTCGCTCGCGCCCCTTTCGCGTTAATCGAAGTCTTTGTTCTCTGCGCGCAGAACCCGCAAATACAAGGCGTTCGCGCATCGACTATCCGCCTCATAAGAGATAATCGCCATTTAATTGATGATGAGTTTCGCGCGGATATTCGCTGCGTTACCCTTTTCATGGAATTGCTGCGTTCGCCCAATAAGGTGACGTTTCAACTAAGGCGCATGGCACGCTATGGCATCCTTGGACGCTATCTTCCTGAGTTTGGCAAGATCATGGGCAAAATGCAGCATGATCTATTTCACATCTACACCGTCGATGCGCATACGCTGCAGGTTGTCGAAAACATGCGCAGGCTTTGGTTGCCCGAAACGGCGCACGAATTCCCACTCGTCTCGAATGTGGTTAAAAATTTACCAAAGATCGAGCTGCTCTATATCGCTGGGCTCTACCATGATATCGCCAAGGGTCGCGGCGGCGATCACTCAAAATTAGGCATGAAAGACGCCGTCGATTTCTGCGAGCGGCACCATCTTAGCAGCTGGGATGCGAAGCTTGTTTCGTGGCTAGTCGACAAGCATTTGCTTATGTCTATGACGGCGCAGCGTAAGGATATTTCTGATCCGGAGGTCATTCACGAATTCGCCTCCATCATGGGCGACAAACTCCATCTCGATTATCTGTACTCGATGACAGTCGCGGATATTCGCGCAACGAATCCAGAGCTGTGGAATAGTTGGCGCGCATCGCTTATGTCGCAGCTCTACCTAAACACAAAGCAGGCACTGCGTTCGGGGCTCGAAAATCCACAAAACCGCGAAGATCGAATTACTGACAAGAAAGACTCTGCCAAAAAAGCCCTTCTACAGCGCGGCGTCGATACGCATCAGATCGACTCCATCTGGGCACACCTCGACGATGAATACTTCGTTCGCGAGTCTGCGGTTAACATTGCTTGGCATTCGGAGCTTATCGCGAATAGCCAAGGTGTAGGCCCTATTGTGGCGCTACAAGAACTCACGCGGATCGATGGAGAGGGCGCGACCCAAGTCTTCATTTACACGAAAGACGGCGATTTTCTGTTCGCTAATACGACAGCGACGCTGGAGCGACTGCGCCTCAACGTGCAAGGCGCACGCATCTTCACCTCAACTCACGGTTATTGCCTCGACACCTTTACCGTTCTGGAAGAATCGGGAAGACCGGTTGGCGATAGCCTTGCACGTGTCGACGAGATAAAGGCTGCCTTGCGCAGCAGCTTCGAAGACAAGCATCAAGCAACGCGAACGCCGCAGTATCGGCAAACCCGTAAAGATAAATATTTTGCTAGTAAGGTTATCGTGAGATTACTCAATCATCCCGAGCGCCGCTATTCGACGCTAGAGATCAATTGCCCAGACCATCCCGGCATCCTGGCCTCGGTCGGGAAATTATTCGTAGAAGAATCTATCAACATTAAGGACGCGCGAATCACCACCCTAGGCGAGAGAGTTGAGGATCTGTTCTACATAACCAACAGCGTAAACGAGCCGATAACCGACGAAGCTGAAATCGAAGACCTCATTAGCAGCACCCAAGAGACTCTCGAAAAAAGACTCGAAAGCTAGGCTGGTCATAGTAGTTAAGCACTCAATAAGGACACCTACAGAATGCTGATCGTTTACGGCATCGCAAACTGCGACACCATTAAGAAAACCAAGAAATGGCTGGAATCGAATAGCATCGATTTCACTTTCCATGATTACAAAAAACTGGGTTGCGATGCAGCACTGGCCGCGCAATTTGTTAATCAATTTCCTCTAGACAAGCTCATCAACAAGCGTGGCACAACTTGGCGCAAATTATCAGAAGAAGAGCAGAAAAATCTTGATCCTAAAAGCGCATTAGCACTAATTCAACGCGAAACGTCGATAATCAAGAGACCCATCATACACAGCGGCGATCAGTGGTTGATCGGCTATGACGAAGGCGCGTTAGCGTGTCTCAACAATCCATAAAACGAATTTGGAGTTCGCACGATGACGGCAATTCACAGTTACGGCTTTGGCCTGGCAACCGAAAACAGTTCTGGCGAGATTATTGAGGTTTACTACCCCCATTTTGGCTTAGATGCAGGCGCGGAGTTTGCAGACGAGGTGTTAGGCTGTTGCGGGCTCCAGCCGGGCGCAAGCGGCTACGTTATACTTGACGAGGCTCTGCGAGAGCGTCTGCGCACCCACCTTGGCGCTTTAGCCAGCAGTGAAAAGACGCTGGTGCTCTGTGTGCTCGGCGCTGATACCGCTCCTGCGACGGTCGCCGAAGCATTTCTCAAACTGCACCTTCTATCCGCGCGCCTTGTAAAACCTCATGCGCTAAACCTGAATGGCATGTTTGGCGTATTGCACAATCTGGCATGGACCAACGAAGGACCTATAGACCTCAGCGAATTACCAGATCGACAGCTTGCTGCGCGCCTGCAGGGGCGACAACTCAGCGTCACCTCGGTGGATAAATTTCCGAAAATGAGTGACTACATCGTACCGACTGGCGTTCGCATTGCAGACAGTGCGCGCGTGCGCCTAGGCGCCTATTTAGGTGAAGGGACTACTGTCATGCATGAGGGATTCATCAACTTTAACGCCGGCACCGAAGGCCCAGCGATGATCGAAGGCCGCATCTCCGCCGGCGTGATGGTCGGCGCAAACAGCGACCTTGGAGGCGGCTGTAGCACGATGGGCACACTCTCGGGTGGCGGCAAGCAAGTGATTTCTGTCGGCGAAAACTGCCTAATCGGCGCGAACGCTGGCATTGGCATACCGCTCGCAAACGGCTGTGTAGTCGAAGCAGGCCTCTATGTAACTGCAGGCACCAAAGTGCAGCTGCTCAATACGCAGGGCGAGCTGAAGCGCAACTGCAAGGCTATGGATCTTGTTGGGCATGAGGGACTGCTTTTCCGTCGTAATTCGCTTAGCGGCGCCGTAGAGTGCCTTCCGCTGCAAACCGAAGTAGAACTCAACGAAGAGCTGCATGCTCACAATTAAACCACGAGTGAATCGATACAGAGCAACATCCCTATGAGCGCCTCTCCTACTCTTGAACTCGCACAGCAGCTAATTAGGCGTCCCTCTGTGACGCCTGCCGACGAAGGCTGCCAACAATTAATGGCAGAACGCCTAGAAGCACTTGGATTCAACTGTGAGAGTATGCGCTTCGAAGACGTAGACAACCTCTGGGCTGTGCGCGGAGAATCAGGTCCGATCCTTGTATTTGCGGGTCATACCGATGTCGTGCCCTCGGGCGAGAGTGCAGGCTGGGAACATGACCCTTACTCTGCACTGGTGAAAGATGGCATGCTTCATGGTCGCGGTGCCGCAGATATGAAAGGCAGCCTTGCTGCGATGATAACGGCATGCGAGGCGGCAATAACAAAGGCTAATCCTTCACTGGAGACTCTCCGTTTAGGATTCCTCATCACAAGCGATGAGGAAGGGATAGCTGCGCATGGGACGCGCCGCGTTATTGATGCATTAACCGAACGTGGCGAACAGATTGATTACTGCATTGTCGGCGAACCCAGCAGCACAGCAGCGGTTGGCGACACAATAAAAATCGGACGCCGAGGCTCGCTAAGCGCGTCGCTCACAATTCGAGGCAAGCAAGGACACGTCGCCTATCCTCATCTCGCAGACAACCCCATTCACCGCGCGGTGCCTGTACTCGCAGCGTTGACCGGAATGACATGGGATGCTGGAAACGACGCCTTTCCGCCAACAACCTTACAAATTTCAAACATAGCGAGCGGAACTGGAGCCAACAATGTCATTCCGGGTTCGTGCAAAGTCGATTTTAATTTTCGCTTCTCCACCGAAAGTAGTCACGAACAGCTGACAGCCAAAGTAACCGAGCTATTCGACGCACATGCCCTCGACTATAAGATAGATTGGCATTTGTCTGGCGAGCCTTTCCTCACTCAGCCCGGGCTGCTGAGGGAAGCGACGGCAGCAAGCATAGAGGAAATTACAGGGTTGATAACGGAGCAATCTACGGCAGGCGGCACTTCCGATGGCCGTTTTATTGCGCCATCTGGTGCTGAGGTCGTCGAGCTGGGTCCCTGTAACGCGACTATCCATCAAGTCAACGAGCGCATCTGCGCTGCCGACTTAGATACCCTCGCGTTAATCTACGAACGTCTGATCGAACACCTCGCAGACAAAGCCCCGCGCTAGTCTGCGGCCACGCGAGTTAAGGGCACTTGGCCTAAGCGACAGAGACTCCTGTGGCGAATGGCGAGAGCTTAGGGGCTAAACTAAGATTTAGGGGTTAAGTAGACATCGAAACGACTGCTGCTGCCCTTATATTGAATATCAGGCGCACGAGTGCCAAGCGTCGGCGCTGACTTACTTCGCTTGACCACAACACGCCGTCGCGCAAGCCTGCACGCATGCTCCCAAAGCGCTTCGGCATCGTTAGCGGCACCGAGCAGCTCTTGGAGCGCGAACATATCCTTTTTCACGCGTGCACTCTTCTTCGACTCAGGAAACATCGGATCAAGGTAGACCACATCAACGCTCCCTCCTCCTCCGAGCGCATCAATACTCGACTCGATGAAATCTTGATTCACAAGACTCAATCTCTGACAGGCTGCGACGACCGCTTCCTGTTGCGAGGCAACTCCTCTCGCAAGGCCGTCCTGAAGAAGCGCAAACACAAAAGGGTTTCGCTCAAAAAGCTGCACGCGGCAACCCTGACTGGCGAGGAGGTAGGCGTCTTTGCCAAACCCAGCTGTCGCATCCAACACACTCGGCCTTAGCGCCGCTTTAATGCCTACCGCTTTGCTTAGGCCCTGCTGCTTAACCGCACTCGTTACGCGATAATTAAGCGCAGGCGCCGAAAAATCGACCGCAACGGCGCTTGAATCGGCGGCCTCTATTCGCTTAAGGCACACCTTACCCTCGAGGGTAATGAGGTGAAAGCTATCACTCATGCTAGCCATACCAAGAGCAAGGCACCAAAGAGTATTCGATAAATAACAAAAGGCAACACGCCGACTCTTGGCAACAGGCGCATAAAGAAATGGATCGTTAAAAAGGCGACCAGTGCTGATACCGCTGCCGCATAGCCCAGTGTCATCGAATCAATCGCAGCCGAGGCTGTGCGATTAGCGCTCACCAATGCAAGTCCGCTCGCCAGAATTATCGGTATAGAGAGCAGAAAAGAGAATCGTGCAGAGTCTTCTCTAGTCAAACCAAGGAAACGCGCTGCAGTCATTGTCACGCCTGAGCGCGAAGTGCCCGGTATCAAAGCGAACGCTTGAGCTACACCGATAAAAAGTGCTCCCGGGACAGTGAGTTCTGAAAACGGAACAGCGTTTGCCCTTCGTGCGCCGGATCGATCGGCAAGCCACAACAACACAGCAAAGATTATTGAAGTTGCCGCGACTATCGCGAGAGAACGCGCATTTGCCTCAATGACTGCTCTCAAGGCAAGCCCTGCAAGGCCTGCCGGAAGAGTTGCGACAATGAGCTTTAGGGCGAGTCGTGACTCGTAACTCTCCTCACGCTTGAGCAACCACTTATAAGAGCCTGCAACTAAACCCATTAAGTCCCGACGCAGGTAAAGAATAACCGCAGCCAATGTGCCTAGGTGCACGGCAATATCGAGCGTTAGACCTTGGTCTTGCCAACCGAACAGCGCAGCTGGCAATAACAAGTGGCCAGAGGACGACACAGGCAAAAATTCCGTTAGGCCTTGAAGGACCGCAAGCATGGTTACTTGGAGCGTATCGATTAGCAGTCCCCTTTTATCTCACGCCTGCTTTATGCTCACGTGTGTTAGTAGTCTAATTGTTCTTTGACATAATTTGGCCGAAGAGACGACGCATCGCCAACCAAGCCCGCAGCGAGTCGCTTTGCAGCGAGCTTGGCCATAATTTCAAGGCTCACAACAGGATTAAAATGCGAGGCGCGCGCAAGCGAGCCGGCCGCAAGCAAACGCAAATTCTCTTCAGAGGCCCAAACATCGCCTACTAAAGCCGCTTCTTCCATTCCTTCAGGCACAACCAGCTGATCGGCGGCCCCCACTTGTTCTTTACCTACCAATCGAACACCAAGATTCTCATCTAAAGTGTAGGCTGCAAAGTAAAACTCACCTTCTCTTGCTGCAAGTGCTACTAGAAAGGTATCCAACTCACTTTCCTCCGCCGCGGCAAGCGCGAGTACAGCAAGATTGGATAACGCTATACCTGGCGTTTTGTTCGCCATAGCCAACGCCTGCGCTACGCCAACACCGATCCGTAGTCCTGTAAACGAGCCAGGGCCTGCCATTACCGCGACAGCGCTTAAGTTATTAAGAGCAATATCAGCCGACTGAGTAATTTCAGCAACGAGTGGCAACAAGTTTTGCGCTGATTTGCGCTCCTCTTCGCCAAATCGCTGATGTAAAACATCTGCGGCGAGACCTACGGCGCAGCGCGAAGCCGAGGTATCGATTAGCAAAATAGATAATTGAGACATAGTGAGTTCGCCTTGATAGAGAAAGTGTCTTAGTGCCGTTCGCGCATATTCTACACATAAAAAAGTCCCTCTTAGCGTACCAAGAGGGACTTTTATCACAAAGCTCTAGGACTAGACGCTACACGAGCGAAAAGGGCCGTAATGAGCTATCAAACAGGCTACTTAGACTTCTTCGCCGCTGCTTTCTTCTTAGCAGGTGCTTTTTTAGCTACTGCTTTCTTCTTAGCAGGTGCCTTTTTGGCTACTGCTTTCTTCTTAGCAGGGGCCTTCTTAGCTACTGCTTTCTTCTTAGCTGGCGCCTTCTTAGCTGCTGCTTTCTTCTTAGCAGGCGCCTTCTTAGCTACTGCTTTCTTCTTAGCAGGCGCCTTCTTAGCTACTGCTTTCTTCTTAGCTGGTGCCTTCTTAGCTACTGCTTTCTTCTTAGCAGGCGCCTTCTTAGCTGCTGCTTTCTTCTTAGCAGGCGCCTTCTTAGCAGGCGCCTTCTTAGCTACTGCTTTCTTCTTAGCTGATGCCTTCTTAGCTGCTGCTTTCTTCTTAGCAGCTGGCTTAGCTTTCGCGACCTTCTTAGGTGCAGCTTTCTTGGCTGCAGCGCGCTTAGTCACTTTCTTTTTTGGCTTTTTCGCTTTCTTAGCTGCTGCCTTCGCTTTCGCTGCCGCTTTCTTAGCCGCCGCTTTAGCTTTTACTGCTGCCTTCTTAGCTGCTGCTTTTTCTTTAGCAGCGGCTTTTTTGGCTTCGGCGCGCGCTTTGGTAGCGGCCTTCTTAGCTGCTTTTGCAGCTTTTGCAGCAGCAACCTTGGCTTGCTTCTTCTTGAAGTTAGCCGCAAATGCCTTAACCGCCTTATCTAACGCAGCCTGTGCTTTCTCTGCGTCGGCAATTTTCTTAGCAGCCGCTTGAGCGACAGCTTCAGCTGCTTTCACACGAGCCTTAGCTGCTCGCACCTTTGCATTAATGGCGGCAGCTTTGGCTGCTGCTTTCTTAGCCGCAGCCTTCGCGGCCGTCGCGGCTTTTTTGCTTACTGCAGTTTTGGCTTTAGCTGCAGCCTTTGTCGCAGCCGCTGCTTTCTTGCTTGATGCAGCGGCAATCTTCGCCGCAGCAGTTGAATCTTTCGTCATTTTCGACAATACGCCTTGCGCTTTTTCTAACGCTGGGCTTGTTACTGTTACAGCAGGCTTCTTCGCTGCTGGACTACGTTTTGTTTTCGCTTTCGCTTTAACTTTAGCCATGCTCGATTTTCTCCTAGGTTATGAATCTTACCCGCTGCTGTTTCTATGCACTCCAAAGTAAAAGCTAGCTACTTAGGAGTTCATCAAGCTTGTTTTCACAGCCGCAGTTTATCGCTTTAGCCTGTTACATATTCGTTCTTAGTTCTTCCCGAACGCGTTCGGAACATCCAAACTAACACTTTAACGACGTTGCAAACAGTGATCGTATAGAGATGCTGAATAAAAGAAAACCTTTAATCAACCCACATACATTCACCGAGTAACTACGGTGATACGCTATGTTTCGCTTGCGAAGAGAAAAACTTTAAGAAAAGGTGAATAAATTTTGATCGGTCTCCACTAAAAAAGAGTTAAAAATTACAACCTCGTCAATTCTCTAAGACGATTTTTTCTACTCTCTTGCTAGATCAGACGCAATTACACAATGGGTAGTTCAATAATAAAAAAAGCCCGGCCAAGCCGAGCTTTTTAGTAATGCTTCCTTTTAGCGCTTTTCTCAGCATTAAAAAACTAATTAACTTGAGAGAAGGCCATCGATCTGACTGCGAATCTCGTCTACCGGTGCTAACCCATTAACCTTCACGACACTTACCGATGCGCCGCTTGACGCCGCTGCCGTGTAAAAACCGACTAGAGGTTCTGTTTGCTCATGGTAAACCTGCAGCCTTTTACGAATAGTTTCTTCTTGGTCATCTTCGCGTTGAACTAACTCTTCACCAGATTCGTCATCTATTCCTGCCTGCACCGGCGGGTTAAATTCAACATGATAAACGCGACCGGATCCCGGATGTACGCGGCGTCCGCTTAGGCGTTTAACGATTTCATTGTCGGCCACATCAATTTCTAATACGCAGTCTATTTCGACGCCAGCTTCGACCATAGCCTCTGCTTGAGGAATAGTCCGCGGAAAACCGTCGAAAAGGAAACCGTTTACGCAATCATCTTGAGTAATACGCTCTTTAACCAAAGCGATAATGATTTCGTCCGTCACTAACCCACCGGATGCCATAACTTCACCGACTCTTAGGCCCAGTTCGGACTTGGCGGCAACGGCTGCGCGCAACATATCGCCAGTAGATATCTGAGGAATACCAAGCTTTTCAGTAATAAATTGCGCTTGAGTTCCTTTGCCGGCTCCTGGTGCGCCCAATAGTATCAATCTCATCTTTCGCTCCTTCAATTTAAAATTCTTTCTGTCCAGCCGCCAACTATAACCCAGATTGCTTGGCTAAATCCCAAAGCCGATCAAGTTCGGCTAGGCTCTTGTCCTTAAAGTCGGTTCCTTCGTCCTGCAATCGCTTCTCTATAAAGCGAAACCGCGCTTCAAACCTTGCGTTGCAGCCTCTGAGCGCTACCTCGGGCTCCACTTTCGCATGTCGCGCTAGATTCACCGCGGCAAATAAGACATCACCCAGCTCATGCTGGATTTCTTTCTTTATGCCCGTCTGCATCGCTTCCTCGAGCTCTGCAACCTCTTCTTTTAATTTTGCCAGAACCGGCGCAATCGTATCCCAATCGAACCCGACGCTTGCTGTTCTTTTTTGTAACTTCCTCGCTCGCTCCATAGCAGGAAGCGCCCTCGGCACGTCATCAAGCAGACTAATGCCCGCCTCGCCTATTTCTATGCCTGCCTGCCTAGATCGTTCGCGCTTTTCTTCTCGTTCGATTTCCTTAATTGCATCCCAATTTAGCAACACTTGATCGGAACTTAGCACTTTAGTTGCACCAAAACTCTCCAGCGTACCATCTGGAAAGACATGCGGGTGACGACGGAGCAGCTTCTTGGTCACCCCCGAGGCAATATCATCAAAATTGAAGCTTCCACCTTCGCTCGCTAACTGCGCATAAAACACGATCTGAAAGAGCAAATCACCTAGTTCGTCTTCTAATTCGACCATACTGCCATTCTCAATGGCATCTGCAACCTCGTAGACCTCCTCAAGAGTGTGCGGGAGTAATGTAGTGATCGATTGTTCGAGATCCCAAGGGCAGCCCTGCACTGGATCGCGCAGCCTACTCATCAGCTCGATAAGCGAATCAATATTTCTCATAAAATCACCCTCCCTATAACTTCTCGCAGCGATTAATTGGCAAGATCGAAGACCGCCATCGACTCAACGTGTGTTGTGTTGGGAAACATATCCATGACTCCCGCTGATTTAAGCTGATAACCGGCCTTGACGAGTTCGGCTGTATCGCGCGCAAGCGTTGCAGGATTGCAGGAAATATAAACAATCCTAGCTGCGCCCAACTGCGCAACTTCGTGGATGATCTCAAGCGCGCCTGAACGAGGTGGGTCCAATATTACTTTCGTGTACTTCTGCGCAGCCCAAACTTCGTCTTTGAAAGACTTGGCCAGATTCGCGGCATAGAAATTAGTGTTTGTCAGACTGTTTTTCGCCGCATTTTCTCCGCCGCGGCGAACCATCTCTTCGCTTCCTTCGACGCCGACGACAGTACCGCTGAGCGTTGCGGCCGCGAGCGTAAAATTGCCTAAGCCGCAGAAAAGATCTAACACCGCGTCGTCTTTATTTAGCTCAAGAAGGCCTAGTGCCTTCTTAACGATCTTTCGATTGATACCGGCGTTCACTTGCGTGAAGTCCATCGGGTGAAACCCAAGCTCTAACCCAAATTCGGGCAAGAAATAGCTAAGCCTATCGGTTTCAGCGAGAGGCCAGAGCCGCTTAACGGTGTCAACGCCACCAGACTGCAGGTAAATCTCAACCGCATGCTCTTTTGCGAAGGCAATGAAAGCATCCGAATCAGCTGCGCTCAGCTCTGCCAGATGTCTTATGACTAGGGCCACAACGAGCGGCTGATTTAAATCGGGGGCACTCTCACCTACTGCGACCTCGATTTGAGGAATTTCCATTTTCCCGTCGAGTTCTGTAAATAGCGCGCGCAAAGGCAATATCAGTTTCGCAACGTCGGCTACGAGCACCTCGCAGTTATCCATCTCGGCAACGAAACTGCTGTATTTTTCTCTGAACCCGACCAGGGCCCCGCCTTTCTTTGATACAAATCGAGCAGCGAGGCGAGCCTTTCGCCTGTAATGAAAATCCGACTCTCGTAAATTGGGTAGAATCTCAACGCCAGTTAAGTCGTGTCCAA
>Ga0182095_1006833_pt1 | contig 11379 bp, 7 predicted proteins | sample 041ome_19_FD_127784 | JGI IMG/M metagenome (GOLD analysis project Ga0182095, IMG submission 127784) | Metatranscriptome of coastal salt marsh microbial communities from the Groves Creek Marsh, Georgia, USA - 041412BS metaT (Metagenome... | ecosystem: Environmental > Aquatic > Marine > Intertidal...
AATTCGTGCACATCGGAGATTCCTTATTCTTATAGAGCACACATCTCTCTCTATATATATTTCTTTTGAGCTTCTCACATCATGCAGGTGCGCGTAAAGAACGTTTGCTGCGTGTGTTGTTTTTGGACGTCGTCGTCCATCTCTCGTCGCGTGTTGGCGGCGTTTTTTTTTACTACGATGATCGGCTAAAATTTAGGGCGATTATCACGATGGAGATTTTTAACACAATTCGATCGGCTGTTTTCTCTCTCTCTCTCTCTCGATCTGCGCGCGTCGCGTAAAAATCGCTCCTTTCGAAAGCGAAGAGTAGCGCTCGAAAGGCGATATATCTGTCGTTGACTGACGCGGTGTTCTTTTTTTCTTTCTCTCTTTTTAAATGCTCCTTTATCCTCCGCATCAATACTAAACAACAGGCTATTCAACAATCGACTTTTTTAAAGTCATCGCAATTCAACAAGTCTTCTTCTTCTAAGAAGGTTGTCACCAGTCGTCGCAAGGCGACGACGACGACGAAGGCGATGTTGTCCTCCTCCGCTGGTCCGGCCACGTTGGAAGGCTACGGTTCTTGCTCGTTTAAAGGTGCGGTCGCGGACAAGTACTTGAAAGAACAAGGGTACGATGCGTCTTTGTTGAAGGATTTGTCCTGGCCGAAGAACGAGGCCAAGGCGAAAGCCGTCGCCGCGGCGTTGCTCTCTTGGGCCACGGATAACGGCGCGAAGCAATATTCGCACTGGTTCCAACCGATGGCGAGCGCTGGCGTTCGTCACGGTAACGCTGGTTGCTTGCAAATGGCTATGTTTGACTTTGACGCGGACGGAGTTCCGTACCCGTCGTTTTCGCACGAAAACTTGTTGCAAGGTGAAACTGATGGTTCCTCCTACCCGAACGGCGGGTTGAGAGCCACGCACACCGCGGGTGGCTATTTGTCCTTGGACCCGTTGTCCCCGATCTTCATTCGCGAAGACACCATGTACATTCCGTCCTGCTTTGTCTCGTACAACGGCGACGCTTTGGACGAAAAGACGCCTATGCACAGAGCCACGGAGGCGATGTCCAGCCAAGGTAAGAGATTGTTGAAGTTGATGGGCTACAACCCGGAAGGCGATTTGATCAACAACATTGGTTTGGAGCAAGAGATTTTCTTGACGACGAGATCGGCGTTCTATAACCGCCCGGATTTACAGTTCACCGGGAGAACGGTTATGGGCAAAGACGCCGCGAGAGGCCAAGAATTGTCGGACCATTACATGGCCCCGATCTCTCGCGCGACTGGTGCTTTCGAAACCATGAAGCAAATCCAAGCCGAATGCTACAAAATTGGTATTCCGTTGAAGACGCGTCACCGAGAAGTCGCGCCGAACCAGTACGAGTTTGCGCCGATGTTTGGCAACGTCATCAACCAAATCGACCAAAACTTGATGGTCATGCAAATTATCGAAGAAGTCGCCTCGGAGAACGGCACGGCGGCCTTGTTGCACGAAAAGCCATTCGCGGGTATCAACGGTTCCGGTAAGCACAATAACTGGTCTATCGGTACGTCCACTGGCGTCAACTTGCTCAACCCGAAACAGTTGAACAAGGCGTCTGGCAACGCGGAAATCTTCCCGGTCATCATGGCTGCTTTGGTTTCTGCCATCGACAAACACGGTGACTTGATGCGTTTGTCCATTGCCTCCCCGGGTAACGATTTCCGATTGGGTGCTATGGAAGCGCCGCCGGCGGTTATGTCCACGTACTTGGGCTCGTCCTTGACGGAATACTTGGAACAAATCAAGAACGGTAAGATGTCCGAGTACTCTCCGGAAAAGAAATCGCTGTCTTTTGGCGCCGCGAACGTCCCAGATATCACCGTACCGGCGGAAGATCGTAACAGAACTTCGCCGTTCCCGTACGGTGGCGCGAGATTTGAGTTCAGAGCCGCCGGTTCCACTCAAAACGTTTCTTTGATCAACACGTGCTTGGACTCCATGGCTGCGGAAGCGTTCAAGATTGTCGCCGACCGCATCGAAGGCGGCGAAAAGCCGCTCGACATTGCCGCGGACCTTTTGAAGCAACACGAAAAGTGCATCTTCAACGGTAACGGTTACGATCCGAACTGGCCGGATGATGCCGTCAAGAGAGGCGTGTGGAGAATCGACTCTGGCGTCGACGCCATCGACCAATTGGACTCCGAAAAGAACGTCGCCATGTTCTCGAGCATTGGCGTCTTCTCTGAAAGAGAATTGCAAGCGAGAAAGTCCGTCTTATTGACGTACTACACCGGTGTCGTCGAGATGGAAGCGTTGACGATGATTGACATGATCAACAAACACGTCATTCCGTCCGTGAAGAAGGCGGACGTCGGCAACCCGAACAAGTTGAACGACGGCATCAAGCAAATCAAATCCGCGTTGAAGAAGATTCACGGCGAAGAAAACGAAACGAAACAAGCCCAAATGGCGAGATCCTTGCGTTTGGAAACCATGGCGGATGTCCGTAAGGTTTGCGACGACTTCGAAGCCAAGGTTCCGGCTGAGCACTGGACTTTGGCCACGTACGACGAGTTGTTGTTCTTAGACACGTTTCCGGAAGGCGAGATGTGGTAATCGTCAATATTTTGATGATTGGAGATGAAGAATAAGCCGGTGATACATAATACGCGCCCAAGATACACTAATAAAACGAGATATTTTGAAACTTATTTATGATTCTATTTAGAGCGATAAACTCGGGTATTTTTTTTATGTGCATCATTTTACTTTTGAACAAACAAACAAACAAACTGTCAGTAATTCATTCAATAAAACACTTTATTCATCTTCTCCTTCTTTTACTAATTGCGTTGCTATGTGTATACATTACATTAGTTATCACTGCGTGTGCTAATCATATCTACTAACATTTTCATTTCTTTACTTCAGCGGAGGGTGACCAGGGAGGCGGCAAAACGCATCCGATGCCCTCGTCGCACAGGTGTGTCGCTTTCTCTGGTTGTTTCTTCCCGAGAGGTCCTGCTCTTTCTCTAGATTCCCTAAAACCTGACTCACGTCTCTCTTTACTCGATGTTGAATCCGTGAGCAAAATCTTGATGTGTTCTTCGTCCGATAGTCCTCCTAAGCGTTTTGTAGTATTCTTGTTGTTGTTGTTGCTGTTTTGCTTCAACGCGTCTCCTAGTCGTCCTTGTAAAAACTGTCTTTCCGAACGGTCAATATCATCTCTCGTTTGTAAATCGTTGGTTGCTTTGGGGAAGAATGTTAAACCAGACACTGCTTCTAAACTTTCCAATGGAACCGCAAAGTTCGATAACGGCGTGTTAGGATCGATGTACGCGTTTGGTAACACAAACGCGGCAACTTTTGCGGATTTTGGAGGCGCGTTGTAATCAACAACATCTCCAAGAAGAGTGACGTCTTTTTCTGGATCGTTCGCGTGTTCATCGACGAGGATAACTTTGAAAAAGTGCGTCGGGACGGCGACGAGTTCCGGTGCTTCGCCAATTAAAGGATATCGCATCTCCCATTTGACAGCTTTTTTGCGCTTCTCTTCGTCAGGATCAATCGGACGAACTTTATTTTGCTGCTGCTGCTGTTTCTGCTGGATAGTATTCGAAGAAGGCTGCTGAGAGGCAACGATTGCATTCGTTACCGAATGCTCGTGGTTCTCTTTCGTATCGTTTGTTGCGGTATTCTTTTCCTGGTGGTTCTGCTGTTGTTGAAGCGAGGCGTCGTCCAACGCGATGGCCATTTTCGATTGTTGCATCGTCTGCGGTTCCAAAGCAGACGCAGTGCTCCTACTGTTTACGACTTCTTCTACCCCGTGTTGTTGTTGTTGTTTTTGTTGTTCTACCACCGGCGTCGGTAAAAATAACGGCCCAGTCACTACGAACACCTTCGCTTTCCTGTGTTTCTCCTCTCTCGTCCAATTACGAATAAAACTTTCAAACCTGGCCCAGTAGTCTCGATTAAACCCGTTTCCGACTTGCGGACTGACATTGGCTAAAGTAAACGTCGCGTCCTTCTCCTCCTGTTTCCTCACAAAGTTCCCCGCCGCGGCTAAATGCCCGCGATCGAACCCAGAGTTTCGAAAATCGTTCAGTTTCGCCCGAAACGTCTTCGGCACGCCTTCATCTTCTGAAAACGACGGAGATTTCTTCCTCGAAGCCGCGCTACTGCCGAAATCACCAATCTCGTCCGGATACATCAAACTCTCCCTATCCATGACCTCTAACGTCCATCTGGGATTCCTCGTCCTCCCGTCATACTGCGCGACGAACGCGTTCCCAAACAACCTCGCGCCGATACTTTCCGTCACGTCTCGAGGAAACCCGTACCTCGCGCACGGGTGTCGCTTCAACGACGACCCGCCGCTCGCCTCGTCTCGTTTCTCTCCTAATATCATCGAGGACGCGGACGTGCCGTCGAAATCGGAATCGTTCGCGTGCTCTAAATAGTCGTCCACCTGGTGCAACTCGGAGACGAACAAGGAGGCGAAGCCACCTATGAAGGCGCCTAACGTCGCCCCGGCGAGAAAGGTTGGTATTTTTGCATCACCACCAAAACCACCACTCGAAGACCCGGAAGAAGAAGATGAAAAATGCAGGCGTCCTCGTCCTACTCGCGTCGTCGAAATCGTCTTCCCAAAGCTCCTGCTGTTATTAAAAGAAGACCTTCCTCCCGTCGTCGAGTTTTTGAAGATGTTTTTGTTGTTCGGTCCTCCTCCTCCGCCTCCTCCTCGGAAAAAGAAGAAGAAGGACGACAAAGAGGAAGACGACATTTTTGCGACGACGACGACGACGACGAGAAGGCGAGAGAGGATCGGGCGCAGATGTGAGGGTTTTACTGAAACTCGCTTTTGTCTTCTTCTTCTTCTTTGATGAAAACTTTAATGATGATGATGATGAGAACGAATGTGTTTGCTTTTGTGACGTACTTTACTCGTATAAATTCATCAAAAGAACTAAAAAACATCTCTCTCTCTCTCTCTCACTCTCACTCTCTCTCTCTCTAAGTACCGCGGCAAAAAAGACTTTATTATTTTTACCCCTGCGCGGCTCTGGCCGCCTCTTCCGCGGCCTGCGCTCGTCGCTTCTTCGCCTCCTCCGCGGCTGCTTTTTCGTCTTCAATTTTCTTAATCACCGCGTCGACGACGGTTTCGTCCAACGTGTCCGCGCCGTCCAGGCCTTTCCTCACGACGGCAATTTCTACGTGTTTCGATCCCGGTTCGCACACCTCCAGAAGCGCTTTGACGCATAACTCGACGCACTCGTCGCCACTTTTCTCCTCGTAGTTCTTTTCCAACCACTCTCTTACTGGTTTGCTCGATCGACCGATGGCGTTCGCTTTCCACGCCGTGTACGTGCCGCTCGGATCGGTGTGCCACAATTCCGCGTTCCCTTCCGGAGAGAAACCGCAAATCAACGTCGACAAACCAAACGGCCGAACGCCACCACTTTGCGTGTACTTTTGCTGCACCCCACCGATATATCTCGCCATGTGCTCCACGCTCGCCGAGTCTTCCAAAGTTAACCTGTGCGACTGCGCTTCCACTCGCGCTCGGTTGATGAGCACCCTCGCGTCCGCGGTTAACCCGGCGAACGCCACCGCGACGTGATCATCAATCATTTGAATCTTCCGCATCGTTCGTGGATCTTGTAACTTCGCGACCATTTTCTTCTCCACGCCGATGACGACCACGTCCGTGCCTCGAACGGCGACTGCCAAAGTGCCTTTCCGGACCGCCTCCATGGCGTACTCCACTTGGAACAAATGGCCGTCCGGGGAGAACACCGTGATGGCACTGTCGTAAGCCATTCGTATTTCTTTCTTCTGTTTTGTCTAAATGTATTCTCTTTAACTCTCTCTCTTAGAGCAGCGCACGTTGTGTAGCTCTCTTTGCGCGCGAAGCTTTCTCGTCAAAAAGCGCGGTTTGAGTATGTATTCTTCTTCTTCTTCTTCTTCTTCTCTTCTTCGCTGATGATGAGATCGCGAGGAGAGTGTTTTCCGTCTAACGAACGATGACGAGATCTCTCTTTTAGTATCCGTATAAATATATCTCTGAAAGCGAATAATCAGTTAAAACGAATTCTCCCTCTCTCTCTCGCTGCAAAAGTCGCGCGTTAACGTGTGAACGACTGTACTACTATTACTACTCTGCGACTCTCTGTGTAAAGGTACAGACCAAAGTGAAGAAATCTGCCAAGTTTGTGCTCAAAAAATGTTTCGCGTGTGGCTTTTCTCGTCCGCCAGACGATGGTCATCAGAAAGAGAACGCGGAGAGGACGGACGGAGGATTTTCGCCACGTTTGCTGCTACTGATGATGATGATGGTGTGCTAATTATTATTCTAAATCGCGGCGTTTAATTACATTTCGAAGCATCTCTATTTATCGTATATCTAGCGTATCACGCTCGGCGCTGAATACCGCCCATCCCGGGCGGCGCGATGACCAAGTCTTTTCCTTTGTTGTTGTTGTTATTGCTGTGGACGTTGTTATTGTAATTACTGTTGGCACTCTTCGCGGTCGAAACGCGTCCCAAACTCGCGTCGCCGACGACGACGTCTAACGTTTCCAAAGTGAACGTATCCACTCTCCAAACGACGATGGATAAAACTTTCCCTGGGTCAGCTTCGAGAACAATTCTTCGGACTTGGTTCGCGTCGACGATGGCTTCGCCGTTACAATCAATGATAACATCACCGATGCGAACGCCCGCGAGGTGAGCTGGGGAGGCATCGGAGACCTTGACGATGAGCGCGCCTTCGCGAGGCGGGTTTTTCGTTGTATTATCGGTGGCATTGGCGTTGTTGTCTCCTGATGACGCCTGCATGGATGACGCCGGGGATGAGGATGTTCCGCCCTCCAATAACGTGGCCATTTCTATTCCCAGGTACGGCCGCGCGATTATCTCGCCTCTCGAGAGCGCCTCTGCGACTCGACGAACGGTGTTGATTGGAATCGCGAATCCAATACCATCGGCATCTTGTCGTATAGCCGCGTTGATGGCGATAACCTCGGAAAACTCGTTCACTAACGGGCCACCGCTATTACCTGGGTTTATCGCACAATCTGTTTGGAAGAATTCCACGCTTCGTCGTTCGGGTATGCCCAACTCCGTGGACGTTCTCGCTAAGTTTGATATTATTCCTAAAGCAACCGAATTGTCCAGACCAAAAGGATTGCCTACGGCGACCGCCCAATCCCCGACGTCAACTTCGTCTGAATTCCCAATATCGCAACTCGGCAACACGTGCGAAGCTCTCAAATTCAACTTCAAAAGCGCGATATCAGCAGTTTGATCTACGCCTTTCACGTCCGCGATGTACGTTCGACCATCAGTGAACGTCACTCTGACTTTCTGCGCGTCTCCGACGACGTGCGCGTTGGTCACCACTCGCCCTAAAGTCGCGTCCAAAACTAAACCACAACCCCCGCCCGCATGCCACTCGTCGTAACGAGTATCGTTGCCGTTCTCGTTTCTGTTATTCTTCTTCCGTTTCGGGGCTTCGTCCTCGTCCTCGTTCTTCTTCTTCGGCGACGGACCTTCATCTTCCCGCTGTTGTTGTTGTTGTTCTTTTTGTTGTTGTTGTTGTTCCTTCTGCGATGAAGAAGGCGAAGGCATCAACGCGTCCACCCGTACCACGCACGGTCCGACCGATTCCGCCGCTTGCCGCACGAAACTGTTCCGCTTTGCTCTCGATTTTTTATTCGTCGTCCCTTTCAAAATCCGAAACGTAGTGGACGAGTTGTTGTTGTTCTTGCTAGTATTGGTGGTCGCGTTGGCACGCGCGGGCAACAGCGCGCTTTGAAGAAAAAACAACAACAACTGCCACGATAAAAAACTCGTCGTCGCGATCGCCAACGTCGTTCTTAGCGCGAGATGTGATTGTTCTTCTTCTTCTTCTTCTTCTTCTTCTTCTTTTCCTAATTCCCGATTCGATTCAATTCGGCGACGAGATGAATGCCAACAACGGTTTCCAATTACGTTGTTTACTCTCGTCCTCTTTTCCTCCTCAAAATCTATTCTGTCTTCATTCGTTCTGTCGCCGTTGTCGTTGAACGAAAACAAAGACCAAAACCCTTTCGTCGTCCTCCTCCTCCTCCTCCTCTCGTTGTTGTTGTTCTTGTTGTTGTTCGTTATCCGATGACGATGATTCTTCTTAACAGACGACGACGATAACGAAAGGTGTTGTTGGTGTTGAAAAGCGACAGAAAAACGAATAACACGCATGACTCTTCTTTACCGGTCGTCCGTCTCTCTTCTCCGTTCGTACGACGCTTCGTGTTATTTCTATCGACCAAAAGCGTGCGCACTAATGAGGAAATGATAAAATTCTCTTTAAAATATAAATATTACAAGTTGTGTGTTGTTTAAGTCTTTAATTGTCCATTTAATAGTCGCTGTCCCAAACTTCAGGCTTCCCGCTGGCTTTGTTGTTATGCTTTTTGGAGGAGGACTTTTTGGCTTTCGTTTCGGCGTCTTCGGCTACTTTGGTCGTGGATGTGGATTTATCTTGACCTTCTCGTTCTTCTTCAGTCGCCGCGTCTTCGACCGGCACGTCTTCGATCGGCGCGTCGTTCTCCTTCGTGGCCATTTTCTTCGCTTGCGCTTCAATTTTCTTTTGTTGTTGTTTCTTCGTGTTGGCGGCGTTCTTCTCGTCGTCCTCTTTGTGGTTTACGAGTTGATCCTTGCGTTGTAACTCCTCGCGGATGCGTTCTTTGAGGACCAAAGCTTCCACGGAATCTTTCAAGATTTCCTCCTTCTCAGTCGTGGACTTGTTCAACTTTTCGACGGAGTCGCCATCGACTCTGCCCCAGCCGTTTTTGCAGCAACCGACGCCCGGGATCGGGACGCCTGGCGTGCACTTCGGGTCCGGGTTGCACGTTTCCTTGGAAGAAGAAGCGAGCGATTTCGCCAAAGCCGAGTCTTTTTGCGCGTCCACGTTTTGCGCTTGCGGCTGACGCTGGAAGCAGCAAGGGATACCCGCGAGCGGCACACCAGCGACGCAGGTTTCCTTCGGTTCTGGGTTGCAAATATCCGGCGCATTGCAGCACGGAATGCCTGGGATAGGGACACCGGCGACGCACCCTTCGGTTTGCTGGTTGCAAAACAACGGCTTGGATGCCGCTTCCGGAGCGTCTTCCTTCTCTTCAACTACGACGGTACCTTCGTCGCCGATCAACTCTTGGAACTCCTTGGTTACTTCAGCTTTCGCGTTCGCGTCTTGCTCATCTTGACCCTCGGCCGCGTCTTCCGGGGCCGCTTCCTCCTCGGTAGTTTTACCTTGGATGAAATCGGCGATGACTTTGTCTTCCGGCGCTTCCACGTTCGCGCTAGACAAGTCGATGTCGTCTTTACCGACGATGGATTCGTACGAAACCTTCGGCTTTTCGACGCCCGGGATATCCAAAGACTTTGTCGCCATCATAAATTGTAAATCTTGCTGAGTGACTTCCTTGTACTCGATTTTCTTGAATCGATTTTCCTTGTCGTCCCATCGATAGGTGCTCTTGTCCGAGCAGCACCCAAAGCCAGGCATCGGGGTACCAGCTTGGCAATTCGGAGATGGATCCGGATTGCACGAATCTGGCGTGCAGCATCCGACGCCTGGCCAGCGTTGACCGGGGGAGCAATTTTCGCTGTTGTCACAAAACATCGGTGGGTCGTACTTGCCGTCCTTCATGAAGTTGTTGCCTTTGGCAGCTTGGTTGTTGTTGGCAGCCCCGCCCGCGGCTCCGGATTTCCAGGTCGCCTCTACCGCGGTTTCGACTTTGGACATGTCAAACATGTCTGCGGACTTGGTTTTCGCGTCCGCCTTGTCGTCACCGGCTTTTTCGGTGTGGTGGTGGTGCTTACCCAACGCCGCCATGAGCTCTTCCTCCGTCGGCGCCGCCATGCCAAGCTGCGCGTGCTTGGAAGAGTGATGTTTCTTCGTCTTCACCGCCTCCTCTTCGAGTTCGAAGAGCATCTTTTGCTCCTTTGGATTTTTCAACTTCTTCACGACAATCTTCGTCTTCGCTGCCGGTACGATGGTGTCGTCACCATCTTCGCCGCCTTCGATATCGCTGCCGCCCTCAACGCCGTCAACCGGCGACGGGTTGGTCATTTGTAAAACTCTCGCGTTGACGTAATCGTCCAACTCGGAGACCATGATGGACTTCGGAGTGCCGTCTTCCAAGATGACGTTGACCAAAGCTGTCGGGTTGGATCGATCAATTCGACTCGCTCCCCACTCCGGGCGCCAATCCTCGGCGTCTTTGCAACAGCCAATACCCGGAATCGGCACGCCTGGCATGCACGAATCCGCCGGGTTGCACGACGTTCGGTCGCAACACCCTTGGCCTGGGCACGGGATGCCGCCGACGCACTGCAACGCCGGGTTGCAAAAGAGATCTTTAAAAGACTCCGTGCACGTGGACTGATCGCCGACCAAATCAGCGTTCGGGTCGACAACAGGAGTCGCAATTACTCCATCTTCAAAACCAGTCGAAGCCGCCTCTTCGCCGGCTTCGATGACTTCTGGTTGCGGCGTTTCGTTGAACGCCACGGCGTCTTCGACAATTTCTTCAGATTGGTGTTGTTCTTTTTGTTGCAACAACAACGTCTTCGCCGCGGCTTCTTGCGCGGCCTCGATCGCCGACTTAGCGGCAAGTTGTTGCGCGGAAATCATAGCCTCGTTTTCAGCTTCTTGCTTCGCGATGGCCGCTTGAGCCTCTTCTTCCTCTTTACGCAAAGCCAACTTTTGTTGGTCGACGACCGTTTTCACTTGCACGCCGTAATCGCCCATCTTGGCTTCTTCGCGCATCAAGCCGTGCTCCGAACCGAATGAATGCCCTTCCCACATTTGTCTTTGATTGGACAAAGACGTGGAAAAGTAATTCGTCCTCGACGCGTTGTCGTTTTCGGCGTCCTCGGGTAAAGCGTACACCGTCGTCGACGCGCAAAAGTGTCTCGTCAACGTCGTGTACGCGAGAAATCCAGACGACCACAACTTGTTCTCGGCGCCAGATAACGGCTTGAACAACTCTGTCGCTTCGTTGGAGATGACTTCCGGCGTGACCACCCACCCCGGGTTGGCGTCCAAAAATCGATACACGTCCTCCGGCTTGGCCGATCCCGGATCTTGGTACGGAATTTCCGCGCTGACGGTCGACGAACCCAGTGCAGTCTTTTTCTCCTCCAACGCTCTCAAAACCAAAATCTTATGTTTCACGTTCTTATCGATCATCGAGTGATCGCCTCTGTTCAACTCGTCCAAGGTGTGCGGAACGACGTTGGCGAACACGAAATCAGTCTTGCTCCCGAAATCTTCGCGAAACTTCGCGTTCTTCTCGTCCGCGGCATCCAAGTAGTGCGTGTTGATTCTCGCGACGCAATCGTGCGAATCAATTTCTTTGCCAAA
>Ga0182095_1120327_pt1 | contig 11372 bp, 5 predicted proteins | sample 041ome_19_FD_127784 | JGI IMG/M metagenome (GOLD analysis project Ga0182095, IMG submission 127784) | Metatranscriptome of coastal salt marsh microbial communities from the Groves Creek Marsh, Georgia, USA - 041412BS metaT (Metagenome... | ecosystem: Environmental > Aquatic > Marine > Intertidal...
CGACGAACAAAAGAACGCTCCTCCCAATCCTCCTCTCGTTCTGTTTCCTGTTCTGGTTCAAACCGAGCGAACCGTTTTTAGTGCCGTATTTAATCGAAAAGAAAGGATTTTCGATTCGAGACATCAACGAAGAGATTTTCCCGGTGTACGTGTACTCGTTCTTCGTGTGGACGGTGCTGAGCGGGCCGATGGCGTCGAAACTCGGGTCGAGGTTTATGCTTCGAGTTGGGGTTTTGTGCGAGTTTTGCGTGCGTTGGATTTTGATTTACGGGGAGAGCATTCGGTCGATGCAAGTGATGCAGGTGTTGTTCGGGGCGACGATCGCGAGCTTTCCGTTCGCGTTTAGTTACGGGGTGGAGATTTTTAGTAGTAGCGATGACGACGAGGACGAACACGATGAAGCGGAGGAGAACGGTACCGGTGAGAGTACGAATGAAAAACACAACGGGGACCAAACTGGGTACATCAGCGCGACGTTTGCGACGAGTTACGCGTTAGCTGGGATGATTGGCCAATTGGCGGTGTCGTTTGGTACGCCGTCGTCGAAACCGACGGAAGATCGAATAGCGGAGTTGTTTTGGGTGAGTTTAGCGAGCGTATGTGCGGCAGTTTTGGTGGCGATTTTCGCGCTGCCGGATGTTAGCGGTAACAGCGGTAGAAAGAGCAGTTCTAGTAATAATAGCGGTGGAGGAGGTGGTGGTGGTGGTAAATTTTCGGCGGCGAGGGAAGCGGCGGAGACGATTAGACTGGCGTATTCGGAAGTGGGCACGAGGTGTTTGTCCATTTATTGGGTCGTCGCTTCAGCCGGGCTAAACTTTGTACAAACGTACGGTTCAAATTCGTGGTACGAAACCAGCGCGGATTCGGGGTCAAATAACGGATACTTTGTGTTCATCGCGCAAGTTTCCATCGCCATCGTCTCTCTGTTCGCTCGCGCCAGAGTGGTGAGCGAAGATTTCGGCAATCGACCTGGATTTTATTCTCTGTGTTCTCTTTTCGGGTTTATCGCCGCGCTCTTGTTGGGACGGTGGGGGACTGGAGAATTGAAAAATGATGGTGGGTCGAAAGTCATAGCCATGTTTGTTTTCTACGTGATTTTAACGTCCGCGGTGAATTTAGGATTACTCGTGTGCTACGCGAGAGCGAGCGCCTCTATTTCCAACGGGTTCGAACGAAGGCGGGAGGAAGAAAAACGGAAACGAGCACTCGAGACTCCAGAAGTGATCAACAGCAGAAGTAATTATGATTATAACAGAAACGAAGATTCTATTCAACAGTTCTCCTCCGTGAAAGAAAAAGCTTCCATTCGGATGCTTTTCGGCATGAACGGTATCTTCGCGGCGTTTACGTTGTGCGTAATGCAAGCGGCGACGAGAGGCGATTCTGCGAAAATGATCGTCAGGATGGGAGCTGTATTCATACAAATTGGTGCGGTTATAAACGGAATTACGACTAGAATCGTTGGGTTGAAGAATGGATACACGTTTTCTCCGTTTGAAGAAAACGAGAGGAGGCGGAGAGAAGACGGCGGGGACAGTCGCGAAATCGAGCTCCATGAGTCTGCGCAGCAGCAGTAGTAGTAGCGGGGAAAATTGTGTGTGTGCAACTCGATGCTTATTGTAATACGTAGTAGATGATTTTGGTAGTACAAGTCATGCATTCATTCTTCGCGATCATCGTCGCTATCAAAGTCTACGTAGTTCACAATCACGTCTTTATTCGTCTTCTTCTTCTTCTTTTTCTTCGCTTTCATCAACGAGGCATCGTCGTCAAAATCGTCTTCATGGGATGCTTTCGCCCTTTTCTTCTTCCGTTTCTTCGGCAGAATACCGTCGTCGTCGTTTTTCTCTCGCATTCCTTCGCTATCGCTATCATCGCTATCTGCATCTATCTTCTTACTCTTTTTCATCTTCTTTTTCTTTCTATTTCTATCCTCCTCTCGGAACGCATCCCAGGCTACGCACGTCAAATTCTGCTTCGCGTACGCCGCACCTAAACATTTCCGAGTGGAGCCGTTATACACTCGAACGTATCTATCTAAACCAACCGTGGCTACTAAATCTAGCGTTGGATGCGCTTCGATTTCGCGAACGCTCCCCGAATTTCCACGAATCGCGCCGCACACTTTACTCGTTCTCAAATCGATGGCACAACATTTACCTCGACTGTCCGCGGCAAACATCCGGTGCTCATCGACCGAACTAAACGCCACTGAATTCACCGCCGCTTCGCCGTATTCTACTTCCATCGTCGCCCGTTTATTCGCTCTCGTATCATACAACCTCACTTTTTTCTCACCAGTACCGACGGCAAATACGCAGCTCCCGTTGTTTTCGTTTGCTCCTCCGTGCTCCTTAAATCTCGCGCACTTCACCCACGGCGGCGCTCGGTAATTCAGCCAATTCACCGGTGGCGGTTTCGCTTTCCACACCAACTTCCCTTCCTGCTCAACATCTACAATCTTTACGTCGTTGCCTTGCCCTTTCCCACCGTAAAGTAACCTTTTCCCATCTTTACTCGCTCGCGCGCACAACACGCCGCCTTCTCTCACGTCTTTCAACTGAAACGAAAGCGCGTCCTCCGCCGCGCCGCTTTTCCACGTGCCATCGTCCTTCACGCGCAACACGGTCACTTTACCTTCCTCGTCAGCTGCGGTGAGTTGCCTCCCATCTTCACTAAAATCTAATCCTACGAACGACGATGCGTTATTCTTATCATCGCTCCCTCTCGTCGTCGCGTACTCGAACACGTCCGGCTGGTAAAATCCACCGCCGCCGGCGCGACAAATTTCAATCGACCCTTTCTTCCTCGCCACCGCGTACACGTTGCAATCCATCTGACGGTTATACGCCGAGCACAGCTTCAAAATTGAAAGCTCTTTTTTATTCGATTCCGAGCCGAATCGATGGAGGATGGACGAGTACGCGTTCGACGACGACGCGAAGCGCAGGTACCCGAGCTCGTCGCCGCAGAGGAGCGAAATTTCCCCAACACCGGAACCTTTTTTAGACGAAGACGACATCGATTGTAACGATGATGATGATGAGTGTTAATAAGAGCAGAGTTCAATTGATCGAGAATGCGCGTGTCGTTTGACTCTCGCTTTCGGTTGCAAAGCGCGTTGCGATCGTTCAGGAAAAGTTGCGAAGTGTGTTTTGTCTTGTGAAGAATTTGGAAACGAGAAGCTCTCTGTGAGACACGCACAACGCTTTCCGCGCGCTACTACAACATCGATCGACACGATTCAATAAAAATATATACGCACGATACGCGATTGTTTTCCCTCTCTCTCTGTCTCTTCTTTTACTTCTCCTCCTCTTCCCTGTGAATGGTCTTAAACCGGTACCCTTCCACGCGTTCCTTCATTCTCTTCTTGTACTCTTTATCGTGCTTCTTCCCGGCTCTGGCTAAATCTTCTAACGAATGCTGCTTGCCTTCTCTCTCTTCCAACTCCATGCGTCTTTTGAAGAGCTCGTCTTCGTGGTGCTTATCCGCCAACTCCGCGGCTTCGAGCAACTCTTTGACGTCCATTCGGTGCGGTTTGACGAACGTCGTGTCCACGCCGAGGTGGTTCATGTGCTTGACGACTTTCTTAGCGGCGTGATCTTTGAGCAAGTCGTGGTCGTTTTTGCACTTTTCGTGTTTCCCGGTCAACTGTTCGTTTTCCTTCTCGTAAAACTTTTGCGTGTCTTCTAAATTTTCAACCTTGTAAAAGAGCATTTTCATCTCTTGCGAACAGTTGGTGGCTAGTTTCCCGAGCGCCGCGGCTAATTTGTTCCTCTCTTTCGTCATCGTCACCAACTCCGCTCTCAGTTGACTGGAATCCATAAACGACCATCTCTGTTTCTCCTCGTAGGTGACTTCGTTCTCGCTCGAACGCAACGTCGTACCGAGCAACTCTAAATCTCCATTCGTCGCTTCCTCTACCGCCTCTTTCGCTTCTTCCTCGATCTCACTCTCCATGTTCTTAAACGCGATCGCGGTTTCGTCTCCTTTCGCCACCTCTTCCGCTTGCATTTTCGCCGCGCGTTCCACCTTCGCTTTATCTTGCGTCGGGTTCGTGGCGGTGAATTTCGGCCTCGCATTTTTGTTCACGTTTCCATACATCCGAGCTAACGCGTCGTCCGCGGCGTACTTGTTCGAGTCGAAGTACGCGTTCTCCCGTCGACTATTTCTACCACCACCATCGTTATTACTATTCGTCCTCGAACCTCCTCCTCCTTCTTCTTCTGTCGTCAGAGCGAATTTCGATCTCTTCAAAAGCGCTCTTCGGTGCGGATTTTGTGAAAATGAGAACTCTTCTTCCTCGTTGTTGTTGTTTCTCAACGGCCCCGAAGACGAAGTAGTAGAAGAAGACGCGAAAACCGTCGTCGTCGTCGTCACCAACAGCAGCGCGAGAAGCACCAAAAGCCTCGTCGACGATTTCCAGTCGATCATGATTGATTTTTAGGAGTTGTAGTTCTGCGTGTGTAATCTTTTTAATTTTTTTGTCGTGTTGTTGTGAGGCTTTGAAATGTGCTTTAATTCTATACACGTGGTGATGGATTTTATACGTACGTACGCGCTGTCGTGTGCTAATTGAATATTATATATATATATATATATATATCAAATCAGAGGAAGCAGAAAGATCCACAACACCTCGCTGCTCGGTTGGTGCGAGCGATGAGGTTGTTGCGGAACAACAACGCTCTCCTCTTCGTTTTAACCGCGTTGGTGCCGGTACCGCCGCGAGGTTTCGGAGCGCCGCCGCCGACGGCGATGGAGCGTCTTTGAACCAACGACTGGTCTTGTTGTTGTTGTTGTTGTCGCTGCTGCTGCGACGTTTCTGGTGGTACAATTCTTACGGTTTCGTTGTCGTCGTTACTTCGGTCGTATAATCGTTGGTTTCCGTTTTCCGTGTGCCTTTTGCGGATGACGTCTTGGTTCGCCACGTCTTGGATCAAATTCTCGACGGCGTTTCTTCCCAAGCCGCACTCTTGCAAGGCGCGGAACAAGGCGGCTTTGGTATCGCCACGATCGATGCGAAATCCTAAATCGATCATCCACGAGGCAACTCTTCGTATGCTCGCGACGTCTTCGCGTTGGCCGTGGGCCCAGATGACGTGAGAGAACGTGCGTTCGTTTGGATTGACGTCGTAGATGTCCATCATTTCGCGAACGACGCGTTCGGCTTCGCTGGTATCGCCGTCGGTGCAATACGCAGCCACGACGGTGGTCAGAGGCACAACGTGCGGTTTGACTTTATACTCCTCCATTAATGTTTTACATCGCTCTTCGGCCATTTCCGGGTCGCAAGCGCGCGCGTACGCTTTGGCGACGGAGGCGATGACGAACGAATCGATTTTGATTTTGTTTTTATCTTTCCGCATGGCGTTGAGATATCGTTCGGCGTTTTCCGTGTCTCCGGCATTCGCCCAATACTCGAGAAACATGGTGTACGTTTGAACGTCCGGTTTCACGTGCATTTTCTCCATATCCCACGATCCTCCGCCTTGTAACTCTCTGAAAATAACTTCCGCCGCTCGAGGGTTCCCCGATTTCAAATAGCCTTTCAAGAGCATGTTGAAAATCGGCAGCGACGGCGACACGTTCGCCCATCGCATCTTCTCGAGCAGTTTTCGTCCTTTTCCTACGTCATCGTTGTTGCAGTAGTAATCGATGACCATCCCGTACGATGCGGCGACCGGTTTCGTGACTAATTTACTCGCCATTTTTTCTAAGTCGTACTTTTCGTTGTTCCATCGTTCGATGACCGTTTCCGCTTCCTCCGGATCGTTGTTTTCTATGCATCCCTTAATGAACGCGTTGTACGTTCGTTCCGACGGTACGACTAAATGCTTCTCTTCCATAATCCGCAACGTTCTGTATACCTTTCTATATTCGCCATTTCTCGCGTACGCGTTGATAATCTCCGGATGCGTCGCTCGATTCGGTTTCGCTATTTTATCCTTCATCCCTTCCATATCCGGTCGATCGCACAAACCAATCTCCTCCGCCCACGAATCCACGAACCGCATGGCTTCATCCGGTTGGTCGTTCTCGCAGTACCCGTGCGCCACTGCGTTAAATATAGCCGCATCGCAATCAAACTCCACTCTCGCTTCCTGATTAAAAATTTCCTCCGCCTCTTTCGCTTTGTTCTGTTTCCCGAGCGCGGCGACGAGCGACGTGTACGTCTTCATCGTCGGTCGATGGCCGGCATCTTTCAGCTTCTTCAGTTCGTACCGAGGGTCATCGTACGCGTATTCTATCGCTGTTGTTGTTGTTGTTCCTGTTGTTGTTGTCGTTTCTTTTCCGTTCCCGCTTCTCTTCTTCGCCTCTACTTCCTCTTCGCCGTCGCCGACGCGACTCGTCGCGGTTGTCGTCATCTTCGCCTCTTCCTCTTCTCTCTTCGCCCGCTGCCCTTTCAACCGCCTCGACGACGAAGCGCGTCGCCTCTCACCAAAACCACCACCACCACCAGAAGAAGAATAGTTTAAACTCTTCTTCTTCCCGATCGTGATTATTCTCTGCGTCGCTCTGTGCACCGCGAAACACGACGCGCTTCGCGCGCATTTCCTGCACGCGTATCTCTCGTCGTGGAACGCCAGGTGCGATTTGTCCTGCGGGTTTCTTCTTTTTACATCCATTGATTCTTCTTCGTCGTCGTTTCTCCCAAAAGAAGAAGGAGAAGAAGACGAAGAAGAATGAGAAGAACTGGGCCCGCGCTCGTCCAAAAACATTATTCTCTCTCGCCGGTCGTCTCTCCTTCACGATCGAACGCTCTCACGCGCGCGCAGTAATTTCGTTTTAAGTGGTGAGACGCGAGACACTTCTCTGGATACTGTAACCCTAAACACTAGAGACTGTAACCCTAAACACTAGAGACTGTAACCCTAAACAAAGTGCAGATAAAATCTCTCTTCTCTCGTCGCATATCTTTTCCCCAAAAACTGTTGAGAGAGAGAGCGCATTACTTTCTCTCCACGCGCGGCGAGAAAAGATATCTTCTCTCTGCGCTCTGCTCTTTGCGGAGTTTCAAAATGACTTTGACGCGGTGGATGTTATCACCACCATTACCACCGATCCCCGCGAACAACAGAAGAAGACCGCCGTCGAAAATCTCTTCTTCTTCTTCTTGGACATCATCTTCTTCTAGAATTTCGAGCTCGTTGTTCGCGTCGACGACGACGACGACGACGTCGTCGTCCAACGACGAGAAGACGCCGAGAAGAAGAAGAAGAAGAAGAATAACTACTGATGCGTTGTTCTCTTCTTCCCCAATCGACGCGCGACGACGACGGAGCAGTCGCGAAGCGAGTGCGAACAGGAGCAGCGCGAAGAAGGACGAGACGAACGAGACGACGAGCGACAAAGATGACGGAAAGAAGAAGAAAAACAGAGTGTGGAACACGGCGAAAGGCGTCGCAGAAACCGTGGACGAGCGCGAAGAAGAAGAGGAAGAAGAAGAGTGCGGAAGCCAAGACGAGGAGTGCGCAGAAATCGCGGATCACATTAAACTGAAAGCCGGGTTGCTTTTAGACGAGGTTTTACCGCTCGGGAAACCACCACTGAAGACGAGAGAAGACGAGGAGGAGGAGGAGCGAGAGGTTACGAAAGCGAACGGAACGGAGACGACGGAGAATACGATTGTGATCGAGCGAGAACACGCGGAGCGCGCGAACGAGAAACGGATCGACCGCGGTTTGGGGCAACGCAGAGCGCTGTCGGCGGAGACGAGGTCGAGACCGTTCGTGCCGTTAGGTGGGGAGGTGTTACATTTAGCGTGGATGCGGGAGTACGATGAGACTGGGAAGTTTACGAAAGAGGAAGGAGAGGCGTATCGGGAGACGATTAAGAGTTTGTTGTCGCACTACACGACGCCGGCGTGGAAAGTGACGAGCGTTTTAGACGGCGTCGCGAGAGGGTGGTCGGACGTCGTGTTGGATTTAGGCGCCGGGTTTAATTGTCGTTTGCAAAGACATTCCGAGTTTGAAACGTTGACGTTGAGTGGTCCCGGGCGATTGGAGGATGAAATTTCGGCGCCGATTAAACCGTGGAGTTGGTTGTTGCCGACGAATTGGTTGGCGGACGTTCCCGGTAAGGTGTTTTTGATTCAGCATTTCGTTGTCAGGTTAGACAGAGAGACGTTCGCGGAAACGGTAGACGGAGAGACGTTAAACGGAGAGTGGTTGACTTTGAATGGAACGACGACGGATGAAAACGCGGCGCGCGATCCGAACGAGATTGTCGCGGACGCCGGCGTGGTTTCCAACGATTTGCGACGCTCCAGGTCGTTATTCCAGGACGTGGATTTATCGAGCGACGCGAACAGCCGCACGGCGTTGAGACAATTAGAAGCAGCGAGGCAAGCGTTGGCGTCGAGAGTCATGTCCAGAGACTCGTCGTATTTCGAGGACCCGTTGACGACGACGTCGAGCACGAAAGGCACGACCAAAGAAACGTTTCGGGATAGCGAACTGGATTGGGAAGTGGGCGCATTTGCCGGCGCCAGTCTAGGCGACGGCGCGAAAATTTACGTCAATTATCAACTCGACGAAGACGGTGGCACGCAGTGTTTAGTCACCGTACCACCGGGGAAAGAAACCTTCGATCGCGCCATGCGTCAAATCCAACGTTTGACAATCATCGAGCAGTACCGATTGCTGATTCTCTCTCGATTACCTAAAGCCAAAGCGAAACGACAAACGTTGGCGCAATTGCAAATCCAATACGATAACGTTTCTTCGGTGCTGAGAAAATCCAGAGCGTCTAACACGGATTATCGCAATCAACAGGAAATGTTGACGCAAGTCGCCGACCTCGAATCCGCGGTGGCCGACGTAGTCGCGAAGACGCGCATGCTCGCGCTCTCCGCGCAAGCGTACCAACAAATCATCGAGCTTAAATTCAACGAAGCGCAGTTGAAACGATTGAGCTACAGCGCCCGGTTCCTCCCTCTCTTCATAAAGAAACGGTTAGATCCGGCATTATCCACCATCTTCTTTGCCTCGGAGCAAGCCGAAATCCTCTCCGCGGCGCTCTCCAGAACGACAAACTTGATCCAAGCCGCCGTCGAAGTCAAGCTCCAACGCCTGAACGAATCCATCGCTTTATACGGTTTAATCTTCACCGTCGCCTCGGTCGGTTTAGGTTTATTGCAAGCCTGGAGAATCGGCAACGTCGGATGGCTCATGGAATTCACCAAAACTTGCTTCTTAAAAGCCATGGCGTGGATTTTATCTAACTTTGGCCATCTCTTCGAGCACTTTCACTTGTACGGTTTGGCGTAACGATGAAAATGAAAATGAAACGAGCAGCAGCACTAGCACTAGACGCGCGTGTAAAGCAGAGAAAAACGAATCGGTTGTTTTTCGCATTTATGCGTGTAAAACATCGTTTGTGTACAAAGCCGTATGTACTTCTCGTGCGTATTTTTGATCTTTTTGCTTTCATTTTCAGCCACGAGAATTTTCGAGACTCTGACGTCATAACTGTCACACGCTCAAAACAGATAAAAATCACCAACACACCAACACAACGCTCTCGCAATGTTCACTTCGCTCACCGCTCGCTCTGCCATCGCTCCGGCCTCTTTCGCTCTGAAGAAGAATTCCACCCGCGCCGCTTCGTCTTCTTCTTCCTCTTCCTCTTCCTCCTCGATGTTCGTTAAGAACACCGCGAGCATGGACGAGATGGACGCGCCGACGTCATCGTCGTCGGAAATGGTCGACATCGACTCCGCCATGAAGCGAGCGGAAGCCCCGGTCAAAAGCTCAGGAAGCCAAACGTACTCGGAAAACGAAACGTTCAAGGAAATCATGGGTTTCAGCGGGTGGGCGCCGGAGGTCATCAACTGCAGAGCCGGGATGATTGCTTTTGTCGCCGCTTTGGGTGCCGAGTTGCAAAGTTACAACCACGAGACGTTCGGCGCGCAATTGCACAACCACGTGTTTTCCCTCGTGTTTGCGAGCTTGTTGATTACCGCGGCTACGTTTATGCCGTCGATGCAAAACGCCGATAAGTATACCTCGAAGCCGTCGTCGAAACCGTACGGCGTGTTTACGCCGGAGGCTGAACTTACGAATGGTCGCATGGCGATCGTCGGATTAGTCGCGGCGACTGTGGCCGAAAAGGTCCTCGGCCACGGGATCTTCGCGTGATCCCACGATGGAGTCGTTGTTTGTTCTTATAAATAGTTAAAATTCTTTTTTGTAATTTAATTACTACGCTGGCTAAAAATTGTATATACATCTACTGCTTCCTTTCCGTCATCCTATATTCTTCTTCTTTCTCTTTCGTCGCGTCCCGACGCTCGTTTTGTGATTCACAAAAAAAGTCAGTTGGTCTTTTTCGCGTTCCCCATCGGGGCCGCATCATCGCTACCGCTCCGATCTTCTGGATCCTTCCCGGTGAGTAAGTACTTCATCGCGTTACGCACGATCATTCGCGCCCAATAGATGTTCAACATGCTTGGAATCGGCAGCGTGGTAAACGCGACGATTTTCTCCCCGGCGCTCAAAGCGTTCCAGGAGCCAAAAATGAACGCCTTCAACATCAAAGGAATCACCAACACTCGCACGCCAAGAAACAACGGAATCCACGCTAATCCATTCACGACGTAAAAAGTGCTCTTTTCCAACTTGCACTTCAACAAAAACCACCGAGTGCTCATGTTTGAATTCGTCACTTCGCTCACGAGGAAGAAATTGACGAAATAGACGCACCGCCCGGCGAGAACGGCGTACGGCCAAATGCAAAGAGAAAACAAGTGATGGACTATGAACAAATAATACGCTTTTTTCCCACCGTACGTGGACTGTTGACCTTTCGGATCTTCCAACATCACCGCTAAATCCCACGCCATGTACCCCAAACTCAAACCGCACGCGCGAACCGTATCCAACGAAGCCCGATGCACAAACTTAGTACCGTCCCCGCCATCGAACGTCAATATCGCAGGCAACGCGAACAGCGTCACAAAAAAAGCCGGAAAATACGTGTCCATGTTCGTGTGCCAAATCTTCCTATCCAATTTCGACACGTCCGCCCAATACTTTCGGAAAATTTTCGGCGAAAGCACCACGCTCAAAACCGTCACGCACAGGCAAAACGAAATCGCAAACAAAACGTACGCAAAAAACGTGCTCGTGACTTCTAAACTCGCGTAATTCTTTTTCGATCCCACGCTTGGGATGACTTTCGTCAGCGCACTCGCGCTCGGCGCCACAAAATGTCCCTCCACGAATCGCTGCACCGGGAGTTTCACCCGGTCCATCTGCGCCAAAATGTACCGACGATGCTTTTCCATTTTTTCTTTTTGCGCGCCGCTGCTTATTATAGTGGTCAAAAAGTGTCGCTTATGAATAAATAGAAAAAGAGACCCGGTC
>Ga0182095_1200349_pt1 | contig 11366 bp, 8 predicted proteins | sample 041ome_19_FD_127784 | JGI IMG/M metagenome (GOLD analysis project Ga0182095, IMG submission 127784) | Metatranscriptome of coastal salt marsh microbial communities from the Groves Creek Marsh, Georgia, USA - 041412BS metaT (Metagenome... | ecosystem: Environmental > Aquatic > Marine > Intertidal...
AAGTGTTTTGGTGAGTTTCGTTTTTGGTGTTGGAAGAATTCGTGTTGAACAGTTGAAAGAACAAACGGGCGACAAAAAAAGATGCACGCAGTGTTGGGGCGAAAAATGAACCCATCTAGATTAACGAGTTGTTCTCGGTGGGAGTACGACGAGAGTAGCAGTTAAACAATAATAATAAATTTATCGCGACAACACCGAAAAACAATAATAACAGAGAAGAATGTTATCCTCGTTAACGTCGTACATTCTTAAAAAAGGAGGGAAACCGCCGTCAAAACACACCGCGTACGGGATGATTTTCGGTTTGTTCATTCTGAACGTTTCCTACGTCTCGCTGAGGGCGACGTTGGCGAGCAGAAAAGAAGAGGAGGAGAGGATCGCGGAAGCGAGAGCGAGGCTCACGAGCGGGAAAGGATTGAGAGGAGAGGTGTATTTTGATCATCCGACCAATAATACTTTTAATCATGATAAGAATACTAAGAAGAAGAAGAAAGGAGGAGAGGTAGACTAACAACAACAAAGTGTACTTTTTAGAGTCTTTTTGGTGGTTTGGGAAAAGGAAGGAAGGACTGAAGGAAGGAAAATGTGAACAACAATACGAAAAGCAGCCAAAAACGCCCTCTGTCTGAGCTGAGTGATGACTCTGTCACCACCACTCGTCAAAAAGAAGAAAAAGATTACACGTGTTTGTGCTCTCATCACACATAATATATAAATACCTTTCTACTTAAAAGTACATACAGGTCCACACGCAGAACGAACGAGGTCGATCAAAATGTTGCACGCGCAATATCACCACGGCGCAACGAATGCGTCCGTCTTGTCTTCGAAGAAGAAGAACAATGATGTTGTGACGAAAAAGATTACTACCAATCGACGACGTATCGCCGCATTCGCTTCTTCTCGTCGAGACGGAGAGAAGACGAAGACGAGCGAGGAGAGTCACATGAAGGGAATGGCCGCGGCAACGAGCGCGGTTATCTTTGCGTCTTCAATGTTTGCTTCCTCCTCCTCGAATATTCTCGCGTACGCGGACGAAGTAGCCGTCGATGCTGCTCCGACGAGTGTTGAAGCACAATACGACGCTGCGCAACAAGTCGGTGGAGGCGAAAAGGCGCCGGAGTTGAAGGGCGAGAGTAGTGCTGCTGTCGCGGAACCGAGCAGCGCACCGGCGGTAGATGCACCAACTCCTGCGTCCGAAGCAGCTCCGGTCGAAACGAAACCGACCGAGGCTGACTTGGAGAAACAGCGAAAGAAAGAGGAGCAAGCGCAACGCGCGCGCGCCGAGCAAGCGAAGAAACAGGAGCAGTTAGCGAGCGAAAAAGCGGAAAGAGAAGCCGTCGCTCTCGCCGAGAAGAAGAAGCGAGCGGAGAGAGAAGTCATTGCTGCGCGAAAAGAACAGGCGTTCCGCGTGCAACGATTGAAAGCGTCGCCGATTCCGAAAAATAGGCTCAAGGCGGAAATCGAGGCCAAAGAATTGGAGCCGAAGACGTTCAAAGAAAAGCGAGCGGCAAAACTCGCGGCGAAGAAATCAACGGCGAGTGCGAAAAGTAAAGGAAGCGCCAAGAGTCAAAGGACGGTGGCCACGAAAAAGCGATCAGTTGGTGCTCCGAAAAAGAAATCTTCACCTGCTTCACCTGCTACCGCGGCGGCGAAGAAGAAATCAACCGCGACTACTCCCGCCGCGAAACGCCAAGCGACTGCAACCACTTCCGCAAAGAAGACAAAGACGAAGAAAGTTTCGACATCTTCTGCCAAGACTGTGGTGAAAAAATCATCGAAGCCTGCCGCGTTGACGTACAAACCGACATTTAAGAAAGCGCCGGCCGTGAAAGCGGCAGCGCCAACCGCCGCGCCGAAGATAAAGTCGACGACGTTCAAAGAGAAGAAGCAAGGAGCGTCGGCGGCGGCGCCGGCACCATCTAAGAAAGCAGCTGCATCTGCAACATCACCGGCGAAGCAGGCGGCAAAAGTAGCATCTGCTCCGAAGAAAACGGCTAATGTAGTCAAGGCCGCACCGGCGGCAAAGAAGACGGTAGCTGCGCCTGCGAAAAAGGCCACAAGTGCACCGGCAAAGAAAGCTGCTGCGCCGGCAAACACGGCGGCGAAGCCAACCACTTTTAAACAAAAGAAGGAGGCTGCGAGTAAGAAAGAGACGAAGCGACCCGCCGCGGCGAACAAAAAGTCACCCGCAACGACCAAGGCAAAAAAGAACAATAGTGGGTTTTTCGGAGGTTTGCCGATAGCAACACTTCTCGGCGGTCTGGCATACACCTTCTTCACCGAAGAATAAGTATTTAGGAAGATGAGAACAGAGCAGCTTAATAATTAATAATATCACGTACCATATGCCATCCTAAAAGCTCATTGCAATGACACGTGCGCGTTGCCGCAACGCCGCTTTGAAGACGCACTCCTCTTGTTTTTTGTTTTTCATCACCCCTTCCATTTCTCTACTCTTTTTCCCTCTCTCAGACAAACGCACAACAACCTAAAAACGGAGCAGCAGTAGCAGCAGCAACACGAGATGTCTGTCCGCACTGACTTTGCCACCGTGGAGGTTCCGAACGATTCTCACGTTCAGAAGAACGAGAACAACATGGAGCGAGAGAAGAAACGTCTTCTGAACTATTTGCGACAGGAAAGAAAAAGAGGCGGTGACGAGGAATTTGGACGACGGATAAAAACAATCCGAAAGCTTTCGCAGTTCAGTCACGGTCAATCGAATCCGACGTACAAATTGCTCGTTGAAATGACAGATGGGACGTTGAAATCATACGTTTTGCGGAAGAAACCGGGTGGGAATATTTTATCGAGCGCACACGCGGTGGAGAGAGAATTTCAGGTACAGCTTGCGTTGAAGAGAAAACACCCCAACTTTCCAGTCCCGAGGATGATTCTGTTGTGCGAAGATAGTTCAATTTTAGGCACGCCGTTTTATATCATGGACTTTGTGCAAGGCACGATATATTTACAACCGAAATTACCAGTCATTACGAGAGAGGAACGGAAGACAAGAATATACGAAAACATGGCGAAAACGTTAGGCGCTTTGCACTCGTTCGACATTCGCGAGCTGGGATTGACTTCCTTCGGAAACATCTCCAGTGGAAGTTACTCGAGACGAACGCTGAAAAGATGGTTCGGACAATACGAAAAAAGTATTACGAATAAGTTGGTAGAAACGCCGGAAAAAGAAGTCGTCATGAAGTTAGTCGCGTGGTTGGATGCGAATTGTCCCAAGGACGGCGAGGAAGTGAGCGACCGAATAATCCACGGCGATTATCGTTTAGATAATTTGATCTATGACGAACGATCGGATGATGTTCTCGCGGTACTAGATTGGGAATTGTCTACCGTTGGTTGTCCGCACGCGGACGTGGCGTATAATTGCTTACCATATTATTTACCTCCCGGATTAGAGTTTTATCCTTCCTTCGGCGATTCGAATCAAGTGCCGGCAGGAGTACCTACCGAGAAGCAATACTGCAATATCTGGGCGCAACACGCGCGTTTACCGAATATCTGCGGAAGCTCAAAGTGGAAGTTCTACGTTGCCTTGTCAATGTTTCGTGGCATGGCTATTTTAGCCGGTGTTCGTGCCCGAGCGGTCGCCGGAAATGCGTCGTCTAGAAACGCACGACAGGCGGGTTCGTTGGTAGAAGTCTTCGCCAAACGCGCGTACGTTGTAGTCGTCCAAGGAGGTGCTTCAAAAGTTCCAAGGCAAGAGATTAAAGGTGGTTATGAACCTAGTGAAAAGTGCATGATGTTGTTAGAAAAACTCAGAGCGTTTATGAGTGAGCACGTGTACGATGCCGAGGAAGTTTTTGAAAGACATGCGACGACAAACGAGCGATGGTCTGTGCATCCCCTAATGGAGGAATTGAAGAAGAAAGCGAAGGCAAAAGGATTGTGGAACCTGTGGTTGCCCTTAGATTCGGCAGCGTTAATTAAGATTACAAATGCTCGCGGCAACGACGAAGCGTTGTACAAAGGACCGGGTCTGACAAACTTGGAATACGCGCATTTGGCCCGGGAGATGGGTAAAGTCCCCTGGGCGTCTGAAATTTTCAACTGTTCGGCGCCAGATACCGGGAACATGGAGGTGTTGTTGCGCTATGGAACGAAAGAGCAACAAGAGAGGTGGTTGTTACCGCTTTTAATGGGCGATATCCGGTCGTGCTTTGCAATGACTGAACCAGCGGTAGCGTCCTCAGATGCCACGAACATTGAAAGTTCCATTGCGAAAAGCACGAACGGCACGCAATACGTCGTGAATGGTCGAAAATGGTGGACGAGCGGTGCGTGCGATCCGAGGTGTGCGATTGCTATATTTATGGGCAAGACAAAAACAACGGGTCCGCAACACGAGCAGCAGTCCATGGTTCTCGTTCCAATGCTAAACAATCATAAAGTGAAAGTCGTTCGTCCGCTTTTAGTCTTTGGTTATGATGACGCTCCACACGGTCACGCCGAGGTCATATTCGATAATGTTGTCGTCGATGTAAAGGAATCTCTCTTAGCACGCGAAGGTGCTGGATTCGCCATTGCGCAAGGTCGTTTAGGACCTGGACGATTACATCATTGCATGCGCTTGGTAGGTATGGCCGAACGAAGTTTAGACGTCACCTATGCCCGTGTGAAATCTCGAGTCGCGTTTGGTAAACCGTTATCCGAAAACTCAAACGTTCTGAACGTATTAGGAAATTGTAGAGTTGAAGTAGATGGAGCACGCTTACTCACTTTGTATGCAGCGCACGTTTTGGATCAGCTAGGCATAAAAGATTCGCGCGCGAGAAGTGCAGTGGCGGCGTGTAAAATTTCTGCTCCCAACGTGGCGTGTTCGGTTATCGATCGGTGCATCCAACTCTTTGGCGGAGAAGGCGTGAGTCAAGATTCACCTTTAGCTCGATTATACGCCGGCGCGCGAACGCTCCGTATTGCCGATGGCCCGGATGAAGTTCATTTAGAAACCGTAGCAAAAATAGACTTAAGGAGAAGTAAGTTGTAGTACGTAAAACCATAGTTGAAAGCTTGAAACGATGAAACCATTTTCTCACCTTTTCTCTTCTTCGTCCTTTGCGATATTCCTCATAAACATTAGAAATCACCTAATACGTAACAACAACTTCACAAAAGAAGAAGAAGTATTCGAAGCCATGCGGTAGCCCGCGCATTCAGAGAAAGAGAAAAACCGAAGGAGATGCTGCTGCTGCGCGTCTCCAAACGCGTTCGATACTTAACGAGGAAATTCATGGCCTCTAATAGTCATCAAAACGTAACGACGACAACACGAAAAGAAAACAACGCGAAGAGGAAAACAACGACGACGAGAACGACGACGACGACGACGAGAGAATTAAACGAGGCAAACAGGGGCGAGTTATTGAGAGACTATTTGCGCAGATGCTTGTACGACAAGTCGACAGGGTATTTCAATCAAAACGGACAGTCTCCGATTGGGAAAATTGGTGTTGATAGCGGGGAAGCCTCACTGCCTTTTCATTTGATGGCAGACAAAGAGGAATACACCGAAACGCTCGCTCAAAAATGGACTCAATTAGGTAAACAGTGGTTAACGCCGGTGGAAATTTTCAAGCCACACTACGCGAATGCCATTGCGAGGTATTTAATTGAAGAGACAAAGAAGAACCACACGGCTTCGTTGAAAGTGATAGAACTCGGTGGTGGTGCAGGAACAGCCGCCGTCGGTATATTGAATTACCTTCGAGCGAACGAACCTCAGATATACGAATCCATGAAATATTGCTCAGTTGATGTGAGCGAAGTTTCTTTGTCGATGCAACATGACGCAATTTTGAAAGCTAAACATGAAAACGTGTGGCGCCGCACGAGGAAACCAGTGGACGTGACGATGCAGAAATGCAAAAACACAGAGGAGAGTTGGCGGGAAATCGTGCAAAAACACATGGACGGCTCAACCGAGAACTGCTTCGTTTTAGGCTTTGAAATATTAGATAATTTAGTGCACGATAAAGTCATCATGAGTGTGAAAACTGGTGATTGGATGCAGGCGAGAGTGAAGCGCGAACGAGAAGGGAAAGACCGGGTCGAATTTTACGAACCGATTACGGACGAGGAGATTAAACGAGTGCTCGATAAAGTCGTCGAGGTTCGTAAAAGTCTTCCAATTTGGACGCACTTGAGCGATGCTGTAAAGCGCATGTTTAAAAAGCGCGACGTGAGTTCAACCGCGGATTTGACCAGAAATCAAACTATTTACCTTCCTACTGGCTGTAGTTTTGCTTTGCAAAACTTGCGTGAATTCGTTCCCGGGCATCGGTTGGTGTTCGCAGATTTCGACGCGCTTCCCGAGGCGAAAATGGATGGATTAAACGCGCCCGTCGTCGCTTCTCAGGGTACCGGTGGTAAAACTTACGATAGAAATTCATATTTAGAGGGTGTCGTTGGAAGTTCTGACGTTTTCTTTCCAACATGTTTTGATACGTTGAAACTACTCAACGAAAACAAAGGAATACACCTCACGACGAAAGAGTTCATGGAGAAATATAGCGAACGAGGCGCGTGCGAAACAAAGACAGGATATAATCCGCTACACAATGACTTTAGCAACACTAGATTTTATCTATCCTAATTAAATACAATATCTTACTACATACGAGTACATTAAAACTCCTCTCTCGTCTTGTGCGGGTCGTAGTTCTTTTCGTACTTCTTCCGGAGCGCTTTGTACAACTTTTCCTCTCGTCCTTTGTATTTTGCCAACAACCGCGGAACTTCTCCCAATTTCGCTGGATTTACGTCCTCGTAATACGCTTTGATTTTCATATACCATTCTTGTTGTTTCGGCGTTCGTATGTGTGAATACGCGTTCGGTCCACTCGGTTGCGAAAACTTGAAGAACTTGTCCAAGAAGGTGAAAACGGGAACAAACATGAATAAGCACAGAAAGAAGAAAGGCAACGGTTTGATGCCAAAAATTAACTTGTCTTTCTTAGATCCCAAAGAAACGCGCTTACGGCCTACTTTAATCGCTCCTTGATTCTCGTCGTCGTCGTCATCGTCATCCGAGGAATCCTCGTCTCTTAGTTCCACTTCCTCATCGCTCGAATTATAATCCGAATCTATTTCTTTTCCCTCCATATGACCTCCCCCGCAACACGAGGATTTCTTTGCCGCTTCTTCCCTCTCTTTCTGAATTTTCTTCATCTCGCTTTCTCTTCGCTTCTTTTGCGCGAGCTTTTCCAACGCCTTCGTCGCAGAAGACATTTTTTCTTTCTTTCTTTCTTTCTTTCGAGGAATGTGCGTCTGCTAATCTGAAGAGATGTTTTCGTTCCTTTTCTCCTTTTTCCGTTTTTTTTCTCTCACAACACACAAACAACCACAAACAACAAACGGTGACACCCCTACCATAAAAATAAGAAGACAAAGATTAGAATATGGGAGGTAAAAAGGAAGAAGAAGAAGAAGAAGACAAAGAAGATGAAGTGAAAGAGAAGATTGAGAATCTGAACTTGAACGATAACCATCGCGAGAAGAAAGAAGATGGAGACGACGACGATAACGATAACGATAACGATAACGAAGAAGAAGAAGTAAAAATAAATGCATCGGACGCCGCAGCAGCAGGAAAGAAGAAAAAGAAGAAGAAGAAGAAGAAATCTTCCTCTGGTGGGAACGGAGTGAAATACACACCCGCGGGTGCGGCGAAAGAACAAACGGCACCACCGACGGTACCAGTGACTGAACTCTTTCCAAACGGCTTCCCGGAAGGGGAAATCCAAGAGTATCAAGATAATAACGGGAAAACGTCCTGGCGATTGGATTCCGAGGAGAAGAGGGAGTTGGAAAGATTGGAGTTGGACATGTACGATAACGCGAGGCAATGCGCTGAAGTACACAGAGAAGTGAGAAAATACATTCAAGAGTGGGTGAAACCGGGAATGAAAATGATTGACGTGTGTGAGACGTTGGAAAATTCAGTGAGGAAGCTGTTAAACGCGAAAGGTTTAGAGTGCGGCGTTGCTTTTCCAACCGGGTGCTCGCAAAACCACATAGCCGCGCATTGGACGCCAAACGGGGGTGACGAAACTATCATCGACGTGAACGACGTAATTAAATTTGATTTTGGGACACAAATTAACGGGAGAATTATAGATTGCGCGTTCACAAAGACGTTCGTTCCAGATTACGACGAGTTACTATTAGCGGTGAAAGAAGCGACGGACGAAGGAATTAAACAATCCGGGATCGACGTACGTTTATGCGATATTGGCGAGGCTATTCAAGAGGTTATGGAATCACACAGTGTAGATATTCGCGGGAAGCAGTTTGAAGTGAAATGCTGCAGAAATCTGAACGGTCATTCAATCGCACCGTATCAAATTCATGCAGGGAAATCCGTTCCCATCGTGAAAGGCGGCGAGGCAACGAAAATGGAAGAAGGGGAATTTTACGCCATCGAAACGTTCGGAAGCACAGGCGAAGGGTACGTTTATTTATTATTGCTCATATTGTTTTTGTTTTGTTTTTTCTCCATGGTTTTTCTCTAGTTATCGTTACTTCGCAAAAATTGCGAAGTAGATTTGGACATACACAGGCTGCGATGTGCGAGTTTTCCTTTCGAGGCGCCATGAAACTCGCGAAGTCAAACGAAGAGTTTTTCTTTCATGACTTCGCCTGGTTTTGTCCTTACATTACACTTTTTCAGTCTCATAGTACTTTGCATATCTCTGCTACCCGTATGGGCAGGCGGAAATCCCGATATATGCAGAGCCTCCTTGCACTGGAACATCTTTCTTCCTACCTTTCTTTTCTCTCGTGCGTTTAAGCTGACAGGCGTTTCTCTTTTTTGAAATATAACGAACTCACAGGTACGTTCGCGAGGCTGGAGAATGTTCGCATTATATGAAAAACTTTGACGTTGGTCACGTGCCGTTGCGCTTGCCTACGGCTAAAAAGCTGCTTAATACCATACAGAGAGAGTTTGGGACGCTCGCTTTCTGTCGACGATACTTGGACAGGATTGGCGAGACCCGATATTTAGGCGCTTTGAAAAATCTTGTTTCCAACGGGATCATCGCTGAATACCCGCCGCTGGTGGATAAAACTGGCTCCTACGTCGCGCAATACGAGCACACGATATTGCTGCGACCAACGAGGAAAGAAGTGTTGACTCGTGGAGACGATTATTAATTCCTTCAATTAGAGATTTTTTACCTCGTATACAAGTACGGGTACAGTACAATAGAAAAAATCGACAGACAGAGCCCACCTCGTTATTTTAGGAAACACAAACTGCACAAAACCACGTTTTCTTCTTCACTCTATCTATCTCTCCATCTCTTCTTATTCGATGATTGGTGTAAAACGTCGAAGATGCGTACATCTGCTCTTCTTTATATGCGTGCTGGTTGCGATATCATCCTTCTCTTCCTCGTTCACGATTCCTGAGGAAGAAGAAGTAGGGGAAGGGAAGAAGTTAAGAGACAATAATCAATTTGAGGATTTAAAGGAAAGATACGGTCATAGGAGCAGTAGCGACAGTAATCTCATATTTTACACCATCGGCGATTGGGGCGTTCGTGGTATTGATGGTATTGATGGTGGCAAAAACTTTCCAGGATCTGCGCAAATGGCCGTCGCGCAGCAAATGAAACTATTGGCCGAGAATGTGCAACCACAGTTTGTGGCCACTCTAGGGGATAACTTCTACGGCGCGGGCGTTGGTTCTCTGGAAGACAGACAATGGGACTATAAATACGAACAAGTTTATTTGAAGAATAATAGTAGTTTGCGCTCGACGAGGTGGTTTGCGAGTCTTGGTGACCACGACCATTGCGGCAACGTCCAAGCTCAGATTGATTACCACTCGGCGAAAAACTACCTTTGGCATCTGGGCAAAGCCAAAACTCCTTATTATCACAAAGAGTTTAGAATAGGGGGTGGAAGTAGCACTAGCGATAGCGATAATATTAGCGACGAGATGCAGTTAATTGTAGTAGATTGGGTGGGGTTAGAAGGCTTGCTTGCAGGTAAAGAGAAACGACGGTTCGAAGACCAGCTCGGCGATTTCGCCTCTGCCGAAGCGGGCGAAGAACAATTCAACTGGCTAAAACGAGTGCTCGAAAGAGGACACGGAAAGTACCGATGGAGAGTTGTTACGGGTCATAGACCTATAATCTCGGCTAGTTCCAGATTTGCACACGACAACGTGGCGTATCCTGGTGAGTCGTCGACACGAGAGGCGTTGCGAGTTCTCCTTGAAAATTCCGACGTAGATGTGTACCTCAACGGCCACGATCACACGGCCCAACACGCGTGTACACAAAGAGACGATTTTAACGGCAAGAATAAGCTGACGCATTACATTACAAACGGAATAGGAGGTTATGAACTTCACCATCTCGTAGATAATGACAAACGACCAATTGAAACTCTCGATGCGAAGAATACTTTTCACGGATTTGCTATGCACAGCGTAACGAAAGATAAATTCGATACTGTGTTCATCGGTCACGATGGCAAAGTAGAATTGGAGTTGTCGTTCGATAAAACGCAACAGCGATGTAATTGAATTCAATATCTACAATAAGATACGAGTTTTCATTTGGTACCAATTAAATATAGCAGCTTTGTAATTAAATGCAAATACGGTGTGTGATTAAATTATTTTTCAGTCTAGTCCAGGAATGTATAAGAGTTTCACATCGAACATAACCGGCGAATTCGGAGGAATCTTCGGTCTGCCCGGTGCCGACGCTAAACCTTTCGGGAATGCCAAATCGCCTGGAATGTACAACCTTCGCAATCCTCCCGACCTCATGCTCAGTAAGCCTTCATCCAAACCGACGATAACCGTCGCGCTTTCCGGGTCACCCGTCAATCTGATATCGTTTGGTTTACCCTTCTCTACTGAGTTATCAAAAATTAATCCTTTCTCGTTCATGGCGACGTAATCCGCGACGACTTGGAATCCAATCGGTGGCATTTCACCGTCTCCGACGATGATGTCTTTATACTGCAAACCGCTCGGCGTAGTCACCATCTCAATAGAATCTAAAGACTTGACGCACTCGGCATCGCACAACACTTTCACCTCCTCGTCGGGGAGACCATTCGCGGCGAGCGCAGCAGACGTTGGCGATAACGCGAGAGAGAGCGCGAGAGAAGCTCCTACCGCGGCGCGAGCAAACTTTGATTGCAACGACGACGACGACAAAGACTTTTGGTTTTGTTGTTCGATGACCAGGGTAATATCTTCCTCCTTGGTAGTTGATGACATTTTATTATAATTGTTGTTGATACACTTCGTCGTCGTCGTCGTCGAAGACTTTCTCGCCTTCAACACAGAGGAGGAGGATAGGGAGGATTTGCATTTTAAA
>Ga0182095_1867268_pt1 | contig 11352 bp, 8 predicted proteins | sample 041ome_19_FD_127784 | JGI IMG/M metagenome (GOLD analysis project Ga0182095, IMG submission 127784) | Metatranscriptome of coastal salt marsh microbial communities from the Groves Creek Marsh, Georgia, USA - 041412BS metaT (Metagenome... | ecosystem: Environmental > Aquatic > Marine > Intertidal...
CTTTAAAAAAACGCTGAATTTCTCTTACATGCTTAGAATAAAAACCACTTTTTTTCTTCTCGTATTTTTAACTTCCTCAGCTTTGGCAAACGATACGCCCAAAGTCGTTTTTTTAACGGGAGACGAAGAATACCGCTCGGAAGAATCGATGCCTATGCTAGCCAAGATTCTGCGCCGGGATTATGGCTTCGACGTGTCAGTCGGATTTTCTTTAGCTCAAGATGGAACAATCGATCCAAACGCGGCGTCCTCATTGACGGGGACAGAAGATTTGGCTGATGCCGACTTGATGGTTCTTTTTTTGCGATTCCGGCAGCCTGATGAAGCCTCCTTTCAGCGCATTCTTTCCTATCTCAAAGCGGGTAAACCCGTAGTTGCCTTTCGAACGTCGACCCACGCTTTCCGCTTCACCCCTGATTCTCCTCACGCGGGCTGGGGGTATCAGGAAGATCCAGATTTTATTCACAGCTTTACCGGAGGTGAGTTGACCCGGGAACTCCTCGGTCAAAAATGGATTACTCATCATGGCCATTTTTCCGATGGGCTTAAAACCCTGACAAATGTGACCGTTGATTCAACAGCAAACGGCCATCCTATTCTGCGGGGCATTGAATCGTTTGAGGCTTTCTCCTGGCTCTACCACGTGGAAGGCGGTGGCGATTCAGTTGCAGGAGATCCACAGTTTTTGCTCAATGGAAAATCTCTGCGTTCTAATAAGGAAGAACAAGGTCTGTTAAATCGTTTCCCATTATCCAATCCAGTGGCCTGGACAAAAACTCACAACCACGGTTTCAATCGTGCCCGGGTTTTTACCACAACGTTGGGTCATTCTTACGATTTCAAGAATCCAATGATGCGTCGCCTGGCTCTGCAAGGGATTCTCTGGGCCATGTCTCGTGAAGATCTGATTCCTGCGAGCGGAGTGGGTACAGAAACGGTTGGTACATACGAGCCCAACAATTCCGGTTTCGGCGATAAGTTCAAAGCGGGGCTGAAACCGGCAGACTTAATCGAGTAGTACCTAAACTTTCACTATCGCCGGAGAAATCAGGCTATGTGCCGTCCAAACATAATGAAAACGACTCTGCACATTTTGCTTGTTGCAATGGTAGTGCCGTTCTTGATGCAAACTGCTGTGGCTCGCCCCATTGAGCTGGGCAAAGATGAGCACATAGTGCTTATAGGAACAGGAATGGCATCACGAATGACGAAGTTCGGTCATTTCGAAGCGGAATTGTATCTAAGCTTCCCGGAACAGGATCTTGTCATTCGCAACATGGCCGATGAAGGTAATACACCGGGATTTAGACCGCATCCAGGAAGGCCCTTTGATCTTAACTTTGCCTTTCCGGGAGCCAAAGAATTAGTAAAGAAAGAATTTCTGATCGATACCTTGAGCACGGGTCATTTTGAGTCGCCTGACCAATGGCTTACAAGATTGCGAGCGGACACCATAATTGCATTCTTTGGCTACAACTCATCCTTTGATGGAGAAGCCGGGCTGGAACGTTATCGACAGGAATTGGAAGGGTTTGTGAAGCATACACTCTCTCGACGCTATAACGGCTATGGCCCGCCCAAGCTGGTGCTCGTTTCACCAACTGCTTTCGAAGCGAAGCCTCGTGATTTTGATGGGCCAGACGGAGCAGAAATCAACCAGAATCTGGAGCTATACACCCAGGTTATGGCAGAAGTTGCGACTAATAATAATGTTCTTTACATCGATGCTTTCAGTGCCTCTAAGGTCTGGTATGCAGGAGACCAGGTTCTTACCACGGACGGTATTCTGCTAAACGACCAGGGTTATCGAAAACTGGCGGTTTTCCTAACTGAATCAATATTTGATCGCGGGCCGGTCCGCGATGAAAATCGTGATGCGGTTATCGAGGCGGTCAATGAAAAGAATTGGGCCTGGTTGAACAACTTCAAAATTCCTAATGGAGTCCATGTTTACGGAACACGTTACGACCCATTCGGTCCGCAAAACTATCCGGACGAATTGAGAAAAACCGAGGAAATGACGGCAGTTCGGGATCGAGCCATTTGGTCGGCAGTCAAAGGGAGCACTTTTGATTTGGAAGCTGAGGATGCTAAAACGCATGCACTTCCTCCAGTACCGACGAACTACACAATCAGTGCCAAGAACGGGATAACTGATTATTTTCCGGGTGATGAATCGGCAGATAAGATACAAACCGCAGAGGGTTACAGGATGGAACTTTTTGCTTCAGAAAGAGAGTTCCCCGACCTGGCCAATCCCAGCCAGATCGCCTTTGACAACAAAGGACGCCTCTGGGTCGCAACGATGCCCAGCTACCCACATTATCGCATCGGCGACCCAAAGCCAGACGACAAACTTCTGATACTGGAAGACACCGACAACGATGGCAAAGCGGACAAGCAGACCGTTTTCGCAGACGGATTACACATCCCCATAGGGTTCGAAATTGCGCCGGAAGGAGTTTACGTCTCGCAAAGCGATAGCCTGATTCTGCTCAAGGATACGGATGGGGATGATCATTACGACGAAAAAGAATATTTATTCAGCGGTTTCGACGACCATGATACCCATCATGCCATCAGCGCCTTTACGGTAGATCCTTCCGGAGCGCTCTTCATGGGAGAGGGTTTATTTCTCCACAGTAATGTCGAAACGATCTACGGCCCGGAACGGGGTACATCGGGTGGTTATTTCAGATACCAGCCAAGTCGCCGAAAACTTACCCGTATTGCCCAAATGAACATTCCCAACCCCTGGGGAATTACCTTTGACGACTATGGGCAAAGCTTTTTCCTGCATACCTCGGGCCCAGCAGTCAGTTGGCTGACCCCGAATATGGTTAAGCCTATCTACGGATACAATATGCTGGCTCCACAGATTTTGACTGACAGCTTCGTTCGCCCTACGTCGGGTTTGGAGATTGTCTCCAGCGCCCACTTTCCCGATCAAGTTCAAGGTGATCTGCTCTTTAACAACAGTATTGGTTTTCTCGGCGCCAAACAGCACCAGATTATGGAAGACGGCTCCAGATTTACCGCCCGGCACCGTCAGGACCTATTTAGTTCTTCCGATTTGAATTTTCGTCCGGTCGATCTTGAATTTGCCCCGGATGGATCCCTCTACGTAGCGGATTGGCACAATGTGTTGATCGGCCACATGCAACACAATGCACGTGATCCTTTACGCGATCATGTTCACGGACGTATTTACCGGATCACTTACCCGTCGAGACCCTTGCTGAAACCCGTCAAAATTCACGGTGCGTCTATATCAAATCTGTTGGATAACCTGAAACATCAACAATTTCGCACCCGCTACCGCGTCCGACGTGAGCTCCGCGGTCGAGAAGCAGATGCTGTCCTGCCAGCCGTAAAAGCCTGGGCAGCTGAACAAAACGATGAAAGATTGAAGCTGGAAGCTCTCTGGGTGACTTGGGGTCACAATGCAGTCGACACAGCTCTTCTGAACGAACTTTTTTCTTCCGAAGATCACCGTATAAGAAGCGCGGTAGTTACGGTTGCTCGATACAACCTCGATCAGCTTGCTGGTTCCTTAGATTTAATCGAAACAGCCGCTGATGACCCCCATGGTCGGGTTCGGCTGGAGGCTCTCGTCGCTGCCTCCTGGTTACCGCCTGAGATTGGTTTGCCCATTATTGAAAAAGTCAAAGCTCATGGGCTGGATAGCGATATAGCGCGTTACAGCTACGAAGTGGCAGAGGCGGGACTGCAAGGGCGACCCGTCCACCCATTTGCTACCGACAGAAACTATGCTGCCGATACAGGGGAAAACCAGGATGAATTTCTCAAACTGGGCAGGGAAGTTTATTCTCGCGAAGCCTTCTGCGGAACCTGTCATCAGCCCGACGGTCAAGGTCTGCCAGATGTCGGATTTCCGCCTTTGGCAAATACCACTTGGGTTACCGGAGATAAAGAAACACTTATCAAAATAACGCTCAAGGGGCTGGCTGGGCCGATCGAAGTAAATGGTAAGTCTTATCCCGGACATGTCCCCATGACCGGATTTGAAGGCTTGGCAAGTGATCAGGAGCTGGCGGCCGTATTGACCTATGTGCGAACGTCCTTCGGAAACGATGCCAGTCCAGTAAGTCAATCCGACATCAAAACGGTCCGTGAGAAATACCTGGACGTGAACGGTCCTTTGGACGCATCTACATTAACTTCTGATTAGGCTGTAAAAAAGGTACGAATGAGCAAATCCAAAAGTAGTGGCCGATGGTTACGCGAACATTTTTCTGACGAATATGTCATCAAAAGCCAGAAAGAGGGCTATCGCTCTCGAGCTAGCTACAAGCTAAAAGAGATTGATGACAGGGACAAACTGCTTAAACCCGGGAATCTGGTGGTAGATCTTGGTTCGGCGCCAGGTGGCTGGTCACAGGTTGCCGCTGAACGATTGGGCCACAAAGGGAGAGTCATCGCCTCGGATATCCTGTTGATGGATGGTTTGGCAGATGTCGAATTTATCCAGGGTGACTTTACCGAAGAGGCCGTGTTTGACCGCATCCTTGATGCCATTAATAGCGAGCCCGTAGACCTTGTAATATCTGATATGGCCCCAAATATGAGTGGTATGAAGGCAGTTGATCAACCCAGGGCCATGTATCTGGCTGAGTTGGCTTATGACATGGCAATCAAAGTTTTGCGCCCCGGAGGCTCATTTATCACCAAGATATTTATGGGCGAAGGTTTTGATCAATATATGAAGGATGCACGTATTAACTTTGAGAAAGTTTTAACACGCAAGCCCGATTCGTCGCGCGCGCGATCCCCTGAGGTTTACTTGGTTGCAAAGAAATTTAAGGGTTAAAAGGCAGTTTAGGTAGCTTTTAGCTATGGCTTTGATAAGTGTCGCCCTTTGCCGCCATAGTGGTAAACTTCAATAGAATGTTTAAGGCGAGTAATAACGATTTTCGCCTGAATAAGGTAGATAAATATGGCAAAAAATTTAATTCTCTGGTTGGTTATTGCTGCTGTGTTAATGGCGGTTTTTCAGAACCTTAATCAAGGGGTTCCAGCTAACGAACTCAGTTACACCGATTTTGTTGAGCAAGTTCAAAACGGCAATGTAGAAGAAGTCACCTTCCAGGGTTCCATGATTTATGGTGAAACCAGAGATGGTTCCAGTTTTCAGTCTGTGCGTCCCAACGTCACAGATAACCAGATCATGGATGAATTGCTTCGCAACGGCGTAAATGTTCGTGGAGAACCACCCAAAGAGCCTAGCATTTTTATGCAACTGTTGGTGGCATCCTTCCCGATATTGATCATCATCGCAGTATTCGCTTTCTTTATGCGCCAGATGCAGGGCGGGCCAGGCGGTCGAGGTGGTCCCATGTCCTTTGGCAAATCCAAGGCTAGATTGCTTGGTGAAAACCAGATTAAAGTAACTTTTGGCGATGTGGCTGGCATTGATGAGGCCAAGGAAGATCTTCAGGAGCTGGTTCAGTACCTGCGAGACCCTGCCAAGTTCCAGAGGCTAGGTGGTGAGATTCCTCGTGGTGTCCTTATGGTGGGACCGCCAGGTACGGGTAAAACCCTCATGGCTAAAGCCATTGCCGGTGAAGCCAAGGTTCCGTTTTTCTCTATTTCTGGTTCAGACTTCGTCGAAATGTTTGTAGGTGTTGGCGCAAGTCGTGTGCGTGATATGTTTGAAACTGCCAAGAAGCAGGCCCCCTGTATCATTTTTATTGATGAAATTGACGCGGTAGGGCGGCATCGTGGTGGTGGCTATGGTGGCGGTAATGACGAGCGCGAACAAACACTAAACCAAATGCTTGTAGAAATGGATGGTTTTGAAGGCAACGAGGGTGTGATCGTGATCGCTGCGACCAACCGCCCCGATGTACTTGACCGCGCGTTGCTTCGCCCCGGACGTTTTGACCGCCAGGTATATGTCTCCCTGCCAGATATTCGTGGGCGGGAACAAATACTGGAAGTTCATTTGGGCAAAGTGCCTACCGATGAAACCGTCAAAACTGCCGTACTGGCTCGAAGTACCCCGGGTTTCTCAGGCGCTGATTTGGCCAACCTGGTTAACGAAGCAGCGTTAATTGCTGCCCGTCGCAACAAGCGAATTGTTGGCGGCGAAGATTTTGAATACGCCAGGGACAAAATCATGATGGGGGCCGAGCGCCGCAGTATGGTGATGTCGGAAAAAGACAAGATTAATACTGCCTACCATGAAGCAGGACATGCAATTGTTGGCTACTTAATGCCAGAACATGATCCTATTCATAAGGTCACCATCATTCCCCGCGGCCGTGCATTGGGCGTCACTATGTATCTGCCGGAAGAGGATAAATACAGTTCCAGTCGTCTTGCCATCAAGAGCAGCCTGTGCAGCTTATTCGGTGGACGAATTGCCGAGGAATTGATTGGCGGTAGCGATGCCGTCACCACGGGTGCATCAAATGATATCGAGAGAGCGACGCAACTTGCTCGTAATATGGTGACCAAGTGGGGCTTGTCCGAGCTCGGGCCAATTCATTATGGTGAAGAGCGCGATGACACAACGGGTTCTGCGAAATTGAATTATTCGCCGGAGACATCCGATCTTATCGATAAAGAAGCTCGAAAGATCCTGGACGAATGCTATGAAGTCGCCAGAAAAATTCTGGATGAGAACATTGATATTCTCCACGCCATGAAGGACGCCTTGATGGAGTACGAGACAATTGATAGTGAGCAGGTCGCTGACCTTATGGCGCGCAAAAAAGTTCGACCTCCCAGAGGTTGGGATGGTGGCGCAGGTGGAAGTTCAGCGTCTTCTGAGCCAGAGCCGGAGGATATTAAAGACTCAACGATTGTAGGTGGTCCAGCAAATCAGCATTAAACCTATTGAGATTTGGGTTGTATGACCGCAGTTAGCAACGATCTTCAGATAATGGGCGTGATGAATATCACGCCCGATTCTTTTTCAGACGGCGGAAAATATTTTTCGACTTCTGGAATTAATATCCCGCAAGCAATTGATAGCGCCGCTGAAATGGTAGGCGAGGGCGTGCACTGGCTTGATATAGGTGGAGAATCTACCCGCCCGGGCGCGGCGAAAGTAAGTGTCCAAGAAGAACTGGATCGGGTTATTCCTGTTATCGAAGCACTCCATGCCCGGTTTGAAACAGCCATATCGGTAGACACAAGTCAGCCAGAAGTTATTGAGGCAGCAGCCAAAGCTGGCGCGTCCATGGTGAATGATGTTCGTGCACTTCAGGTTGAGGGGGCGTTAGAGGCGGCCGTTCAAGGAAATCTGTCCGTTTGTCTTATGCATATGCAAGGTGATCCACAAAATATGCAAGACAGGCCCGTTTATAATTCTGTTATGGAAGAAGTAAAAAGCTTCTTGAGTAATCGGGTCAAAGCAGTCTTGGCAGCCGGTATTCCTGCAGACAAGATCTGTCTCGATCCTGGGTTTGGCTTTGGTAAGTCTTTGGAGCACAACCTGCAAATGGTCACCAACCTGCTGAGTCTTAAAGCTTTGGGGTATCCATTACTTGTAGGATTTTCAAGAAAATCCATGATTGGCGCCATAACTGGGCGAGCAGTCGAAGACCGTGAAACGGGCACAGCCTTGTTAAATTTGGTTGCCTTGCAAAATGGTGCCAGTATATTTCGTGTACATAATGTGTCGGCGGCGGCGGATATGCTGAAAATCTGGCGATCACTGGAAGAAGTTCGGTAGCACTGAAAAAAGTAAAGAGAGTCATGGCTAGAAAATATTTCGGAACAGACGGTATTCGAGGCACCGTAGGGGAATTTCCTATTACTGCCGATTTCGTTATGAAGCTGGGTTGGGCGGCTGGCCGGGTTTTGGCAGAGGAAACGGAAGGCCGCCGAATGGTAATTTTGGGCAAGGATACCCGTGTCTCGGGCTACATGTTTGAATCCGCACTGCAGGCTGGTCTCATCGCATCAGGTGTAGATGTGGGCCTTTTAGGTCCCATGCCAACGCCGGCTATCGCTTATTTAACCCGAACATTCCAGGCCAGGGCGGGAATTGTCATTAGCGCCTCCCACAACCCTTACTACGATAACGGTATAAAGTTCTTTTCGGCAGATGGCTTCAAACTCAATGATTCCATTGAAGAACGTATTGAGCAGATGATTGATCACGAGTTTGTGACAGAACCTTCGGAAGAGCTTGGGCGCGCTTTTCGGGTAACCGATGCGGCGGGTCGTTACATTGAATACTGTAAAAGTACTTTGCCCCGGGGGCTGACGCTAAAAGGCAAGAAAATTGTTTTGGACTGCGCACATGGAGCGACATATCACATTGCTCCCAAAGTGTTCGAGGAGCTTGGTGCGACGACCAAGGTTATCGGGGCGGAGCCTAACGGGCGCAATATTAACCATGAACGAGGAGCTACTAATACCCTGGCACTTCAATCTGCGGTGGTTGATGAAGAGGCTGATATGGGTATCGCATTTGATGGTGATGGCGACCGCGTGCAGTTTGTCGACAAGAGCGGTAACAAAGTGGATGGTGACCAGCTGCTCTACATTATCGCTACACATATGTATGACAAGGGCGAACTCACAGGGGTTGTAGGTACTCTAATGAGTAATTTTGGGCTTGAAAAAGCCATGCTCGACAGAGGCATTAAATTCTATCGAGCGAATGTGGGTGACCGCTATGTTATTGAGGCCATGAAGAATTTTGACTACCCGCTGGGAGGTGAATCTTCAGGGCATATTATTTGTAAGCAGTACGGAACCACAGGGGATGGGATAGTGGCAGCGCTGCAGGTTTTGTCGGCACTAAACCAAATGGGCTCTACTCTGGAAGCCGCTCTTTCTGAACTAAAAAACTATCCCCAGGTGCTTATAAATGTTCCTGTGGCAAAACAGATTACCAAGATTGATAACCCAAAAATCCATGAGGCCGTTGACGCAGCGGAAAAAGATTTAGGAACGAAAGGCAGGGTTCTGCTGAGACCTTCTGGTACTGAACCTCTTGTTAGGGTCATGGTGGAAGGAGATGACGCTGCAATGGTTGAATCACTGGCAAATACCATCGCTGACACCGTCAGGGAGACCTTGTGCTGATTTGTAAACCCGCAAAGAGCTGCATTGATTAGATCTCGAACCAGGAGATCATCCCCCTGATTGAATCTGTCAATATTTCTCCTTTTGAAGAAGGATTAAAAAATAACCTTAATGGGTAAATCAAGCCAAATGAAAAAACTCAACAATATTCAGAAAACGCTTGCATCAATTTCAATCTGCTTTTGTCTTCTGCTCGTCTCAGAAATCAGTTATGGGGCCAGGGTAGATACCCTGAGAATCGATAGTGCGGCGATGCAAAAAGAGATGCCATCGGCCGTTGTGGTTCCGGAAAGCTATGACGGAAATAGTTCGGATTACCCGGTTTTGTATCTCTTGCATGGCGGCAGAGGGGAATTCCGGGATTGGCTCACTAAATTATCAGACAACCAGCTGGTTCACAAAATGGCGGATCAGTACAACATTATTATTGTGTTGCCGGAGGGTGGAGCCCTGAGCTACTACTTTGATAGCCCGATGATGGAAGAGAGTCAGTACATGAGCTACATCTCTAAAGATCTGCGGGCAGAGGTGGATCAGAAATACCGAACCATTGCAGAAAAAAGGGGACGAGTGATCGCAGGCCTTTCGATGGGAGGTCATGGGGCGTTTTATATTGCTACGAAAAATCCGGAATTGTACATTGCCGCCGGCAGCATGAGCGGGGTGATGGACATCAACCCAAGAACCTGGGACGTACCAGATGAATTTGTGCAAACTCGCCTGGGTACGTTTGCCGAGTTGCTCGGTCCTCCTGAAAATTCGATCAACCCATATCGCGATTACACAGCAGTCGGATTGGTCGACCAGATGAAGTTGAATAATGTTCAACTCATTTTTGAATGTGGCAGAGATGATTTTCTGATTGAGCCTAATCGCACACTTCATAAAAAATTACTGGAGAACGGCACACCACACGTTTATATAGAGAGGCCCGGAAGCCACACTTGGGATTATTGGGAAAATGCACTGCCGTATCACATGCTGTATTTTCATAAATTGTTGATCGAAAATGAAGCTACGGTGGAAGATATCCGCTCCTGATTTTCAGTACTGCTTCTACTTTATTGCTAAAAGGTATCGCCTACTCATGCGGGTTTGGTGGACTGATGCTGCAATGGTTAAATCGCTGGAAAACGCCATCGCTGTCACTGAACAGGGAAGCAGTGTGCTGATTTTTCGTGTTGGGAAGCCCGCAATGAGCTGCATTCTTGGCTTGAGCGGGCACGACATCTCCGTTAACATTTGCGCCCATTTTTAGGGTCCTGGGCAAATGCGTTCTCGCGTAGTAATAGCAAACTGGAAAATGCATGGTTCATCGGCTTTTCTGATGCATATGGCAGCTGGTTTAAACGCAGAGAGTAACTTTGGTTCGACTGACCTGATTGCCATCTGTCCGCCTGCCGTTTATCTGCAGCCTTTAAGGCAATCGCTGAAAGAAAGTATTGGCGTAGGCGCCCAGAATTTGAATGACCTTTCCGATGGGGCCTACACGGGTGAGATAAGCGCACCAATGCTGCTTGATGTGGGTTGCGAATGGGTACTTGTTGGTCATTCAGAGAGAAGGCAGTACTACGCTGAGTCCAATGACTGGATAGCAAGAAAAGCTTGTACTGCACTGGAAGCAGGCTTAAATGCGGTACTTTGCGTAGGTGAGACTCTTGAAGAAAGACAGCAAGATCGCGCGAAACAGATCGTTTTCGAGCAGTTGGACAGTTTGCTGCATATGGAGAATATCGAGCAACACGCAGGTCGCTTGTATCTTGCCTATGAGCCGGTTTGGGCAATAGGCACAGGAGAAACGGCGACCCCGGAACAGGCTCAGGAAATGCACGGCTATATTAGGTCTCTGCTACCAGAGCCTTTGAAAGATGTAGCTATCCTCTACGGAGGCAGCGTTAAACCGGAAAATGCACAAGCGCTATTTTCGCAAACAGATATAGATGGGGGGCTTATTGGTGGCGCCTCGTTAGTTTTAGAAGAATTTATTGATATATGTCGAGCCATGCCAGCTTCTGGCTAGGCCTATAAAAAGAGAGAAAGTTAATGGATACAATAGTAACTCTAGTTCACTTTATTACTGCCTTTTTGATAATTGCGTTGATTTTGATGCAGCAAGGCAAAGGGGCAGAAATGGGTGCATCCTTTGGCGGAGGCGGCTCGCAAACCGTTTTTGGCAGCAGTGGCGGTGGATCCTTCTTCGGTAAAATGACGGCCATTCTTGCGGTCGTATTTTTTGTGACCAGCCTTGGTTTGGCATTGTTTGCAAAGAATGACAATGGATTAAAC
>Ga0182095_1223799_pt1 | contig 11291 bp, 10 predicted proteins | sample 041ome_19_FD_127784 | JGI IMG/M metagenome (GOLD analysis project Ga0182095, IMG submission 127784) | Metatranscriptome of coastal salt marsh microbial communities from the Groves Creek Marsh, Georgia, USA - 041412BS metaT (Metagenome... | ecosystem: Environmental > Aquatic > Marine > Intertidal...
AGCATCGCGAATCAGCGGGGTTTCTCCTTCAGATGTTTCGGTATTATTGGTCCATTTAGGCAGATAATGTTCCACGTGGAACAACGTTATGAAAGCAACTCAATCACATTACATCGCCTGCAGGGACCACCTGGTTTCTCAAGAAATCTTTGACTTAATTGAGGAGGTGCCGGGGCAATTATTGCGCACGCACAACGCTCCATTAGACCCATCTTCCTACTATCCAGAAAGCACCTATCGGTCACATCAAAACACCGGCCAATCACTCATGGATCGAGTATATCAGTGGGCTAAAGCGCTGAACACAAACGGCAAGCTGAAATGGGTTCTAAATACAGCAGTATCCGACCACCCTACTCACCTTGATTTTGGCGCTGGAAATGGATATTTCGTGCAATCGGTCAGTAAACACGGCTGGAACAGCTATGGCGTTGAGCCAAGCCCATCAGCTAGGTTGTCCGCACAACATCAAGGGGTCAATCTGTTTTCATCCATCAGTGAGTTGCCGGATGTACAGTTTGATGTCATTACGCTTTGGCATGTACTGGAACACGTCCCTAACTATCTAGAGACACTTGATCAGCTCATTCACAAACTAAAACCAGGAGGCCAAATTATCATGGCACTTCCCAACTACAAAAGTTATGACGCTCATATTTATGGCACCCATTGGGCGGCGTATGATGTGCCCAGACACCTTTGGCATTTTTCCTCTGACTATATGGACCATTTGTCCTCAACATGGGATTTGGACAACTTAGCGCACCAACACCTTTGGATGGATGCATTTTACATCGCGGTTCTTTCCGAACAATACGCCCAAAATAAATGGTCGTGGATCAAGGGATTTATGGGTGGGTTACACAGCCATATATACGGGCGCAGAACAGGCCAATATTCAACGATGGTTTATACTTGGAGGCGAAAAACACACAAATAATTCATTAGAGGCGCTTTAAGCGACTTTTTAAGCGCCAACATCCTCCAGCATCAAAAACGTAAAAAGACACAAAAAAAGGCCCTTTCTGGGCCTCTTTTTTTATTGGGTTTTTCTATGAAAACCCGATTCCTCTATTGATTTTGTCGATTGACTATGCGCTTGCCTTAGTGTGTAATAAACGGGTAAGTTGAAGAGCTAAATCAGCTAGAATCATTTTACCGTTGCCGTTGCGCTCAATGTGATAAATAGCTTCATCAAGTGCGTTGGTTATGGGTTCAATATTATTTTCGTGTATAAAGGGCACAAACTTTTCAAATTCAAATCCCGGCACGGAAACGGACAGGTGGCAGAGTTCGCTCATCCCGTAGTGGGCGAGCATAGCTTCCCTAAAGAACGACATAGCATACATCAAAAAATTCTTTTGAGTCTCTCTACCTACTTTAGCTACTTCCTGGCTCCAAAGCATGAGTTCTTGAACCGCAGACTTTTGGGTTTTTGCTTTAAAAGCGGATCGGACCCATTGAACCATCCATTGACTAAACACTTCTTCTTCGGAGTCTTGGGCCAGTAAGTCTAGGGCTTTGTTCATGTTGCCCTGACTTTGTTTCGCTAATCGAACAGCAGCGCTCCCAGGCACCCCTTGTTGGATGAGGTAATCCACCATTTCTTGATGGCCAATACCTGCCAAAGCGGTTAGTTGGCATCGGGACTTTAATGTAGCTAACATAGACCCTTGGTCAGAAGCTGTTAGGATAAATACAGTTTTCGCAGGCGGCTCTTCAAGTAGCTTTAACAACTTATTGGCCGCTTGGGTGTTGAGTTTGTCTGCATGCCAAATCAACATGATTTTATATCCCCCCTCAAAGGCTTTCAAGTTGAGCTTTCTCCATATTTCTTGCGCCTCGTAAACTCCAATATTTCCTTGTTTTTGAGCGAGTCCCAGGTGTCTATACCAGTCAAATAGGTTGCCAAAAGGTTGGCTTGAGATAAACTCTCTCCAAGCCGGTAAAAAGTCATCGCACACACTGTGTTTACTGGAAGATTCGCCAGATACGATGGGAAAAGCAAAGTGGATGTCTGGGTGGTTGTGGTGGACACATTGACGCCTACAGGCGTCTAAAGCATCACCGGTTTTGCCTTGGCACACGAGTTCATGGGCCATAGCGAGCGCAAAGGAAAGCACACCACTACCCTCAGGCCCCAACAATAAGTGGGCGTGCGCCATACGCCCTTCGGCGATGTTGGCTTTGATGGAAGCTGCTTCTTTTTTGTGTCCGACCAAGTCTTCGAAACGCATGTGTGTGGGGTGTTGTTGAAGGGTGTTAAAGATATTAAAAAATGAGACGGCGCGCGTTCTGAGACTTGGCTCATCTGATTATTTGTTTACTTTTGTTTTCTAACCTTTTTAGTATCCATGAAAACCCTCCAAGATTTTAATTTAGCCGGACAAGCCGTATTGATCCGTGTCGATTTTAATGTACCGCTCAATGACCAAAAACAGGTCACCGATCCCAATAGAATTATTGCTGCAAAACCCACCATCGACGCTGTTATTGCCGCCAAAGGCAAGGTGATTTTGATGAGCCATTTGGGCCGTCCAGATGGAGATGTTGACCCAGACTTTTCTTTGGGACATATCAAAGACGCAGTAGCGGATGTTTTGGGTGTGCCCGTAGCCTTTGCTTCGGATTGTGTTGGACCTTTAGCTCAAGCAGCCGTAGACGCACTTCCAGAAGGAGGGGTGTTGTTGCTCGAAAACCTCAGGTTTCACGCAGGCGAAACCAAAGGAGACGTTTCTTTTGCGCAACAACTAGCGGAATTAGGAGATTTCTATATCAACGACGCGTTTGGTACTGCGCACAGGGCGCACGCCTCTACCACGATTATCGCCCAGTTTTTCCCAGGGAAATGCGCTTTTGGGACCTTGCTGGCCAAAGAAATTGACGCGATTGAGAAAGTGATGCGCACGGGTGAAAAGCCCGTTACCGCGATCTTAGGCGGATCAAAAGTGTCGTCAAAAATTACCATTATCGAAAATATTTTAGATAAAGTAGATCACTTGATCATAGGGGGTGGAATGACGTATACGTTTGTTCAGGCTTTAGGCGGACAAGTAGGTAACTCCATTTGCGAACCGGATAAATTAGATATGGCGTTGGATATATTGGCCAAAGCAAAGGCCAAAGGGGTACAGGTGCATTTGCCTGTCGATGTAGTAGCCGCTGATGGATTTAGCAACGACGCCAACACGCAAGTCGTGGACGCGCATCAGATTCCAGCCGGATGGGAAGGCCTTGATGCCGGACCGAAAACACTGGAGTTATTTGCTCAAGTGATTACCGGGTCCAAAACTATTTTATGGAATGGACCTGTTGGGGTGTTTGAATTGCCCAGCTTTAGCAAAGGGACTATTTCGATTGGTGAAGCGGTAGCTGAGGCCACTCGACAAGGCGCTTTCTCACTGGTCGGTGGAGGAGACTCCGTGGCGGCGGTGAAGCAATTTGGTTTTGAACACCAGGTGAGTTATGTCTCCACAGGCGGAGGAGCTATGTTGGAGAGTTTAGAAGGAAGAGTGCTTCCAGGAATTGCGGCGATCCAACAATATTCTCAGGCATGATCAAAACCAGATTAATCAGTACAGGATTAATATGTGCCTCTTTTCTATTAGGCGCCACAGCGATGTATGGCCAAAAAGCTCCGACAAAGGATCAAGCCAAAACACCGGTAAATCTAAAGGAACCACAGAATTTAGGGCCAGCACTTTCGGCCAAGCAACAAGATTCGCTGGCCAAAACATCCAAATACAGAGACCTGGCATGGACAGCACAAGCGGACAAAAAGTGGCAAGCTTCTTTCAATCAAGAGCAAGGGTTAGCTTATCTCGCCGAGTCTCGCTTGGATGATACCACGCAAACTGCTCAGCGACAAAATCTTAAGGAGCGCCTCAAGGTTTTGGACAAAAAAAACATATTTGACGTAGCCTATCACCCTTCTTTAGAGTCGGTGATTCACCTGTTTTTGACCGAAAAACGCGACTTGATGGAGCGCATGCTATTTAGGTCTCAATACTATTTCCCTCTTTTTGAGCAAGAACTGGACGCACAAGGGTTGCCTCTGGAAATCAAATACTTGGCCATGGTAGAGTCCGCATTAAACCCCACAGCCAAGTCCAGAGTGGGCGCAACAGGTCTGTGGCAGTTTATGTACGATACCGGAAAAATGTACGGGCTTGAAGTGACCAATTATGTCGATGAACGCCAAGACCCCGTCAAGTCCACTCAAGCAGCTGTCCGTTACCTCAAGAAACTTCATCAAGTTTTTGGGGATTGGAATTTAGCGCTTGCCGCCTATAATTCTGGCCCAGGAAATGTGAATAAAGCCATCCGAAGAGCTGGAGGAAACAGAAATTTTTGGGCGATCAGACCTTATTTGCCTAAAGAAACTTCTGGATATGTCCCCGCCTTTTTGGCTTCGATGTACATATTTGAGCACGCGGGACCTTTGGGCCTTAAAGCAGCCCCATTGGCCGTTCCCAGACATGCGACAGACACGATTCATGTGAAGCAGTGGATGGAGTTTGGGGCCCTAGCTAAAGAGCTATCTGTGGATTCAGCACTGATCGCCCAGCTCAATCCTCAGTACAAGAAACAAGTGGTTCCTTATGTGGAGGGAGAGCGATACGGCCTGAGACTACCCGTTGAAGCTGTCGGAAGATTTGTGGCCAATGAGAAGCAGATATACGCCGAACTCAAACCAGCCGAACAAGCGCGTCGCGCACAGGTTGAAGCCATGGTTCAAGCGGCCCCAGCGATCACCAGATACAAGGTTCGTTCAGGAGATTTTTTGGGTAAAATTGCCGACAAGCACCAAGTCACTGTGAAGCAAATCATGCAGTGGAACAAGCTGAAAAGCACTAATATTTCTGTGGGCCAAAGCTTGATTATTCACGGGAAAAACTCCGGTTCATCTGCCGCACAAAACGCCGTGGCTGCCTCGGAAAAACCTAACACATCGTCGACCAACCAATCAGATACTGAATGGTATGAGGTGCGCCCAGGGGACACCCTGTGGAGCATTGCACAAAAGTTCAAGGATGTGAGTTTGGACCAAATCAAACAGTGGAACCCACAACTGGGCAACAACATCCAACCGGGAATGAAAGTAAAAGTATGCTCATGCACGCCCTAAATACATCTTTTCAACGTTTGGCGCTCTGCCTGGTTTTGCCCTGGATGTTGCTGTCTTGTGCCGATAAAAAGGAAGACCAAGCAGCGTACCTACCCAGCTCTATTGGTTCTATGCACTCCGTATTGGTGGTGGCAGAATCCGAGCTTTGGGAAGGGGTCGTTGGGGATAGCATCCGATCGATTTTGTACGCCCCCATTCCTGGGTTATCCATGATTGAATCTCAGTGGGATATTCAGCACGTAACACCAGGACTTTTCAAAGGCACGGTTCAACAGAGCCGGTCGGTGATTTTGGTTCAGAAAGACAGTGCTGCGACCGCATACATCAAAGAAGATGTCTTCAGCCGACCACAGCAAGTAGGCGTGGTTAAGGGGCCTGATGCCGTTTCGATCGCGGCGGCATTTTCCCAAAAAGCGCCTGAATTCATTACCGCGTTTGAGGCCTTGGAAATGAAGGAACAGCAGACCCGGTTTAGCCGCTCATTGCTCAAAACGGAGCAACTTAACGAGCGATGGGGAATTGCCCTAAAAATGCCTTCCGCATATGTGTTGGGCAAGGAAACTGAAGATTTCTTGTGGTTTGATCGCCCGATAAAAACAGGAACACTCAATGTGATTGTTTATGCTTTGCCCAGAAAGGGTAGAGCGCTTGAAGAACGAACCACTTCAGAATTGGTTGCCATGCGCGATTCTGTAGTCGGTATCCATATTCCAGGACCTGATGTCCCTGGGAAACGGACGTTTATGGCTACGGACAGCATTCTGACGCCGTATGTTTATCCAGCTCAAGCGGGAGCGTGGAAAGGACTTGAGTTGCGCGGGATGTGGGACATGCGTCATTACCCTATGGCGGGGCCATTTGTTGCCTACTACCTCGACCAACCTGAGTTAGACCGGATCCTGGTACTAGAAGGATTTGTATTTGCTCCAGATACCCTAAAACGAGATTTGCTTTTTGAGCTTGAGGGGATTTTGAGTTCCGCTCAATAACATAGCCGGGGTCGCGTACCTTGCTAGATAAAAAAAAAGAGCCGTATGGCTCTTTTTTTGTTCAACAGGCCCGAGGGCTCCGCATTAATTTTTGTTTTCGATCTTGGGATCTACCGTGTCTTTATCTTCCTTAGAGGCATCTTTAAATTCTTTGATACCGCTGCCTAAGCCGCGCATTAACTCAGGAATTTTTTTGCCGCCAAAAAGAAGTAATACGAGGGCCACCACAACAACAACTTGCCAAGGGCCAACAGCTAAATAGGGGAATAGTGCGATCATAGCTTGTGTTTAATAGTAACAAATGTAATAAAATTCCCCCTGCCACAGCAGCATCCAAATCCTTATCTTTGTCCTTCATGGCACAAAAGACATCAAATAGGCTCAAGCCAGGCGCCAAGAAGTGGCTGGACAAGTACCGATTGTTGGTTCAAAATGAGGACACACACGAAGAAAAGTTTTCGTTGACCCTCAATAGACTCAACGTTTTGCTGCTTGTTTCCCTAGGTTCCTTTTTGTTGATTTTAATCACCACAGTAGTCATCGCGTTTACCCCATTACGGGAATATATTCCGGGTTATGCGTCCACTAGCTTGAGAAAAAAGGCGGTGGAACTGGCCGAACAAACGGATTCGCTTCAGCAGGCATTGGCCCAAAACAATTTGTACCTGAACCGAGTTATTGAAGCCCTTCGGGGCGATCTTCCGTTGGAGCAAGTAGCCGACACGTTGTTTTTACCGATACCCAGCGATAGTATCGATGTGGATTTGTCCACCATCGCCGAAGACTCTCTGCTTCGGGTTGCCGTGGCTTTTGAGGACCGCGTCAATGTTTTCCCGGCACCCAACGCCGGACTACAGGTGTTTTATCCCCCAGCATCAGGACCTTTTTCCAGCGCATTTGAACCAGAGCACAACCATTGGGCGCTCGACATTACTGCTGACCCAGGAACCCCCGTTAAATCAGTGGCTCAAGGCACGGTGGTGTTTGCAGATTGGACGTCTAATCAAGGATATGTTTTGGTGGTGGAACATCAAGATCGATTTATCTCGGTGTATAAACATTGCGGAACGTTGCTGAAAAGCCAGTCTGACCGCGTAAAAGCCGGAGAAGCGATCGCTACGGTAGGCAGCACAGGTTCTCTGAGCACAGGACCCCACCTCCATTTCGAACTCTGGAAAGACGGCGCGCCAGTTAATCCAAACCTGTATATCGATTTTGCCCCATGAGTATTAAGTCAATCGCCGCTAAAATCTACGCGTCCTGGGTGCATCAAAAAACTCAGCGATGGGCCAGCGCTCCTCATCAAACCCAACAAAGAGTGTTTACCTCGCTGATTAAGGCCGCTAGAAATACGGAATTTGGCCGAGATCATGATTTTGGGTCCATCAACTCCCACGCAGATTTTGTCTCCCGAGTGCCTGTGCGGGATTACGAAGGACTAAAGCCTTATGTGGAGCGAATCAAAGCAGGCGCTTCTGATGTATTGTGGCCTGGCAAACCCCTTTATTTTGCCAAAACCTCAGGAACTACTTCGGGCGTTAAGTACATCCCGATCACCGGTCCAGGGATGAAAGCCCAAGTGGAGGCCTCTAAAAATGCGATCTTGTCCTATATTCACGAAACTGGTCAAGCCGATTTTGTCGACCGAAAAATGATTTTTCTGCAAGGGAGCCCGGAACTTACAGAAGTTGGGGGAATAAAAACAGGTAGACTATCCGGTATTTCCGCACATTTTGTTCCGGCCTATTTGCAAAAAAACAGGTTGCCCTCTTGGAAAACCAATTGCATGGAGGATTGGGAATCCAAAGTAGAGGCCATCGTTGCTGAGACCAAGGATCAAGACATGGGGGTAATCGCAGGAATACCCTCCTGGGTTCAAATGTATTTTGAGCGCCTTCAGGCCCAAACAGGGAAGTCTACCAAAGCCTTATTCCCAAATTTTCAGCTGTTTATTTACGGAGGGGTGAATTACGAGCCCTACCGAGCAAAATTTGAAGCTTTGATGGGCGGACGGATTGACAGCATTGAGCTTTTTCCCGCTAGCGAAGGGTTTTTTGCCTACCAAGACAAACAACAAGAGCGCGGAATGTTGTTGTTGCTCAACAGCGGAATTTTCTATGAGTTTATCGAGGCGGCAAGGTTCCACGAGCCCACGGCGAAAAGGCTCACGTTAGACCAAGTGCGCCTGGGAGTAGATTATGTCTTAATCATCAGCACCCAGAGTGGTTTATGGGGGTATAATATGGGGGATACCGTACAATTTACTTCAATCACCCCGTATCGGGTGATCGTATCAGGACGCATCAAACACTACATTTCGGCTTTTGGGGAGCACGTGATCGCTAAAGAGGTTGAATACGCGATGCAGCAGGCCTTGGCACAGAGCGACGCTCAGATCAACGAATTTACGGTCGCCCCACAGATTACTCCGGAAAGCGGTTTGCCCTATCACGAGTGGCTGATCGATTTTGAGAAAATGCCCAGTGACCTGGAGGCATTTGCCCAGGCCCTAGATCTCGCTATGAGGGGGCAAAATACCTATTACGACGACTTGATTGCCGGTTCTGTGTTGCGCAGGCTGGTGATCACTCCTCTAGAACGCCACTGTTTTTCGGATTATATGAGGTCGTTGGGCCGTCTGGGCGGGCAAAACAAAGTCCAGCGACTGTCTAACGACCGCCAAATGGCCGATGCGTTACACAGCTTTAATACCTTAGCAAAATGATGAATCAATCAAGGGCGAGAGAGTCCACGAACGCGATCAAAAGAATTTATGTGGCCATGCAGCATTTGCTGAACCGCGGACACTACAAACCTATGGGAGAGTCCGGCAATGCGCTGCGCTCTGCCCTACTGGAATTAAGGCCAGAAATCTACGGGTCGATTGCCGAAGAAAAAACGGAACTCAACGGGTTGATCTATGTCTTAGAGCGCCTGCCTGAGGGCATTGAGGAATGTGTCCACATCAATTTGACTTCTGATGAAGGTTATGCCCAAACCCACCTCAAACCCATTGTCCCCCCGAAACGCCGCAGAAATTGTTACCGCATCGACCCCGACCAGATGAACATCGAAATCACCCGCGGCCGATCCGACGTGTACGATATTTTGACCCATTTGACCTTTTTGTATTGGGAAGCCGACAAACTTCAGGAACGAGCCTGGCAGACAGACACTCAAACCTTTAGCCACGATTGGGTTAAGTTTTCATCCGTGATGGCCATGGAAGAACGCACCGAGGAAGATCGCGAGCGCGCCTTGATACACTTGGCCAGTATGATGGGCCGAACCTATACAGAGGCTCGGGCGTTGTACGCCCATTTTGCTACCAGCCAGGCACCGGACCGAATGCTCTCCTTGTTCTTCTGGCTGATCAAGCGCTCCATGGATGAACACACTCAAGGCATCAAGCGAAGCATCTCGTTCAGCCCCCTGTTGCGCGAACGCATAGGTCACCACATCTACGGAGAGAAATGGGCCAATAACATCAAGAAAGTCCTTTCTGACCACCAGTTGTTTCATCGTCCAATTCACTTGATCAGCGCCAACATGCACTCAGTCATGAATGCGCTCTATGCTGGTCACGCCTTGGAAGAGGACACCAAAGGCCTTGCCGCTCTAGCGAGGTATGAACTGCTCAGCGCATCGGAAAACGATCATTTGCGCAGTCAAGTAAAGGCGTATGCCCACGCTCACGGCATGATTTCAATAGACGACTCCTCGGGCACCAACATCGATGTACAGGTATTTGATATGGCTCAGTGTGTGTTGGGCGCCTGTGCGTTTAAAAGCGGAAAAAACCAAGACGAGCAACCCGTTTTGGTGGTGATGGACTACGCCTTTGGCGAACAAGCCTTTGAAACCGTCGACGAGTTTTTAAAACCGTTTGACACCCCAATCGGCGCACAATATCTGAATATCGCCTCTGTTTCTATTATGGGAAAAGCGGGAATATTGGCCGGAGACAAAGGAGATTTGATGATTCCAACAGCCCATATTTTTGAGGGTACAGCCGACAACTATCCATTTGAAAACGCTTTGTCTGTATCTGACTTCACCGGCCACGGACTACAGGTTTTTGGCGGCCCGATGATCTCTGTGTTGGGAACATCCTTGCAAAACAAAGATATCCTCTCCTATTTTCAAGCTTCCTCATGGGGGGTAATCGGATTGGAGATGGAGGGTGTTCACTACCAAAAAGCCATTCAAGCCGCGGCGAAAATCAGGAAAAACATCCGGGAAGACGTGGTGGTTCGCTATGCGTATTACGCGTCGGACAACCCCTTAGAGACGGGCAGTACACTGGCCTCCGGGGGCCTTGGAACCACAGGCGTTAAGCCGACATACCTGATTACCGAGAAGATTTTGGACCAAATATTTAACGGATAAGTCGGGAAAATGGACACACAGGCGCATCAACGCATTCTGGTCACTGGGGGAGCTGGATTTATTGGGTCTCACCTGGTCCTTCGTTTGGTCCAGGATTTCCCCCAATGGACGATCCACAACCTGGACGCCTTGACCTATGCTGCGGATCTGAGCGCGTTATTGCCCATCAGTCAAGCGCCGAATTATCATTTTCACCACCTAGACATCACCGATGTTGATGCATTGACCGAGCTTTGGTCGACCTACTCCTTTGATGCAGTGATTCATTTGGCGGCAGAAAGCCACGTAGATCGCTCTATCCAAGGACCGGAGGTGTTTTTGACCACTAATGTGCAGGGAACCCTTAATTTGTTGACGCTGGCGATAAAACACTGGAAAGATCAACCCGAAAAAAGATTTCACCACATCAGCACCGATGAAGTGTATGGTTCTTTAGGAGCAACAGGCTACTTCACCGAGCAGACTCCTTACGCTCCAAATTCCCCCTATGCCGCCTCAAAGGCCAGCGCAGACCATTGGGTAAGGGCCTATGCACATACCTTTGGGTTAAATACTGTGATCACCAATTGTTCCAACAACTATGGACCCCACCAACATCCAGAAAAACTAATCCCGTTGAGCGTGGACCGCATGTGGCGCCTAGAGCCGGTGCCTCTATATGGCGATGGTCTTCAAGTGAGGGATTGGTTACATGTTTTTGTTTTTAGGGTTGATGGCTTGCGAGAAAGTGATTGACTTGGAGTTGAATTCGGAACAGCCGCGTTTGGTGATCGAAGCCAATTTAT
>Ga0182095_1446516_pt1 | contig 11266 bp, 5 predicted proteins | sample 041ome_19_FD_127784 | JGI IMG/M metagenome (GOLD analysis project Ga0182095, IMG submission 127784) | Metatranscriptome of coastal salt marsh microbial communities from the Groves Creek Marsh, Georgia, USA - 041412BS metaT (Metagenome... | ecosystem: Environmental > Aquatic > Marine > Intertidal...
TGACACTTTGATCCGCCTCAGATAAAAAATTGGGATCGGATCCTTGGGCAACGGATACCGTAATTTGGGTAAATTGATCTCCATCGATCAGGGGATCATCCACTCCCCTCACCAAAATGGTCTGTGGAATATTCCAATTCAAGGGGGTAAATTGTATGGATTGAAAAGCGGGATCTACACCAACTTCTCCGACGTCATTGGAAATTATGTCCAATGAAACATCAAAATTGGGGGCAATGTCTAACACCACCGTAAAAGTACCTATGTTTTCATCTTCACTCAGGTTATTTGAAATATTACTTACACTAAATCCTGCTTGGTCATTGTCCAAGTTTCTGAAAATCAAGTCAGCCACGTCAAATTCATCTAAGGCATCATAAACCAGATCAGAGGAACTGGGATCTGCTGTTTCCAATACCAAAAAAATATCCCCGTCGATTAATGCATCGTCCAAACCGGTCAGGGTGACTTGATTGTTGAAAGGTTTGTTCCAATTGGCATTCAGAATGGTCATGCTGTTGGATGATAATGTCACCTCGTCGGGGTCTCCCAAAATAGACAGTCCAAAAGTGACATCGGCACCCCCACTGGGTTGAGAGAGCAAATGGAACTCCACTACAAAAGAGCTTCCATTCTCATCGGTAACCGCTGATCCTCCCACCACATTGAGTTCAATAGCAGGTGCTGTATTGTCTTGGTTGGTCAAATTGATATCGGCCACGGTAGTGCCATCCAAGGCATTATAGTTGGGATCGGTGGAACTGACATTCCCAGTGATGATCTGATAAGCAATATTTCCGTCTTTGTAGGGAATGGGATCAGGTAATCCAGTGACCACTATGGTTTGAGGGATATTCCAATTGGCTGGGGAGAACTGCACCTTGTTTTGGCTCAATTGACCTTCTGTCAAATCGCTGGAGGATAAATCCAAGATGACCACCCCAATCGGCTGAACCAACAATTGAACAGTAAATGAAGCCTCGTCTCCATTTTCATTGGTAATATTATCAATCACTACGATTTCAAATCCGGGGACATTAGCATCCGTGATGGTCAAAGAAACTGTTTTTGCTTCTGCATGGGTATAACAGTTTTGGGTCAATGCTGAATTGACCGATACATTGGGAAAAAGCAGCTGATCCCCATCCAAAACATCATCACTTTGGGGGCTGATTTCAATGGATTGAGGGACATTCCAATTGTCGGGAGTAAAGGTAACTTGGGTGGGAGAGACAACGGCTTCTGTGATATCTGGATTGGAAATGTCCAAAACCACATTGGAGGCAGGAGCCTCTAGAAGGCTAATGGTAAAGGCTGTAGGTGAATCGGTCTCTGAAAGGCTAATAGTAGTGGGGGTCAAATCAAATATTTTAGGAGGAGCCATATTGAGTATGGCCGAATTGGAAACAATCGGATCACACAAATAGTTCCCTTTGAAGACCACTACCCGAAATGTGGAATTGTCTAAACTATTGTCCGCAGGGGAAACCGTCATGTTGGACGCGTTGGTATTAATGTAAGTAGCATTGTCATTGAGGTCAACCCATTGGGTGCCGTCGAAAATCTGCCATTGAAATTGGGGGTTGAATAAGCTGGTTTGTACTTCAAAATTTGCACTGCCACCCAAACACAAGCGCTGAGGACTGGGTTGGGTTGTGATATCGGTAGGGAAGGCAGGACTGCCCACTTCTTGAAAATCATAAATGCCCGAGGCATCCCCATCTCGGGGTTGCGTATAGCCATCGGTAAAAGCAACTTGACCGAGCGGGTTGACTGCAACGGGGGAGCTTCCCAAAAGGCCGTCGGGCAGGGGATCGCTGTCCGTATAGCCTGCCTCTACCACATCGGAACATCCATCGCTATCGCTATCCAAATCATAGGCATCTGGGAGGCCATCGCCATCTGTATCCAGATCATTTTGATGCAGGGTCAAAGTCCATTGGAATTGCGAAGTGATTGTGGGATGATTGTTATAATGCGTCAATCGGATGTTTTGTAAATTTTCTCCCAAAAAGGAAAATGTGGGAGAGGAGGTATTGGAGGGATTGTATTTGAATCTTATTTCATTGGCAGAAAACAAGGTCTGGCCCGACTCATAGGTATTGTCATAATTGGTGTCCACCAGCAGGTTGTTGTCGGGATCCAAGAGCGATAAACTTTTGGTAGGGTCATTGGTAGAAATCACCATATATTCCCCTTCCAAATAAGTGTGAGCTGAAGAGGAGGTGGCCTGGGTCAATTTAAAATTGACTACGTCAACGAATGTCCATTCCATCCAATTTTCCTTCCCACCCGCCCCGAGTGAGGAGGTGATCGCTCCAATAGCGGTTTGGAAGATGGAGCTATCGCTGGCCACTACACTAGAAACGGTGTAAGCACCGGTAATGCTAACGGAGTTAGACTGAATCACAAGGGGGTTGCTGAGGTCGGAGATGTCCAATTGGTAATCCCCTAAACTTTCTTCGGTGTTAAAAATCCCATCGTTATCCAAATCCAAATCGATATTGTCGTTGATTCCATCCCCATCAAAATCTGAAGGGCAGTTGCTCACCACTACGGGTTGTGATTCTGCAATACTGGTCACTCCATCGCAGCTAATCTGTGCGCGAATTTTATAGGCTCCAGGGTTTATTGGAATGTAAGGATTATTGCTGACACCCAAGTCGACAAAGGCTGTGCCATCGCTGTAAAACCAAGTAAAGCTATCATAAGATTCTACCCCCGAGGCCACCAATTCGACATTGGGCAAACAACTTTCCCCGGTGAGGTTAGGGGATCGGATCACCGTTTCGGGTTCGGGAATAAAACCGGAATAAAAACCTCCAGAGGTAGCGGCTCCATTCTGGTTATAATAAGAACAATACAATTCCTCGGTTGATTCTATAGAAACATTTCCTGATAAATTTTGTAGGATATAAGCTTTGTAATCCGCCCCCTGAACCGTTTCGGGACCGATGACCAACACTCCACCAGAAAAGGAAGTGTCTTCGATGGATTTATTGACATTGTAGGCATCAGAAAATGTAACAGAAGCCGTTTGATTGGTCACCACGTTGACAAAGCCAGAAAAAAAAGCCGTTCCGATATAGTCAATTTGTGGAATATTGTTCACTTGACCTTGGCTTCGACAGGATAGTGGAGGGACAAAAAACATCCCTTGATTGGCTTCACTGTTCGTTCCGGTTCCCTGCCAAGCAAATACATTTTTGGAAGTCCTCAGGTACAGGGTTCTGAAGGAATTGGCATTGCTAAAAGCGTCTCCCTCTATCAAGTAATAATCCCCTGCCTCAGCCAAATTGGCAATCGCAGTAGGATTTCCATCCAAAAAAATATCGGTATCGTCCTCATTGGCTACAAGGAGGATGTTCTCCCAGCCATCCGATCCATTTCCCCTAACGAAAACATATTCATTTCCTATTCTATCTGCTCCTACCATTTGGTCGATCCCATAATCCCTGCCGCCACCATTGTGAAAACTGCCATTGGCGGATCCACTATTGACCACTATGGGTCGATCCGATTCAATGGAAACACCAATCAATCCATCTCGATTGGCTACTGCATCCTCGGCCTCAGCTGCGATCAAATAACTCTCCCCGGCATCCAAAGCAATGGTAAATGAAAATGTCCCTGCTCCGCCAGCGGTGGGGATACTGACCAAGTCCAACGCATTGTCCAAATTATCAAAAGTCACTTGCGTGGCGTCTTGGGTCGCCATAAGTGAGATAAAGTTCAAGTAATTTGAACTGTTATTGTTCACTCCTGGGTTGGCGCTGGTAAAGGTTCCCGTCCGGAATGAAGTCCCCAGGGCCGACAAACCCTTACTGACCAATGCACCGGCTTGAGGGTAAGTCGAACTGGTTCGGGTGGAGGCCCTCAAACGAATGGCAACATAAATGGGAGCATCGGCAGTGATGATATAGCCCTTATCATCGATCACCCTTCCAGCATAAGCCACTGAGTTGGTAATGGCAAATGAAGTTTCTCCCGATCCAATGGCCTGAACATCGGGTGCCGAATTGGACACCACACCACTGATATGATCTGCGGGGAACGATCCAATGGGTACTATGGTATAATTGACATCTTGCGGAGAAGGTGTGGAAATATAAATGTACTGATCCCGAGGAAACGCGTTGGAGTTGGAAGCACTGTGTGCTGCAATTGGGGGGAGGTAATGAACCTTACTGAGTTGGGCAAATAGCATTTGTCCCAAAGACAATAAAAAAAGAAAAAATAGATTCCTAAAAAAAGTCGCCCTCATCTTAACTTATGTGGTAGGTTCAAAGGTTACTGAGGCCAACTATAAAGGTAATCAAATTTAGTCATCATAAAAACATTCAAATCTTCCACTTAAATTTATAAACGAAGCAATCCAATCCTTTTTATTATTCACTATATTTATTAATGTGAAAAAACGATTCTTTTCGCCACTTCTCATGGAGATCGTGCTTTTGGCTCCCATGCTTTTGCTGGGACAACAAGAAGTGACTTTTTCCCAATACATGTTCAATCATCAAAGCTTGAACCCTGCCTATGCGGGATCAAAAGACTACACCCATTTCACCCTGCTTCATAGAACCCAATGGTTGAATTTTACAGGAGCTCCCGATTCTCAAGCGTTTACCTTTAACCATAAAATGACCCCAAAAAACTTTGGTTTCGGATTGAGTGGAGTGAACGATAAGATTGGTCCTATGAGCAGCAGTCGTGTGGCTTTGGATTTGGCCTATCACCTGCCCCTCAACAATGCCTTTTTGGCTGTTGGAATCAAGGCGGGTTTGACCAACTTCGATTTTAATGAGACCATAATTCAGACCACAGTACCTGATGATAACGCATTTAATTTTGATGACGAAGGGAATTTTACCCCCAATATTGGTTTTGGTCTTTATTACCATCGGCCAAAGTGGTATGCGGGAATGTCTGTCCCTTGGTTTATCGAAAATGAAATCCTCAATCTCCAACGCCACTATTATGGGATCTTTGGGGGGCTGTTGAATCTCTTTGACGATTTTGAAGCCAAACCCAGCTTGCTGATCAAATACACCAGCGGAGCCGCCCTTGGATACGATTTCAGCGTGCTTCTATTGTACAAGGAACTGTTCTGGATTGGTCCTCAAACTCGATCCACATTCAAGCGGGGTGTGCCCAGTACCAACTTTGGAGGGGGGTTTGGCGTCATGGCCGGGGTTCACCTCAGCAAGAATATATCAATCGGCTATTCCTACAATACCTCCTCATTGGGAAAATTGATCAGTACCAATCACGCCACCCACGAAATCATGCTTAAATTTGAATTAATCCCAGTGGAAAAAATCATGCTCCGTTCCCCTAGAATTTTTTAAGAATGAACATCAAATGGTTACTTTTCGTCTTGTTTATCGGTCAACTGATCTTGGCTCAAGACGCTGTTCAAGGAGGTCGAGCCATCGAATGGGCCCATTATTATTTCATCAATGAAGACTATGATAAAGCCCTTAGGGAATACCTTAAATTGGGGGATGACATTCCACTCGCATCGAGAAGAAATTTATCTAAGATTTACGGGCAAGATGGCGAGCTGAAAAAAGCGGCTGAGATCCTAAGGCCACTGGTAGATTCAGACTCTGCCAAGGTGAAAGACTATTATTATTTCGCCTCCTATTTGACCGAGAATGAGAAGCTGCGGGATGAATACCGCCAAAAAGCCATTCGGTTGCCCATAGCCCCTCCCCCTTTCAAGGTCGAGCCCCAAGCGTCTCCCTATGAATTGATCCCATTGGAGCTCAATACCGAAATGCCTGAATTTGGAGCTCATCTTATGAATTATAAAGGCAATAATCTGCTAATTTACACACAGAAACAGTCCAAAAAATACAGTAAAGCTTTAAGTAAGAAAATCCGTTCAGATCATCCCATATTCAACCTCTACCAAGCCCAATGGGACGCCGATAATTTTAAAACCTCTTTTGAGAATCCTTTTCCGTTGGGGTTGAATTCTGTTTTCCAAGACGGGCCTTCCAGCTGGGATCCTGAGGATCAACTCCTCTATCTTAGTCGAAGTGCCCCTTTAAACAAAAAACAGAAAACCCTCCAGCTCGATATTTATGCCTGGCCCGCCCACAAGGACCCAAAAGCAACTGTGCGTGAGCTCCCATTCAACAGCGAAGGCCATGCGACCCTCCACCCATCGGTAAGTATGGAAGATAGGAAATTGTACTTTGCCAGTGATCGTCCTGGAGGCTATGGTGGAATGGATCTCTACTACGTCCTTATACTGGGCGATGGGCGTTACGGCACTCCCGTAAATCTGGGGCCCGACATCAATACCGATGCCGATGAAATTTTCCCCTTTGCCTACCGTGGCGAATATCTTTTTTTCAGCACCAAAAATAAGCAAGGGAAATTATCCCCCCGCTTGGCTGTTCATTCGGTCGATGTCCGCTGGCAAGTCCATGATTTACCGAGTCCTTTTGAGAGCACAGGAGATGATTTTTCAATTTTCTTAGATCCTAACTTGGACTACGGCCTGCTCAGCTCCAATCGGGAAGCGGGTAAAGGAGACGATGACCTCTACGCCTTTAAATTTACTCCCAAAATGGTCGGTGAAGAAGACCTTTACACTTATAACCCTATTGACACACTAATTGTTTCCGAAGATGGTGTATTGAAAAACGATGCCGCACTGATGTTGTCTCAGGATCCCATGACGGTGCTATTTCCCAAAGAAGCCGTGTTGGTCAAAAATGTAAGCCACGGGCAACTCAAATTCAATAAAAATGGATCTTTCTTGTATAAAAACTCCGCGCCCATGCAAACAAAAGATTCATTTTCATATCAAATCAACAGCCGATATGGAAGTTCGAAAACGATCAAAGTTGAACTCCGTCGATCCGAGGTTGCTCTGGAAAAATTACCCGAAGAAATGAAAAAAACCTTCCTGCCCATTTTCTACAATTACAATCGCTCAGACTTATTGGTCGATTTCAAAGATCGGGTAGATGCCGTAGTCAAAGCCATGAAAGCCCGTCCCAATATGATCGTCGAATTGAGTTCCTATTCCGATTGCAGGGGCAGCAAAGCCTACAACCTGAAACTTTCCCAAGAGCGAAATCAAACCATCATCGACTACGTAAGTGCACAAATCGGAAGTAGTGAAAGAATCTTTGGCCAGGGATATGGGGAGAATACCGTTGAAGGCAATACCACCTTAGATTATATCATTTATGGGGGGAGCTTCTCCAATTATGAAAACGCCCACAGTCAACAGAAAGCCTTTGTTGCACTTGGCTATAAGGCTGAGATCATCAAAACAACCGATCTGCTTTACCAAGTCAGGGTTGATCAAGCCAACACCTTATCTGAGGCGCAAAAAATCGTACAAATCCTTGGCGAAAATGGACAAGACGCTTGGATTAAAAATTGTGATTGTTGTCAACTTTCAGAGGAAGAACATTTACAAAATCGAAAAACTGAATTTAAAATCATTCGTTATTGATCTGATATTAAAACATCAGGCGGTCATGAAACCATTGTTTTTATTTTTTACCTTTTTATTTGTTCTTTTCTGTGGGAAAAATGGAGAGGAAAACCCCTAGAAAAAAAATGTTGATCCAAGTGTTTTTTGAGAAGTTGGTAACCTTTAGTATTGAAATGCAAGCCGTCTTGAAGAAAAAACTCTTGCTTAACGCCTCCCTTCTGGAAGATTGCTTCGACATAATCGATTTGTACCAATAAAGGATCTCTTTTGGCTTGCTCTGCCATCATACGGTTGATTTGAAAGAGGGTGTCCAATTGCTCAAAACGTTCCATCGAAGGCTTGATACTAAGGTTCACAATGGCAGTACCGGGGTATTTGTGATGGATTTTTTCAATCAATTGGTTGATCTGTTGGACAATCTTTTCCGCAGTCCAGCCCAAACTCAAATCATTGCCTCCCAAATAAAGTACTATCGCCTTGGGTGCCTTAAAATTAAACAAGCGATCAAAGTTTTTGGACAAGTCATCGATAAAAGCACCGCCGAACCCAAGATTAAGCGTGTTCATGCTGGGAAAGTCCTGCTTGAGCTCCTTCCACAACCGGAGGGTAGAGCTGCCATAAAAGACCACCAAATCGTCCTTATTTTTATGATTTTGAATTCTCGCTTCCAAGGCGGTGATCTCCGATTCAAAATCATCCTCACTGGAACGCAATTCCTTGACCCATAATTTGTATTGCTCGTTAAGATATTTCACGGCTTTAGGGAAATTGGGGTCTTGGTGGTTCGTAATCCCCAAATCACTCATCTTGAAAGGGGGTTTAATTTCGCATCGATATACGGCCTTTGAGGCAAGTTGATCAAAATTGGCCATCACCAAGGGAACGATCAAAGGCTGTGGATTCATTTTACAGGCCAATTTGAAAATTCCATAACGGAAAATACCAGGGGAATCTTGGGAAGTATAGGAATTTCCTTCTGGACTAAACACCAAAGGGATCCCCTTTTCTAAATGAGCGATCGCCTTTGTATAGAAGCCTTTGTTGCTCCTTTTGATATCCTTTTTATCCATTCCATCGGGAACAAACTTTTGAGCATACACCCGGATATAGTCCAAACGGTCGTAGTAGGCCCGATGGTTGATCTCATTGGCGAGCGAATGTCGTGCCACACGAACACCCGGGTCTTGATAATATCGATCCAAAATCAAGCTGCTGATAAAATGGCTGTCCAAGGTGATCTGAAAGCCCTCGTCCTCTGTATAATAGGGGTGATTCCTTAGGTGGTTGTAGATAAAAATGGTGTTTTTTTCGTAGGGCAAAAGCTCCGAGCCTTTGATTTGGATATCTGTCAAGGCAAAAGCCTGCTGGATACGGGCACTACAAATTTTTCTTACCCGCTTTGGGCTTGCCTTTGGCGGGGCACTAGTGACCGCTTCATAAACCCCTTCCAAAGCTGAAAGAAATTCGCGATCACGTTCCTCAATGTCCCTCCGATGCATCCTCACACCACAAAATTAGAAAGGCCTGTTGTTCAGACCTAAAATCTGCGCTTTCATTACTGAGAATCTAGGTTTTCGCAAAAAGAGGGATCTAAAATTGACAATTGATCAATTTAATATCAGCACTTTATAGAATTTGCAAAAACTAAAAGCGCTTGCGTCCCTTTGGATCAAAGGGATCAATCCCTTAAACTCAAACTTTTAGGGAAGCATTTAATCCTCAAAAATATTTTGGTACATTTAGTTAAACTTAATCGAGATGAAAAAGTTAGTCTTAATTTATATAGTGGGCATTGGTTCCTTAATGGCCCAACCCTCATTTGATCCCCTCTCAGGAGTCAGTGCATTGATGAACAGTCTGACTCCCGCGCAAAAAGAAATCGTTTCCTTTGCCTTGGAGGATCCCGCCAAAACCCGATGGCACTACCTCCCCCACGACTCTTTTGCCCGGGAGGGACTGCCGCTCTCAGAAATGACAGCCGGCCAAATTGAAAAAACCTATGCCCTGCTGGAGGCCTACCTCAGCGAAAGCGGTTATGACCAAATGCAACAGATCATCGATCTGGAAAACTATCTTGCCATAGTGGAGAACAATCCCTATAAAAGAGATGCCAGCAAATACTATATCGCTTTTTATGGCACCCCCCACAAAGACTCCCTATGGGCCTGGTCTTTTGAAGGCCACCACCTCTCCCTGAACTTTACCGTCTCCCCAGAAGCTATCGCCTTTGCTCCCGCTTTTTGGGGTTCCAATCCCGGGATTGTTCCCATCGGACCCGAACAAGGAAAAATCGTGTTGAAAACCGACCACAACCTGGGCTTGCAACTCGTGAATTCCCTCTCCCCTGCACAACTGGAACAAACCCTGGTCAGCTCCAAAACCTATGGGGAAATACTCACCCAGAACCAAGACGCAGTAGCATTGATTCCCAACAATGGGATTGCCTACCGACAACTCCAAGCCCCTCAAAAAAAACTGCTGAAACAAATCATCCACCACCACCTCGACCGTATGGAAAAACCCGTTTCCCAAAAAGCACGGGGACTGCTCGAAAACGAAAATTGGAACGAGATTACTTTTAGCTGGGCCGGAAAGACCGAAAAACTAAAAGCCCATTACTACCGTATCCAAGGCCAAAGCTTTTTGATCGAATACGACAATTCCCAAAACAACGGCAACCATATCCATGCCGTTTGGAGAGAATTTAATGGCGATTTTGGGAAAGACCTGATCCAAGAACACTATCAAAAAGGAGGGCATTAGAAGTCCAGAAAAGGCTCTGTTTGGGGGTAAAGCGTAGTACAGCAACACTTTATTTTAATTGTTAACTATATTTATAAATCTTTATACCTAAAGTTTTTGATGATATAGCTATAAATAAAATTATGATTTACAATTGTCTAAAAAAACAATATCTAGCAAAAAAGAATGAATTTTAGGGCATAGGGGTTTAAATCCCTTCCCTATTAGGGAGGCTGAGCTTTTCGCTTTTACCTAAGGTTTTGACCTCCAATTTAAGTGCGGCTTCTGTTTCGGCCCGGTCAAAATCAGCCTCCAGCATTAGGCTATTGTCTCCCCCATTGACCCTAAAGTCTTGTGGGTTGACCTTATGGGATTTTAGTCGGTTCCATTGGGCGTCCAATACCCATAATCGATCGCCACCGCTATATTGTAGGCGTTGTCCTTTTTGCAAACCTGTGGGCAGTTCTATTTTTTTATAGCGGTTGATCTCCAAGCTGATCCCATCAACAGCAGCCTTTTGGGCGGTGAGGACAAACTGTAGTGTTTGTGCTGCTGCGGGGTTATGGAATTCAAAAGTGGAATGTAGGGGTTCTCCGGGTTGGCGTACTTTCTTTTGGTGGGTAAAGATCTCGGCATGTACCTCTTGCTAGTCCCAAGTTTGGGCATCGATTTTATTAAGGGTAAACTCTCGGTTGTTGTCGCGCATGGCTTCTTTTTGATCCTCACTAAAGGCTTGAGAGAGTCGGAGTTGTTCCCAGAATATTCCTAAACTCAATATTAATTTTATCACTCTTATTATTTACAGTATCATTAACGATGTAAGTTGTTTGTCCTATCGTTAAATTAATAATGAATAAAATAAATAAAAGAAAAAAAGAAGATTTCGATAATTCGATGGTCATATTTTAGTTTTCATTTATTGAATCTTTCCATGTTGTTTAGCTTCCCATTTTGGTTGGCTAAATACTATGGAATTTATATTCCTTAGACCCAAAAAAATCATAGAAAACAACACAGCAGGTCATGGGAGTAGAACAGCTTTGGGGGTTATGGTTAGTCAAA
>Ga0182095_1271125_pt1 | contig 11245 bp, 5 predicted proteins | sample 041ome_19_FD_127784 | JGI IMG/M metagenome (GOLD analysis project Ga0182095, IMG submission 127784) | Metatranscriptome of coastal salt marsh microbial communities from the Groves Creek Marsh, Georgia, USA - 041412BS metaT (Metagenome... | ecosystem: Environmental > Aquatic > Marine > Intertidal...
TGATTTTCTGAAAAATAATTAGGTGCCGATAATTTTCCAATATCGTGATACAAGGCACCCACACGAACCAGCAGCGTATTTGCACCAATTTCACTGGCTGCCGCCTCAGCCAAATTAGCCACTTGAATTGAATGATGAAAGGTGCCAGGAGCTTCATCTGATAATCTTTTTAACAAGGCCGAATGGGTGTCTGTTAATTCTAATAAAGAAACATCTGAGACCAGTTGAAAGCTCTTCTCATATATGTAAATCAGGGGTTGTACAAAAAGCATTAGCAAACCGTTCAAGAGAAAAAGTAAAATTGGAATAACGTCAACTTTAAATAAGCTGCCTTCTTGAACTGTTGTAAAGGCGATATAGGCTATTAAATAAACCCCTACAATTCGACCCACCGATAAGAAAAGTTGTGCTCTCCTGTGCAGTTGGGTTACCGATTGCAATGTTACAATACCGGCAACAATTTGCAAAAAGACAAATTCAAAACTATTGGGAACCACAAACCCTAATAGCAATACTGTAAGTACATGGGTAAACAAACCCAAGCGAGCATCAAAAAACGTTTTGATTAGCAAAGGCAAAATACAAATGGGGACTGCTAAAACATAGGTGGTATTGTAATTTAATACTACAGTTGTAGCAGCAATTACAATTAAGATATTTAAAAAGATAAAGGTTAGTTCTTTATTGTTTTCATAAATAGATAATCTATAGTTGTACAAAAACATAAACAACAACGAAAAGGTGAGCATAATCAAAATGGAATACCCAAAAACAATCCAAATCGATTGCTGATCACTTTGCTGTAAAGCATATTCGGAACGTAAGGATTGTAATTTTTCAAATCGTTCTTCATCTACACGATCCCCCTTGGCAATAATCAATTCACCCGCACTCACCCCTCCTCTTGATAAAGAAATGCCCTGAATCGCCTCTTGGACTGCGGAGTCGGTGAAAACTTGATCTAGACTGATATTGGGTGTAATTAATTCAAAAAACATATCTTGAAAAGATTCTAAATAGGAGGTATAACCCGCTTGATTAACTCGTGTGGCTATAAAATCAAAAAGCGATTCTGGTCGAAATAAAGAATCAATACGGACTTGGGTTTCTGTTCGGTCTTGAATTAAAAACACCAAATCATTCCCTTGATGTAGGTAGCTTGGAGGTAAAACACCATACCGATATATCCGTTGCAAAAGAAGATCCCCAAACTCGAATAGACTATCGAGTTGGCTTTGATCTTCAGGCAGTGAAATGGTGTTTTCAAAAGCTTTTGCATACCGAACTTGCACACTGTCCTTGACCGATAAATCAATACGTAAATAGGGTGATACGGAAGTTAAAACCGCCTCTTGGTCTTCATTTATTTCGGCTTGACTTTTCTGAATTGAAAAATCAAAAGGAGCATAGTAGTCGGGGTATTGCCATACTTTTCCTTTACTGAATTCAAATTTAAATTGACCGCCTCTAGGAAAAAGATACAAAATCACTAATGAAGCACTCAAAATTAAAAGTGCTTTATAGATTTGACTTCGGTATTGCATGAAATTAGTTAAAAGTCTTTTCACCTAATTGATTTATTCAAAACTACACAATCTCTTCTTCTTTCCAATTTTTCAAACTAGATCAAATTTCACCGCGTAAAATTACCTATTTTTGTTAGGTACACTATAACGCTTAAAAGCGCGTAACTTAAATTTTGAACTACGGCATTTGTCATTTAAGCATCGTTCCGATGCGAAAAGAAAATAACCATCGAAGTGAACTTGTTTCTCAACTTCTGTATGGCGATTGTTTTACCATAATTTCTCATAAAAAAGAGTGGATCCAAATTACTACCCTTGCAGATGAATATACAGGGTGGATTGACCACAAGCAATACCAAACCCTTTCCCCCGAACAGGCAAAAGACATTACTTTTACTTCATCAAAATTCAGCAGTCAACTTATCGATTATATTGAAACTGAAAATAAATTTTTATCAACCCTCGTACTTGGGAGTAACGTAGCTGCAGCTTCGTATTTTAAACACCAATTTGAAGGGTCCTTTATTACCAAAAAAGGAGCTAAAAAAGATTTGATTCAAACGGCTTCACTGTATTTAAATGCCCCTTATTTATGGGGAGGAAAAACACCGCTAGGAATTGATTGTTCTGGATTAACTCAAATGACATATCGACTTCAAGGCATAGCACTTCCTAGAGATGCAGCGCAACAAGCACAGATTGGGGAAACCTTAAGTTTTATTGACGAGAGTGAAGCTGGAGATTTGGCCTTTTTTGATAATGAAGAGGGGGACATTATACACGTAGGTTTGTTGATGGAAAACCATTACATTCTTCACGCCCACGGAAAAGTTCGAATTGATCGGATTGACCAAACTGGGATTTATAATTTAGACACCAATCAACACAGCCACAAACTTCGGATGATAAAAAAGGTTATATAAAAAAAACCTCCCGAAAAGGAGGTTTTTTTATGAATTGAATTCTATCGATTACTCTAATAAATTTTTCATTCGCATATATCCATCGTTGTCACCAAGGGTTCCGTAGATGTTCATTAAGGTTTTTGTAGCTTCAAGGTTTTGATTTAGGGCTACAAGTTTTTCCAAAATAGGCACACATTCTTTAAACAGGTCTTCTCGTTGAGCTTTAAGCTCATCATACCTTGCGTTGTCTGCTCTTGTATTTCCTAAGCCATTCATTTCTTCAACAATTGCACTCTCCCCTTCTAAAATTAAAGAAACTAGGTTTAAATAGCCTGATTCAAAGGTGGGGTCTAACTCAATTGATTTTTCATAATACCCACGTGCTTGTTCTGATTCACCACGTTGAGCATTGACAACTCCTAAGTTAAAATACAAAGTTGCATTGTTGGGGTCTTGCTCAATGGCTTCTTTCATTAATGCTTCAAAGCGATCGTTTTCTTTTAGTTGCACATACAGATTGGCCTCGGTTAAGATTAAGTTTAAATCTTTTGGGTTGCTAGCTCGCGCCTCAATTACGGCTTCCATAGCTTTATCGTTATCTCCTAATTGGGCATAGATCAAAGCTATGTTTTTAACAATTTCGGGAAAACGTGATTCGGTTTTTTCTTCTCTAAAATCTGAATATTCTTTAGTTTTTTTATACAGGTTATATTCCATTTCAGAAAACTCTACTTCTTCTCCTGTCTCCACCGATTTAGCAAAATATTTCGTTGTGATTCCTTCGTATTTTATTTCACGTAAGGTGACATAATACTCAAGAGCATTTTGAAAATCTGAGCCATTAACAGCACTTGAAGCAGCAAAGTAAAGATAGTCTTTGTTTGTTTCTGGATTAATCAAGTAGGCCAGATACAATTTTTTTGCAGCTTCGCTGTACCGCTGTTCTGCATTGTCTTCAATAGCGCTATTTACCACATCAGAAGCAAGAGACTGAATTTGAGTGGTTAATTCAGGACTCTCTCCTTGTAACGTTTTCAGGGTCTCATATTTTTCGAACGCAGCAGCAAAAGATTTGTTGGCTTGATCAATTCGTGCTTCTAAAAAGAGTTTTTGACCTTTCACTTTGTCATCTGCAGCATCAAAAAGACCTGTATTGTCAGACAGCGTAGCTGCAGCAGCGGCTACATCGCCTTCGCTAAATAATTTTTCAGCTTTTTTTAATTCCTTTTTTTGGCCAAATACAAGACCAATACTTAACAACAAGAGTAAGGGAAAATAGTGTTTCATTGTTTTCATATAATAAAATTTCTTAAGAGTTATTCAATAATAGTGCCACCGTTGACGTTCATTTCATTAAGATCTTCAATTTCGTCGTCGTCATTCAGTACTTTCGCTACAGCCGCAATGGTATCATCACCCTTAAGATTTATCAATCTAACTCCTTGTGTTGCTCTTCCCATTACACGTAAACTCGTAATTTCCATACGAATGGCAATTCCTGATTTATTAATAATCATCAAATCATCTGAATCGTTTACCGATTTTATGGCTACTAACTTACCAGTTTTTTTCTGTAATAGAAATGGTTTTCACCCCTTTTCCGCCTCTGTTGGTCACCCGGTAATCTTCTAGGTCAGACCGTTTTCCGTATCCGTTTTCAGAAACTACTAAAATATTGGCATCCATATCATTTACAGTAACCATTCCAACAACCTCATCTTTGGCATCGGCAAGTGAAATTCCTCGAACTCCAGAAGCTCCTCTTCCCATAGGACGTGTTTTACTTTCTTCAAAACGAATGGCTTTTCCGGAGCGCACTGCAAGCAATACATGACTGCTTCCATTGGTTAATTTCGCCTCTAACAACTCATCGCCATCGCGAACACTAATGGCGTTAATTCCATTTGTACGTGGTCGTGAATATTGTTCTAAGGTTGTTTTCTTTACTTGTCCTTTTTTGGTTGCCATAATTACATAATGGCTATTGATGTACTCTTCATCTTTCAAATCTTGAGTACAAATAGAGGCCTTTACTTTATCGTCTTGCTCAATGTTGATTAAGTTTTGGATAGCCCTACCCTTAGATATTTTAGATCCTTCTGGAATTTCATATACCCGCATCCAAAAACATTTTCCTTTTTGAGTGAAGAAGAGCATGTATTGGTGGTTAGTGCCCACAAAAATATCTTCAAGAAAATCTTCGTCACGGGTGGTGGAGGCCTTTTGCCCTACTCCTCCTCTATTTTGTGTTCGATACTCTATTAAAGGGGTACGTTTGATATAACCAGCGTGTGAAATGGTAATAACCACCTTTTCATCAGGTATCATGTCTTCAATACTGAAATCCCCTCCGGCATACTCAATTTCCGACCGTCGTTTATCGCCGTATTTTTCTTTGATCTCAACCAACTCTGCTTTGATAATTTCCATTCGACGTTCTTTCTTGTCAAGAATGTCTTTTAAGTCGGCTATGGTTTTGAGTAACTCGTCATATTCTGATCGAAGCTTGTCTTGCTCTAGGCCTGTAAGCTGGCGCAAACGCATTTCAACAATGGCCTTGGCTTGAATTTCAGTCAATTCAAACTTCTTAATTAAGTTTTCTCTTGCTGCTTCTGGACTTTCTGAAGCTCTTATTAAAGCAATTACTTCGTCTATATTGTCAGAGGCAATAATGAGTCCTTGTAGAATGTGGGCGCGCTCTTCCGCTTTCCGCAATTCATATTGTGTTCTGCGCACCACAACTTCATGGCGGTGTTCCACAAAGTGAAAAATCATGTCTTTGAGATTGAGCATTTGAGGCCGCCCTTTTACCAAAGCAATATTGTTTACACTAAACGAGGATTGAAGCTGAGTGTATTTATATAATTTATTTAGTACTATGTTGGGAATGGCATCCCGCTTAAGAATGTAAACAATCCGCATTCCATTTCGGTCCGATTCATCCCGTATGGTACTAATTCCCTCTATTTTCTTATCATTGACTAATTCTGCGGTTTTGCGAATCATTTCGGCCTTGTTTACCTGAAATGGAATTTCAGTCACGATAATACATTCTCTGCCGGCAACCTCTTCAATAATAGCTTTAGCCCGAATTACAATTCGACCCCGACCGGTATGAAAAGCCTCTTTTACGCCATCATAACCATAGATGATTCCTCCCGTAGGAAAATCGGGGGCTTTGATTGTTTTAATTAACTCATCAATTTCTATCTCTGGATTATCAATTAATTGAATGGTGCCATCAATAACTTCTGTCAGGTTATGGGGTGGCATATTTGTAGCCATCCCTACGGCAATACCTGAAGCGCCGTTGATTAATAAATTGGGAACGCGTGTGGGGAGAACAACGGGCTCTTTTAAAGTATCGTCAAAATTTAATTGATGATCAACTGTTTCTTTGTCTATATCCGCTAATAAATCTTCCGAAATTTTCTGCATACGTGCTTCAGTATAACGCATCGCAGCAGGACTATCTCCGTCAACTGAACCGAAGTTACCTTGTCCATCGACAAGCAAATACCGCAAACTCCATTCTTGGGCCATACGCACCATAGTATCGTAAACCGAACTATCCCCATGCGGATGGTATTTTCCCAAAACTTCACCAACAATACGAGCGGATTTTTTATAAGCAGTATTAGAACGTATTCCTAATTCGTGCATTCCAAATAAAACGCGCCTGTGCACCGGCTTCAATCCATCGCGTACATCAGGTAGTGCACGTGACACAATGACAGACATTGAATAGTCAATGTAGGCCGATTTCATTTCATCCTCAATGTTGATCGGAATCAGTTTGTCTCCTTCGTTCATAATATTTCGTTATAGAAGGCTAAAATAAGGATTCAACCTCCAATTTTAAAGGAATTTAAAGGGCTAATTTTTAAAATTATTAACAGAAAAATGAATTAAATTTTTCATAAATAAATAGTACCCATTTTTTGAAATCTTAATATTTTTTTGTCTATTAGCAATGTGCAGAAAGCCGTGGTCTGCTTTTTGTACTAACGGGATTAAATGCAAAGCTATGGATGATAATTTTTCACCTCGCGTTAAAGATGTTATTGCGTACAGCAAAGAAGAAGCGCTACGATTAGGGCATTCTTTTATTGGTACAGAACATTTAATGCTTGGGATATTGAGAGATGGTGGAGGAAAAGCAATCGCTATTTTAAATGCTATTGAAGTAAACTTAGAGGAGTTACGTAGAAAAGTAGAAATACTTAATCCGGCCTCCTTAGAGCACCCACAAGCCCACAACGAAAAAAGAAACTTACATTTAACGCGGCAGGCAGAACGGGCGCTAAAAACTACTTTTTTAGAAGCCAAACTGTTTCAAAGCGAACTTATAAATACCGTGCATCTCTTATTGTGCATACTCAGAAATGAAAACGACCCTACTACCAAATTATTAGCCCAACTCAATGTTGACTATGATACGGTTAAGGAACAATTTAAACTTATGATTGCCAACGATGCCGATAGTTATGAGGACCTTCCGAGTGCATCCTCCTTCCCAGAAGAAAAAGAAAGTGAGGGAGAGGGCAAAGAAAATCCCTTCATTCCTACCTCAGAATCAAAGACAACGAAGAAAACGAAGACGCCTGTTCTCGATAATTTTGGTCGCGATGTTACTGCCTTAGCAGAACAAGACAAACTCGATCCTGTTGTTGGTCGAGAAAAAGAAATTGAACGAGTGTCTCAAATATTAAGCCGTCGTAAAAAAAACAATCCCCTGCTCATTGGTGAACCAGGAGTTGGTAAATCAGCTATAGCCGAAGGATTAGCGTTACGTATCATACAAAAAAGGGTTTCCAGAGTACTTTACAACAAACGGGTAGTTACCCTTGATCTTGCCAGTTTGGTCGCCGGAACAAAATACAGAGGACAATTCGAAGAGCGGATGAAAGCCGTAATGAATGAATTGGAAAAAAACGATGACATCATTTTATTTATTGATGAAATTCATACCATAGTGGGTGCAGGAGGAGCAACAGGCAGTTTGGATGCTTCCAATATGTTTAAACCTGCATTAGCGCGAGGAGAAATTCAATGTATTGGTGCCACAACACTTGATGAATACCGACAGCATATCGAAAAAGACGGGGCATTAGAACGACGATTCCAAAAGGTATTGGTTGAACAAACCAATCCTGAAGAAACGCTAGAAATTCTAGTCAATATCAAAGAGCGGTACGAAAACCACCACAATGTAAATTATACTGACGATGCCTTAAAAGCCTGCGTGGATCTCACACACCGCTATATGTCTGATCGGTTTTTACCGGATAAAGCTATTGATGCTTTAGATGAAGCGGGATCAAGAGTGCACATCAATAACATGAGTGTACCGCAAGAAATCATTGACCTAGAACAAGAACTTGACAAGGTACGAGATCTTAAAAACACGGTGGTTAAAAAGCAGAAATACGAAGAAGCCGCCAAACTCCGAGACGATGAAAAACGAGTAGAACGTGCTTTGATTGAAGCCCAAGAACGCTGGCAAGAAAATGCGAAACTCAATCGGGTAACTGTCGGTGAAAACGACATTGCTGATGTGGTCTCTATGATGACCAACATTCCGGTTAATAAAATCGTTAAATCAGAAAAAAATAAATTAGCAAAACTCACTGAAGCTATTGGTAAAAAGTTAATTGGACAAACCGAAGCCGTTGAAAAAGTGGTCAAAGCCATTCAACGTAATCGAGCCGGTTTAAAAGCGCCTGACAAACCCATAGGTTCCTTTATCTTTTTAGGTCAAACTGGAGTTGGAAAAACACAACTTGCAAAAATTTTAGCCTCTGAAATTTTTGATTCAGAAGAAAACCTCATACGAATCGATATGAGTGAATACATGGAGAAGTTCGCAATTTCACGACTTATCGGTGCACCTCCAGGCTATGTAGGATACGAAGAAGGAGGCCAATTGAGTGAAAAAGTTCGACGTCGTCCCTATTCAGTAATTCTCCTTGATGAGGTTGAGAAAGCGCATCCTGATATTTTTAACATGTTGTTGCAGGTGCTTGACGATGGCTTTTTGACGGACAGTTTAGGACGAAAAATAAATTTTCAAAACACCATTATCATTATGACTTCGAATGTAGGAGCCCGTCAAGTGAAAGACTTTGGTCGGGGCCTAGGATTTGAAACGGCTTCCCAAAAAGCGCAAAGTGCTGACATTGAAAAAGGGGTGATTGAAAAAGAACTTAAGAAAACCTTTTCACCTGAATTTTTAAATCGAATTGATGATATTGTTATTTTCAATTCCCTTGATCAAAAAGACATCCGAAATATTGTAGATATTGAACTAAAGGGTCTCGTTGAGCGAATTGAAAAATTAGGATACCAAATCAGTGTAACCAATTCTGCAAAAGAATTTATAGCTGAAAAAGGATTCGATAGTAAATATGGAGCTCGCCCACTTAACAGAGCCATTCAAAAATACGTTGAAGATTTAGTTGCTGAACACGTGGTTACCAGTTCAATAAATGAAGGGGACACCCTTATTATTGATACAGGTAAAGAAGAAGGGAAACTGGAGTTAAAAGTGGATCAAAAAATTGAAACCTCATCAAAAGAATAAACCCTTCTTTATTTTCGGGTTTTTCATTTTTTCTTTAGGGAAACAAATTCGATCTCTTTTTATTGTGAATTTGTTTTAAAGCCTTATCATTTAGTGCTATTTTTGCGCTTGTTTTAACCAATGACCTTTCGCAAAAGGATTGAATTACTAAATGATAAAAGTTTTAAAATTTGGCGGTACTTCTGTTGCTGATGCTTCAAGTTTAACCCACGTGGTTGAGATTGTAAAATCTACACAAGCCACACAGCAAATTGTTGTAGTCTCTGCGCTGGGCGGGGTAACAAATATGTTGGTTGAGATGGCACAGCGTGCCAGTGAGGGTCAATCCAATTACAAAGAACATTTAACTGAGCTTGAAAAACGGCATTTAAACCCGATTGAACACTTTGTTCCCGTTACGCATCAAAGTGAGGTAATCAGTTTTTTAAAATCAGAACTTAACGCCTTAGAAGAGGTTTTAGAATCCTTATATACCCTTAAAGAACTCACTCCAAAAAGCTTGTCTAAAATTTCAAGCTATGGTGAACTTTTATCTAGTACAATCATTTTTCATATCCTAAAGCATCAACAGATTGATGCGGAATTGATTGATTCCCGAACCCTTTTGTTTACTCACTTCATCAACCAAAGAGAGGTGATTAATCACCAAAAAAGTGAAAAGCAAACCCAGGCGCTTTTAACCCAGGCGAAAGCCAATGTTATTTTACTCCCTGGATTTATTGCCAGTGACGAAGAAGGGAACACTACAACCCTTGGCAGAGGGGGCTCAGATTATTCTGCTGCATTAGTAGCGCAATATATGAATGCAGATCAATTGGAAATTTGGACCGACGTAAGCGGAATGTTTACCGCCCACCCTAAATTGGTAGCCCAAGCACAACCGATTCCTAGGTTATCCTACCACGAGGCCATGGAACTTTCCCATTTTGGCGCAAAAGTGATTTACCCACCCACTTTACAACCCACAATTGAAAAAGGAATTCCTATCCTTATCAAAAATACTTTTGATGCCAATGCAGCAGGCACGTTAATTGACCAGAACGGCAGTTTAAAAGAAGGGATTACCAATGTAGTAAAAGGAGTAAGTCATATAGAAAATGTAGCGTTATTGAATTTAGAAGGGAGCGGAATGGTCGGTATTCCTGGATTTTCTAAACGCTTATTCGAGTGCTTATCCAACCAACACATAAACATCATAATGATTACCCAAGCCTCTTCTGAACATTCAATTTGTTTTGGAGTAAAAGCAGAAGATGCTAGTACAGCAAAAAAGGCGATTGACCAAGAGTTCGAATTTGAAATAAGCCTATCACGCGTTGCCCCCGCCAAAGTTGAACTTAACATGGTAAATATTGCTGTGGTTGGTGAACGGATGAAAGACCACCAAGGCATTAGCGGAAAATTATTCAGCAGTTTAGGAGCAAATAACATCAACATCAGAGCGATTGCCCAAGGAGCCTCTGAGCGTAATATCTCGATTATAATTGATGAGAAGAATACCCAAAAGGCATTGAATACAATTCACGAAAGCTTTTTTGAAGAACAAACAAAAGAACTCAATCTCTTTATCACCGGTGTTGGAAATGTAGGAAGTAAACTATTGGAACAAATCCAACAGCAGCAAGCCTATTTGCTTGAGCATTTGAGACTAAAAGTACGTGTTATTGCGCTGTCCAATTCAAAGAAAATGATTCTGAGTGAAGATCCTATTGACCTTTCACAATGGAAAAAACAACTGGATAATAGTAATCAAAAAGCGAACCGAACTCAATTTTTTGAGCACATTACATCCTTAAACCTACGGAACAGTATTTTTGTGGATAATACGGCAAATGAGAATATTGCAGAGGAATACAACCAATATCTTTCCCATAATATTGGAGTGGTTACCTGCAACAAAATTGCTTGTGCAAGTTCATTAACAAACTATATCAATCTTAAAAAAACGGCACGTAAGTATAGTGCTCCTTTTTTGTTTGAAACCAATGTTGGCGCAGGTTTACCCGTAATAGATACCCTTAACAATTTAATTGCTTCTGGAGATGAAATACATAAAATTCAAGCCATTTTATCAGGGAGTCTAAATTATGTATTTAACCATTTCAGTGCCGCAACCCAATTCAAAACAATAGTTGAGAATGCTCAAAAAGAAGGGTATACAGAACCCGATCCAAAAATAGATTTAAGCGGTATAGATGTGGCCCGTAAAATTTTAATTCTTGCCCGCGAAA
>Ga0182095_1072052_pt1 | contig 11190 bp, 7 predicted proteins | sample 041ome_19_FD_127784 | JGI IMG/M metagenome (GOLD analysis project Ga0182095, IMG submission 127784) | Metatranscriptome of coastal salt marsh microbial communities from the Groves Creek Marsh, Georgia, USA - 041412BS metaT (Metagenome... | ecosystem: Environmental > Aquatic > Marine > Intertidal...
CACCACGGTTCGAGCAATCAAACGCTGCTTGTTCACACCCATTTCTTCGTTGTTTAAACACTCTCAAAAGGGGGTTCACACGTTTTGAAGAGAAGACGCACACGAAAAAAAGAAGATTTCCCTCCTTTTCTTTTCGAATTGAAACCCTAAAATAACTGAGCATTTGTACTTTAAATTTCAGGGTTTAGGGTTGGCTTTTTTATTGTTTTCCCCATACTCCCTTGACGAAGGAAAAGGAAACAAAACAAGCCGGAGTGACCTTCGCTGGCGCGGAGCGCAGGCTTCAAACCTGTGGGGGCTTGACGGCCCAGTTGTTCGATTCAACCTCACCGGCGACGAGAGAGAGAGAAAATAAAGCGAAGCTCTCGCTTCTTCTTCTTCCTCTTCTTTTTTTTTCGTTTCAAACGGTTGTTGTTGTTGTTGTGTTTCGGTTTGGTGTGAGTGTCTTTCTCGTCTTTCCTCGCGGCAACCAAAAACAACACAAACGTCTTTTTTTTTTTTCAAAAATATTCGAAAAGGAGAAGAGAGTTGCCAAAAATAAACACGTGACAAACACGAACATGATCACGACGACGCCACCATCGACGCCGGCATCTTCGGAGCTTTTCGAAGGAGAAGAAGATCATCTTCATCATCGCAACGAGGAGCACGACGTGGAGCAGCAGCAGCAGCAGCAACAACAGCAACAGCGCGAGTTTACTCGATGCTCGGAAGAGGAGGAAGAGCAGAAACAAGAAGAAGAAGAAGGTGTTGACTTGTTTTCGATGAAAAAGAACGACACGAACAAGCGCGCGATGACGTTGCAACTGAAACGCGCGTCGTTGTTCCACGCGCTCGCGAAAGAAGCGGACGAGAAGGCGAAGAGAGACGCGGAAGAGGCGCTGCGTAAAAAACGCGAGACGCAAGCGCACATACGCCAAACGCTCGATTCGCAACAGGAGCAAAAACGACTCGCGAGGGAGAAGGAAAAAATGGTCGAGAGGATGTTGGACACGCAACAGAGACGCACGGCGGAAAAACTCGACGAGGAAAGAAACAGGAAAGAGAAAGAGAAGAGGCAGTTGGATCAAGAGCGAGCGAGAGAGGCGGAGTTTGAGATGCGCAAAGCGAGAGAGGAGAAGGCGTTGCGTAAAAAACAAGAGGTGGAACGCGCGGCGGAGTTTGTGAGGAAAGCGGAAGAAGCGCAGGAGATGTTGGACGCGAAACGCGCGGAGGAGAAGAAGAGACGGTTGATGCTGGTCGAGGCAAAGATGGCACAAGGTGACGGTGAAGGCATCGAGAAGAGACGAGTGGAATTTCTCGAGATGGAAGAGGAAAGGTTCCGATTAGAGGCGAGGAAGAAAATCGAAGCGCTCGAGGAACGAGAGAGAAGAGAGAAGGAAACGAGACGACTGAACGATTTGAAGTGGCGCGAGAGTTTGGAGGTGCAAGTGGCGGAAAAGGAACAGCGAGAATTAGACATGGCGATTGGAAACATGTCTTTGCGAGAGATGCAGTTTAATGGCATCTCGGCGTGATGAGCGCGCGCGCTCGCGAGCACACTCTCCGCGCTTCGCTCGTTTGCGAAAGAACGAATATTTGCGCGTAACCAACCAACCAACCAACCAACGAACCGGTTGCTCGCACAGAGATGATTTTGGAGAGAAAAGGGAGATGCAGAGACAGAGAGAAAGAAACACTATTATTATTATCGTTATTATACTTTTTACAAACTATTCTTCGCGACTTCCTCCGCCGCGTCGGCGACGACGCTCTTCTCCCCTAAATTCGCCCACACCTTCTCCACCAAACTTTCGCTCGGTTGCATCTTCTCCGGCATCTTCTCCTTCCAAAACTCCAAAAGTTTCGGCCACCCGGTTTCTCTCAGATACGGTTTCACGTATTCAAAGTGTAACTTTTCTATTCGCTTCCCGAAAATCATCCACGCGATGCACGTCGTCAGCAGGAGGAAAAAGACGTTCAAAACGAACGCCTTGTACGGATGCGCGTCCAACCACTTGTCGATTTTTTTCGAGTAATACTCCATCGGATCCTTTTCGCGCAGCTTTCGCATGGACGCTCTCTGTTGACCTCTCGCGTTTCGGGCGGATACAGGTTTAGAAGAAACATTTCTTCCGCGTTGTTTTGCCGATGGTGGTGGTGGCATGACGTTGGTCTTTCTTTCTGTCTGTCTGTCTGTCCGCGCGCGCGAACGCGTTTCTGATGATTTTGTGTAGGTGTTTTCCAAAAATCTGAAACCCTAAACAATGAGTACAGAAAATTTCAAAAGGGGGAAAGACAGAAAAAAAGAGAGAGAGAGACACGCGAAAACACACGCGCGCACACACACGCAAGGAAGAGATACGCACGCGCACGCAAGCATATATACGATACATATATAGCATATAGGCTTGGAACTGGCGTATTCTTTTATCATTATAGCGCATACACACACACACACACAGAGAGAGAGAGAGAGAGTTAAGATTATATATATATAAGTTTTTAGGGGAAAACCGAAGAAAAACGATGCGCGCGTCGTTGGTGTCGTCGTCCTCTGCTAAAACCGTCGCCGGTGGTGCTCCTCCTTCTCGGGGAGACGACGAAAACGCGCTGTGGAACGCGCTGAGTTCTCGCGACGAGAACGCGAGCGACGACGCTTTCGTGATGATAAAATCGCGACGACAGCAAATGCGCTCGTTAGGAACGTCGTCGAGGAAAAAGAAGAATGCCGTTGAAGCGAATAAGAATAAGAAGAATAACAACTTTGACGGGAAAAAAGAGGCGAGAGACGTCTCCTTGCGCTCGATGAGCGTGGTACCGGTGGTGAGGTTTGGCGTCGTTGAGATTACGAAATCTGCGGAAGAGAGAGTGAAAATAGTCAACGATACGAACCGGAATTGGAAAATTTGCGAGTATCGGTTTGAGAGCGTTGAAGAGGAGGAAAGCGACGGCGGCGGCGAGAGCGAATACGAAGCGCTCGGATTCGCGAAAGAGAAGTTACCGAGAATCGTGCGAAGAGATGAAGAGTTGACGCTGTCGTTGAAATGGACGCCGAAAGTTATTTCGAAGAAAGCGACGGCGGTGGGAGCGTTGAAACTTGTGTGTAAGACGTGCGCGACGGAGGTGTTCGACGAAGGAGAGGCGAAGACGTTTACGGTGAGATTGAGAGGAGTGACCGTGATGAAGAAGGAAGAAAAAGTGTCCGAGCAAAAGCACGGGCAAGAAAAAAAGGATTATAAAATGAATGCAAATAACAAAGAAGAGAGTGAAGAAGAAGAGGAAGAAGACGCGTTTGGCGCGAACAAGGAGAACGTCATCGAAGACGACGCGTTTGACGAAGCGTACGAAGGTTATAAAGGGTTGCCGAGCGCGTACGCGGCGGCGGCTTCGTGGCGAAGACAGTCGAACCAGGAAACTTTGGCGAAGCACGCAGCCGCTACGAAAGCGAAAGAAAAACTCGCGAAGGAGTCGGAACGCGAAGAGGAAGAAGACGCGTCGGTGCCGATGATGACTTCGTTGCGTTTGCTCAACTCTAAAAATGCATCAACAAAATCATCTTTAAAAGCTAATGATAGGGTGGCGTCCGAACCGACAACGGAGAAAAGAACAGAAGTAAAAACATGCAGCGCGTCGTCTGTTACCTCAGACGGGTTTGAAAGTGCGAGAGAGTTTGCGAGTCAACAGGAAGCCGAGTTTGTGTCTTGGTTGAACCGAACGATATCGCCTCGCGATACCTCTGAAGAAGTAGCGTCGACGTCTTACTCTATGAAAATGAAATCCGAACAGTTGCGAGCGCGCGAGTTGCGAGACGCACGAGCCGCATCGCGGCGAGTCATGGCATATCTGTACTCACAAGACGCGGAAGTTGGCGTCATTATGCGCGAGGTGGAATACAGAAACACGAGTAAGCTCATACGCTTGAAAAGCGACGGCGGTATTTTCCTTCGCGACTTGCGCATGAAGCAAGATTTCATTAAAACGCTCAGCTCGGTGAATGCATTTTGGTTGAAACTCGGCGTTGATGCCGTATTGGGGGACACCATGAGATGGCAACCGCAAAATCCCAGAGAATGCGCGAAAGAATGCTGCGAAAAGTTGTTTCGTTCGCACGAGATGGAGATCAAATACGGATTAGGTGACGAATTCCCGGGTCAACCGCCATTTGCGGACGGCTACGAGAACGCGTTGAACGACGTCGTGTTGCAAAGAATCTTATTGCTCGTCTTGTTGCTCGACCGCGCGCAAAACCACAAGGCTCATCCAAAAGCACCGAAACTGTTCAACTTAGATGCCTCGATCAAGTCGACGAGAGAATTAGCGCAAAAATTGCTCACGGCGTCCTGTTACGGCGAAGGTGACATTTTGCGCAACTTGAAGAAAGCCGGTTTTATTGTGCCTTACGAACAAACTGCCGCGAGCGAGTACGATTTCACGGTCACAAACTTAGCCAGCGATCTCAGAGACGGCATTCGGTTGTGCAAACTCATCGAAATGCTAGCGCCGGACGTGACCTTTGCCTCCATCGATAAGAAGACGCAAAAAGTAGTCGAACATCACTCGTTGCTCTCGGAGTGCGCGTTTCCGGTGAAAACGAGAGAGGATAAACTAAACAACGTCCGAGTAGCTTTAAATGCTGCGAAAGATGTTTTGGGAGTCGCGTTTCCCGGTGCGTGGTCGAAAATAGCGCCGTCAGATATTGTTGATGGCCATCGCGAGGCGACGTGTGGTATTCTCTGGGCGATGATGACGCACGAGCACACGAAAAATATGAGCCGTAACGCGCTCGCGGCACCGAAAAACATGTTGACGAAAGAAATTTGTAAGTTTCCAAACGCGACGATACCTACGAGCACGATTCAGGCGTTAGAACGCGAGATGCGCAACAACAAAGGTGCACTCGCGTCTCGCCCGAACGGCATGCCGAGATGTAGCCTCGAGGCGCTTCTCTTGACGTGGGCAAAAGCGTGTTGTTCCGAGTTATCTCTCTCTTCTTCCTACTCAATCAAATGTTCCAATTTAGGAAGCGATTTTGCCGATGGACGGGTGCTACTTGCCATTCTCCGTAAGTACGCACCGAGCCTTACCGGTTTGAGGCGTTTATCGCGAGAAAATCTCGATTTGAATAATCCGATTGATATGGACGAACGCAAACGCGCGAGAGAAATTGCGGCAAAGAACTTTTTGCAAGTATCCGAATGTTTGAAAGCCATCGGCGGTGTCCCAATTCCTGGATTCGATGTCCGCTTCTACACGTCCGCTTCGGCATTGCCGTCCTCTAATAACATCAGCGGCAGTTTCAATTTAGAGAAGGATATTCCGATTCCGCTAACTGGAGACGTGGCTACCTACCTCTTGTGTTTGTGTTCGCGAGTGATTCAGCACGTGGAACGAGTCGACTCAGCGAAAAAAATTCAGCGCTGGTGGCGATTGAAACGACCGAACAGACCGAAAGTAGCAGACGTTGCTCGCATGTGGTCTCGAGCGCAAACGGTGATTAGTAAACATTTGAGAGGATATTTAGCCAGGAAAGAGTTCAAGCGCTCGTTGGACGCGGTGGTGACGCTTCAAAAAATATACAGAGGACGAGCCGTCCGAAAGGAGATCCAGAAGAAACACGTTGCCGCAGTTGTCATAGAAAAACACGCGCGGGGCTTCGTTGCGAAGAAAGGATACGTGAGATATCGCGAGAATGTTATTCGAATGCAATCCTTCTACCGCGCTAGACGAGCGACGTTGGAAGCGAACGTCAAGTACAACATGGCGATGGTGATTCAAGCGTCAGTCAGAGGATGGCAAGTAAGACGCAAACTGCGCGTACAAAAAGCAGCGATAATTGAGATCCAGAAATGCTTTCGAGGGTATTTAGGCCGCAAACGCGTAAAGGAGGTTGTAGAGGCGAGGAGGAAGCAAACAGAGCGCGAGGAAATGGAGAAGCGAGAGGAAAGGGAAAAGCTAGAACGGTTGATTGAAGAAGAAATGCGACGGAAAGCGCTCGTTTTGGAAACGGCTGCGATTGCTATTCAAAGCGCGTTTCGAACTTTCAAGTTACGAAATGAGTTCGTAGTCAAACGTGCAGCCACCGAGAGTGTTCAAAATATTTACAGAATCCATCGAGAGCGAAGAGAGCGACGAAGGGCGAACCAGGAGCGACGAGCGTTGAAAGAAATTGACGAGAGGAATCGAAAGGAAGAGGAACGAGTCAAAGCTGCGATAATGATCCAAAGCTGTTACAGGATGTATTTCGCGAAGGAGTTGTTAAAGTTCCGCAAATACCGTCGAGACAAAAACGCAGCGATGAAACTGGTAAAGTTCCAGGCGCGCGTTCGAGGAGTTTTGGCGCGTAAAGCTTTCGCAGCGGCGCAAAAAGAGAAGGATGAAAAATACCATCTCGCGGCTATGACAATGCAACGCCACGTCCGCGGTTTCTTGCATCGTCGTCGTTTACGAAAGCACAACGAACGGAGAATGAATGCCTTGTTCAAATCCTCCCGAGCGTGTGGGCGCAAAGATGTGAAAACGTTGATCGCGAACTACGCGTCCATTGCGAAAATATGCCGGTCGAAACTCTTTGGTCACTTTGCGATCGAGGATTGTTACCTGCGGTGTCCAGATTCTGTGACTATTCTCGTGGAAACCTTGCAAATGTGTAGAGATTACGAGAGCGCATCAGATCTCGAAAATCCATTCCTGTTGGCGTGCGATGTCCTCCACTCCATTTGCGTTTACAAAAACGCCAAATTTTGCGAGTCAATCATGCGATCGCACCAATACTCTCGAGACGTTGCGAGATGTCGAAAAATTAAGGATACGACTATGTATCTTTCCTTGACGAACGAAAATCGGGCGAACGTGTTAGCATCGGCTATTAAAAGGAAGAACGCAGTTGTCGGAAACGATGAAGACGAGGTCAACGACGAAGACAAGATTATTTTGAACGAATTGCGAGCGTCTGCCGAGCAGTGCAGGAAACACGCGGATAAATTGAACGTTGTGTTGGAATGCTTAAGAGACGCACAACCTTCGATTTGGGAGTACGCGCAAACTCCAAAGAAGAAGAAAAAGAGCGTTTGGGACGCGCAGCAGCAGGAACAGCGGCAACCTTCCTTTCCGCAAATGTCGTCGCCGCAGAAAGCCTCTCCGCAAAAGAAACCTAGCGTTGCTCACGCGAAATCGCCGACATCAAAGAAAAAAATAGTATCCATCGCTTCACCGGCGGTACGTCAATCACCGCGCTTGTTAGAGCTCAAGGAGAAAAAGAAAATGGCGTAATGTACATTGCACATAGCATAGACTTTTTGTAGATTAAACGAGTAGTAAATTATGGTGTTACATGCCTTTTTGATCGTGTAAATCCCCTCTTCCGAAAATGACGACGTAATATCATTTCATCGTGAAACTGACGTCAGTCAGCCCAATTCTCACAAAATCCAACAGCAATGTCACCAGCATGCAACTACCTAAACTCTCCCAAACCACTCGCCACATAGAATACACGTTCTTTTTCCCTTTCGGTGAGGTTACGTCTTCATCCACCATTAAAAACATTGGAAAACTGACTATGAAATAAATCCCGTAAAACGCGCTCCCGAGCGTATACGCCATGTTCCTATCCGTAAACTCCCAATACGGAAACGCGCAAATAGTCAACGTTTCCATAAACGCCGTCGTATACGCTAACGTTGCCACTACTGCCGCATAAAACACATCGCGAAACACATCCTTCTCGTAACTCGTCTTAATCTTCCGTAAAATCGAATTCGTAACCGCGTGATAAAACATGAAATACGCGTGCGTCATGAGATACATCGAAATCGGCACGTCGTTCAACCTGTGCGCGTCAAAAGTGTACTTCGCGTTCAACACGGAATAAAAGTAGTGCGTCCATATGTAATTCCCGACGAAGGATAAAATTGCAATCCACGCGTTCGCTTTCACGACGTACCGTTCCAAAACCGGTACGCCTTTATCCGCCTCGAACGGTTTCCAAATCGGGTACAGAATATACGGCAGCGCGCACGCCGCGCAGTACGATAAATAATGCCATCGCGTGAATTGTTCGTACAGTTGAAACGCGATGATTATCACCACCGAGAATATCCAGCAAAAGGAGACGATAAATATAAACCTCTCCGCGCTTTTCTTCGAAGGGTTCGTTTCGCACTCGAACGAAGAGGTAGAAAAAGACGACGACGACGACGACGACGAAGTCGTGGTGCTTTTCCTCGTGCCGCTGCTCCTCTTCTTCTTCGCGACGACAGCGACGGGGGTTAAAAATCGTCCGAGGATGAAGCAGGAGAGGAAAATCGAGGCGAAAATCTTCGCCATTTGCGCTTGGATCGATGTCATCTCTTCCTCTTTCTCTCTCTTCTCTGTGTAACTTCTGCGGAATTCGCGTTTTCAAATTTCCCCAAAAAAGAAACACGCGCGCTTATTTATAATAATAATCATTCAAACATGGGAGTGGTATTAGAGAGCGATTCCGACGACGAGGAGAAGAAGGAGACGAAGAAGATTGTCGAGAAGGAAGAGGAGGAGTCCGAGGTGCGCTCGCTTTGCCCCCCGCTCTGTTTTTACTTTTTACCCTGTTTTACTCTCCGCTTTGTTAACATCATCACATCTTTGCCGCTGCTCTTGCTGCTGCGCGGGGAGGACACTTTTGAAAACGTCGCGTTCGCACACACACACACACACACACACACACACTCTCTCTCTCTCTCTCTCTCTCTCTCTGACGCGCTCTTTCTCTCTCTCGATATCGTCCAGGAGGAAGCCGAAAGCACGGACGAAGAAGAAGAAGAAGACGAACAACCAAAGAAAAAGAAGCAAAAGAAAGACAAAAAGTCAAAGAAGAAAAAAGCTGATTCGGATTCGGAAAACTCAGACGTCATCGACGATTTATCCGGCGATGAAGTCGACGCTTCGCTCATCATTCCCGGTGGCAGGTCCACTCGATCGACCAGGCCGGTGTTTACGAAGCAAATGTACGCGGCGGCGAACTTGGACGACGAGTCAGAGGACGAAGAGTGAACGTAATAGTTTTTAAATAAGATTTGAAAATTTTTTTCCCTAATATTAACACAGTTGTACCTCTCAAAGTCACATATTCTCGCTTCACTTAAAATAATGTCCTCTACCTCCTCCTCCGTCCTCCAGCGCAACCGCGCGGAAGTGTTCTCTTTGTTTCGCCAGTGTTTCCGCGTGGCGTTGAAAATGACCCAAAAAACATCAGGAGCAACGACAACGACAGCCGCAAAAGAGGATATCGCGAGACAAGCGGAGTACATCAAGACGGAGTCCCGGAATAGATTTCGACAGAACCGATTTTTGAAAGAACGAGCGCACATTCAATCGGCGATCGATTACGCGAAGATGAGGATATACATGGCTGAGAATTACGGCATCGCGTACGAGAGGATGGCGAACGTGGCGAGTTCGGGAGGTGGTGATGTGAAAATTATTCACGAGGGGTTACGAGAGGAAGTTGGGAGTTTCCAAAGCGTCGGTTTGCCGAAGAATGTGTCGGGGGAAGAGGCGAGAAGGCGAGCGAGGGAGAAGAGGAGACGGATGTCGGAGAGTTTGGAAAGTAGTAGTAGTAGTAGTAGTAGCAGCAGCAGGAGTAGTGATAATAGTAGCAACAGTAGCGGCGCCGTTTGAGCGAGCGACATCGCAGGTATTAGTTTTTATGATTAGGTGAATATTTACTACGACGCGCGCTTTCTATGTGCCTACTTTAAAACAAATGCATGCTATTTCGCGTCACCACCACTGCTGGGAGTGAACACGCTCTCTGTGCCGTAATTTTTCCTTTCTTTGTACCCATCGATGGCGTACAGGAACTGCAATATCGGGCGTCGCACATCTTTACTCTTATTTCCGATGCCTCTGTGCATCAGACGATAATCGTACATGACCCAATCTCCTGCTTTAGCGTTTTGATTCGATTGGACGCCACCTAAAGAGAGCGCAGCTGGACCAAATCCGAGTAAACCACCATTTTTATGCGATGTCGGCCAAAACTCTGTGTAGCCAACCGTATCGTCCAAATCGACCAAGGTCATGAACACGCAGACGGCGTACGGCTTAGCGTGCGCTTTGAGTAAAGCGCCCGTTTGTTCGTCGTACGTTTCCTGGTCGCCTCGATGTGCACCGTCGCAGTGCCACTCTTGGTCCATGCAATTCGGTTCCGTCCAAACGATGGATATGTTGATGTCGATATCCTCGTCGTCCCGTAAAATTTCCTTCACCGGGTGCACCCAAGGCGCTTCCGATTTGGCGAAGCGAAAAAGCGCGTCTTCTTCCTCTTTTTCTTTATCGAATAACGCGTCGAATCGATACTTTCCTCTGCTCCCGATTTCTTTATAAGCAAACACATCGGTTCCTACGTTAACGTGCGAATGATTCTTTCGCATGGCGTTCAATATCGCCTCGATTCTCTCGTTTGTTTTCGTTCGAAACGAGTCTACGAGCGTTTTCGACACTCGACTTTCGCTTCTGTCCGCGGCGATTAAATATCCGTTCGTTTGGAAGTTTTCTCTCAAACTCTCGTCGTTTATCCTACATCTATCGTAACTATACCTATCGAACCCACATTCTCCGTCGTCGTCGTCGTCGTCGTCTTTTAAAAACGGGAACCGGCACGGTGCCGACATCAACACGTCCGCGTCCTTCGCTTTTATTTTCATCCCTCGCACAAACTCGAGCACATTCTCGTTACGTCTCACTCGTTTCCACATCTTTCTCAACAGAAGCGACTCGTCCCCAGACGTCGCTAAAAACGACACGAGGATGTCAAAATACGTCTTAATTTCCTTTTTCTCCTTTGCTTCTTCTTCTTCTTCTTCTTCTTCTTCCAATCGAGCTCCGCGCTCATCTCTCACTATTCTCCACTCGTGCGCTTTCAACTGTCTTCGCTTCCACTTCAACTCAAAAACGTCTTCATCTTTGTCTTCTCCTTGAAGACGACGACGAAGACACCACGTCTTCCTCTCGTCGTCGTCGTCTTCAATCTCAAAACAAATCGCCACGAACATACGGCGTCTCTTTTCCTCCACCTCTGCTCGCGCATCTGTTTCTTCTTCTTTATCGTCGTCATCTTCGCTCTCTAATTCCATCACGTTTCCTTTTGCGATGGTGTTCGCTCCTTTTCTCTTCCCTTGATGTGTGTCCGAAAAAAAAAAAAAAAAAAAAACAAAAATAAAAAAAAAAAAG
>Ga0182095_1564161_pt1 | contig 11187 bp, 18 predicted proteins | sample 041ome_19_FD_127784 | JGI IMG/M metagenome (GOLD analysis project Ga0182095, IMG submission 127784) | Metatranscriptome of coastal salt marsh microbial communities from the Groves Creek Marsh, Georgia, USA - 041412BS metaT (Metagenome... | ecosystem: Environmental > Aquatic > Marine > Intertidal...
AAAGATATCATTTTTGAATATCGTTTTCTATTAGAAAACTATCCAAACATAGACGAAGTTGACAAACATAGATATGATTTAGTCAAATATATTCGAGCATTTGAAAGTTTAAGAGCTAATACAGTGTTAGATTATCTACCAGAATATGAAGAATTTTTACGAAGCTATAACTATTAGAGATGAATTGTATCTCGCTTTAGCATTAACACTTAATCCTGTTGACTGTCCAATCTGCCGAGTAGAAATTAACGGAAAAATAGTGTTTGACGGAGTATTAGACCAACCTCAAACACTAACAGGACATGTCAAACTAAACGATCCTATCATGATTACCATTCAACTTGCTAATAGACAACACCCTCAAGCAGTTGAACCGGTTCTGTATATTGATAACAACGAAATAATGCCTATATATCAGCATCATGCTGACCCTGCTATAAGTTATATTGATACTAATGACATATGGCGGTTAGAAATACCTAACTTTTACCAATGGTACCATACCGTCAGTGATCAAGGCGATATCTACTAACCACAACATCTAGTGGTTTTACAAAATACTCTTGACATTTACCACAAGATGTAGTATAATTATATCATAATTACAATAATTTTAAGGAGAATACAATGAGTAATTGGCAAGAATTAGGTCGTGATGTAACTAAACTAAGACACAAAGTTGATGATCTAGATAAATCCTGGGAACAAGTTGATCGAAAACTTAATGAATTGGTCCAACTAGCAGAATTTGCTAGACTACTTACCTATGTGGCTATTATCGCTGTAATGACAACTCTGTTGCTTAATCAATATTTTGGTTGACATTTTGGTAAAATGACTCTATAATAGTAGTTAGAAAGTTAGATAAGGAGCAGACACAATGGGTTTAGATATGATGGCATACAGTAAAGCAAGAGCAACTAGCAAAAACACTAGAGAACTCAGTGCTTGGAGAAAACATCCTAACTTACATGGTTGGATGGAACAGTTATATCGTGAAAAGGGTGGTACTGAAGAGGATTTTAACTGTGTTGAGGTTGAGTTAACTTTAGACGACTTGGATCGTTTAGAACGTGTGGTGTCACATGGTCGCTTACCTTACACCACTGGTTTCTTCTATGGTAATCCTGCTGACGAATACTACAGAGATCAGGACATGGCCTTTATTGAAGAAGCAAGAGCGGACATCAAAGGTGGTCGCAAAGTTTATTATAACTCATGGTGGTAAGAAAGGAATAGTATGTTAAATTTTTTAATTGGTATTTTAGTAGGAATGTTATTAATGGATTTTCTTTGGGCTTGGAGATTAGGAACTATTGATTTACTTCGTATAAGATTTAAATTATGGAACAACCGACGAAAACAGAAACATTCTACTGTAGATTCAACTGATTGGATGTCAGACATTAAAGGTAAGGAATAATATGACTCCAGAAGAACAAAAAATTATTGAAGCAATTTGGGGGGAACAAGAGCCTGACATGAGTGAACGAGATCTTAAAGCTCTTATCCTTGGTATTAAAATTATGGCCGAGACAATGGCTGACAAACATGAGGACGGCAAGATAGTGGCTTTTGAAGCACCGACTGGTCTACACTAATGAAAAATTTGAGAGTTTCGACGGTCAGGAATCCTCTCAATGATAAAAAATTTAAAAATATCAGCGAGAAGAGAGCTACTACACAATGTGTCTTAGACGGCTGTAAACAACCACTAACACACTTTCAAGGTCCAGGTAGCCTACAACTGTGCCGTGAACATCAAATACGTCAGAGACACTATGGTGGTCCAGGTAGACTAGATAGACCTTATACATTTTGGAAAAAGGATTCGTGTGAAAGTTGTGGTAGACAACCAAGTCGAGATAATCCTAGAATTGCTAGTATGAAAGAACCAATAAAAACAACAGTTGGTAGAATGATGTTACAAGTAGATCATAAAACTGTTAGAAAACATGGTGGCGATCATCCTAAGAATCTAATTACATTATGTAGCGAATGTCATCAATTGAAAACGTATAAAAATGGCGATCATTTAAATTGGTCTTGACAAAACTATAATTTGAGTCTATAATAGTTTTTGTAAGTTAATAATAGTTTAGGAGCAGTTATGTCAACAGTTACAGAAAATCGTACAGTTACCAGTGAAGAAGCAGAACTAGCAATAACCAGATGTTTTGACCGTAAACGTCCTGTATTCCTTTGGGGTCCTCCAGGAATTGGTAAATCAGAACTAGTCGCTAAAATTACTAAAGAACAAAATGGCCATATGATTGATCTACGTTTAGGTCAAATGGATCCTACAGATATTAGAGGTATTCCTTTTTACAATAAAGAATTAGGTGTTATGGATTGGGCGGCACCAATTGATTTACCTTCTGAAGAAATGGCTAAACAATATCCTATTATTGTTTTATTCTTTGACGAAATGAATTCGGCGGCTCCTAGTGTACAGGCCGCGGCCTATCAGTTAGTGTTAAATAGACGTATTGGTAAGTATGTTCTTCCAGACAATGTAGTTATTGTGGCCGCAGGTAACCGTGAGGGCGATAAAGGTGTAACATACAAAATGCCGGCGCCACTTGCTAACAGATTTATTCACTTAGAACTGAGAGTAGATTTTGATTCATGGCAGAATTGGGCAGTTAAAAATGGCATCCACAAAGATGTAGTTGGGTATGTATCATTTGCTAAACAGGACTTATTTGATTTTGATCCAAAGTCAAGTTCACGAGCATTCGCAACTCCTAGGTCATGGGCTTTTGTTAGTGAAATCTTAGATGATAATTTACCTAATAACATTGAAACTGAACTAGTTGCCGGAACTGTTGGTGATGGTACTGCTGTTAAATTTATGGCACATAGAAAAGTAGCAGGAGAAATGCCTAACCCAACTGAAATACTTAATGGGAAAGTAAAAGAACTAAAAACTAAAGAAGTTAGTGCTATGTATTCGTTAACTGTTAGTATGTGTTACGAACTTAAAGAGTATCATAAAAAATCAAGTGAAGATAAATCAACTGTTGTTGAGTGGCATTCTATGGTTGATAATTTCTTCCGTTTTATGATGGATAACTTCACTACCGAACTTACTGTTATGGGTGCTAGAGTAGCACTTACCGTTTATAACTTGCCATTTGTTCCTAATAAACTTAAAACGTTTGACGAATTTCATAAACGCTTTGGCAAGTACATTGTACAGGCAATTTCTTAACCTGTTTGTTAGAAGGCAGTTAGGGCGAATCTATTGCTCCTAACTTACACTCAAAATAGATCCACTGACTGTCTTCTACTTCTTTCTTGACATTTTGGTATTTTGATGTTATAATGATATATATAATAAAGGATTGGAGCAAAACAATTGGCAAATACGTTAGCAGATAAATCAAAAGTATCAACAAAAACAGATCCTCAAGTTGATAACGCTGTTCGAGAAAAGATCGTTGGTGCTAGAATTGCTTTATTATTAAAAGCACCGTTCTTTGGTAACTTAGCAACAAGATTAGAAATTGTCAACGCTGATGCTTGGTGTCCAACAGCCGCTACAGACGGTCGTAAACTTTATTATAATTCTGAATTTATCAATGACATGCCAATTAAACAAGTAGAGTTTTTAATTGGTCATGAAGTTTTACACTGTGTATATGATCATATGAATCGTAGAGGGGAACGTGATCCAAGATTATGGAACATAGCAGATGACTACTGTGTTAACCAGGATTTATTAGATCAAAACATTGGTGAAAAAATTCCTGAAGGACTATTTGATACCAAGTATAGAGGTTGGTCAGCTGAAGAAGTATATGATGACTTATATAAAAACGCAGATAAAATTAACATAGATGAGTTACTTGAACAATTACTTGATGACCACTTAGATGGAGATGAAACTGAAGAAGGAAACGGATCAGGTAATAAAGGACAAAGTGGCGACGATGGTAAAGATACGAGCTCAAGTCGTCCTCAGTTAACTGACGAAGAGAAAAAACAAATTCGTGATGAAATTAAACAAGCAGTAATTTCTGCGGCGCAGACTACAGGTGTTGATAAATTACCAAGTGGTGTTAAAAGATTAATTAAAGATCTAACAAGTCCCCAATTAAATTGGAGAGAACTTCTTCAACAGCAAATACAAAGTACACTCAAAGCAGATTATAGCTGGATGAGACCTAGCCGTAGAGGGTGGCACATTGATGCTATCCTACCAGGGAATGATTTAGATAAAGAAATTGATATATGTGTAGCTATCGACGCTTCAGGATCAATGGGTGACGACCAATTAAGAGATATCCTAGGTGAAATAAAAGGCATTATGGAATCTTATAACAGTTTTGTTCTTCATCTTTGGACATTTGATACCGAAGTTTATAACTTAAAAACATTTACCAGTGAAAACATTGATGAGATTATGGAATATGAATTACAAGGTGGTGGCGGAACAGCCTTTGACGTGAACTGGACATTTATGAAAGATAATCAAATTGAACCTAAAAAGTTTGTAATGTTCACTGACGGGTATGCTTGGGATAGTTGGGGTGATCCAGATTATTGTGATACATTATTTGTTATACACGGATCAACAACTATAGAAGCACCATTTGGTATTACTACCTACTATGATCTCGACAAAGCAAAAGCATGATCAATGGTAAAGAAATTAATTTGTTAAATGTCCACGGAATGAGACAATTAAAGTTTTGTCCTCCACATTTTACCCAAATAATTATATCTTCAGAAGTATCTAAACTATCAATAAAAGAATTCAAAGACTGGCTTTATGAAAATTTACAAGGTAGATTTTATATAGGACATATAGATACTCCTCGAAATCCTGAAACTAGATTGTTCAGCAGAGATACAGTAATTGCATTTGAAATAGCAGAAGAAGCATCATACTTTAGTTTAATTTTACCAAACCTTAGCAGAAACACTTAAAAAAATTTTTCCTGGTCCGTGCACACAGTTAAATATTACTGTTCCCAAAGGAGAAATTATCAATGACAAAATCAAAGAAAACAGAAAGTACTGTTGCTGATACTACAGCAACATCAAGTCCGGCGGCTGGGACAACAACTGAACAAGCATCAGCGGCCGCAGGACTAACATTACAAGATCTTATTTTCGTATCACAGATTATTCAAGTAGCATCTACTAGAGGTTCTTTTAGAGCTGACGAATTAGCAAATGTTGGTGCGTTGTATAATAAGTTAATTACATTTTTAGAATCAACGGGTGCTATTTCAAAAGAAAAACCTAGTACCGAGGAGAAGACAGATGCTTAAACATGTAGGCAAACATAGCAATAAAAAAGTTGTTATTATTTACAACACTGTCCCCGGTGAAGATCATATGGGGTTAGTGGTTTACAGTGAAAACTTACCACAAATGCTTCATGACGCTGTTATGGGTGTTGTTGAAAGTGAAGTTGGACAAAAATCGCAAATTTTAGCAGAAGCATTATTTAGACACACAATGCCTGATGGTAATAATGCCTTGAATACTTTACATACTGGTGGCTTTATTAAAAAAGTACAAACTAAACAAGTTATTTTAACACCAAATGCTAAATCAACTGTTAGATTAGATGAACTTAACGAAATGCTTAAAAAGATGGAAGGTGGGCAAGATGCTATTGAAAAACTAAGAGCATTAGACGAAGGTAGAGGATTTCGTGATCCGCAAAAAACAACATCACGTGATGTTGGTGAACCAGCAGTAGCACAACAAGCAGGTGGTGCTCTGAGTGATGCTGATATTGCTCAAAATTTAAGAGAACAAGCAAATGGTATGAGGGCTCAGGTTAAAGTTCTTTTAGCAGAAGCAGATAGATTAGAATCTGAAGCAAACGATCTTGTTCCTAGTACTAAAAAAACAACAACAAAAAAAGTAACCGCAACTAAGGCTAAAAATGTCAGAAGCTCCAAAAAAGCCACAGCGTAAAACTACAAAATCTAAGAAACTTATTATTAACAAAAGAAAGTCGTGGACCGAACTTGTTGATGGTGTTGATAAAAATCAAGTACCTACTGAAATTCTAAATAATATTTTAGTAACATTAGTTGATGGTACTACTATAAATATCAACGTTAAAGAGCTTATTAAACAGGGAGAGAGTCCTAGTGACATTGAAGAAATGTTAGATATTAAGTTTACTGAATTAGACGAATACATCAAAAATGTTGACTTTTTTGTTGATGTTGACTCCGTAGAAGGTGCTGTACAACCCGAAACAGATAAGGCACTTAAAGGCCTATGATATCTAGTATACTAGCATCTACACCATCGGGGGGTATTGGGAACCGTGGTACCCTCCCCTGGCCTCATCAGAAAGGTGACATGGCTTGGTTTAAAAAACACACAATTAATAATGTAGTAGTTATGGGACGAAAAACTTGGGAAGATCCATTGATGCCTAAGCCGTTACCTGATAGAATTAATTACGTTGTAACTAATAGACGACTATTAGAATCAGGCGCCTTTACAATACAAGGCGATGTAACCCAAAAGTTAAAAGTCATTGAAAAAAGTTATCCAAAAAAAGAAATATTTGTTATTGGCGGACAACAAATATACGAAGCAACCAAAGACATTGTTCAAAGAGTTTATCTTACTAGAATCAATGGTAACTACTTTGCTGATACTAGACTACAGTTAGAAAGTTACCTTAGATGTTTTAGAATCAGATCAGTTCGTCCTGGTACTGACTGTACCTATGAGGTATGGGATCGAGTGTTCTTTTAGGAATAACCAAGTGAAACATCTTTATGTTGGACCTACCAACAACTCTTTATCAATTTACGCGAAAGAAAGACACCCCAACGCTGTACTTATTACCAAAGATATAAATTTAGATAATGTTAAGAATGGATATGTTAGTTTAGGTGATTTTGACGACATATACAATTTTAAAATAACCATTGAAAAATTTGATATTATAGAATTTGTTGACTCAGGTTGGTCAGCAGAAGATTACCAAGAACGTACAACAGTATTAGAACACCTTTATCAATATAAATTACTAGATACTAAAAAAATAATTGGGTTAGACTTGAGTGATGACGATATACTACCAAAACTAGTTGATATAAGAACATCTAATAATTCACAATTATGGGTAGTTGGTTGTAGCATTACTGAAGGAGTTGGTGTTTCTAAAGATCAAAGATGGGGCCATTTATTATCTAAACAGTTAACCATGCCTGTTAGTTACTTGGCTTTGAGTGGTACCAGTGTCAGTTGGGCAGTTGATCAGATAATTAGATCTGACATTAGAAAAGACGATATTGTTTGTTGGTTACTTACTGGTGTTAATAGACATCATATGTATTATGATAATCATTGGCATCAACTTACTGGTACTGAATGGCCTGATAATCCAGAATTAAAAATGTTAATTAATAAAAATATTTTAGTAAGTGATCATGCTGTTGCTCATGCTTGTAGCCAAATTGAACATGCTGTTCGATATCTAAGATCAGTTGGATGTAAATTTATTTTGTCAACGGCACCATTGAACATCATTGAACATCGAATGCGTTTGTATAAATATCTAAGTAACAATGTTCCTGAATTTACGCTATCGTCTGATAATAATGGTATCGAAGGACCTAAGTCCTATATTGATTTAGGTTCAGACTCTGAACATCCAGGGACAAAACAACACCAATTACACGCTGATTTATTTCTTAAATCTATCAAAAAGTAGTTGACTAATAACTATTAAGTACGTTATAATAACTAAGTATGAAAACTTATCTTGACTCATTACAATACATTTTAGATCACGGTGAAGAACGAAAAGATCGAACCGGAGTAGGAATACTTGGCGTATTTGGGCTACAACAACGTTATAATTTACGTGAAACTTTTCCTGCTGTTACTACAAAGAAACTAGCATTCAAAAGTTGTTTATCAGAACTGCTTTGGTTTATTGAAGGTTCCAGTGATGAACATCGTCTGCGAGAAATATTATATGGTAGTGAAGCACCCAAAAAGACAACCATATGGACTGCCAATGCCGAAGCGGACTATTGGAAACCTAGAGCAAGGTATCCTGGTGATCTTGGTCGTGTCTATGGTGTACAGTGGAGAGATTTTGGTGGCGTTGATCAAATAAAAGAATTAATCAAAGGCATAAAAGAAGATCCATACAGTAGACGTCATATATTATCAGCATGGAATCCAGGTGAACTAGATCAAATGGCACTACCACCATGTCATTGTTTTGCTCAGTTTTATGTAAGTTCTAATAATGAATTGTCGTGTCAAATGTATCAGCGATCCTGTGATATGTTTTTAGGTGTACCTTTTAACATAGCATCCTATTCCCTACTTACACATATGGTAGCACAAGTTTGTGGGTTACGGGTAGGCGAGTTTGTTCACGTGCTAGGAGACGCACACATATATTTGAATCATTTAGAACAGGTAAAAGAACAACTTAAACGTGAACCATTACCTGCTCCGACACTTTGGATTAATTCAGAAGTTACAGACATTGAAAAGTTTACTATGAACGACTTTAGACTAGACAACTATAATCCTATGGACTCAATTAAAGCACCAATGGCAGTATGATAGAAAATAAAAAATATAGAGTTAGATTCTTTACACATCAAGAAAACGACTATTCTAACATTGTAACAAAGTCAAAAGAACGACAGTTTTGGGACGTTGCTGAACTGTTTAAAGAAACTCCTCAATACAGTTGGATAGAAAACAATGACGTTGAATTGCAATGGCATGAGGACGACGTCTATGTTGGATATGGTAAACAGTATATCATCTATGCTGACTTAAATGAATCACAGTATACTGATTACGGATTAAGATTTTTTAGACATATGGCAGAGTGGAAGTAATGAAAATACTAGTTACAGGTGGAAGTGGTTTTATTGGGCATAATGTAGTTCAACAACTTGAACAACAAGGACATGAGTGTTTAATTATTGATAGGCATACAACCTATGGATTTATACCATCAGATGAATTAGAATTTTTAGTGCTAGAAAGATTAAAGAAAATAACTAGTGATCTTAAACAATTTGATATTAGAGATACAGAAGTTCTATCAACTGCGTTTATGTTATTTCAACCTGAAGTAGTTATACACCTAGCAAGTTTTCCAAGACAAAAAGTTGTTGGACAAAATCCATTACTAGCCAGTGATGTTATGTCAACTGGATTAATTAATTTACTAGAACTTAGCCGACAGCATCATATTAGAAAATTTGTATATATTTCAAGTTCAATGGTCTATGGCGATTTTGATTCCGGGGTTGATGAAACAGCAGAATGTAAACCAATTGGACAATACGGTATTATGAAATACATGGGCGAAAAGTTAGTAGAAGATTATACTAGACAAGGACACTTTGAACATGTTATTATCCGCCCAAGTGCTGTATATGGAGAATTAGATGTAGAGGATCGTGTAGTAAGCAAATTTATGACACGTGCTCTTAGAGATGAAACACTTAAAGTTAATGGTCCTAGCGAAGTATTAGACTTTACTTATGTTACTGATACTGCTCAAGGCATTGCCTTAGCCGCTACTCAAAAATGTCAACATACAATTTATAATATTACTAGATCTGCTTCGATAGAAACAACACTGTTAGATGCCGCCAATCTCTGTATTAAGATAGCAGGAAAAGGCACTGTGGAAATTGCTGATAGAGATTTAGCGTTTCCTAGTAGAGGGAATTTAAGTATATCAAGAGCAAAACAAGATTTAGGTTTTAATCCAAAAATTAATATTGATGAAGGTTTACAAAGATATTATCAATGGTATTTAGAAAACTCGCATTTATGGGAAAAAGATAATGATACCATTCACTGATCTTAAGAAACAATATTTAGAAGCAAAAGAAGACATTGATCAAGCCATTGCTAGAGTAATGGATACGTCAAATTTTATCACTGGAGCAATCACTCAAGAGTTTGAAACTAAATTTGCCGAGTTTGTAGAAGCAGAAGACTGCTGTGCTACTGGTAGTGGTACTACTGCTCTAATGTGTTCAATGATGGCCTTAGGCATTGGAGAGGGAGATGAGGTTATTACAACACCTTGTACTTTTATCAGTACCAGTGAAGCAATTATATGGCAAGGTGCTAAACCAGTATATGTTGATGTTGATAGCAATCATCAAATTGATGTTGATAAAATAGAAGAAAAAATTACAGATAAAACCAAAGCCATATTGTTTGTAGATATGCACGGTGCTTGTCCTGACATCAACAGATTAAAAGTTATTGCTGATAGATATAACTTATTTTTAGTTGAGGACGCGGCTCATTCAGTTCGTACACGTTACCTAGGTAAACAAGTAGGCGGTTTAGTTGACTTAACTTGCTTTAGTTTTAATCCTGTTAAGAATTTGGGCGCCATTGGTGATGCTGGTTGTATTACAGGACGCAAAGACTTAATTGACAAATGTAGAATGTATAACAACCACGGTCGTAAGAACAAGTGGACTTTTGAAGTCAGAGGAATTAATGCTCGTATTGATAACCTACAAGCCGCAGTTGTACTAGCAAAACTTCCTTACTTAGATAGTTGGTTAGATGGTAAACGTAGAATATGCCAACGCTATACAGAAGAACTCAAAGACTATGTTATTACTCCACAAGAACCAAGTTGGTGTCATCATACCTACTATGTTTATTCTATTAGACTAGATAGACGAGATGAGTTCATTGAATACATGAAGGCCAATGGTGTAGCAACCAATGTTCATTACCTTGAAGGTCTACATGAACAACCACTGTTTGAAGAATACATCACAGAACCATTACCTAATGCTGATATGTTCTGTAGAACGTCAGTAAGTTTACCTTGTTATCATACTTTAACAGATGAAGAACAAACAAAAATTATTAATTTAGTAAAGGATTTTGTCAATGATTAATCTGGCAATTATTGGAGCAGGTTATTGGGGTAGTAAAATTGTTAGTAGCCTAGAAGGACATCCTTTGGTAGGCAAACAGCAAATAATTGATGTTAAGAATGGAATGACTATTAAAGATATTGACAGCGACATCACCGCCGCTATTATAGCAACACCATTATGGGATCACGTTGACACAGTATTGCCTTTGTTAGAACGTGGCTTTGATTGCTATGTCGAAAAGCCAATGGCAGAAACTCTAGCAGAATGTGAACAGATTAAACAAGCCCAAGGCGAT
>Ga0182095_1271870_pt1 | contig 11179 bp, 10 predicted proteins | sample 041ome_19_FD_127784 | JGI IMG/M metagenome (GOLD analysis project Ga0182095, IMG submission 127784) | Metatranscriptome of coastal salt marsh microbial communities from the Groves Creek Marsh, Georgia, USA - 041412BS metaT (Metagenome... | ecosystem: Environmental > Aquatic > Marine > Intertidal...
CCATATGGGCACCAGCCTGCCAGACTTGGTCGTAAGCCAACAATCCACCGAAAATAATTCTATCCCTTACGCCTGGCGACGAATAATCTATATGGATATGAGCATCACCTATCATAGCCATTGCCGATGTGTGTGGACTTAGGGTTTTTTTGTTCTCAGATTTAGGTTCACTTCTTCAACCAAATCCATCCCGCAAACAGGACAATCGCCTGGTTTGTCGTAAGTCTTGTCGCCCTCGCAATGCATCGGGCAATAGAACGTTCCCGTTCCTTTGCCTTTGGGTTTCTCTACTTTCTTCTTATCGTGGGTATGATGATGTTCCCCATTCTGATGGATGCTGTATTGCCCACCGTTCGTTTTCAGCGCCTCTTGAAATTTTTCGATGGGAATATGGGATTGCATTTCAATGGTCGCTTCGGCTTTTTCTAAATTGACAGTTGCATTGGTAACACCTTCAACTTTAGAGAGCGTTTCTTCTACGTGCGTTCTACAACCATTACAGGTCATTCCGTGTATGTGATAGGTGTGTGTCATTTTATGATTGGCTAAAAATTATTTAACATTTCTGGATGATGAATGTGTTTTAACTATCTGCCATTTATCATCTATCTTCTTAAGGATAGAAGTCGCCACCCCTTTTTTCTTTATAGTTCGGGTATTGCCATTATCATCGGGATTGAGAACTATGGTATAGACGTAAGTTTCGGTAGTAAATGCATAGGGCAAATCTACTTCTGCATCAATTTCATAATCTGAAAATTCAAACTTCTTGAAGTGTCCTAATTCTGGTCCCAAATGGTGTTCTATATAGTGCGCATAGGAACCCTCAACACCACCGGACTCAAAAACTTCCGAGTCGTTTGTGAACAACTCAAAGGTACCTTCAGTCGTTAGGTTTTGCAGCGCATCCTTATAGGTTTTCATTACTTTAAGTACGGCTTGCTTTTCTGTGTTTGTATCTTGTCCGAACACTTGGCTTGTTGCTATTATAATTAATGCGAATATTGTAGTTTTTCTAAGTGCATTCATCCTGTTTGTTTTTAAGGGTTTTTATTCAAATTCATTTATGTCATTATTCATTTTTCTAATATTTTTTATTGTGCCTGACAAGGGAAGGGCTACTAACTAACCAACCATCAACTTTCCCTTCCCATATCAGGACTTTATTCCAAACTGTCTTTTAACGCTGTCATATAATCTATTATCACCCTCTTATCTTCATCTGAAAGAATTGCATCCTTGTGAATGAGTGTATAAGAATCCAATGGCATTTTATCTTCTTCAATTTGGCTTATGATAGACCGAAGTTTACTGTTCTTTCGCCGGTCTGAATATTCTGCCCATTCATTAAAATTAAGTTCGTCCTTACCTTCTTGTATGTGGTCTTCCAGATACCAAGCCGCAGGTTGTACCTTATTGTACCAAGGGTATTCTGTGTTATTACTATGACAATCATAGCAGGACTCTTGTAATAATGCGCTTATGTTTTCTTGGGTGTTGTTTACCAACAAGAAGTCAGTTTTTGGCACAGTATCACTTTGATTGAGGTCTGTGGGCACAAACTGTATGCCCACAAATCCAACCAATAAAATCAGTGCTATGATTTTTACAATTTTCATTTAGTTAATTTCTCGCTGTACTTTACCACATTTCAACATCTGGCTTCCATAATATGGATTGCGTATTTCTTCCTTTGTACTCAACCAAGCTGTACCGCCATCATACATTGGACAAAATTGCTCGTATAGTTTCACTTGTGTTCCCGTAATAGCTACCATATCAGTAACATCTTTGCTCAAAACTTTAAAATGTTCGCGTTGGTGTTTAATATCACTTTCACTGATATGTTCTGCGTGCTCGATAGCATCTTCCATAATGTCCTTTAATTCTGATTGCTGAGCATCCGTATATTTTGAAATGTCAAGCTTTCCTAATGATGTTGCGAGGGTTGCACCCAATTCTTTAGCTTTGGCATTATCATCTGCCACTAAGGCATCCTTTAAGTTGAAATAGTCATTTAATATTGTTTGGGAATTTCCATCTCCGTTCATTGCCATTTCCTTTTTATCCACATCGTGGTGACCATCGGAATTATCGTGGTTCATTTTTGAATGGTCTTCCTCAGTAATCATTTCAGAATTGGTACTGTTTTCTGTTTTCGCATCTTTACAAGACATTACTGATAAGCTTATAAATGCCATTACCATAATTGTTGTTAATCTTACTTTTTTCATTGTTTAAAATTTAATTGTTATTACTTGATTTATTATTCTATTACTTGTTTTACTTCTCCACAGGTTAGCATTGCGCTGCCAAAATATGGATTGATTACTTTTTCTTCTTTGCTCAACCAATATGCACCATTGTTGTTATCTGCCATAGGGCAAAATTCCACATAGACCTTTTCATTAACACCAAACAATTGAACAGCATTGATTAGATGTGATGATAAATATTTAAAATGGTCTCTTTGTGCTTTTATATCGGATGTTTCAGAAATTGAGGTCGCTGAAGGTTTTATTTCCTTTTCTAATGACATCCAATGATTATGCGCCTTATTGTTTGATAACAATTTCATATCTACTCTGGTTAAATTGTTTAGTAAACTTATTACACTTTCAGAAGCGCCTTTTGAGTCTTCTTTCACTAAAGCATCTTTTAAATTGATATACGCATTGAAAACAGCTTTTAACTGCTCTTGAAATTTCGCTGATACTTTCAGACGCTCATTCATAATAGTGTGGTCACTTTCTGTGTTGGGTGAATTGTTATCCATACCTAAATGACCCTCGTGACCTGTCATTACTTTACCACCATCTTTATTCATCAAAGACTTTTTGCCTTGTAATTGTGCTGCTGCATCAACCGTAAATGTACCGTTAGTCACTATTTCATTTCCAACAAATAATCCTTCTAAAACTTCATATTCATTACCAATTTGATTGCCTAATTTAATTTCACGCATTTCAAAAATAGTTTGGTCTGGATTTGTTTTAAGGTACACCACAGAACGTTCACCTGTCCATAACACAGAAGATGAAGGAATTGTTAATACTTCGTCATTTTTAGCTGTACTGTCTTCAATATTTGCGATTACAAACATTCCTGGTTTAAATACATCGTCCTTATTGTTTAAAACAACACGCAAGGTAACAGTTCTTGTTTTGGTGTTTAAAACTGGGTCAATGAAATCAACTTTACCTTTAAATTCTTTATTAGGATAGGCATTGGTTGTTATCATCACTTCCTGTCCTTTTTTAAAGCGGTTAATCTGATTTTCATACACATCAAAATTTCCCCAAACTGTGTTGAGATTGGCAATTTTTAATATGGGTTGACCTTGTTTAATGTAATCGCCTTGCTCTACTAATTTTTCTGTAACAGTACCCGAAAAGGTTGCATACACAGGAAAGTTTTCTTTCACTTTTCCTGTTTCTTCAATCTTATTAATTTGATTTTCAGAGAGCTTCCATAATTTCAATTTATTACGGACTGCTTTGTATAAAGCAGGTTGTGATTCTTTTAAAGATGCTGCTGTAATTAATTCTTGTTGTGCTGCATAGAGTTCTGGCGAATAAATGGTTGCCAATAATTGACCTTTACGAACTTCTTCGCCTGTAAAACTCACATTCAAACGTTCAATTCTTCCAGCGAAATAACTTACCTGTACTGCATTTGCTTCTTCGTTTTCAGCAATTTTACCAGATAATTTGATAGTATTGCCTTCAACATTGCCTTTACCAACAATAGATGTTTGAATATTAGCTAAAGCAATTGCGTTTTCAGTCAATTTGAATTGGTCTGCTAATAAACCATCACTTACACCATCAGCAGGAATTAAATCCATACCACAAATAGGGCAATCTCCTGCTTCTGGTTGCATAATCTGTGGATGCATTGAACAGGTCCACATTTGATTGGTTTCTGTAACTGCATCGTGATTATGGTCTGTTTCTTCTTTTGGTGAGCCACCAAACAGTATCCACCCTAAAAGTAGACCAACAGCTAATATTCCGAGATAAACTATATACTTTTTCATTTCTTTATTTTTTTTCGTTTTAATAATTTCCTAATTGAAGGTGACGAGGTGTACCACAATAAAAATCCACTTAAAACGGTTATCAATCCTAAAAGTGAAAAGGCTCTCAAAACAATGGTATTAAAATTGTCTCTGCCTTCATAGTCCATGGTATGTGTCATCCATAAAAAATCAAACCAACGCCAAGAACGATGTCTTACGGTTTGAAATTTTCCGTCGCTTACAGAAACGTATGCTTTTAGTGCTTCATCTGTTTTATATGAGATAACATAAGCAGGTAGTAGTTTTTCTCGATACTCGTGGTGTTTTCCAGTTTCCGTAATTTGCTCAACAGATTCTACCTCTAAACCACTTTTCATATGGTTTTTGGCAATATAGAGTGCCTCTTTCTGCGTAATACTATTTTTTGGCATTCCATCTAAAGCATTATACAATTGCTCTTTATTTATCCAATAGTACGGTGCATTATCAATATCTCTTAATTCAATAGTCTTTATACCATTTGGAACATCCATTTCTGAAGGACTTATTAAACTATTAAATGCTTTGGGTTGATACTTCAAGTTTTTAAATTGGTCTCCGTGTATTTCATCGATGTTCGTCCAACTAAAGTATAAACCACTAATAGTCCAAAACAGGAATTGAATCCCTAAAAAGAGACCCAAATACCTGTGGGTTTTTCTAATTTTTAACGCAGTATGCCTATTTACCATAACAATTTAATTTATAAGCATTAATGTCGCCATTACAATCATAATAGCATTTTCAATAAAAGTGGCTTCTGTCATAGGTAATTTTAAAGCAGTACCTAAACACGCACATCGTATTGATTTTTTGTCCAATAATGTTTTTGTTACTCCAATTGTTGTTATCCCTAATACTATAAGTGTAATTATTAAAGCTATATTAATTTCAAACCGCAATAAAAACATCAGTCCTAAAGCTGTTTCAATAAATGGATAAACTTTCCCATAAAAAGGAACACGTTTAGCTAAAGGGTCGTACATACGAAAGGATTCAGGAAAGCCTTTTAAATCTAACATCTTGAAAAAACTAAACACGATGTAAAATAACCCCATAAAGTCGAGCATAAAAGCGCTCCAAGTCCAATTTTTATAATGTAATAATACACTTGCAGTTGCTATATAAAAAATGATAAGCAATAAAGGTTTTAGCTGTTGTAATTTACTTTTTTCTTCTTCCATAGGCATTGCCGACATACTTGAAGATGCAAACACATTCTTCTCTTTCTTTTCAGATAAAGTATACTTTTCTGGTAATGCTTTTTGTAGTATATCAGTTGAAATATGTTTATTCATTTTCACTTCTGCCTCACCTTTTTCAAGATTAACAGACACCTCTGATACGTGGTCTATTTTACTTAAATATTTCTCGACGGAAGCCTTACAGTTATTGCAAGTCATTCCCGCAATCTTATATGTGTGTTTCATTATTGCTGTGTTAAATAATTAATAATCGTTGATTGAACATAATAAGTTCTAATAGATTCTATTTGGTTCATTTGAAACTTTAGTTGTAGTTCTTGAATATCCAAAACATCATTAAAATCTATCGTTCCTGTTTCGTAGCTTTTGATTAAAATGTCTTCTGCATCTTTAGCTTGCTTTAAGTTTTTTGTTTGAGTAGCATAACTTATTCTTGCAGAAATGCGTTCGTTATTTGCTTTGTCTAAAAGCGTTTCCAATGCATTTAAACGTTCCTGTTTTTGAGCAGTAATTTCCTGCTGCTGCAAATCATTTTGTTTGGTTTGGGATTTATATTTCTTATTGAAAATTGGGATAGATACCGAAACCATTGGCATTACAATATCCTTTCCGTTATCGCTGAAATCCATATTTGGTCTTTCAGCAACATTGATATAATCTAATCCAAAACCAATCATTGGACTGCTTTCTTTTTGATTTAATAATTCTGATTGCTCTATGGATTTATAAAGTTTATCATATTTTAGTAATTCGGGATGTAATGCTAAATTTTCAGAAGTAATATCAAAGTCTTCAGAAGGTATCAGTAAACTATCTACCACATTCACGGTAACATCATTATCTCTATTCAATAGATTATTGAAGTTAGTTTGTTCTGCTAAAAATTGTTGTTGCAATACGTCTTTTAATTGTTGCATTTCGTTCTGACGCATTTGCAATCGCAACACATCTACTGCGGATGCTTTACCAACCTCAACAGATGTTAGTGCTAATGTTTCGTAAGTTTCTAATAGTTTGATGTTTTCAGTTAACACCTCTTGCTTTGCTTTGTTGGCGTATAGATTAAAATAGGATTGTGATACCGAAGCCATTAGTTTTCGCTTTGCGATAACAATGTCCTCGTATTTAGCATCTGCCAATGAACTTACATAGTTTTCTCTCGATGTAATGGTTCCGAACCACGGTAACATTTGTTTAGCAGATACTTTAAAGCGTTGTGCACCTGTTCTGGTTTCCGGTTCACTTACAAAGTAACCAACACCAAATTCGGTATTAGGAATGGTGTTAACCTCGTTTACTTTTTCAGAAGCTCTTTTGTATTGTAACTCAAACTTTTGAATTTCTGGATTTTTTGTTAAAGCTTCATCAATAAATATTTCTAATTGTTGAGCGTTTGTAAAGAGACTCAAGAAGCAAGAAACAAGAATCAAGACGAGTTTAATATTTATTATTTTATTTTTCATTTGATGTTCTTTTAAGTTGAACTTCTGCCTTCCAGCTATACAATACTGGTACAACAAACAAAGTGATTAAGGCAATGAGCATTCCGCCAAAACTTGGAATTGCCATCGGAATCATTATGTCGCTTCCTCGACCTGCAGAGGTTAATACTGGTAATAATGCTAAAATGGTTGTAGCTGTAGTCATTAAACACGGTCTGATTCTTTTTTCACCAGCTTCTACAATAGATGCTCTAATTTCCTTTTTATTCTCTGGTGTATTTCTATCAAAAGTTTGCGTTAAATAGGTTGCCATTACTACACCATCGTCTGTTGCTATACCGAAGAGTGCAATAAACCCAACCCAAACTGCTACACTTAAATTAATGGGATGCATCTGGAATAAGTCTCGCATATTTTCGCCAGCGACATTGAAGTTTAAAAACCAATCTTGACCATAGAGCCAAATCATTATAAAACCACCTGCAAAGGCTACTGCGATACCTGTGAATACCATTAAGGACGTACCAACCGAACGGAACTGAAAATACAGAATTAAGAAAATGATTGCCAATGCTAACGGTACAACAACCGATAAGGTTTTTTCTGCTCGTAATTGATTTTCATACGTTCCTGTGAATGCATAGTTGATTCCTTTTGGAACTATCAATTCACCAGAATCTATCTTTTCTTGAATTAATGCTTGTGCATTTTTAACAACGCTTACTTCTGCAAAGCCATCTAATTTATCAAACAATACATAGCCAACTAAAAAAGTATCTTCACTTTTAATGACTTGTGGACCTTGTTCGTATCTTATCGTTGCTAATTCGCTTAATGGCAAAGGACTGCCTTTTTCAACTGGCACATAAATCTGTTGTAAGTCTGTTGGGTTTGCTCGTAATTCTCTTGGGTATCGTACTCGAACACCATAGCGTTCTCGACCTTCAACGGTTTGGGTTAATACCATTCCGCCAACTGCTACTTTTAATACATCTTGAACATCTTGTATCGAAATGCCATAACGTGCAATTTTCTCTCTGTCAATATCAATGAGCAGATAAGGCTTACCAACAATTCGGTCTGCAAAAACAGCTTCTTGTTTCACACCTTCAGCTTCCTTGATGACGTTTTCTAATTGCACACCAAACGCTTCAATCTTCTTTAAGTCTTGACCTTTTACTTTAATTCCCATTGGTGCTCGCATTCCTGTTTGAAGCATTACCAATCGGGTTTCAATAGGTTGCAGCTTTGGTGCAGAGGTTACGCCTGGCAATTTGGTCACTCTTACGATTTCATTCCAAATATCGTCTGGTGATTGTATTTCTGTTCGCCAATTACGATAATACTCGCCATTGTTATCTGGAATGAGTTGAGACCTTTCGACTGCGCTCAAGGTGACATTTTCGGAATTATTTGGATTTGCGATTAATCGTCCATCTTTCAATTCAAACAAATCATTATAATTTACTTTATAGCGTTGACGTTGTCCATTTTCATTCAGCATATATTCTGGTTTGTACTGAATGATATTTTCATACATTGATAAGGGTGCTGGGTCTAAAGCTGATTCTGTACGACCTGCCTTACCAACTACGGTTTCAATCTCTGGAATACTGGCAACAGCCATATCCAATTGTTGTAAAACACGTTTGTTTTCTTCTACGCCAGAATGAGGCATAGAGGTTGGCATTAGTAGAAATGAGCCTTCATTTAAAGATGGCATAAACTCTTTGGCTGTATTTTTCATAATGAAAAAACCTGCAATGACAATAGCTGTTGGAACAGACAAAAAGAGCAACTTATTATCTAAACACCACCTTAAAATACGTGTGTAATATTTGATAAATAATGAGAAAATACCTAATAAACCAAAGCAAATAACACTCACAAAAATGAGATTCCAGAAAATGCTTTTATCCACGCCTAATGGTCTCCAATATTCAGCTAAAAGGAATACTATTGCTGATACCGAAATAATGATATTGATAAAATTTGTTGAAAGTGAAAAGTGAAAAGTTGAAAGTGAAAAGTGGAATTTATCCCTGTTCAAAAAATCACTGGTTATTGCAACCGTACCAAAAGCAATCAATACTAACCCCAACCAATACCCGTATATTATAGCAATGATTCCTAATGCTATTAAAACGCCATTTAAAACATATTTAAAAGTGCTTTTGATGTTTTTCTTTCTGAATAAAAACGCTGCAAAAGGTGGAATTAAAAATAATGCTACTATTATAGAAGCTGTTAATGCAAAAGTCTTTGTGAAGGCTAATGGTCTGAATAGTTTTCCTTCCGCTCCAATCATTGTAAATACAGGAATGAAACTGATAATAGTTGTCATAACTGCGGTTACGATTGCGCCAGACACTTCAGCTGTTGCGTTATAAACTACCGTGTTTATGGGTATGAGATTCCTACTTTCGTGGGAACGATTTTCGTCTAAATGCCGAATAATATTTTCTGATAGTATAACACCAACATCGACCATCGTTCCGATAGCAATTGCAATACCAGATAATGCGACAATATTTGCATCGACTCCAAAAAGTTTCATTGCAATAAATACCATTAGAACTGCAACAGGTAATAGTCCAGAAATTAGTACGGAAGCTCGAAGATTAAACACCATAATAATTATTACTAAAATGGTAATCAATATTTCTAGCGTTAAGGCTTCGTTAAGTGTGCCTAATGTTTCTTGAATCAATTCTGTTCTATCGTAAAAAGGCACTATGGTTACTTGTGAGGTTCTACCATCCGCTAATACTTTTGAAGGTAATCCTGCACTTAATTCACTAATTTTTTCCTTTACGTTATTTATGACTTCCATTGGGTTTGCACCATAACGAGCTACAACAACAGCACCAACGACTTCAGCTCCTTCTTTATCTAATATACCTCGTCTTGTTGCAGGACCTAAAGAAACTTTACCAATATCCTTTATCCTAATTGAAGTATAATTTTCGGAAGTAACTACTGCATTTTCGATGTCTGAAATGGATTTCACATACCCCAAACCACGAACTAAATATTCGGCTTGGTTAATTTCCAATGTTTGTGCACCAATGTCTTTATTACTTTCCTTAACTGCTTTTACAACGTGATGCAATCCAATATTATATTGACGCATTAGTTCTGGATTCACGTCCACTTGATATTCTTGAACATAACCACCTATAGATGCTACTTCTGAAACACCGCTTGCAGAGGACAATGCATACTTTACATAGTAATCTTGAATACTTCTTAGTTCGTGTAAATCCCAACCACCAGTAACATTACCTTTTTCATCACGACCTTCAAGTGTGTACCAAAATATTTGTCCTAATCCTGTGGCATCTGGACCCAATGCTGGATTTACATCGTTTGGCAATAAACCACTAGGTAACGAATTTAATTTTTCCAGAATTCTACTTCTACTCCAATAAAACTCAACATCTTCTTCAAAAATGATATAGATACTTGAAAATCCGAACATAGAGGAACTACGAATGGTTTTTACACCTGGAATACCCAATAATGAAGTAGTTAACGGGTAGGTAATTTGGTCTTCTATATCTTGTGGTGAGCGACCATCCCATTTAGTAAAAACGATTTGCTGATTTTCACCAATATCGGGTATGGCATCCACAGCTACAGGATTGGATGGTAAAAAACTAGTATCCCAATTAAAAGGTGCATTTACTATTCCCCATCCTATGAATAGAACGAGTAGTAATACTGCAACAAGTTTGTTTTCTATTAGAAATTTTATGCTTTTGTTTAGCATTAGCTTGATAATTAAACAATTAGACAATGGCGTTAAGAAAACACCGAATACAAAGGATTATCCTAATGGAAAACATCCACTGGATAAAAAAGTCTATTGCTTAAAAATCAAATTAAATATGTCTCGTCTAGCTTGTAGATTTGCCTGACAACGAGAGGAGGCCTATATTCTTCGTAGGAGACAACCTTTTTATCTAAACTTTCAAAAAGGTTGATATAAGTGTAAACAAATGAAGCAACAAATAATTGTTGGTCAAAAGATAGTGTGTCAAAAGATATGTTTAATTCATCTTGACCATCAACTATCAACTGTTCGTCAGAACAACAATCTTTTACCTTAACAGAACATCCTTCAGTTGAAGGGTTTTCCATTTCCATACCGCAACCTTTTGCTTTGTGGAATATGGCAGTTTCAACTAAATTATCTCCACAATAATGCATATCAACAGTAAATGACATTGTAGAAAAAAGCACTACAATAGCCATCAAAAAGGATGATATTTTATGAAAAATTTGCTTCATTGATAATGTAAAGGTATAAAATTTTAACAATTTTTATTGGGATTAACAATATTTTAATTTTGCAAATGAACTTTTGAACGAACCATTAATTATCATTAAACAGGCACTTTAGCTAGGGTTGTCAGCTCAAAAAATATAATTATATAACGTAGAAATTATTTGATTTTGTATTTTCTTAA
>Ga0182095_1469415_pt1 | contig 11164 bp, 7 predicted proteins | sample 041ome_19_FD_127784 | JGI IMG/M metagenome (GOLD analysis project Ga0182095, IMG submission 127784) | Metatranscriptome of coastal salt marsh microbial communities from the Groves Creek Marsh, Georgia, USA - 041412BS metaT (Metagenome... | ecosystem: Environmental > Aquatic > Marine > Intertidal...
AACACCGAGACGTCGATGATGTGAAAGCTTTTACGGTCGATCGCAAAGAACAAAAAAGTAGTCTTCGCAAAGAACGGGAAAAAAGAGGGTCTCGTTTCGGTGCGACGCGGAGAAGAAAGACGCTCTGACGTGATGTGCGCGATTGAAAAATGACGAATTGTTCCGACGAGTGAAACCCGAAAGAGAGTCGCGAGAGAGAAACCAAAAGAGCGCGACGGGAATAGCGTAAAACACACAAACACACATAAATCTAAACGCAAAAGCAACCGCTACGCAGACATTCTGCACTTCTCGCTATTATTATTACTACTACTATTACTTCGATATCGGCATCACTTTCAAGCTCACCTCGTTATCTCTGGGCCTGAGAGAGTACATCGGCCCGAACGTGCTCACGCGAAAGCCGGCGCGGTCGGCGCGAAACGCGCCCGTCTTTTCAACCTCTCTCACGACGACGTCTCGACATCGCCTCGCGGCTTCTTCCGTGGCCATCCCGATTAAAGGCACGACGGCGACGAGTTCACCGCCGGCGACTCTCGTGGAAATCGTGTCCGTTTTTTCGTTCGTTCTCGCCGCCGGGTTCGTCTCCGGGTTCACGCGCGGTCCCAGGTACAGTTCCATCGTTTTGCCCACGATCGCTTCCTCTTCCTCCTCGTCGGTCGCTAACGCGTACCGCATCGTCAGCGGCTGCGTCGGTGGGTACATCTCCCCGAGTTCATTTTCACCCTCGATGTAAAGCATCAATCGCGATAACCCTTCCTCTCGGTTTTCGTACGGGGTGATTGCGATCGTGTACGGCGCGAGTAACCGGATCTCGACGTCGTTCGGGAGCGTCGCGACGACTGAGGATGGTATTTTGTACGCGTCGGCGATCGATTGGTCGTCGTTCGACGAAGAAGCGCATCCGATGGAAAGAAAACATCGCTTTGTTCTTCTTCTTCTCGTTCGTCTGCTGCTCGGGGACGAAGTCGACGCGAGCGAGGACGAGTCGACGCGAAGAAGCGACGTCGCGGTGGACATGTAGAAGTGAGAGAGTGGAATGCGGAGCTTTTTTCTTTCTCTCGTTTTGTGTTAGTGTGTAAATTTAGGGTTTAGAGTTTAGGGTTGTGTAAAGAAAAGAACTCTTTACTCTACTCGCCCACGACGAGTGAGAACCGACCGAGAGTATAGCACGGGAAAAAAAACCACATTTTGCCTCTGTTTTTTTCTTTTCTCATCGCATACGCGTGTACTCGTACTCTTTCTTGGATACACACACACATCCACACTCGCTGATAAAAAACGGAGGAGATGCGACTTTGCGGCGGCAACCCGCCTCCGCGCGCCTCCTCCGCTTGTTCTTCTGCTTCTTCTTCTGTTTCTTCTTCGGCGTTGTTTTTGTTGGCGAGGAAACAACAGAGACGGAGCTCGACGACGACGACGAGCTCCGTCGTCGTCGGGAGAAGAAGGAGGAGGTCGAGAACGGCTTTTCGCGTCGTCGTCGTCTCTGCTGCCGCCGCGGCGGCCGCCGGAGAGCACAACAGCCACCACCACAGAAACGGCCGAGGCTCGGAGACGTGGAAGAACAAGAATCAGGTGGAGGAGTTTTCGAGCAAGAATAAAGCGTGCGTGGTCGAGGCGAGAAATTTGAGGAAGACGCACGACGGGGAACGCTATCAGTTTGATGGATTAGATTTTAGCCTCTCGGAGGGGCAGAAATACGCCGTGGTCGGACCGAACGGAAGCGGGAAGTCGACTCTGTTAGACGTGATTGGAGGGAAAGATGAACATATTCAGGGCGAGTTGTGGAGGAGGAAGAACGCGACGTTCGTGTTGGTGGAGCAGGAACCGGAGTTTGAAGATTCGATGACGGTGCTGGAAGCGCTGTACGCGGCGAACACGCCGCTGACAAACTTGTTGAAACGGTACGAGGAAATTACGAATAATAGCAACTCCGACGGGAGCAAAAACGAAGAAGTGCACAGCAACGAATTGACGAAAGTGTTGGAAGAGATGGACGCCGCAAACGCGTGGGATGCGGAGAGACGAGTGAAGGAAACGCTGAAGAAATTTGGATTAGGACAAGAATTTTTCCAGAAAACCACGGAGAAGTTATCGATTGGCGAGAAGAAGCGATTAGCGTTAGCTGCTGCGCTCATTGAATCGCCAGACGTTTTGATTTTAGACGAGCCTACGAACCACTTATCCGTCGAAGGCGTTGAGTTTTTGGAAACGGCAATTAGAGAGAATAAGAAAATGGCGGCGTTGGTCGTTTCGCACGACAGACAATTCATCGACAACGTGTCCACGAACATTTTAGAGTTGGATGGGTTCGGTGGTGGTCATCAACACGGATCCGGTGGCTATTCATCTTATTTAGAAGGAAGGGAAAAGAGATGGTTAGCTGAGGCGAAAGATTTAGCGAGCGCAAAAAATACGTTGCGAAAGGAGGCGGAGTGGATGCGAAGACAACCGAAAGCGCGATCGACGAAAGAAAAAGCGAGAATTGAACGATTCTATTCCTTAAGTCAACGCGCCGCGGAAAAAGGCACTAAAGGAAAAACGTTAGATATTGGTACGGATGTAAAGTCGACGCGAATGGGCGACGTTATCGTCGAGTTTGATAACGCGATGTTGAAGTTCTCCAACGAGAAGGTCATTTTAGACGGATTCACCTACGCGTTTTCAAAGAAGGAAAAGATTGGCATTGTTGGTCCGAACGGTGCCGGAAAAACGACGTTTATCAAAACTTTGCTCGGTGAAATTCCACTAGATGATGGTTTCGTCAACGTTGGCGAAACGATAAGGTTCGGGTATTACTCCCAAACCGCCGAGTTTGCCGACGACGAGCAACGCGTCTTTGATTACGTCACCGAAGTCGACGCCGACGTCAAAGCCATGGGTTACAGTGGGTTCCAAGATTCCAATTTAAGCGCTCGAGCGTTGTTAGAAAAGTTTAATTTTGGCGGATCCAAGCAAGCTACGCCGATTGGTATGCTCTCCGGTGGCGAACAGCGTCGATTGCAATTGTTGACCATCTTGGCGAAACGACCCAACTTCTTAATTTTAGACGAGCCGACGAACGATTTAGATTTAGATACGATTGAGGTGTTGGAACAGTTACTGGTTGATTTCGACGGGTGCGTGCTAATCGTCAGTCACGACCGGGCGTTCGTGAACACGGTCGCGGACCACATCTTCGTGTTTGACGGTAAAGGCGGCATATCGGATTGGAGCGGTTCGTACACCGAGTTGCGAGAGTACATACGAGAGACGCAACAACAAGAAGCAAACGGTAAAAACGAAACCTGCGCAATCGACGAGGACGGCGTGAACACAAACACAGTGACAGGCGAAGAGTGCGGCCCAGTGCTCACTCGAGAGATGGAGAAAGAAGCCTTAAACGCGCCTAAAATCATCGCTAAAATCGAAAAAGCCATCGCGGTGATCGACGAAGATATCGCAAAGCTAGACGAAGAGATGGTCGCCGCCGAGAACGATTACGGAAAGTTGGCTGAAATCCAAAAGCTCAAGGACGCGAAAGTCACCAAACAAGAGTCGTACTTCGCGGAGTACATGCGATTGGAAGAGGTCATCGAAACCGTCGATTCCATTCGAAAAGCGCAACAAGCGGCTGCCGCGAGGTGAACGAAATAATAGCGCGCGCGCGCTCACAAAGTTCGCATATAGAGACCGCGATTGATAATAATAATAATAATAATAACGCTATTAATACAGCGGCGCGCGGTATTCCTACTATAACATTTCTACTTTACAAATACACCAAACTAACTCTCTCTCTGTGCTGCTAATTCATACTCTCCCTCCGCGCCTTTCGCCAACCGCTCTTTCCCTACATTCTTCCCTTGCACCGCTTGTCTCTGATAAAACGTCCTCGCTTCAAACTGTTCCTCCCGCATCTTCTCGATCAAATCGCACGTCTCGTACCTCCTCGGCACGTGTATCCCTCTCACCGTTCGGTTTTTCACGAACAACTTCTCGTGCGTTCGCATCTCCCGATCGATGGTCACCACTTCGCAGTTTTCCAAAGTCAAATGCATGCACTCGTCGCATTCGACGAGTTTCCCTCTGATCACGGTATCGTCGCGCAATTCCACGATTACTAAAGGAACGTCGTTCGATACCAGCGATTGGACGTAGCAGAGCAGCGATTGCTCGTTGCGAGGCGTGAACGGTTTCTGTTTCCTCTTTTTCGTCTTTGGCGGCATATTTTTGTCGCGCTTTTTTCTTCATTTAAAATCCCCTAAAAAGAAGAAAATGGAAAGCGGCGAGAAGAACGCCGCCGCCGCCGTCGTCGCCTCGCCGGACCACCGGGACGACGCGAATGGCGCGACTCCTTTGCCGTCGTCGTCTTCGCTTCTTCCCTCTCTTCCTCCTCCCGAATGCTCTAAAAGAGAAGAAAAAAAACGTCAACACGTCTCCGCGATGAAGAGAAGAGAGTCGAGAGAGAAACTCGAGCGCGAAATCAAAAACGTCATCGCGAAACCTCCGCGAGAGCGCACGATAGGAGAGGCGGAACTTTTGGACGAACACAAAGAAAAAGTCGCTTTCCTCCTGACGCAAATGGAGAAGAGTTTGAAACGAAAAAATGCGATGGAAGAGAAAGCGGAGGAGAAGGAAGATTCGAGGCAGGAAATCGACGACGGCGTCGCGGTGGTGATGCGACTGCTGCGGGAAGACGCGAACTGCTCGTTCGTGTTACACACGGGCGCTGGGATTTCGACGTCCGCGAAAATACCGGATTTCAGAGGTAAGAACGGCGTGTGGACGAAACAGAGGAAAGGGGAGGTGGTGCACATGCCTAAATTTGAAAACACGAAACCGACGCGCGCGCACATGGCGTGTAAGGCGATGTTCGACGCGAAGGTTTTGAGCAAAATCGTGACGCAAAACGTGGACGGGTTACATCAGAGAGCAGGGGTACCGGACGAGGCGGTCGCGGAGTTGCACGGGTCCGTGTATAAAGAGCGGTGTTCGAGTTGCGAACGCGTGTACTGCAGGGATTTTGACGTGACGAGTACGAAACCGAGTCACGGGAAAAATCGACATCGCACCGGGAGGACGTGCGAAGTCGAAGGGTGCGACGGATATTTGAAGGACACAATCGTTCAGTTTGGAGAGAGTTTGGACGATGAGACGTTGGAAAAAGCGAGAGAATGGTCGAAGGAGGCAAACATGAGCGTCGTCGTCGGGTCGTCGTTGCGCGTGCCACCGGCGAGTACGCTGCCGAGAATGGCGAAGAAACACTGCGTAGTTGTTAATTTACAGTGGACTTCGCAAGACGCGAAGGCTACGATGAAGTTGCACGCGAAGGCGGACGACGTGCTCGTGCAGATGTGTAAACATCTTAGTTTAGAAATCCCTGAATACGACCCGATGACGGAAAGTGTGGGTAGGAAAGTGAAAGAGAGAGGAGAGATATTCGCGTGCGAGGTGGAAGAGTCCGATTGGAACGAGAATGGGATGGAGATGCGCGACATCGACGAAAAGTTGAAAGAAGCGACGACGGGGATGACGGAAACGACAACACCTGCTACCGCAGGAGGAACATCGGGAGTTGGGAAAACGAGCGCGCGAATTTTGTTTGGCGAAGCGGATGGTGGTAAGAAGTTATCAAAAACTGCGCGAGAGGCGCTGATTCGAGAAGAGAGAAGGTTGAAAGAAGAACGTGAAGGGATTCAGGATAATCGCGCGAAGAAGAAAAAGTCCAAAAAGAGAAAGTCGAAGAGTTTGACGATGAAACCGAAATCGAAAATGCCGTGTTTTCCCAGACCTGGTGCGAAAGAAACGCCTTTGACGAATAACAGCTCGCCGCTCTTTGACGCGTCGAAGATTGTGAAAAAGAAACGAACGCCAGTTAAGAAGAAAATGATGGTCGTGAAGAAAGAAGAAAAGATGGAGATGCCGCCGGCGAAAAAAATCAAGAAAGAGCCAAAAGTCTCGGCCTCGAAATTAGCGGCAGCTCCGCCGCTAGAAAAAAATAAGAAAACGAAAGACGAGAAGAAGAAGAAAAAGGTTGCAAAAACCGAAGCGATCGTCGTGAAAACGGAACAACCGATCGTTTTACCTCCATCGGACGAAGATATCGCGCGGATGTTGTTTGCGGAAATCAACGGCATGAGAAGACGCAGGTGATAGTCAATTTAGTTTTTAGATTTAATAATAATAATAATAATAATAAATACAAGCTCGCACATATAGCATCTCAACAGTTTTTACTCCATCACTAAATATTATTACAGTTAGTATCTTGAGTTGCTTGAGCTTTGAGCCACTGCAATGTAAGCAACTGAAGCGCAAGTAAACACAGAGCCGCGAGGATTCCGTAAAGTTTAGAGCGCGCGCGAGTGTTACTCTCGTCGTCATGGAATACATCCATCAGAGCGAGTTGATACGACTTCATCGAAGGTGGTTTCACTCGCAAACGTGTTGAAGCTTCGGACCATAGCTTTGACTTTCCCGCGCGTACCATCGACGAGATGCGAACGGTCAACGTATCGTTGAAATATCCGTGTTCATTGTCGTCGTATCCGGTGTATAAGTTCAGATATTCCATGGATTCTAGCAGCGCGTTCGCAACTGATGGCGTCGCGTCAAACTCAAGAATCGAATCACCGCCGCCGTCGCCGCGATGCAACGGAATAGATGTCAGAGCATCTAACGCGGTATCATTTGTCAGATAAACTAGATTTTGACATTCAGAGACGATTTGGACGCGCACTAAAAACGCGTCTGAATCCACGCCTGCGTTCGATACAGTGAACGAACCGGACAAGTCGACTCGCGACATCCACTCAATCACTGGCAATGCATCCTCTCCCTTGACGACCACTTTTTTTGTATCCTCAATATTTATCACGTTGAAAACGATTTGTTTTGTCAATGTTGTCGTTATGTTGTTCCTAGTCGACGCGATTCGAATAGTTGCTATATCACTCCCATGGTAATCTCTCACGGGTGAGTACGAAAATAGACTGCAAGCGAACACGCGCCGGTTCACTTCTATTGTCGAATTTCTCTGCGACTCTCGCGAGTACGCGGTTCCCTTCAATGGAAATTGAATAAAATCGACTTTTAAATTTGTGCGTGTATTTTCTGACGACACAGAAGACGTTCGAGTATCGTTTGCGCACACCTTCACGACGATGTTCTCGTCTTCAGTGACGTTCAATACGATGGTGTTTGTTTTCGTCGAACACAATTCGACATCCTCGAGCTTTGCGTCTCGGCGAAAAACGCACGCAACGAGCGGAGGCAAAAGATTGAAGACCATGCGTACTCTGGCCGAATCTATAACTGACGTGGAATACTCCGTTACATTTGCATCGAAAGGAAGCACTATGAACTCGGTAAACGTTGCCGTCGATGCCGTGCCGGCTGAGCGAAGCTGGTCTGGAGGATAATAGCAAAATGTGCATCTCGCTCCGACACAATAGGTCAAAGAATAAGAGTCAGACTGTTCGTCGCTGCACGTTCTGAGTCGACCAATAGAAGGAAAATGAAGCACTTCGACTTTAAACGTATCGTGCATCTCGTCTCTATCGATTACGAGCAGTTCAATCTCTCTCTTTCGGTAACTGTCGTCGTCCTCGGCGACGACATCAAAAACGGTCGGTGTATTCATGAGCACAATTTCGGGTGCTCTAGCTCTCAACCGATTTCGATAAATTGTTTGCGCATTTAACATGCTCAACGTCGTGTTATACATTGCAAAATACTTGAAGTATCCATCGAAACAGCAGTGATCACCAATGCGGATAAATTTACTTGCTGTGTTCGTCGCCGGCGAAGAGTACGATTGACCAAGTTGCACATTTCGTGTCGATTCAAAAAGAAGTGGTTGACCGTTTACGAGCGCTTGTATAGTGAGAGGCAAAGATCCCGTACCATCGCTCATCGCACCGCCGTTGAAGGAAACCACGAGCGAAATGGCTAAATAGTGCGCCATAGTTTTATTATCGACGCTATTGTTCCAGCGATGCGAGTCTTCAAAAACTGGATTCTTTCGAAACATCAACTCTTTCGGCGCAACGAACGCGTAGTGCTGACAAGGCATGTGCGTTTCAACTATGATCGCATCGTTTTCTGCACCGTACAAAAAGTATCCGGCCACATACCGAACGCGAAACTTCGGCGGCGCTCCGGGCCACTCGTCGCACGGCTCGTTCGCGTCCACCGACGGCGTTACCAACCCAAACTCGTTCACGTTGTAATTTTCAAAACTATCTTCGAGAGTCCAAATCGTAGCGGCAGACGACGCGTTCGCGTTTCGCATCGTCTCTGTAGGCACGAATACAATTTCAAAACTGCTATTTGTTCCCAACGCTGCCAAAATCGCGCTCGAGTTCGCGTACAAGTGTTCCTTCGGCTTGAGCTTAATCGACTCTGTGCCCAGATACGAATCGACGACATCTCCTGAGTTTGCTCCACCACCACCGTACTCCTCGCACAGCACTCTATTCTCTCCTTCGCTGGGATACGAATGCAACGCACCATTCTCCTCCTCCTCCTCGTCGTCGTCGTCGTTCAAAGCGGGCACCTTCTCCAAAACCGCGACATCATCATCACCTGCAACGACAGTATTTTTAGACGAGAGAAACCCGCACGTTTTCTCTCTCGCGGACCACGAAAGCACCGGTCGATTTTCGATCGTCTCTGTCCCCGCGATCTCTCCTCCTCGAGCGACATTCGCGACGACGAAGAAAATTAAAATCGAGAGAAGGAGAAAATGCGAGTCGAGGAAAGAGCGGCGAGTGGTAGCAGCAGTGGTAGTATTCATCGTCGTCGTCGTCGTCGTCGTCGTCGTCATCCTCCGCGCGTATTTTTTTTTATATCAAAAAAGGTTTGACTGGAGATTTTGAGGGAAAAAAACGAGAAGACGTTTCGTCAAAAAGAGAGAGAGAGAGAGAGAGAGAGAGAAAGCGAAAGCGCTGCCGTCACTCTTCTTCCGACCGACGATACGCGATGAAATTCAACGCGCGATGACGAGGACGATCGCAACAACAGAAACATCGGAAACTTCTCCGAAAATGATTTCAGTCGTCATCTCGTGCCTGAACGAATCCGAGAACATTTCCAAGTGCATTTTATCCGTCAAGAAGGCGGAGCGGCGGCTTCCCGACGACAACAAGAACAACAACATTGTGCGGACGAATGTCATCGTCGTCGACGGAGGATCGACGGACGATACCGTTCGCATCGCGAGAAAGCACGCGAGTAAAGATGTGGTGGTTATTAGGAGCAAAGAGAGAGGGAGAGCGAAGCAGTTTAATCGAGGCGGGATGGAAGCGTTCGCGATGACGACGGGAAAGTCGTTAGTATTAGGGGATTTGGAAGAGGAGGAGAAGAAGAAGAACAATAAGCGCTTTGAGGAGGGCGACGACAACATTGTGGTGTTTTTACACGCAGATACGACGATGCCGGAAACGTACAGAGAAGATATTTACGAAGCTTTGAGCAGAGAACGGGAGAGACGAGCGAGAGAGCGGCGCTTTCCGAGCGCGTGGGGGGTGATTAAAAATGGCTGCGCAAACGCGTTCGCGGTCCTCGGGAGTACGAGTAGTCGCACCGACGAGAATAACGGAACCGGCGATGAAGCGCCGTGTTGGGGTGCATTTCCAATTAAACTCTCCGGGGAACGCTCGAAGTGGAGGAAATCAGTGGTCGCATCCCTCGCGAATTTTCGAACTCGACGAACGTCGATTCCGTACGGCGACCAGGCGATATTCGTAAACGCGTCGGCGTTCGCCAAGCAAAAGTTTGACGAGTCGAAAACATTCATGGAAGATTACGAGTATTCGTCAAGGTTGAAGAAATGCTTCGGAAAACCAGCTATGGTGAAGAGTAGCGCTCCCGTGGTGACCGATTCCAGACGGTTTGAATCGGTAGGGTTCATGAACACGACGATGATCAATATTTTGTGCGTGGTTGGCTTTCACTTCAATGTGGACGTCGAAAGGTTGGCAAAGTTCTACAGAAATGCAAATAAGAAGAGAAAATTAGTAGGGTAGACTCAAACGGATAGTAATATCGATGTTTAGTTTTGTTTAGCGCACACATCTATAGTTTTGATAGTTTTTAGAGTAACAATACACGTAATAATTACACAGAATTCATCGAGCGAATCATAAGAGAGCGCTCACGCGCTTCCCTCCGATACGTAGCACTCATCTAAACCGAATACCGAACCGCCCGTTCGCGCTTCTTCTGAAATGTGTCTCACGTCGTTAAATTGCACCAACCCGCAAATGTTTTCTTCCGTAGTAACGTCTAAATCTATCGCGTGAATGCCCGCGTTTTGCGAACAAAACAACCCCTTCTGTCTGCCGGTGGATTTCGGTACGCCGACTAAAATTTTCAACAGTATGTCCGTAAACATCCCGTGCGAAACAATGACTAAATCGCCAACGTCTTCTTCTTCTTTTTCTTTTTCTTTGTCGTCGTCGTCTACTTTCCGCTTCTTCGCTTTTTGAATTGCTTCGTCGTCTTCGTCTTCTCCTTGATTTTTCGTACCGTCGCTCTTGCCTCTCGCCCGCTTCCACAACATCTCTGCCACCTTCTCTGCTCTCGCTTGCGCTTCCGGTACTGTCTCCACCCCTCGCTTCGCATCCCACCAACCGTTTTTCAACTCCTCCGGGACGATGACGTCCGGAAATATCTGCTTAATTTCGTCTCTACCCATCCCGGGGCGTCCCGTCGCGTTGTTCGTCTTATTCTCGTTTTCCCCCTCATCTCCTCCAGCACCGCTCCCACTTCCTCCTCTCCCGCCTTCAAAACACCCCCCGTGTTCAAAAATCTCCCCGTTCACTCTCGCGTTCCCAGTCCTCAACCCATCCTCGACCGCTTTCGCGGTCAGCAAGCACCTCTTCATCGGCGACGTCCATATTTCCTTCACGCGTTTATATTTCGAATCCGCCTCTTTGGTGAAAAAAGCGGTCAAATTCGCGCACTGTTGCCAGCCTTTTTTCGTCAGCGACGGGTCCGATTGCCTCGAAGGGTTGTCCAGGTTTGGCGATTCTAACGCGTTGTTTTCGGATTGCGCGTGGCGGACGAGGAATACTCTCATCTTTTCTTTAATTAATGCGTGTATACATACGTGTGCAGATGTTCGAACAATTCGGAAAAAACTACAAATACTCGTACTTCTCGGGAAAGGTTTTAATAA
>Ga0182095_1300822_pt1 | contig 11148 bp, 7 predicted proteins | sample 041ome_19_FD_127784 | JGI IMG/M metagenome (GOLD analysis project Ga0182095, IMG submission 127784) | Metatranscriptome of coastal salt marsh microbial communities from the Groves Creek Marsh, Georgia, USA - 041412BS metaT (Metagenome... | ecosystem: Environmental > Aquatic > Marine > Intertidal...
AGAGGAATAGCGGCGACGACGAGTTCGTCGTCGTCGAAGAAATCGAGCGCTCAGATGCAAAGTCAGACGAAAAAATCAGAGTACCAAGCGTTCGTGGACTATTACTCCATGGAGTACCAAGAGTACGAACAGATGCCGGATAAAGCGTTCGAGAAGTTGCGGAGGAACTTGTCGTTGGAACAGAAACATCGGCCGATGTTGACGTATATGGTTTCCCTTGGGTTTAAAGAAAAGGATTTGGAGAAGTTGATGTTACAAAGCGAAGAACAACTGTTCTCGAAACCAGTCTCGAAGATTATCTCTCGAGTGGAATACTTGAAGTCAGAATTAGGTTTAGAAGGGACGAGTTTAGTGAAGATTGTGAGCAAAGACCCGCAGATTTTGTTGCAAAGAAATAGGCATTCCATCCCGAGGTGCAGATATTTAACGCATTTGGGTTTGGATACGCAGGAGTTGGCATCGGTGCTTTCCAAGCAGCCTTCGATTTTACACTTATCCGTGCAAAACTCTCTGAAACCGAGAGTGGATTATTTCAGGCACGAGTTAGGGATCGCGTCCGAAGATTTGGCGAAAGTCATCACGAGAAACCCGGCGGTGTTGACGTTCTCGGTGGAGGATCAAATCGCACCGAGAGTGGAATTCTTGAAGGATTTGGGGATATCGCACGAAAACGTCGCCAAGTTGATTCTTCGCCACCCGCAAACGTTGCAATATTCCTTCGATGGGATTAAAGAGCACGTAAATTTTCTCGCGAAAGATTGTAAAATGAACGACGAAGAAGTAGCGAAAACGATTAGTCGCTTGAACACGTTCTTCTCGTTGTCTTTGGAAGATAACTTGCGACCAAAGTACGAGTACTTAATTGACGAGCTTGGCGGCACGAAACAAACGGCAATTTCGTTTCCGGCGTATTGGTCCTTGGCGCTCGATACGCGCATTAAGCCAAGACACCGATTCATGGAAGAATACAACGCCGCGCCAGACCCCTTTCCAATGAAGCTTTTAGCCGAAAAGGATGAAGTCTTCGTGAAGAGAGTTCGTGGCGCCAACTTGGACGCGTTTGAAGCGTTCAAGAAGGACAACGTCGAAAGTTACATCGCCGAGACGCAAAAAAAGAAGCTTTTGCGCTCAAAAGTCGACCACTTGCGAGGAGCGGCAGAAGAAGCGCAATCGTGCGTCTGGCCGAATCCGGCAATGGTGCCACCGAAACGTGTTTTGAGCGAACGCGCCATGCGCTCGAGAGACTCGTTTCGAAACATGCGTTCGGGGACGCAACATCGCGGTCCGCGATAAAGCATAAAAATAGATCACATAAATAGTCACATAGATGCGTAGCGCTGTAGAAATAGATGTGAAATCAATTATTTGCTGCTAATCCTTAATTGATATATAATGTAAGTAATACATGCTTCTAAAACTCTTCTCTGCTAAGTTACGCCGTGTCCAACATCGCGCCGCCTCCGCCCGCGGCGGCGCCCGTGGACAACTGCGCTATTCGCTGCTGCAAAATCTGAATATCCCTTTGTGTCTGATCGAACTTCTTCTCGATAGCCTCCGCGGCTTTTTCCAATCGCGTTCTGCGTGCGAATAATATAGGAGAGAAAACGTGCAATCAGTAAACGTTCGACGCGTATTCATCAAAAACGAATAAAGGCTTTGACGAGAAACAAAAAGAACGAGAACGAGAAAAGTCAACAAAATGTTTCACCAACCTCTCCGCGTTTATGAACTCCAATCGCTTGGTCACGTTACTCGTCGCCTCGACCACGTCTTGTTTCGCTAACATCGGCCCGATCAGTTTATACACGTTCGCGCCTTCCTCTAAAGATTTCAACTCTTCCAACACCATCTCGTTTTCCGTCGCTTGTTGCGTGAACGTTTTTCGTGCTTCGATGTTCGCTTGCAGTTCTGTTTTTCATCGTCGCATCGTGCGCGATGCGAGAGAGAAAGAGAAAGAGAGAGTCAGTTTTTACCGAGAAAGAACGCGATGAATAAAAAGAACAAACCTTGTTGCAACTGCTGAAAGCTCCCGGAATCCACGCGGAGCTTTTCGTGTAAGCTCTTGATGTTATTGCTCGTCGTCGTCGCCATTTTTTCTCTGCCGTTTTGTGTTTTTTCTTCAATTTTTTCCTCACAACTGATGACACGAAATAAGCGCAAAACCAACGAAGAGAAAAGAGTTGTCGTTGTTGTTGTTGTTGTTATATTATGTTTTACTCCATCGACTTACTCTCCCCGAAAGGCGCGCTCGGGAACGTTTGGGTAATGATGCTTTTGTTTCGAGATGCTATTTTCGTTCGCGTCGGGAGTTTAATCACGCGTTTTATTCACGCGCGCGAATGAATTCTTCTTCGCCCTCTTCTTCGCGTATTTAAAAAGACATGTGGTTTTGCGAGCGCTGACGACGACGAAACTTTCTCTCTCTCTTTATAGATTTTAGCGCACCATCCGGAAAAAGCGAAACGATTGACGCGCGCGAAAGCGAGCGGGATGTCCATCAGCGAAGCGTGCGCGACGATCATGAAACCGCCGAGTCCTTTGGTACGTTGTTCTTTTTTCTTCTCTTTCGCACATGTGAGATCTCGCGTGTGTTTGTTTCTTCGCGCGAGCGCGCGGCGAGGTTCCCATGAACATGAAACGTTTTGTTTACGGCGATGATGATTTTTTACCGCGGTTTGGTTGTATGATTCTAACGAGCGATGTGACAAGTGTAGTAGTTCACGTCGCGCGATAGGAAGATGAACTTTCGCTTCTTCTGAGCCGGAAACGAACAAAAGCCGAGAACGCTCTCACGCGCTCACGCGCTCGGGCAACAGTTTTGTCTCTTTCTTTTCACTATTTTTCTATATCATATTGCTCGAGAATGACTTCAACTCTTTCTGTGTAGGCTTTACGTCTCGCCGCGGTGCTTTTAAAAGGCGTTGTTACGTTATACAATCGAAAGATTGTGTTTTTACACGACGATTGTCGAGACGTCGTGCAACGCTTGGTGAAGATCCAATCGAGACAATCGAAACAAAAACGCGAGGACGTCAAGTTGCTCGCGGATGGGAACGGCGAAGAAGACGGGAAAGACGACGCAGAGGGAACGAAGAAGTCGAAGAAGAGGCGTAAAATGGGGAACAGTGGTTTGGACGACGACGATTTGCTCGACTACGACATGAACATGCTCCTCGATAGAGACGATCCGCGCAGAGGAAACGATGAGAATCTCGATACTATGTCGAACATGAGCGAGTTCAATGCCGCACCGAGTGGTTCTAAAGCCGTATCTGGAGGCGAAAATCGGTTTTATCTTCGAGACGAGGAGGTTTTGCAATGGGCGAAAAACGCTGGCGACAGCGACGACGACGAAGCGGCTTCCAAGCGCAAGTCCGACAAGCGTTTACAACTCGAAAAGAGCAGAAGAGCAAAGCTTGACTTGGACGACGACGATATGATGTTTCGCCTCGGTTACGGTGGACTGATGGACGACGACGACCTTTCTGGGGACGAAGAAGCGAGAGAACGCAAGCGTCAACGCGCGTTTGGCATGGAAGAGGAAGACGACGAACAGAACATTTTGGCGCCGATTCCGGACGAAGGTTCCGAGGATGAGGATCACCAAGGGTTCGTTGCGATGCCGATGGACGCTTCTGAAGAAGAAAAGGCGTTCCTTGAACCCGCGTTTCAATCGCAAAAAGAACAAGACCAGCGCGAAGAGCGTTTACTTCTTGATTTACGCGCGGCGAACGCGCCTGTACGTCCGAGACAAAAACGTCCGAAAGTCGCGCGACTCGCGAACCAACGTGCGATTATCTTTGATCAGCAAACGCGCATTGAGAACGACGAGTACAAACAATGGCTAGTGAACTGCGACGATATCGTGTGCGACCGGCCGAGAAAAGAGATTCCAATAGACGAAAAGGACATACATTTGATGAACGACGAGAAAGCGTTGGCCGCGCACTTCCGAGCGACGGCTTTCCGAACCGGACGCGAATCGTTCTTCCGAAAAGGAGATCGATGGAAGAAGTTTGAAGCGATGTTGTATCCGAATTACAAATCGAAAGTAAACTTTGCGCCCATTCCTGGCGACGCCACGTTGGTTCCACCGCCGGAAGTTAAACGTCCAGACGGCGAGTACACCACGGAAGACGAAGACAACGGATACAACGTCCCACCAGCTTGGGACGAAGAAGAAGAGGAGCACTTCCTCAAATTTGACGCCAGTAAAAGAGCAGAGAAACGCGCGGCACTCGTTCGCACTCCTTCTTCTGGAGGTGGCGTTTCGGCATCTTTACGAAGCACGCGAGGCGGAAGCGTCGTTCGCACGCCCTCCTCCTTAGCGGACGCGTTGGAAGGAAAAGAACTCGAGTTCGTGGACGAGCACGGACAATCGCACGGAAACTTGCACGAGGACACCATTCACGAGGATCGTGAAATGCTCGTCCGTACTTTTTCGCAAAAATCCAACGAACCGCTCGACAAAAGTCAGCCTCTGAAAGAGACGGAAGAAGAACCGGCAGGCTACTTGGATTGCTCCGGTCGCCACCGCCATGAACGCATCCCACGCGCCGCGAAGAACTTGCTCGTCTTCCTTTCCGCGAACACGGTGTGGAACCAAGACGATACAAACACCAGCGAAGCGGCGTTTGATGCCGCTTCGACGGAAGGTAAAGAAAAAGAAAAAGCGAGCGCCTCCATCGACTTGACCGAGCTTTGCGAATCGAACGCCTTGACGCGTCAAGCCGCCGCTCGGTGCTTCTACAACGTTCTCATCTTACAAAGCGAAGCGTTCGTCGACGCAAAACAAGAACACATCGTCAACGACGATGAAGAAGAGAACGAGGCGAGTTTCGCGTTCGAAGATATCCCTCCCGTCGTTTTATGCAAAGGCGATCGATACCGAGAAGGCCTCGCCGCCTCGCTCGCGACGTAACCAGAAAGAGAAAGAGAAGACTTTTATTTGTCGGATGATGATGACGATGATGACGCTCGTGGTGAATGGCGAAGTATAAAGAGAGCGAGAATGGATGTTCGTCGAAAGAAACACGCCCTCGAGTGTGTCAAAGAGAGAGAGACATAATTTACAAACAGTTGTAATACTTATTTTAAGAAACATACGCGCTCGCGCACTATTAAAGAGAGAGAGGTGAAAGCTTTCCTGTCGACTGTTGATATTTTTTAAATGCACCAGAACGAACGCTTTTTTATTCTTTTCCCGACCCCCGTCTCCTTTTGTGAGAGGAGAGTTTCCAGTTTTGAAACGATCGAATTTTAAACCAGCTCTTCACTCTTTTTGTTGCGCACGCGTAAAGCACACACACGACACAAAAAAACAACAGCAACAAAAACATCATGGCGGCTGAACTCACGGACGAGCAAATCACCGAATTCAAAGAAGCGTTCGCTTTGTTCGATAAAGACGGCGACGGGACCATCACCACGAAAGAGCTCGGTACGTTTTAATTTTTGGTCGATTTTCCCTTCTTTCGCGCTCGATTCTTCTGGAAAAAGGCGGTCAACAATCTCGTTGTTTCTGACGACGACGACGACGACGGAAGCTGTGCGCCGCCTCTCTCGTCGCGCAAAGCGCGTCCGACGCGAAAACGAAGCAGTTCTTCCTCCTCCTCTCTCTCGTCGTCCGTTTTTTCGCGAACGGAAACGAACGGAAACGAAAGAGAGAGCACACGGAGAAGCGCTTTTCCGGTTGCCTTTTTGGAAGTGATCTCCCCGCTTTGAGATCTCTTTGAATTGATCTCGCGCTCTCTCCTTTTTCCCGCGTTCCGAGAACGATCGAAGCGAGAAAAACGACGCGAACGTGCGGCGCTTTACGATCGTCCTCTCTCGAAGGGCGAAAAGACCGCGCGAACGAAAAGAAACGCCCGGGGGAGGATTGAATTTTAAATCTCCTCTCAAAGCCTCTCTTTGGTCTTCTTTCCCGACTGACTTAAAAATATTCTCTTTACGAATTTCGCGCTTTTACGAAACGCAGGCACGGTGATGCGATCTCTCGGCCAAAACCCGACGGAGGCGGAGCTTCAAGATATGATCAACGAAGTCGACGCGGATGGCAACGGCACCATCGATTTCCCAGAATTTCTCAACTTGATGGCGCGTAAGATGAAAGACACCGACAGCGAAGAAGAATTGCACGAAGCGTTTAAAGTGTTCGATAAAGACGGGAACGGGACAATCAGCGCGGCGGAATTGAGACACGTCATGACGAACTTGGGCGAGAAGTTGACGGATGAAGAAGTCGACGAGATGATTCGAGAAGCGGATGTTGATGGCGATGGTGAAGTGAACTACGAAGAGTTTGTGAAGATGATGATGGCGAAGTAAACGCGAGGGAGAGCTTTCGAGAAGGAGAGAGCGCGCTTTTATGCAATAAAACACTCGCGCTTCTTTCTTCGATGCTTCTCGCGTTTCAAAACGCGTATTGTCTTTGAGCCTATTGGACATAAATATATAAATTAATTTGTTATTAGTATACTATTATTAAAAATCACACAGACAAGGTAAATACCGCGTTCACGCTCTATTTCATCATCGCGCTTCTTCTATTTCTATATTTTTTTTACGTCCACGAGAAAAACTCAACCTCTCAACGGTTTCAAACCAAGCTTTAAACGCAACGCGTTCGCTTCGGCAATCTCCACGTCCTCCTCTTTTTCTTCCGTTTTCTTCTTCTTTTTCTTCGAATTCTTCTCTCCCTCTTCTTCTTCTTCTTCTTCTTCTTCTTCTTCTAAACTTCGCTTCTTCTTCGTAGCGGCACCGTCAGCCTCCCCATCGTCCCCATCTACGTTAACCGTTTCCCCTGGCATCGCCATCGCTCTCCTCTTCGCCATCTCCTCGTCCACGGCTTTTTCAATCACCGTCTCGAAATCCTCGCCTTCACCAACCTCTTCCTCTAACAACGACTTCCTCTCCTCCAACGCGCCCGTCGCCTCCAACGCGAACCGTTTCGCCAGTCTCGGCAACGCGATGTCGCAACAAAAATCTTTCGTCAACAACTCGTCTATGAACGCATCCACCGTCGTTAACTCGCACCCGCCACTTTTCACGCGTCTCCGTACTTTCCTGTAATCGTTCAGCAACGGTTCTAAATATCTGTACACCTCCGCGGAGTTCCCAACCAGTCGTAAATAAAACGCCCCCAACAACCTCGCGTACTTATGGTCTTCGTTCTTAATAAACTCAATCACAATCTCTCTCTCCGGCGCGATTTGCAGCATCTTCAAAGCTAAGCACAAAAACTCCGTCGCTCGATTGTTCCCTCCGTATATCCCTCCTATTTGCGTCAAATCCGTCACCGCTAAATCCACCAGCGTTTCCGCCGACACCGCGAAACACTTTTCTTTCCAAAACGTCATCGCGTACACTTTATCCCTCGTAATTTTTTCCATCATGTTTTGCGGGTTCGTCCCGCGGACCGATTTCGCCAGAGGGTCCGTTTGCGTCGTCATTCTGTTTAAACTCTCTTACTCTCTCTCTCTCTCTCTCCGTGTCTCTCTCTTCCTTTGTCCACGGGAACGAACTTAAGAAAATTCGTCGTTTTTGAGTTTCCTTTTTCCTCTGAAAACTGTTTAGGGTGTAGGGTTTAGCATTGCCCGTTTTGAAAGGGAAAACACCAGGGGCTCTCCTTCGTCATTTTAGAGAGAGAGAGAGTCAGAGAATGGTCCGGCCGGTGAGCATAGGGCGAAAGGTACGACGATTTGTTGCGTGTCGTTGTTTTTGATGAGAGCAGCGCACGCTTTGCGCGCCGAATAGTGCGCAAACAAAGAAGAAACGCTTCGTGTTGTGAAATAAAAAGCGCGAAAGAAAGCGTGTTTCTCACCATCGTTTCCTCTCTCGAAATCGTCTCGTTTTGGATTCAAACTGACTCTTTTAAACACGTTCTGATTTTTGTTCGATTTAAAAACAGGGCACGCCGCAAAGACGGCCGGAGTTTGGGAGATTAAACGGTACGAGCGCATTCTTTCTCAGAGAGTGTTTTGATGACGTACTTTTCGCGTTTGTGTTGTTGGTTCTGTGGACGCGCATAAACGCACAAAGGAGACCATTAGGCTCCAATTTTTTTGAATTTTCACCCCCTTTTCCCCCAAGCGAGACATTTTCCTCAACCTCTTCTTTGTCTTTCTCGCGCGCGCTGCGAACGCTGACGGATTTTCTCTTTCTCTCTCTCTCTCTTTTCCTTTAACAAACAGGCCCATTAATTCCACAAAAACGCAGATACAAACCGGGAACCTTAGCTATTCGAGAAATCAGAAAGTACCAAAAATCAACCGACTTGTTGATTCGAAAACTGCCTTTTGCGAGGCTCGTTCGAGAGATCTGCAACGAGTTTACGGATCAACCGATGCGATGGACCGCGGAGGCGTTGTTAGCGTTGCAAGAGTCCTCGGAGGACTTTTTAGTGCATTTGTTCGAGGATTGTAATTTGTGCGCGATTCATGCGAAGAGGGTGACGATTATGCCGAAGGATATGCAGCTGGCGAGAAGAATCAGAGGCCCGATTTACGGCGTCTCGAGTTGGTAGAGAGAGATGCCGGCGCCACAATCGCATATGATGCGTTATTATTACGTCGTTATCACATGTATACGTCAATTAGTCAATTATATTAGTAGAAAGAAGAGAGGGATTAGTAGCACTACTTCGCGAAGGTATCAGTAACAACAAAAGCGCCAACAAGAAGAAGAAAGCGTAAGTCACGCGGGAAAAAAAGAGAGAGAGAGAGAGAACGTGATTTGTATTATAAAGGAAAAATGATATTTCGTTTGATTATAAACTATGCGTATATATATTCTAGCGTAACAAGCCTACTAAAAGTGCTAAGGATGATGTAAATGCAGCTCGGCCATGTGCGCGTTGTGTTGCAACTTGTGCAACAAAAAGTACGCGTACATGTGAATAAAAAACAAGTACGAGAAGAACGCCACCCGCGCAATCGGGTACAATCGAACGCCATCCGATAAAGTTGCCGCGGCGGCATCTAAGCCTTGCCATGCTTTGGTGACCACTTTCCCGACCCGTCTGTTTTGCGCTAATCGCGAAAACGTTCTCGACGCTTCCATGGGCACGATGTCTGCGTCGGCAGAGGCAAAATTTCTCCCGGATTCAATATCCATCGCGTTTGCTCGTCGCTTCGCCGACGACGACGCGTTCGCGGACACGTCCGCGGAATTCATAAACTCTTCCTTGGCGCGTTCTAAACGCATGCTCCACGTTTGTTTCTCGCCCTGTAAACTCTCTAACTGTCGTTGTTTTTCGTATAATAACTTGGTCATTTCCTCGGATCGTTTCCGCAACGACGCGAGTTCGTTTTGGTCTTCCGGCATGAGTCCGTCGTTATTTTCGCCACCGTTGCTCGTATTACTGCTACCATTTAAAACGCCAACTCGCACTTTCAAATCTCTCTCCGCAATATCCGCTCTACGTTTAGCCGCGTCTACTTCTTTCCTCAACTTTTGCATCTCTCCGTTCGCGCTCTCCAACTGCTCCTTCATCCTCTCGTACTCGCCGTCATCTTCTGCTCTCTCCGCTCTCTTCGTCTCCGCCGCCAACGACGTTTCCAACCTCGCGATCATCTCGGACAACCTCTCGTGATCGTTCTCCGCCGCGACCGCTCGTCGTTCAAAAGTCACCAACGCCCTCGCTCTCTCCTCGCTCGTTTGCGAAACCTTCGCCACGTCTTGGCTCAACCGTTCCAACTGGTCCTCCAAATCCGCCTCTCTCCTGGAAAACTCCTCGCGTTGCGACACAATCTCCCGACTCGACGCCTCCGCTTGCCTCTCCGCGCGCATTTGCGCCTCCTTCGCACCCGCTAACACGCTCGCCATCGACTCCTGCGTCAACGACTGCGCCTCGTCCTCGGCGTCGTTCCTTATTTTCTCCGTCGCGTTCAAACGTTTAATCTCCTCCTCCTTCTCCTTTAACATCGCCTCTTTCTCCTTCAACTTTCGCTCCAACTTTGTGTGCGTCAGCATCATCTTATCCGTGTTCACCATCGCTTCGTTCTGCATGTCCCTCAAAAGTCTCTGAAAATGGTCCCGTTCCGACTTCAAGTCTTGAACTTTATTCTTGTACAAGACAATCTTCTCTTTCAGTTTATACTCTTCGTCGTCGCGCGCGACGACGACGACGGCGTTCTCCTTCTTCTTCTTCTTCTTCTTCTCTTCTTCTTCTTCTTCTCTTTCGCGTTCTCGCTGCTCCGCTAACTGTTGTTTGGCGACGGAAATTGGCGGCGAGGGCGGTTTGCCCAGAAGTTGCTTCGACGGCGACGAGTGCGTCGTCGTCTGAATCGTCGTCGCCGCATTTTCCGTCAGAAAAGCAGCGGAAGTAGTTTCTGCGCTTCTGTCGTTCGCATCGTACCCACTCGCCACATCCTCAACCTTGAAAGCGCTCTTCGTTGCCTTCTTCTTCTCTTCAAATGCAACTTCTTCTTTTCCTTCTTCTTCGTTGTCCGAATCGTCCGACAAGACCACTTTCGGCCGCCGCCGTCTTTGGCGTCGAATACTACCGTCCTCCCCCCATTCGGAATCCGAATACTCCTCCTCCTCGTCGTCGTCTGAATCGTTTTTGTTGTTCAATCCTGGAACGACTCGCTCGGCGACTTTCTGTTCCACGTTCTCGACGAATCGTTCCGCTTTTTCCAGCTGCGCTTTCACGAGGTTCATCGTATCGTTCGATCGAGAGCGACGGAGGAAACCTCAACGATGCCTCATCAATCAGATGCGTTCGAAGAACTCGACGTGTGTGATGATGTAAGAGAAAGTTCTTTCATTACAGAGATATAAAAAACGAATTTATCCAATTTCAAGGGACAAAACAAGCAGAGACTGGAACAGCACAATTTAGGGTATCAAACTCGCGCTCGCACCCCGAATCAAATCATATCCGAATTTAACCCAAACGGAACCAACACCAACACTTTACAGAGCGAAAGGCAGCCTCTGTTTTTGGGTGGATTGTGAGTTCCTTCTCTCCCCATAAAACAAAACGGACGTAACGCAGAAACGAGAATAACGCGTTGTTGTTCGTAAAGAGAGAGAGACGGGAGGGTCGTCCATATCGAGCGGAGAGGAATCTGGCGCGGCGCAGCGTAAGAGGGAGGAGCGAACACTCGCAGAGGGAGAAGGTGCCTCTTTTTCTTTGAGAAAGAA
>Ga0182095_1849886_pt1 | contig 11114 bp, 9 predicted proteins | sample 041ome_19_FD_127784 | JGI IMG/M metagenome (GOLD analysis project Ga0182095, IMG submission 127784) | Metatranscriptome of coastal salt marsh microbial communities from the Groves Creek Marsh, Georgia, USA - 041412BS metaT (Metagenome... | ecosystem: Environmental > Aquatic > Marine > Intertidal...
TGAAGAAATCTGTATTCTTTTAGGTTAAAAGTTAACAACCCTATTAATAAAGTAACTTTGAATGTGCCTATCTTATGCAGTAATTTAAGAAAGTTATTTTTAGGCCTGGTCATATCAAGAAGAATAAACTTCCCACCTGGTCGTAAAACTCTATATACTTCTTCAATTCCTTTTGTAGGATCGTTTACATTTCTCCAAACGAAAGCACAATAAACACTATCGAATGAATTATCTGGAAACGGAAGATTTTCAGCACCACCAATAATTTTATTTTTAAATTTATTAAGTTGGAGCATCTTTTCATCAGGGTCTATAGCTGTTACTTCGAGGTTTTGAAGCTGTTGAAAAGCTGCACCAGTACCACTTCCAAGATCTAGAACTCTTGTTCCAGTTATTTGATTACTAGCTTTGTTTCTCCATGATTTATCAAACCCAAGCGTTATGACAGAATTAATTAAGTCGTAAAACTTATATATGTTTGAAAAGTTAGCTTTTTCTGCCAATTAGAGAATATATGCAACTGCTAGCAAGATACCTGTTAAGAAATGAATTCCTATTGTCGATACGTTCACTAAAAGAAGTTCGTAAGGAACTTTTTGACGATCAGCATCAGGATTATTCCACTTAATCATCCAGTCATCTGCCATCTTAAAAGCTTTCCAAACAAGCGCTAGGGGGAGTAACGCCATGAAAGCATAAACTGTACCGTAATCTGTGAAAAAACTTATACCACCTACAAATGCAACTGCAACAAATGCTTCAATCATGAATTGCTTATACAACTTCATTGGTTTTTCAAGCTTCATCCACTCACCTTGTTCTGAAGTTCTCACAACCCATGTATTTTTACCTACTGCAGCATCAGAAGGAGCATCTTGAAACTGATTAATCCAGACAATGAGCATTACAAGAATTGCTATTGGAACAGATGCAATCAATGCTTCAATCCAATTCCATTCTGAAATTACATTGTTATGAATTGAGGCTGTCAATACGTAATGTGCTCCCATTACCATAACCGGACCAAATCCAAGTGCAATTGCAATTTCTCCAAAGCCTTTATAGCCAAGTCTTACAGGATCACCGGTATAACCCAGTGCTAAAAATGTTCCAATTATACCCGTCCATAAAATTGGAGTATTACCAAAAAATTCTCCACTAACTTGTTGATTTAAGTGAAGACCAATGGCAACAGTTCCAACAATGCTAACCAATGCAGTTAAAAGGACTTGTCCAGGTGTCATTAAGCCAACTTGTATAACCCTACTACCACCATTAAACGGACTTGCCACCTTATTTATCTCGTCGGCGTTTGATGTGTGATCGAAATAATCATTTGATGAGTTTGTAGCAACTTGAGCTAGTGATGCTCCACCAAGAACAAGCCAAAACATTCTCCATGACCAACTTGAATCTAAACCAGCTTCTTTTAAGTCGTTCCATGCAACTGCTGCACCAATAAAAATTGGGGCAAAAGTAGCTGTTAAGAATGGTGCACGAATAGTTCTTAACCAAAGTCCAATTCTTTTTAGTCCAAGCTTAAAAGCCATTTTTACTGCAGATGTCTTATTTCCAGGATATGTCTTCCACTCAAACTTTTCTTCTTGAAAAAAGTTCACATACTTAATAGTTGTTGGTTTAATTCTGTAATAACCGACAACATCATTTTTGATTAAAAACTCATCTTCCATGAATTCTTTAAAAGCTTCAGTTGTATTTAAGACTAATTCGTAAGCTCTTTTCTTTTCACTATCATCTTTAATTTTGTAACACTCACCATCAATTTGTAATCCTTCGATTCCTTCTTGACCTTTTGGCCAAATTACAACATGCACTCTAGGGTTTAATCTTATTTGTTCAGCTTTGCGGGTTGGGTGAAAGGTAAAGAAAACTAAATCTTCTCCGTCTCTACTAAAAAATACAGAGGCTCCAGAAGAGTTACCACCTACACTAGTAGCAATAAACATTCGATCAGCTTGATCTAAAACGTTCTCAATTTTTTTATCTAAGACATCACTCATATCGACTACGATAATATGCTTGTGAAATAATGCACAAAGTATTTGGTTCATTATTTTAAATTTTTAACCTAATTAACATGGTTTAACATGTTTAAAGTTTTTAAAACACCAGAATTTAAAAAAGCCATTTCTTTTTTTGTAGAAGGTATAAAAGAAAACAAAAAAAGCTTTTATATTTCTAATATTTCAGCTCTTCTTTGGTGTTTTTTAGTCATCATTCAACCATATTTAATCAAAAGAATTATTGATGATGGTATTGTTGCGGAAAATCAAAGAGCTGTAATTGTATTTATTTCTTTTATGGTTATTGCAGGATATACAAGAGCAGTTTCAATTGGTACAAGAAGATATTTTAGCATGGATGTTTCTTTCAATGTAGAGGCTGGAATTAGAAATCGAATTTTTACACATATGCAAAAACTTGCATTTAATTATCACGATAAGGTACCAACAGGTGACCTAATGGCAAGAGCATCAAGTGATGCTTCACAAGTAAGACTAGCTTTTGCTATTGCACCGCTCGCATCTGCAAATATATTTTTACTTCTCATTTTAAGTGTCACATTGTTAAGCCTAAGTCTTCCACTTGGGGGGATAGTATTACTATCTATTCCAGCTGTTTTATGGCTAGCTTCTAATTTTTCTTCAAAAGCTATGGGTGTTTCTTTAAAAGTAAAAGAAGCAGAAGCAAACATGACTACAGAAGTTGAAGAGCAGCTAGGAGGAATCAGGGTTGTAAAAGCATTTGGAAATGAAGAGCAAGCTTCAAATCGAGTAGAAGATGCGGTACAAAACATTTACGATACTTCACTCGGTTACCTTAAGCTAAGAACAAAATTTGTTCCTTTATTTGAACTTATACCAATGGTCATAACACTTGCAGTATTGATTTTGGGAGGTTATTTAACAATTAATAATTTTCTCTCACTTGGAGAATTTATTGCTTTTACTCAATATGTATTTTTGTTAATTTGGCCTCTAAGAATTACAGCTTGGTTTTTATCTGAAATACCTTCAAGTGTTGCAGCTGGAAATAGAATTCTTGAGCTACTTAATGAAACACCAACAATTACAGATGATGAATCACCTTATGAGTTACCTGAAGATGGAGACGGTTCATTGAAGTTCTCAAAAGTAAATTTTAAGTATGGAAATGAGAAAATATTTGATGACCTTACTCTAGAAATTCAGGGAAAAAAGACTGTAGCAATAGTTGGTTCTACAGGTTCTGGAAAATCTACACTTGCGTATCTTCTTCCAAGATTGTATGAAATTGAGTCAGGCTCTATCGAAATTGATGGAGTAGATATCAAGAACTTAAGATTGAGTGAGTTAAGAAGCAATGTAAGCCTTGCTTTTGAAGAAAGTTTTTTATTTTCTAACACGGCAAGAGAAAACATCTCGCTTGGGTTAGAAGATGCATCACAAGAAGAGATAGAAGATGCAGCACTTATTGCTAGAGCTCATGATTTTATCTCACAACTTCCAGAATCTTATGAAACAAAGGTAGGGGAAAGAGGTTATGGCTTGTCTGGAGGTCAGAGGCAAAGGATTGCATTAGCTCGAGCTATTTTAAGAAAGCCACGAATACTTATTCTTGACGATGCACTTTCAGCTGTAGATGCTAGTACTGAGGAAGAGATTCGAAACGAATTAAATCAAGTGATGTCAAATATGACGACTTTAATAATAACAAATAGAGTTCCAACTATAGAGCTGTGTGATGAAGTGGTCTTTCTTGAAAATGGAAAAGTCAAAGCACAAGGAAAACATCAAGAGCTTATGGAGTCAGTAGATACTTACAAATCTTTGTTTTTAGAAAATGAAACTTCGGAGATATAGATATGAAAGAGAACACTTTCATAAGATCATTTAAACTAGTACCAGAAGTTCATAGACCCTTCTTCTTTGCTTCAATGATTGCAATGGTTGGAACCGGCGTGCGTATGATTGGTCCACAGTTAATATCCAGAGGAATTGACAATGGTGTAATGCAGTATGACTATCAGTACTTACTAATTCAGTGCCTCTTTTATTTCTTAACGCTTGTTGTGTTGTATTTTGTGACAAGTAAGGCACTTCTTTCTATTGGTCTTGTTGGTGAATCTTTTGTAAAGAGCATAAGAGAAAAATTATTCAGACATATGTCATCTTTAGACATTAATTATTTTGAAAAAAATAAAACAGGAGTACTGGTAGCAAGAATGACTTCTGACATGCAAAGCTTGAATGAATTTGCAAGGGAAGGAGCTAGTAGTATTTTGACTTCTTTACTCACCATATTTGGTGCTACCATTGCTGTATTTTTGGTAGATGCACAGCTTTCGTTACTATCATTTCTGATTCTTCCGTTACTTGGAATTGCAACCAAAATATTTAGAAACCATGCCGATAAAACATACTGGTCAGTAAGGGAATGGATAGGACAAGTCTTTTCATCGCTACAAGAGGGAATATCAGGTGTAAGAATTATTCAAGCTTACGCAGATGAATCCAAGCAATTAAAAAGATTTAAAGAAGTAAATAATGAGCACCTAAAAGCAAACATGCAGTCAGCCAAAAACATTGCAATATACTTTCCTTTTTTGGAGATTACAAGAGTCACCTCAATTGCAGTAGTTATTTGGTTTGGAGCTGCAAGAATAGAGCAGGGTACATTAACAGTTGGTGAACTAGTTGCATTACTGTTTTATCTAAATTATTTTTTTGATCCTCTAATTCAACTTTCTTTTAACTATGATCTTTTAAGGTCTGCAGGGTCTTCAATGAAGAAAGTTTTTTCAATTTTAGATGAAGAACCTGTATTAAGTAAAACAGGAACTCTTTCGCCAGAAGTAGACTCAAATAATGTAATTAAATTCGAAAATGCCGAATTTTCGTATGGTAGGGAAACTGTACTTCACGATGTTTCTTTCTCAATCGATAGAGGAGAAAAAATCGCTATTGTTGGAGAAACAGGAGCTGGAAAAAGCACTATTGCAAAATTAATTTTAAGATTTTATCTTCCAAATAAAGGGGATGTAAAGTTTTATGGTGAATCTTCAAAAGACATATCACAAAAATGGGCAAGGAAAAATATTGCCTATGTTCCTCAGGAAAGCTTTCTATTTAGAGGTTCAATTCGAGATAATTTAATTTACTCCGATCCTGAAAAAATAGATTTAAATAGTGAGTTAGAAAATATTGGCTTAATCGATTGGTTTGAAAGATATGAAGATGGATTAGAACAAGATGTTGGAGAGAGAGGAGCAAATGTTTCAGCAGGAGAGAGGCAGTTTATTGCTTTACTTAGAGCAGTGCTTGCTAAAAGACAGATTATTGTGTTTGATGAGGCTACAGCTAACTTAGATATAGAATCTGAAAGTTCCATTCTTGACGCAACTGATACATTGCTTGATTATCAAACATCTGTTGTTATTGCTCATAGACTGGAAACTATTTTAAATGCAGAAAAGATACTTGTAATGAGTGAAGGTAAATTAGTTGGTTTTGATAATCATGAAACTTTATTTGCAAATAATGAAATTTATCAACAACTATTTTCAGCTTGGAATTTAGTTAATTAACTTCTTTTTTTAGTCTATTTTTAGCTATTTCGATGTAATTTTCTTCAATTTCATAACCAACAAAATTTCTTTCCAATAATTTTGCTGCTACAGCTGTTGTTCCACTTCCTAGAAAAGGGTCAAGAATTAAATCATTTTTGTAAGTGTATAGATTTATAAATTTTTGTGGAAGTTCTATTGGAAATGGAGCAGGATGTCCTATTTTCTTTGCTCTTGCTGGATTTATATTCCATATAGAAAGTGTGGATTCCATAAACTCCTCTTTTTCAAGAGATGATTCGCCTTGAGTAGATTTTTTCAGTGAGTCTTTTGAAAACACTAAACAATATTCGTGAATATCTCTGATAACCGGATTGGATGCCGATAGCCAGCTACCCCAGGCAAAATTAGCATTAGCTCCTTTAGATTTTTGCCAAATAATTTCACCTCGCATAATAAAACCAATCTCAATTAAAAGCTCTGTGAAGTATTTTGAAAAAGGGATATAGGGTTTTCTACCTAAATTAGCAACATTTACAACGACTCTTCCACCAGATTCAGTGACTCTGTATATTTCTCTAAAAATATCTTCCATCATTGACCAGTACTCATCATCAGTTAAATCTAAGTCACTGTCCTTACCAATGTTGTATGGAGGGGAAGTGACTGTGAGGCTAACAGAGTTATTTTCTAATTCCTGCATATTTTCAGAACTTTTGTGAAAAATTTTATCTATTATTTGTGATTTATTGTTTGAATCTATGACTTCTTTTAATTCAGTTTTGTCTTGAAAAGTAGAGACAAATGCTTTTCGAGTTCCTGAACCAGATTTAAAATATGATTTTTTCTTCATAAAAGAATTTTACAGCTTTAAAAAGTAGTAATCTAAAATCAAAATTTTTTACGACAAATCAATAAATTTATCACTAACTTCTTCAATTTCTTCTAATCGCAAAACAGTATCTTCATAATTTGAATCATCATTACAAAAAATATAAGTTAAATTATCTAAATCTGTGATTTCATCAGATTCTTTTTGATTAGATATCCATAAAATTCTTTTTAATGACGATTGTTTAATTGACTTAATAAATACATCTCTTAAAGATTCCTCGGATCCTTCATAAAATATTCCACAAAATGCTCCCTCAGAAGCTGTATAGATATGTGAATCATCAAAAATATCACCTATTGCTTTTTTCCCAGGTAATTTTTCTATAAACTCTTTTTCAATTTTGTCTGAAATAAAAACTCTTAAATCTTGATTCTGATCTTTTAGACGATTCAATAAATTTATATGTTCTTCAGTATTTGGATTTATAAAAATTACTGGCATATAAAAAATAATAACTACTTAAGGGAATAAATTAAATCAATACTTTTTATGATTGAACCAGCACATTATTACAATATAAGTATGGCAAATGTTGATATAGATTTAGGAAAGTACTCGCTTGGGTGGTCTGACCCTGAGAAAAATGTTTTTAAACCTGAAAAAGGTCTTAATGAAGACATCATAAGAAAGATGTCAGAAATTAAAGAAGAACCAGAATGGATGCTTGATTTTAGATTGAAAGCATACAAAAGGTTTTTAGATAAGCCAATGCCTGACTGGGTTGCTAAAGAAAAATTAGACTCACTAGACTTTGACGATATTTATTACTACATCAAGCCTACTGAAGAGCAGGCTGATTCTTGGGACATGGTTCCTGATGAGATTAAAGAAACTTATGAAAAACTTGGCATACCTGAAGCTGAGAGAAGTTATCTTGCCGGCGTTACTGCACAGTACGAAAGTGAAGTTGTTTATCACAGAAATAGAGAAGATCTTGAAAAATTAGGAGTAATTTTTTGTGATATGGACACTGCTGTAAGAGAGTATCCAGAACTTGTACAGGAATATTTTGGAACGATAATACCTCCAGGTGACAACAAGTTTGCTGCACTTAACTCAGCAGTTTGGTCGGGAGGTTCATTTATTTATGTACCAAAAGGCGTACACATTGAAGATCCTCTTCAAGCCTATTTCAGAATTAATGCGGAAAACATGGGTCAGTTTGAAAGAACACTAATAATTGTTGATGAGGGAGCTTCTGTACACTATATAGAAGGATGTTCTGCTCCTGTGTACACTACCGATGCTTTACATTCAGCAGTTGTTGAAATTGTTGTAAAACCTTCTGGAACATGTAGATACACAACTATTCAAAACTGGTCAAATGATGTATTTAATCTAGTTACCAAACGAGCTCAAGCATTTGCAAATGCAACAATGGAATGGATTGATGCCAACATCGGTTCTTCATTAACAGTGAAATACCCTTCAGTTTACCTAATGGAGCCTGGTGCTCACGGAGAAGTTTTATCTGTAGCGTTTGCTAATTCTGGGCAACATCAAGATACTGGAGCAAAGATGGTACATTTAGCTCCAGACACAACTTCACTTATCACATCAAAATCAATTTCAAAAGGTGGTGGAAGAGGTGCTTACAGAGGTTTGGTAAGAGTAGAAGATGGGTCTGAAACTGCTAAAAGTTTTGTAAGATGTGATGCTTTAATATTAGATGACAAATCTAGATCTGATACATATCCGTATATGGAGATTGAAGAATCTACTGCTGAGATTGGTCATGAGGCTACTGTTTCAAAAGTTGGTGAAGATCAGTTATTTTATTTGATGAGTAGAGGCCTCTCCGAAGCTGAAGCAACATCTATGGTAGTTGCTGGATTTGTTGAAGAGTTTACAAAAACCTTGCCTATGGAATATGCTATGGAGTTCAACAAACTTATAGAACTTAATATGATAGAAGCTGGCGCAATAGGTTAAGGTTTCATAAAAATTGAATAATAAAGTGTTTTCAAAAAATTTAATTTCAGAGCCTTATAACTCATTTAAAGAAATATCTACGAAAGATGAAGATTGGAAGTACACAAATATATCTAAATCAATAAATGATTTCAAAGTTGAAGAAGAAAATAATGATTTAGTTGAAAACAAAAATTTTGATATTGTTTTAAATTCAAATAAATTTTCTTGTAAAGAAAATGAGAATTTTAGTGTTACTGATCTAAATGATGTCTCCCAACCATTAATTACCGAATACGCTTTAAGACCAGTTGATAGATTTTTAGCTCAACAATATCAAAAGTGTAATGGTGGAATAATTATTGATTTTAAAGAAAATAATCAAGAATTTGTCACACTCAATTTACAAAATACAGGTTTATCAATTCCCTATATTGGGATAAATGTTGAAAAAAACGTCACAGCAAAATTATCTATAAAGTTTGGAGATTCTTTAAACGCTAATGTTTATTCAATTATTGAAGTTTTAACTAACAACAACTCTAATTTGGAATTGATTGTTGATGCTGATACTAAAAAAGAGTTAGATATTATAAATTCAATATTTGCAAGAGTTGAAAAAGACGGTTTTTTCAATATGCATACTGTAAGCACAGGGGGCTCATTTTCTAGAAATAGGATAGATGTTGACTTAATTGGAGATGGAGCTGGGTTCAATATAGACGGTGTTTATTTTGGAGAAAAAGCTCAAATTCACGACAATAGAGTTTTTGTAAACCATATAGCAAAAAGAACAACTTCAAATATGTTAACCAAGGGCGTTTTAGGAGACGAAAGTAAATCCGTATTTACAGGAACAATACACATTGGAGAGGGTGCTGAAAAAACAGAATCTCACCAGGAAAATAGGAATATATTATTATCAAAAACTGCAAGTGCTCATTCAGTTCCTAATCTTGAAATTTTATGTGATGATGTTATCTGTGGTCATGGATCATCTGTCGGACCTATTGAGGAAAACTTATACCATTATGTTATGTCTAGAGGTATTGATAAAACTGCAGCAGAAAAATTATTAATCAAAGGATTTTTTAATGAAGTTATCAATGAAGATGGCTGGGAAACTATCTCTGATAAAGTATCTGAAGAAATTATGCAAAAATATATAAATGTACTGGAAAGAGCAAAGTGAACATGAATACAATTAAGCTTTCAGAATTTGAAAATACATCTGTTGCAAAAATAGATATAAATGAAACTACGGTAGCCGTATTCAAAGTAGATGATGATTATTACGCTATTCAAAACATGTGCTCTCATTCTGAAGCAGATCTTGCTGATGGAGAGGTTTATGATTGCAAAGTAGAGTGTCCTCTTCATGGTGCAGAGTTTGATTTGAAAACTGGTGAAGCCTTAACGTTACCAGCTACGAAACCAGTAACTGTTTTTACAACTGAAATTGATGGAGACTCTCTAGTAATTAAGGAAAATCCGGATGCTTAAGATTACTAATTTATTTGCAAACATTGGTGATGTAAAAATCTTGAATGGAGTGGATTTAGAAATTGGTAAAGGAGAGCTTCACGCAGTTATGGGTCCGAATGGTTCAGGTAAGTCCACTTTATGCCATGTTTTAATGGGCAATCCAGATTTTGAGGCTAATGGTGAAGTAACACTTAATGATAGTGAAATATTAGGAAAGCCTCAGTTTGAAAGATCAGAGGATGGAATATTTCAATCCTATCAATATCCCATTGGGCTTCCCGGAGTATCTTTAATGGAGTTTGTTATGGCTTCAACAGATGGATTGAACGAAGATGAAATAGTTTCTGTTGCTAAGAAATTTAAAGTTGAGAAGTTTTTAGATAGGGAAGTCAATGTTGATTTGTCAGGTGGAGAAAAAAAACGTTCTGAACTCTTCCAGCTTGCATTAAAAAAACCAAAACTAGCTTTGTTAGATGAAATTGATTCTGGTTTAGATATCGATGCTATTAAGACTGTAGCTAATTTAATTAATGAAAATAGAGATGATGAAACTTCTTATCTGTTAGTCACACATTACTCAAGAATTTTAAGATATCTAGATGTTGATCAAGTTCATATCGTAGTAAAAGGAAATGTCGTAAAATCTGGATCTAAAGAACTTATTGAAGAAGTCGATTCTGGTGGATACACTCAATATCAGGAACAGTAAATGACAGAACAATTTAGAACTGAAAAAGACTCAATGGGAGAGTTTCAAGTTCCAATAGATGCTAAATATGGAGCCTCTACAGCAAGAGCAGTAGAAAATTTCCCAATATCAAACCTTAGATTTTCCAGATCTTTTATTAAAGCATTAGGTGAGATTAAAAAAGCTTGTGCAAATGTAAATCAAAAAAATAAATTATTAGATAAAAATTTTGCAGATTCTATTATTGATGCAGCACAACAGGTAATTGATGGTGATCATGACAAAGATTTTGTTGTGGATATATTTCAAACTGGATCAGGCACCTCAACAAATATGAATGTTAATGAAATAATTTCAAAAATTGCTTCAGAAAGTTTAAGTGAAAATATTCATCCAAATGACCACGTAAACATGAGTCAGTCATCAAATGATGTAATTCCAACAGCTACTAATGTCGCAGCTGTAACAGAAATCGTAGAAAAGTTGATTCCAGCAGTTGAAAGTTTAATACAATCACTTGAAGATAAAGCCAAAAAATGGGAAAAAGTATACAAAAATGGACGCACCCA
>Ga0182095_1399180_pt1 | contig 11089 bp, 6 predicted proteins | sample 041ome_19_FD_127784 | JGI IMG/M metagenome (GOLD analysis project Ga0182095, IMG submission 127784) | Metatranscriptome of coastal salt marsh microbial communities from the Groves Creek Marsh, Georgia, USA - 041412BS metaT (Metagenome... | ecosystem: Environmental > Aquatic > Marine > Intertidal...
CACGATCGTCGATCGTCGATCCACCACCACCCTCGTCGTCGTCGTCGTCGTCGTCGTGTGACGCCCAACAGGGCCCTCCCTGTCGACACCTGAATGACGACGACAAAAAAGTGTCCCGACTAATAGGCGACTAATAGATGGGCGTGGTGCCGACGCGAGATGGTGATGCGGTGATGCGCGAGTGCGTGACGGGCATCACTCGATCGATCGAGCGAGCGATCGAGTGTCGTCGTCGTCGTCATCGTCGTCGTCATCGTCGTCGTCGGGCGATAGTCGGGCATGGTGCGACAGTGGTGCGCGACGTGCGCGAGGGAGGTGCTGGCGGAAACCAACGAAAGCAATGGGTTCACGTGCTGCACGACGTGTGGGAAGATTTTAGATGAACACGCGTTTAGTACGGATACGACGTTTACTAAGAACGCAGTGACGGGGGCGAGCGTACCGGATGGGCATTTTGTACCGGAGAATGGCATCGCGCATGGGTTGATACGCGCGTCGAGGGGTGGGAGATTGTATGGCGTGCAATTGGATTCGCACGAACGCACGTTGTATAGAGGGAAGCTAGAGATTACACAGATAGCCGATAGACTCGGGGTGCGACCGCGAGGGGACGTGGTAGATTCCGCTCATCGCTTGTACAAGCTCGCGGTGCAGAGGAATTTCACGCGTGGGCGACGGATTAGTCAAGTCGCGGGGGCGTGCTTGTATATCATTTGTCGGCAAGAGTCGAGGCCGTACATGTTGATTGATTTCAGTGACGTGCTGCAGACGAATGTGTACATTCTCGGTGGGGTGTTTTTACAGCTTTGTCGACTACTCAGGCTCGAGCAGCATCCGTTGATGCAAAAGCCGATAGATCCGAGTTTATTCATTCATCGTTTTGCAGACAAGTTGAATTTGGGACGAAGGATGCACACCGTGGCAAACACAGCGTTAAGGCTCGTGGCATCCATGAAACGAGACTGGATGCAAACAGGTCGACGCCCAAATGGAATTTGTGGTGCGGCACTTTGGGTGGCGGCTCAGATTCATGGATTTAGTCCGAGCAAGCGAGATGTCGTCGCCGTCGTGCATGTCGGAGAAGCGACTTTGAAGAAACGTTTGACTGAGTTTGAAAACACACCGAGTGCGGCTTTGTCCGTCGAAGAGTTTGATGCTCAGGCGCGAACATTTGAACAGGAAGAGGAAGCAAATCAAAACTTACTTTCATTGCCAGAGAGCTCAATGGCGGTTTTAAGTTGTGTGCACAAGGATAGCGAAAGTACGCCACATTTTGCCCAAGGCATGTGTCGCACCTGTTACATAGATTACGTTCGCGTTTCTGGCGGCTCTGTCGGTGGCTCTGATCCACCAGCATTTTCCCGAGCACAAGTTCGCAAAGATGAACAGGAAGGCGCATCACTCATGCTTCCTTCACCGAGCGACGACAAGCTGACGGCGGAGTTCAACTCGGCGCTCACCGACAGTGACTTGGTCAAGCTTCTCAATCCTGCTGGGGACGACATGAAAGGAAGCTTAGAAAATGCTCTCGCTTTGGTACCGATTAATTCACCGATCAATTCGAAACGAGCAAAGGCGAAGAAACAAACCGTTGTGAAGACGGTTCAGCACAAGCCATTGGATCCTACATTCATACGACACTCCGAGGACGCGTTGCGCTTGTTAGTAGGATCTCGATGGGCCGAGATAATTTGCCTACCTTTCACCCTCGGAAAGGCTCGAGGAATGGTATCAAAGGCTCATATGTCTGAGCTTCATCCAAAGTTCGAAAGCTTTGCCGATAGCGAAGGCGAGCACATTGCGCTTGTCGATGAATCTGTGCTGCACTTTTTGATTTCAGCCGGCTGCTTTGACAATTCTGCGTTGGATTATTTGAACCAATTTTCCCACCACGATGTTAAACGGTTATCATGCATCGAGTTCAATGCACCTTTATTGGCAACAAACGAGCCGGATGCGAATGGATTGGTTGCCAAGATGGACAAAGGTGTCATCGACACGCTCTCTGACGTTGATGACGACGAAATTGACGAGTACATTCATAACGACGATGAAGTCAAGCTCCGCCGCGTGATTTGGTCAGAAATGAACAAAGAATATCTTGAGAATCAAGTCTCAAAAGAAGTCATGGGATTACCGAGTTCTTCGAAGAAGCAGCGTAAGGTGCAGCAGCACACGCTTTCGATCGCTGAAACTCCAGCTGCCGCGGCTCATCAAGCGTTGTCAAAGAAGAAAGGAAGCTCAAAGATCAACTACGAGGCTTTAGAAAACTTATTTAAAGCCCCTTCAATCCCCACTGATATCTCTTGCGATCCAGGCCCTTCAAAAGTGCACGATGTTCCAGCGCAAAGCGCGAAACGAACTGAGCGCCCAGCTGGTTTACCATCGTCTGCGAATGCTTCAAAGCCGACGAAAAAGACGATTCGACCATCTGGTTTGACGAAAACATCATCCTTACAAGGAAAGAAAAAGTAAAATAGTAGAAACTAGATTTAGAACGGTTTGGCGCGTGACACTGAGAAGTTTTTTACCGCCGCCGCCAAGAGTGTAAAATACAATGTATTATGCGAAACCCACTCGTGCCGCACAACACCGCACGGCGCGTCACGCGAACGTCGTTGTCATTCGCTTTAAATCACTGCAAATAATTAATTGACATCATTCAGCATGGGTGCGCAAGTTCAATTTATGATTACGAACGCTATGCGCGCGATTCTCATCGACGAGCTCGATTTCGACAGCCATGAGGTTGATGAAATGCGACCCGAAGTGGCGGCGAGATTGATCGAAACGCGCACGAAGAGGCCGTTTGGGGATAGACCTATGCCTGATTCGTGGAAACGCGGCGGACCAGCACCAGGGGGCGCACGACGTGGTGGAAACAACTTGGTGCGACTATTCCTCGTAGGAATTGTTGGCCTCGGGGTAGCGTTGGCGACGGGGAAGCTGACGGTTGGGACGTTACTCGGCGGTGCCGAATTCGGACGTCAGCCTATTAAGAAGCTTTCGAGCGAAATGAAGCCAAAGTCGAAGAAAAAGAAGAAACGCTCGACGAAGAAGAGAAGAAAGGTTGGCGCGAGTCAGCAGTCGAGCTGAAAAGTTTAGTTCTAGAAGTAGTATTAAATCAAACCGCGTTTGTAAAGCATGTAGCCAAGAACGCCAACCATGGTATTACCACCACTCCAAATGTACCAAAGCAGCAAAATAGAAATCGCAATACCACGGCGAATCATGGGAAGTAAGTCGTTCAAAGTCGGCAAAGCCGTGAAAGAGTCGCGGTACCCAGCAAACAAAATGTGTCTAGCAAAGATGAACAACATGAGTTGATCCCAAGCAATCGTACCAAAGACGGAACCGAATAATATTCCAAGTACTTTATACCTGAATATATCACCAGGCATCGTCACCAGTTGAAGTTTTGTGTTCAACCATGGAATGAACTCAAAAGCGCAAACAAACGCGCCAACGACCATTGCCACGCACGACATGAGAAGGGACTTGTTTTCTAATGCGCCGAGCATAAAGGGTCGACCCTTGTAGTTTACAAGCATCACGCATACTCTTTGCACCGTGTCGACGAGAAACACGACAGTGTTCAATAAACAGGGCTCAAATGGCGGTCCTTGTTCCCAGAAGCCTCGCGTGGTTTCGTTCGCCGCATTTTTCATTTCTTCAGTGACGACGGCAATTTTCTCCGCACTCGGGAATTCAATGTCTTCACCCGTCGCGCTCTTGACAAGATTAACAGCGTAAATCATTGCCGCAAGGTGAATGATGAGTTGGCCAGTCAACGAAAGGAAGTTGGCGGGATGGAAGATAGATCTGAGCGGATGCACGTCGCTCAACGTGTGGACTGGTGTGGCATACGAAAATGCCAAACTTGCGACGGTCAAGCACGTGCCTGCGGCCATCATTTGGTTCTCGCTACTCCGAATGCCGTCCAAATAGAGTACAGAGAGCGAGTAGGCAGAGATCAAGCAGCTCAGCATCAACACTTGCTGCATTTGAATAGCAGATACAAGAGTACACCGTCCTTGGCGAATGATGTCTGCGCATGCTCTAATACTTGGGGCGCGGCTGGTGAACGGTGCAGCCATGGATGCATCTCCAAGCTTGACCTTGGGAACTTCACCATCGGTTTCTTCGAGTTCTTGGAACACTGATTGCAACGTCTGACCAGTTCCAGCAACCTTGGTTCGTGCAGCTTGTCTTGCTTTGGCCTCGCGAACCAATCTCTGCGTCGAAGACTTCATGGCGTTCAGTTGTGCCCAAGCCTCTCCTCTTTCAGTACGCTCCTTGAGTTCCTCTTCGTACCATTGTTGCTGAAGGATGACCAGCTCTGCGCGATCTTGTTTTTGCGCTTCGGCTTCTTTCATCTTTTCAGCCTTCATTTTCTCAGCTTGCTCTTTCACGCGCGCCATTTTCTCAGCAAATGTTTCTGTCTTTACGGCGACAGTGCTCTGCGCACCCTCTATCTTTTTGGTGTTTGCACTACCAAAACCGCTCAAAAGTGCAACCCCAACGTGGGCTTGCTTGAGCGCACCAACATCGTTTGCGCCGTCACCGCACATCATGGTGAACCGTCCTTGCGTTTTCAAACGCTTCAACACACGTTCCTTGTCATCCGGAGACATGCGAGCATAGATGCACACTTTATCTAAATTGTCCCACAAAGTACCCGGTGCAGTCATGGCGGCGTTCAAACTTTGACCAGTAACACACAAGCTGTGTGTTCTGCTGAGTTCTGCGATCGATGTACCTTCATACGGCAAAATTGTCTTTGGCACGCCATTTTCATCAACCATTGCCGAGTGCCATTCTAACACATCCTCAGCATTGCGTTCTAACATCATGGCTCCTTCAAGACCACCCTTGGCGATGCCAACTTCGTTGCCGACGTGTAGCGCAGTGAGCACGGCATCACCAGTTGCCATCATGACATCGTGCGAACTCGCTTTCAGCGCGTGAATAATCTCGGCTGAATCAGCACGAACCTTGCACGCAAATGCAAGGAAACCATCGAATACGAGATTTGATTCAGCTTCGTCGCGAGTGAAGGGCATAGTTTGGCTTCCAACCCGAGCACTTTCTTCCGCGCTTAACACTTTGTGCGCGAGTGCAATAACGCGCATACCTTTTTCTGCAAGACTACGATAAGCCGCCTCGTAGCCCTTGGGAACCTTCTCCAACAAAGTCATCACCATCTCAGGAGAGCCTTTCACTAAAGACCATCGCTGCTGGGGATTAGAACCATTCACAACATCTGCAACCACACTCATGCGTTGCAAGGCAGACGCAAAATGGTTACGCACTAAAATTCGCACGGCTGTCTTATCGGCGCCATTCCAAGTTCGCTTGATTTTATCATCATCAAGTTTTGGCGAAGCCGTGTGACTACTCGGTTCGTATTGCCACTTGATTCCCAAAAGGGCAGCCTTCTCGAGCGGATCACCAAACATCTTGCCATCAATTTCGAGGAGAGCGTGGCAACCACCAATGACGATGGATGCGTTTTGCGACGCATCAATTGGTTGCTTGACCGCTACATCTCTACCGAGTGGTTCCATCGCGACGCCTTCGGCGACGAGACGATCACTCGTAATCGTCCCCGTCTTATCAAATAAGCAGCAGTCAACTTTGCCAGCCACGGGAACTCGGAACGGCTCAGTGCAGTACACAGAAGCTCTGACAAGCGCGAGCAGAGCGGTATTTACTGCCATAGCCGTTTGCATGGGAAGCTCTGGAGGAACAACACTGGTGATGATCATGATGCACCGCAAGATTAGCTCGTATTGGCTTCTCTTGCCATCCAGAACGCCGACAGTGTAAACGCGATGACTTGCCGCAATGGCGAAGACAAGAAGAATGAAAAGAAGAATCAACGTTTCTTTTGTATCTCCGGTGACCTGTTCGCTACTGAACTCCATCATGCGCATTAATTTACCTTGCGTTGAGCCAAAACCAGTTTGGAGAACATAGCACAAACAACCGCCGTCGGGTGTTTTGAGTGCCGCTGTCGACTCGCTACCGGTGCTGGTAGATTGTTGCATCAACGTCGTGCCACTGTAAAGGACGTGAACTTTGTGCAAGCTATTCATATCCAACAATTCGTCTTTCGTCACTTCGGGGTTTACGTTTTCCTTCATCTGAGGTACGCTTTCACCAGTCAAACTTGCTTCGTTTACGACGGCAGAGCCAGAGAGAATGAGGCAGTCACAAGGCACTGGAACTTCGTCACCACCAACGCGCTTGAGGGAAATCAAATCACCCGGGTACAACTCTTCCGTGGAACGCTCTTCCCAAACACCGCCGCGTCGCACCATGACGCGACCGGCTTGTTGACCCATGCCGCGAAGCGTGGAGACATTTTTCTGGCGCGAAAACGCCGTCGTCGCTTCAAAGATGAGTAAACTTAAAGCGCTGAATAATGCGTACTTCCAGTACTCATCCATCAACCAAAGCAAAACGGTGAATATCTGAAACACTGTTACAGGGCCAGTGAGCTGTTCCTTGTACAAGTTCCAAAACGTTGGTAAAGGCACCTTGAGCGAATTGTCCCCGTAGCGGTCGTGTGCCTGCTGCACTTCATCCTCGCTCAAGCCAAGAGACTTTCCGTAGTGTGAAAGCAACAAGTTACTAGGGGTTTCGATTTCTCGCAATTCACCTCGACCTTTTCGATTTTTCTCGTCCCATTCCAGTTCAACATATTCGTATCGCTGTCGTTGAAAAACGCACCACAGCATCGTGCGCAACGAACCGTCCGCGCCGTACACTCTTAACGATTTCATGGGTACAATTTCAGGCTTTCCTTGGTGCTGATGGGGAGAGATAATAAAATATGCACCTTCGCGTACTCTATCAACGCGCTTAAACTGCACGAAACAACGAACTCGAACGCTCCAGTGTTGCGCAAAGAGCAACAGCGCGTGCGCCGTCGCCACCGCCGCAAACGCCAGCACCGCCGGGAAGTCTGGTAACCAACTCGCCGGAAGCGTCGGTGGTACTTCAAACTGCACGTCCTCTACATTCACATCTTTTTCACTCTTTGAAGCTGTATTGTCATCCTTCTCCGCGACGTCATCGTCACCGGAATCCCACCCATCGGCGTCGTCCCCGCTCGCTCCTCCCCAGTCATCCCTCACCAACCCTCTCTTCGCCGTCTTCACCGCCTTGGCGCTCACACCCACCGATGTCAACACATCCACATCATACCCCAACTCGATGTGATGCTTCAACGCCGCCTTGTACGGGTTCCCACTCGTCTCGTAGCACTTCAACCCGGTGTGCGCGTACAAGATGAGGAACGGAACGTACACCAACGCCAAGCGATTCCCGAGCGTTTTATACCGCCGTACGCGCGGTGACGCCGAAGCGACGTGCGCTGGGACGCCTATCGTCAACCGGCGATTCGTTGTCGGCGACATTCCGCGCGCGCGCGCACCGAACGCGAGCTCACGTGTCGCGCAATGCCGTCGCGTTACGCGATCGTCGACGGGTTCGTCCTCAGTGTGCGACTTTTGGATGCTGATGTTGGCGACCGCGACGGCGGTGCGTCCGTTCATCGCGCGCGCGACGTCGCGCAGGATACGTCGGGATGAGTTGGTGAGATGCGCCACCGGCGGTGGCGCCGGGGCGTCGTCCTCGTTCGACAGTCGACGGTGTCGCGCGCTCAACGATGCCGGGAGCACTTTGATGGCATCGAGTGGCGGCGCTCAAGGCGCGGTTGACGACCGCGCGGTGGTGTATTGGTGCTCGCGCGATCGTCGAATGCGAGATAATGATGCGCTACGCACGGCTCGAGCGCTGGCGCGCGAATCATCACGGGTGATTGTGTGCACGCACCTCGGGAAGGATGAGCTCGGGACGGGCGTCGGAGGCGCGCGACGGGCGGCGTTTGCGTTGGAAGGATTACGAGAGCTTGAACGGGATTTACGCGCGAAAGGGATAGTGATGGATGCGAGAAGTGGAGATGACGCGGCGCAAGGCGTGCTTGAGTGCGCGCATGAGGCGAACGCCAAGGTGGTGGTGTGTGATTTTACGCCGTTGCGCGAAGGACGGAGCGCACGCGAACGTTTGGCGGCAGAGTTGACTAGGATGAATTGCGCGATGATTGAAGTCGATGCGCATAACGTCGTGCCGGCGTGGGTGGTGAGTGATAAGCAGGAGTATGCAGCAAGGACGATACGGCCGAAAATTAAGCGAGCACTCGATGAATTTCTTACCGAACCCGTGGGCGACGTTGACGAAGCGATGACGACATCCTCCACAGCGGCGCCGATGATTGATTGGGATGCATATCTCGCCACGGCGCGACGAAACGGCGCACACGTGCCCGAGATAAAAGGTTGGATCATACCTGGTGAGCGCGCGGCATTGGTGGCGTTGTGCGGACCTGATAAAGAGGCCTTTCTTCCTAAGCGTCTAGCGATGTACGCCGAACGTAACAAGCCCACGGCGCCGCTCGCCGTCTCACGCTTGTCGCCCTATTTAAATTTTGGACACCTTTCCCCTCGCCGCGCGGCGTGGGAAGCGGCGAAATTGAGAGGACAAAACGACATTCTTGATGAAGCTATCGATTCATACTTGGAAGAACTCATCGTGCGCAGGGAATTATCAGATAATTTCTGCCTGCACAATCCGCGCTACGACTCGCTCGAAGGCGCGAGCGTGTGGGCGCAAGAGTCGCTCCAGGCACACGCGTCGGATGTGCGTGAGTACGTGTACGATTACGAAACGCTCGAACGTGGGCGAACGCATGATGAATTATGGAACGCGGCGCAGCATGAGTTGTTGTATCTCGGGCGTATGCACGGGTTTATGCGCATGTATTGGGCGAAAAAAATTCTCGAATGGACGCCGTCGCCCACAACGGCATTGGAAACGGCAATCGCGTTGAATGATGCATACGCACTCGATGGACTCGATCCAAATGGTTACGTAGGATGTATGTGGTCTATCGCTGGTATTCACGACCAAGGTTGGAAAGAACGCGCTGTATTTGGTAAAGTTCGTTACATGAATTACGCGGGATGCAAGCGCAAGTTTGACATTCAAGCGTACGTCAGTCGCATTGCGAGCGAGGTGAAAGTTGTGAAGGCTCGCGCATAGTTCACTAGACTACTAGTGTAGATTATTCTTGTAATTGTTAGTAAGAATTGATGTCAAATGTAGAACAAATTACAACTTTCTCCTAAGTGCGTTATTTATCCAAATCGCCTCTACTGCGCTCTCGCGTCTTGTTTGTTGTTTAGACACCTTCGGCAGAGCTCAAGAAAGCATCTAGCGGCTTCCCAAGGGCATAGACTATGAAGCCAATGTCCTTCAACTTTTGGTGGTCCAAGATGAGACGACCATCGAACACGAACGCCGGCTTTTGCATGACGCCATAGATGGCTTCCCAGTCATACGTCTTGAACTCGTCCCACTCCGTCATGATGCACAACGCGTGTGCTCCGGTCAAAGACTCCATGTGAGTCTTGCAACACGTGATGTTTTTCATCGCCTCCTCACCCATATCCTCAGCAACTTGCTTGGCATCCACCTTGGGATCGTAGATGTTAAGCTGAGCGCCGTCTTCAATGAGACCGTGGCCGACGTCAATCGCAGGCGACTCGCGAGTGTCGCCAGTGTCCTTCTTGAACGCGAAGCCTAACATGGAAATCTTCTTACCGCGGATGGTGTTGAACATGGCGGAGATCATACGGCGCACGAAACGACTCTTTTGGTAGTCGTTCATACCGACGACGCTGTGCCAGTATTGGGCAACTTCAGACAAGCCGTGGCACTCGCAAATGTACGCCAAGTTCAAAATGTCCTTTTGGAAGCACGAGCCGCCGAAACCAACAGACGCGTTCAAAAACTTAGCACCGATGCGCGTGTCCGTACCGATGGCGTGAGACACTTGCTGGACGTCCGCACCAGTCGCTTCGCACAACGCGCTCATGGCGTTGATGGAAGAGATGCGCTGGGCCAAGAATGCGTTCGCCGCGAGCTTGGAGAGCTCAGCGGACCACAAGTTGGCGGTGAGAATGTTCTTCTCAGGGACCCAGTTGGAGTACACACCACAGAGCGCATCAACCGCAGCTTGACCTTCGGGGGTTTCAATCTTACCACCAATCAACACACGGTCCGGGGCGTCCAAGTCAACCATGGCCGTACCTTCCGCCAAGAACTCTGGGTTGGATAAAATTTGGAACTTGACGCCTTCGTGCGGGCAGTTGCGTTGGAGCACCTTTTCAATTGCCTCCGCCGTACGCACCGGCACCGTAGACTTCTCGACGATAATCTTATCGGTCGCAGAGCAAGCAGCGATGGTACGCGCCGCCAACTCCCAGTACGTTAAATCAGCCGCCTTGCCCTTACCCAAACCAGTCTTTTTCGTCGGGGTGTTCACCGACACGAAGATCATCTCGCAGTCGCGAATAGCCCCCTCAACATCCGTCGAAAAGAACAAGTTCTTACCACGGCACGCGAAAACAATCTCATCCAAACCCGGCTCGTAAATAGGCAACGCATCAGAGTTCCACGCATCGATACGCGGCTGAGAAATGTCCACCACCGTCACCGAAATGTGCGGACACTTCTTGGCGATCATCGCCATGGTGGGCCCACCGACATAGCCAGCGCCGATGCAGCAAACTACAAGGCATCACACGAACACGACGCGAGAGTTTTACCGTCAGTCTACGTTTCAATCGTCTCAAACACCCCGCACGCGCCCATGCGCGCGCATACGCGCCCGATAAACCACGCGTCCGAGGGTGTGGCTAAGACTCATCACCGAGCCCATCATCGTGACCCATCATCCACTCCGCCGCCGTCCCCGCCGTGCGCATCGCATCGCATCGCATCCCATCGCATCGCACGTACTCTTCGTCACCTTGACCGTCATCGTCGTCGTGCGTCGAGGTATGCACACGCGAACACCTCCTCCTCCGCCGTCGTCGTCGTCGTCGTCGTCGTCAGTGCGGAACTTTGCATGCATGCATTCGTCTCGCGGGAGGGGGGTGTTTGACCAATCGCGACTCAAGATCCAGGTCATGATTGGTCGATGCGTATCCCTCGGGTTCAAACGTTTGGACCTCGCGCG
>Ga0182095_1212047_pt1 | contig 11087 bp, 6 predicted proteins | sample 041ome_19_FD_127784 | JGI IMG/M metagenome (GOLD analysis project Ga0182095, IMG submission 127784) | Metatranscriptome of coastal salt marsh microbial communities from the Groves Creek Marsh, Georgia, USA - 041412BS metaT (Metagenome... | ecosystem: Environmental > Aquatic > Marine > Intertidal...
GCGAGATGAAGTTTCGTCATTCTAATGGTTTGAAAGTTCACATGCGTATTCACACGAACGAGAAACCGTACGAGTGCGATGTGTGCGATAAAGCTTTTCGTCAATCGAGTGATTTGCAAAGGCACGTGCGTAACCTTCATTAGCTCATTAATAGTCATATTGTACCATATGCATTTGCATTACATTCCGAGCGAATCAAACGAACGTTATTATTTCCCGCTTTTAAAACTCTTCGTCTTTCGTCTTCTTCTTTTTTTTACTTCATCAGTGTACATCTTTTTGCCATTTTTTAACGCCGCGAATTTCCTGGAAAACAGATGAAAAAACACTTGCCTTTTTCCTCATTTCTTTCAACACCAAAAGTACACTTACGTTTTCTGCACATCATCATCATCATCATCATCACGGGAAGCGTTGAAGCAGAGGCTCATAAATGAAGGAACAAGCGACCGAAGGAACAACCTTATTGACATCATCATCATCATCATCGACAAAAGCAATGAAAACGACGACGAAAACGTCTGTCTATTCCGGGAACATGCACCGAAGTTCCCTCCACGCGCACTACGAGACGGGGGCGTATACAAAAAACCAAACCTTCTTGGAAGACGAGGAATACTCTCGCGCGTTAGATTGCATCGTGAAAGGGTGCGCGGACGTTCTGTTGAGAGACTCGGAAGGGAGGATTTTAATCGGGTACAGGAACGTGGAACCGGCGGCGAACGGGCCGTGGTTTATCGGCGGGAGGATTAAAGTTGGCGATTCGGTGTTCGAAGCGGCGAGAATAAACGTGAAACGAGAGTGTAAAATAGATATCGAAGAGACAAGATTTGAAGTCGTGCACACGTCCACGCACGTGTGGGCGAAGAGGAAACAAGCGCCGAGCGAGAATGGTACCGGAGACGTGATTGTGGTGTCCACGGCGACGATTACGGACGAGGAGAAAGCGAACGTGGAGATGGTGAATACCGAGTACGACGGGTACGCGTGGAAAACGCCGGAAGAGGTCATTAGCGGCGAAGAGTATCATCCGGCGTTGAAAAATGCGGTGAAGGCGATGTTTTTTAACATGAGACAAAACGATTTGATCGCGGCGGTGAGAGAGGGTAAGAGCGACGGTGAAATTGCCAAATTAGCTCGCGAGGCGTTCGCGGAGAAGTAAATAAAAAAAGGTCACTCACGCCTTACTTAGTAGCCATCTCGTGTTTGTACATGTGCCATTTAATGATGAAGTATATAAATTTTATTATAGTAACAGTGTGTTTTACATTTTGATGAATTTCTTCGCGGTGACGGTTCGAGACGCTCGCGTCGCGCGGGGTGCCGATTTCTCTTTCGAAGGCGGCGGCGCTTTCTTCTTTCCCTTCATTTTCTCCGCGACTGCAGCGGCGGCTCTCGATGCGGGCTTTGTGGCCGTCTTCTTTGCTGCCGGGACCGGTAGCGCCTCTTCTTTTTCTCGTTTTCGTTTCGCTGTCGCGGTTCCCGTTGTTGCTGCTTTCGTCGTCGTCGTCGTCGTCTCCTTCGGCGCTGCTTTGTCTTTCGCAGCTGCCACAGCAGACGACGCTTTTTTCTTTTTCTTTGCCTCGCCCTTGTCGTCGAATAAGTTTTGCAACGCTTCGTAGTTGATTTTCGACGATACGCCGCGTTTCTTGATGAGGACCGTTTGCGCAGCCACGGCGGCGTTTTCCGCTCGTTGATACTTCTCTTCTTTTTTCTTCGTGTTGTATTTCCTTCTCGGTGGTTGATTGGATTCTCGAGCAGCCGCATCCTTGCTCGCCGCCTCTTTCGCCGCTTGCGATTCTAAATAGTCTTTGTTCATTTCCGACCAAATGACGCGTTTCAAGTTGACTTGTTCTTGATTGTTCATGTACTCGTTGATGTCCTCGTCTTCTATATCCGAGCACACGTCTCTCATTTCCTCTTCGTCGTTGGTTGGCGTGTCGACTCCGTTTTCCGTTTTGCCCTCTTCCTTCTTTACGTCCGGGTTATTCAACTTCCTCAGCGCCTCTTCGTTCTTCTTGATTTTATCGTTGAAGGAGGTACCCGGCAGCGGCGGTTCCTTATTCACTTTGTATTTTCTGATGTTTTCAGCCGCTTCCTTCTTCGCCTTCTCGGCTTTATTGTCTACTTCTATCTTGACTGTATTTTCCGGAGGCGTAAAGTCTTCTTTACCGAGCAATATCAAGTCGTGCGATGGGTAAAGCGTGTTTAAATGCTCCAAAGCGCCGTCGTCGAAGCATCCTAAATTGATCAAATAGTGCATTATTTCGAGCCGAATATCTTTGGTAAACTCGCCGATATCGTCTCGGAAGTGCTCTCTCAAAACGCATCCTTTCGCTTTACCGTGAACAAACGGTAAACAATGCGTTTCCGCCGGCTTTGTACCAACAATTCTCTTCAAAACTTTCTCCGCTTCGATCATAAACTTAAACGGCGGCTCTTTCAAAACGACGCGTTGCACTTGCACTTGGCGAATAACCTGCGGCGGTCGTCGTTCTTCGATTTGGGTTTGAGCTGCCGCCGTGGCATTAGCGGCACCCGCGGCAGGCGCTGAGCTTTGCACGACGCCAGCGATCATTGCAAACTCGTTAATTTCGCCCTCTAAAAGTGCGCCTTCAAATTCAGCTTGAACTTCCGCCTGGCCGGCTTCAAAATTTGCGATTCGTAAAATCCTCGGTTGGAGTTGTTCCATGTCTCGTTTTTTCTGCGCGGCGGTAAACGCCGGGGGATCCATCCCACCCAAAAAAGTTGTTCCACCGGAAACCTTCACGTAATCAATGTAGCACGCTCGACACATGCCGTGTTGAAAGTGCTCGGGCATGTTGTCGTCGTCCCTGTGTTTGCACGTCAGCGTCGTCGATCCGCTACAGATGAGATCTTGTTGCTCTTTACTTCCAATAAAGTCGTCGTTTTCATACTTTTGGGCTTGCGCGTCGAATTCTTCCACCGACAACAGCGCCGCCGGCGTTGAGCTAAACTCCGTGATTCTTTTCTTCAACGTTTGCTCGCCGATGTGTACGATCGAAACTACGTCACTTTTCGATCGATCGAAGCCGTGAACGTGTGAGGCGACCCAAAGCGCGGCGCCGCAAATCCCAGCCGGACGACGTCCAGTTTGCATCCAATCCCGCTTCATAGAAGCCACGAGCCTTAGCGCGGTGTTTGACACCGAGTGCACTCTCTTCCCTAAATTCATCTTATCCGCAAACCTGTGAATAAACAACGAAGGATCAATCGGTCTTTGCATCAACGGATGTTGCTCCAATCGCATCAATCGACAGAGCTGTAAAAATACCCCACCCAAAACGTACACGTTCGTTTGTAGAACGTCCGAGAAATCAATCAACATGTACGGTCGATTCTCTTGTCTGCACACGACGTACAAACACGCCCCGGCGACTTGCGCCGTCCTTCGTCCTCTCGTGAAGTTTCTCGACACCGCGATTTTATACAATCTGTGCGCCGAAGTCGTGATGTCCTCTCTCGGTTTCATCGCCAGTCGATCCGCGATTTGGTTAATCTCCTGCTTTCCTTTATTCACCGTCTTCTCGTGCGAATCTATTTGTAACCCAAACACTCTCCCACCTCTGGTCGGTCTCCCGACTGAGTGCGCTATACCCGATTCCGGGACAAAGTTCCCATCCACTTGAATCGCCCCACCGCTGGTTTTCGAAAACGTTGGATCCGTGCTAAAGACGGAATCGTCCAGAATCTTACCGCACACCGTGCAACACGTGAATCCATTCGCGTCGTTTACTTCCGCGACGACGTCAGATTTGCACTGCGAACAGTACTGAGGGATCATCTTTTCTTTTTAAAAATTCGCGCCGAATTGGGTACAAAACACAATTCTCTTCTTCTGTGTTTGTGTGTAATTCTCTCAATCTCTCGATCTCTTTTTTGTTTTGTTGAACTGGTTTTGCGATGATGATGCGACGGAAAAGCGGCGTTTAAGAGTTTCTCGCCTTTCTCTTTCTCTCTCTTTCTCTCCCTTCTCTGCGATGTAGTAATACTATAATATATGCGTTTTTCGTTGTTGTTCTGATGAAATGAGAAAATTGGATGGAGCAAACGGAACAAAAGCACTCGAAAAAGCAGACGAGTTGCAGAGACCAGAGACCGTCGCAAAACAACAAAACGACGGACGAAAAATCTCCAACAAAAGTTCGTTACAGCAGGAGTACACAAAAAAGGAAGAAAAGCAGCTCTCGCGTGGAAGAAGGAAGTTTATCTCTTCCTCTTTCCCGCACAAATCTTTCTTTCAAAAAGCGCGCGCGCGCCAAAAGCGGTGAAAGTGTGTTTTTGATCGTTGGAAAGTATCATCTTTGGTATCTCACTCTAAACGCGCGCTACAGCGTCACGAGTGGTCGTAAAAGAGGAGGAGATCGCGCGTGGTGCGCGCGCATTTTTTGCGCGGGGAAAGGCGGGGGCGTCTTCAGGTTTCTTTCTTCCCGCAGAACATCGTATCAGAGTTTGTTAGTACGCTTTGGTTTTGGAAGAAGATAAAGAACGAGACTCCCACGAATAATGGAAGAAGAAGAAGGGTCAACCCCGATGACGACGACGAGTCGCTCTCCTCGGGAGACTCCTTCCGCGAACGCTTTGAACAACAACGGCGCGTCTCAACGACGAGAAAGAGAGAGAGAAAGTTTTGGGATAAACAACAACGCGTCGGACAACTCCACGTCCGAAGAGGAGATTTTATTGCAGCATAAGACGAAAAAAACGTCGCCCACCGGGGGTAGTGTTACGACGACGACCACTCCGAGAAGACAAAATAAGTCCATGTTCCGAGACATATCCCGGCGCCAATGGGACCCGAGATATCACAAGCAGTGCACGCAAACGCAGTGCATGAAACACCCGTCGATTATTAAAGGCATGCGGTTGTTGAAAAACCTGGAAAAACACGGCGGGTGCGTGAATACGGTGAGTTGGAACGAAGACGCGTCGCTGTTGATTTCCGGGTCGGACGATATGACCGTGGTCGTTTGGAGCACGGGGACGAATTTTCCGGTGAAAGGGTCGGTATTTACCGGGCACACGCACAACGTGTTTGACGCGCAGTTTATTCCAAACTGTAACTCGACCAAGTGCGTGACGACAGCCGCGGACGGTCAGGTGAGAATGATTGATTTAGAGCGAGGGTTCGCGGAGAAGCCGCCGAACCATCACACGAATAGATACATGCGGAATATAAACCTGGATTCGCCAGCCGCGCATCAATTATGGTCCGGTGATGGTGCTGGTATGGGGATGAAGCTGATCTTTCTCCCCGGGTCCGCCACGTCGTTTTTATCCACGCATCAGGACGGGTGCGTGAGACTGTTTGATATACGAGAAGGGACGAAATCGAGACGAGAAGTGGTTATTGATTTGGCATCAGTGGGCGCGGCCTCGGATATAGCGTTTGATCCAACGGCTCCGCATACTTTTGCGGTTGGATGCGACGACCCAATCGTGAGGGTATTTGATATTCGGCACCACGTGGCAAAGCTGACGAGAACTTCGGAAGATTATTATTCTCACGCCGGATCTCCCGGGACGTCGCCGATTCCGTCGCCAACCGGTACCGGCGCCGCCGCTATGCGACGTGGTGGCGTTAACTACGGTGTTTCGCCAAGTAGTACGGTTGGAAGTCCTGGAACACCAACGGGAGCAGCTGGAGGCTTTGGATTGCCGTCGTCGCCTCCTTCGCGGTCGTCTGGATTCGTCGAAAGATGTTTGCCGACCGTGGCGGAATATTGTCCTGGATTAGCATTCGGTGCTATGAAAAAGTTCCAAGGCGAAGAGGAGCTCATGAGATCTTCGTTTCGGTCTCGTCGATTTGAGGGTATCTCTGGAATAGCGTTTAGTAAGACCGGAGAGTTGGCGTGCACGTATAAGGGCGAAGACGTGTACGTTTTAGAAACGCGTAAGGTTGTCTCGTCGGTTAAGATTGATCTCTTCAAGCACGATTCTATGGACGAATTGGAGAAACGATACGAGGGGTGCGCAAAAAAGTACGAAGGGCGGAAAAACACGCGCACGTTCCTTAAAGGCGTCGCGTTCATGTGCGGCGACGAATACGTAACCACCGGCGGGGACTGCGGTAACATTTTCGTGTGGAACAAAAAAACGACGGAACTCGTGTGCAAACTCCCGGGAGATTCGCAAGTCGTTAATAATGTGATTCCACACCCCCATTTGCCCGTCCTTGCGGCTTCTGGCATTGATTCGGATATTAAAATTTTCGAGGCGTCGAAGGATGGAGAGCACATTGACGAGCCGCCTCGGAAAGGCGAGAGAGATAACGATTTCGACTCCTCAGATGAAGACGACGAAGACAACGAGGACGAGGACGAGATCGATGGTGAGGAATACGTTCAAATCAACACTCCTGGTGGCCATGTTATCCAGATCCCTGGTCGTTCGTTGATAGAACTGCTCAGACGGCGTCAAGAAGGCCGGGACGTAAGTATAGATCCCTTACTTTTGGAAGAGGACGAGGAGGATAGCGATGACGACGACGATGAGGATGAGGATGAGGATGAGGATGATGACGACGACGACGAGTCATTCTCTTCGACTTCGTCTTTATCGTCGGAGGAGGAAAGTTCGGAGCACGAGGATACTGGTAGTGGTCATCGAGAAGATGAACTCGACGGGGACGACGAAGAGGAGGATGAACAAATGGAAGACGCGGAAGAGTCTTTTGAAGAAAATGCTGTAGAACAATAACAACAACAACGGTACAATACATACAGGTAATAACATAAATAGGAAATTGATTACATAGCCCACATAGGCGCCTGAAAAGAGCCAGCCAGAATTCAAGTTGTAAAAAAAGAAGTGAAGTATCAAACAAGTGTACGTATAAAATTTCTGTCTCTAGTATCATCTATAATATTACATTAAACTATATTCAATCGCGTGCAAAAGTAACCTCCTCGCCGGCGCCGCTTCTGGCGCTGGGGCAGGGCTACTCGATTTCTTCTTATCGGCGCCAGTAGCCTTTACGATAATCACCGCGACTACTCCTACCGCGACTAAAAGCATCAGAGTAATTACGCACCTATCCGTGGCTAACCCTTTCGTAATATCTCGAACAAGATTCAACGATTTTCGAACCGAAAACTGAAGCTCGTCCAACTCGTCCGTGATTTCGTCCAGTTTTTGCGTTTGTTCTTTGAGCTTCCCCGCAGTCACCGCGCCCATTTCGATAGTTTCGTGTACAATTTTCTTCGACCTCGAGACTGATTTATCCGTCTGGTTCATCATTCCTCTCCCGTGTTGCACGAGCTGTTGCGAATCCATCTCTCGCAAATCATCGCCCTCTTTAATCTCGTGCATCTTTTGAAACGTCGGCATGACTCCAGCTAATCGAGACACTTGCGCCGCGGACGAACTCGAAACTCTCGTCGTTTCCGCTATGGCCGCTTGCTTCTCCGCGATGGCGTTTTGCGCAGCTTTTTTCATCGTAACAAACCTATTCAACTCAGAAACCATTCTTTTCTTCGTCATCTGAATCTGATCCAACCTGGCCGCATAATTCGTAGTACTATTACTGTTATTCTTGCTTTCCTCCTCTGCTTCCTCTTTCGCTCGTCTCTCGTATTCTTTAATCAGTTTCTTCCCGTCCGCCATTTTATTCGTCAACTGTTTCAAATGCGTCTGCGCTCTCGTCGGTTCGCCTCGTAATATCGCGGTTTGATTGAATCCATTTTCTAAAGCGTTGAACGTTTCTCGCAAGATTTGTTCCGTGCTCGTCGCAGAAGAAGACATGATGATGCCGATGAAAACCTCCTTCCTTCTTCGTTAAATTCTTTTTTGTTTTGCCGCCCGTTATTTTCCCGACGCGACGAAGAGAAAAGAGATTCAAAAATGTTGTTTTTGAGACGGGTGATTGATGAGGATGATGACGACGAACAACCAAAGGATAGATAGAAAAACCACTCTCAGCGATCGTCGGTCGTCGTCGTCTTTCTTTCGCGTCTTTCTTTCGCGTTTGAGTGTGCGTTTATGCGTGTGTTTATTTTATGTGGTAGAAAGCCAAGCCAAAGGGAGTGACGAGTAAAAATGAAGAAGAATTTGAGCAGACGAGAGAGGCACCCTTTTGAGAGAAAAAGTGATGGAAAAGGGATTAGAGTGGATAAACATTCAGCGCGGATATGTGTGCAATACATACTTCTTCACGTGGTTTTACACGACGCGCTCATCATTTAAAACAAACCGAAGAACTTTTTAGGCTTCGTCTCCTCCTCTGTATTCTTTGTCTTCTTCGTGGTGGTGTTGTTGTTGTTCCCTTTCTTTCTCGCCTCTGCGTCTCGCTTCGCCTGTTCGATTTTCTTCCTCCTCGCCTCTTGAATCTTTCGGATCTCTTCGGGTTTGATTTCCGGTCCAAACCCACCCAACGCGCGGATAATATTAGTATTAGTAGTATTTCGTCGTCGTCGTTCTGGTGTATCAACAACTCTGGTTAAAACCACGGAGGAGGAGGAGGAGGAAAGCGTCGAAGCTAAATGCGTCATGTGATGTATCTTTTAATGAAACAAAGTTGCTTCTTCAAAATCCCCTACTTTTTGCTCTCGAATTTTGACACACACACACACACAGAAAGAGAGAGAGAAGCGAGAAGAAGCGACCAAGATGACGACGCTCTCGTCGCGTCGCTCGTTGTTTTCAAGAAGCCCTCGTCGCGGTTGATGATCGGTATATTTTAGTGTTGCGATGCACTGACCGCGATAAACATTTCTTAATCAATTTGAGACATGATGAACTCAAGAATAACAACAACGAGACGCACCACGAATGATGTTTTTAATAACAAGAACAACAACAAAAATTCGTCGTCGTCGTTATACGCGTTCTCTTTACTCCCGTGTATTCTGATGCTTCTAGGCGCGGGCGAAGACGGCATATTCACCACTTTACTCATCGGCTGCGCGGCGTCGTATATTCTAGATTTGCTGAGGTATCCAGAGATGACGCTCGTCTGCGTTTGGCTCACGTTGTTTTCGATATATTTAGCGATGTTGATTGAATCTGATTTGTTCTTCGCGCCGTTACGGCCGACGATTATTTCGTTGTTTCTGCTGACCACGAACGGAATCATGCTGTTTTTGTGCGGTCTGTGGGCGAGTTTACAGTTTAAATGGGTGGAAATGGAACATCCAAACGTTTCGAGATGGATGGAAAGCGTTCTCGTGGCTTCGATTTTGCCGGTGTGCGGCGCGTTGATCGGGTGGACGTTGATGGCATCTGTGGGTGCGGTTTTAGCGCCGTTTTATTTACAGATTGTTTTGATGGTATTGTATCATCTTCTCTACGATGATGATGGTAAAAAGTCATCGCCGCCGTCTTCATCTCGGGGACGACGACAAAGAGGCGGCTCATTCAAAGGAGTATCCGGGGCGCCGGGAGAAAGATCGCTCACAAGTCGCGAAAAGTATATTCACAAATTTTGCGTGTGTTTTTGTCCAGCATTCGTGTACGTTGGAACGCATTGGCCAACACTCATAGAATCATCTTTTATTTTCTGGGAGCACGCGTTACACGTGGTCATTTTGTGCTCTCTCGGTGCGACGGTTTTATTTGAGACGAGAATGACGCTGCTCGTGACCGCGGTCGCGGTGGCGTTGCGGGTCGTCGACACGACTGAATATTCTGTATTGTTACTCATCGGCGGTGCATTTGTCCTCGGCATCGCAACGCTCATCGATATATCGAGATTAAACATTGGAATCTACGCGTTGTTTATGTGTCTAGCGATCGCAACGGTTGGATACTTTTTGAAGAGGAATTATTGGTTCATCGAAGGCATGGAAAATACGTGTTTCGGCATTTTGTTGATCACGTCAATCACATTCGCCGTTCCCGGTTTATATCTGATGGAATTTTCCAAAGAAGTTCTATTTGGCATGCTTTTCGTGCAAGCTGCCGTGATGGCGCAAGTGGAGGCAATGTTATACAACGAGATTCAAGAAGATGGGAGTACGTTTTACCCGCCGTATTTAATAGCGCTCACGACGTTCTGCGGCGTTCAACTTTCCACGAAAATGCTGAATCTCTCAAAGACAAGGTTTCCAGATATGCTCATTTATACCGTGTATGTTTCCAAACTTTCTGTATTTTTAGATCTCGATTGGGTGAAAGTTTTTGTGTTGATGTGTGCAAGTGCGTCTAAGTATACGATACTCATCGTTCTTGGACTGTTGTACGCGAGATTGGAGCTGTTTGACGTTCTATTTCTCTTCACCGGCCATCGCCCGACGGATGCTGGATTGTTTGGTTCATTGCTGTGTGCGACGAGCGCACTCGGAGGGTTTCAATCCTTACGAAAAGCGCGTTTGATTTGCATGATAGCCGGTCTCCTTCTCGTTATAATAAAACCGCCTTTGCCGTGGCAAGGCGAAGTTGGATTCTGGTACGATCAAGACCACGTTCCAGACAGAGAGCCAGATAGGGATAGCATGTATTCACTGGGAGGTGAATATGACGGCGCAGAAGAAACATACAGAAGTTGGTTTCTAATTTTATCCATAGTTTTTGGTTTGTTCGGCGTCGGAACTGTTAGCGGCTTGTGTTTCGGTTTGTTCGTGATGAAAGAGAGCGTGGTGGTTTGCGCGTTGTGCGGCGCGTTTGTTCAATACAAAAGAGCGAGTGTATTTTATGCCATGGTTTTAGCAATAGTATTTGCCATAACCACGATGATTGGTGACGAAGAGGTTTACAATTTACTTTCTGTCGTCGCGGTGTGTTTCTTACACTGCGCTTTGAGCGTGAAGTATACTCACTTTGTGGTCTCGAGAGCACAACGAACGACGACGAGAAACCGCGACGATGACAACAACAACAATAAAGTATACAATCCGTTTGTACGAAAGAGGCAAAGCGCAAGTGAGAGAAACATGGGCTTTAACAACGGGAACAAGAATGCTATCTCGAAAAATGATTATCATGACGCAATGGATCGCGTGGGAAATATTGCGACGTTGTCTGCGTTCGTCGCAACGCTGGTCGTGTTTTGGGATTCCGAGGATTCGAGTTTCATTACGATCCCGCTCGTTTCCACGATTCTTTTCTTAGCTCGGACCGAAAAGGCGTCA